>Ga0182748_1002768_pt1 | contig 15445 bp, 19 predicted proteins | sample eDN3rd37CKraftOP_FD_128877 | JGI IMG/M metagenome (GOLD analysis project Ga0182748, IMG submission 128877) | Enriched Organic Plus compost microbial communities from Emeryville, California, USA - eDNA 3rd pass 37_C Kraft OP (version 2) (version 2) ...
TGCTGCCGCCGTTGGAGCCGCCGCTACTGTAGCTGGAGCGGCGATTAGCTCAGATGCCGCTGGGGATGCCGCCGACGCTCAACGCGCTGGCGCGGAAGAAGCAAACGCGCTTCAGCGAGAGATATACGAGCGCAACACCAAGAACTTTCAGCCGTACCTGCAGGCTGGTAATGCGGGCCTGAATGCCCTCATGTACCGCCTTGGCCTGGGTGGATCGGCCAACGGCTTGGACGCGCCCAAGGTGCAGACCGAGGCGCAAATCCGCGAAGCGCTGTTGCCGAAGTACACGACCGAGACAAGCTCGCCCAACATCTTCGACAAGATGGGGCCGTTTGCCGAGTTCATCCCCGGCGCGCAATACGAGGTAGGCAAGGGGAAGGGCACGACGGTCGATGAGGCCGGCCTGAACGCCGCCATCCAGGCCGAACTGGCGAAGCAGCAAGCCGCCTACGACGAGTGGGAGAAGTCGGCAAAAGAAGATCCCATGTACGGTTGGCTGCTCGACCGGTTCAGCATGGACGACTTCGAGGCCGACCCGGGCTATCAGTTCCGCCTCGAACAAGGGAACAAGGCGCTGCAGAACGCCGCTGCCGCGACGGGCAACCTGAACTCGGGCCGCGCCCTGAAAGACGCCATTGGCTACAACTCTGGCATGGCCTCGCAGGAATACGGCAACGCCTACAACCGATTCAACAACGACCAGAACAGCCAGTTCAACAAGCTGGCCGCGATCACCGGCATTGGGCAATCGTCGGCTTCTGCGTTGGCTGGCGTGGGGCAGAACTACGCGAATCAGGTGGGTAACAACCTGGTAGGCGCTGGGGATGCGCAGGCGGCCGGCATTGTCGGCGGCGCGAACGCCATCAATCAGGGGATAGGTGGGGCGGCGAACGCTCTGCAGGGGTATCTGGCGAACCGTCAGAGTGGGTACAACACTTCCAACTTCGCCCGATCCGGCAACGCCCTCAACTACTGGCCGCAATAAGGGTTAGACATGGCACAGATCGACGCACGAATCCCTTTGATGGTTCAGGCTCCGCAGATCGAGCCGTTCCAGAACGCCCTGGCCCGCAGCCTGCGTAATCGCCAGATGCAAACCGAATCAGCCCTGCAAGAGCAGAAGATCAGCGATACCAACGCACTTCGCCAGGCGGCAATGGGTGGCAAGCTCTTCACGTCTGATGGCATGCTGGCCCCGAACGCGCTCGATGTCGTGGGGCGGATGGCGCCGGGCAGCCTGCCTCAGTTCGCTCAACTTGCTGCCACCCAGCAGCAGACCCAGCGCAAGAACCGAATCCAGGACGCCGAGTTCAACATGAAGCGTCAGGAGTGGCTGAAGACCGGTCTGTCGTCAGTCAAGTCGCCCCAGGAGGCGCTGGCTTACATCCAGTCTGGCGTGCAGAGCGGACTGGTGGACCCGACCGAGGCGCAGCAGTGGAGCGCTCAGGTGCCGCAGGACCCAGGCCAGTTCAATACTTGGATCACGGGCTTGAATCGGCAACTCATGACGCCGCAGCAGCGGTACGAAATCGACAATCCGAAGCCCACGTCTCTGATGCGCAACCTACAGGCTGCGGGCATCCAGCCTGGGACGAAAGAGTACCAAGACGCGATTCTGAAAGGCAGTCAAGGCACGACGGTCAACGTTGGTGCCGGGGAAAAGGCGTGGGATACCGAAAGCGCCAAGCTCTTCGCCAGGCGCTACGACGACATCACATCGGCCGCCCAGAACGCGCAGCAAATGCTGGGTATGTATGACCTGGCAGAGCAGGCATTCAATACTGGCGTTCGGACCGGAGTGGGCGGCGAGGCTGAGTTGACGCTACGCCAGATCGGTGCGGCGATGGGCATTGACACCAGCCCGGAAAAGCTGGCTGGAGGCGAGTTGATTCGTGCAGTGCAGAACCGCATGGCACTGACTATGCGCTCGCCTGACGGCGGTATGGGCATGCCGGGCGCCTTGTCGGACCGCGATATCAAGTTCTTGAAGGATTCGCAGATTGGTATCGATCGTAGCCCAGAAGGCAACCGGAAGATGCTTCAGGCGTTCCGCGCTATGGAGCAACGCAAGGTGGAGATTGCCCGCTTGGCTGACGACTATATCGCCGAGCATGGGCGTTTGGATGCTGGGTTCAATCGTGCCGTCCGCGAATTCGCGGAAGCCAACCCGCTGTTTGTGGAGCTACAGGGCGGCGGGGCGGCGGGCGGGCCTGCTGTTGGAACGGTCGAGTCTGGCTATCGATACGTCGGCGGGGACCCCTCTAAGCCGGAAAGTTGGCAGAAGGTAGGAGGCTGACATGGCATGGGACATGCTTGCGCCCCAGGTGATCAGTCGGCTTTCGTCTGACTTGAACCTTACCCCCCAGCAGGCGGCTGGGATCGTCGGACAGCTCGGCTATGAAAGTGCCGGTCTTCAGGCGATCAATGAAGTGAACCCAGTGGTTCCTGGTTCTCGTGGAGGGTTTGGCTGGGCGCAATGGACGGGGCCGCGCCGCCGCGCCTTCGAGCAATGGGCGCAGGAGAATCGGGCCGACATTCACGACCCAGAGACTAACTACCAGTTCTTGCTGCATGAGCTTACTGCTACCCCGGAAGGCCGGGTTCTGGATTCGATCCGGAAGGCCTCGGATGCCCAAGCTGCAGGCCGGATATTCACCGATCAGTTCCTCCGGCCTGGTGTCCCCGCGTATGACAAGCGAGCGTCGTGGACTGAAAAGGCGTTGAATTTCATCATCCCAACAGCACAGGCGGCGACGTTGCCGGATACAGCTATGGACGGCCCTTGGGCAAAGTACGCGAAGCGGAGCGCTCCCCCCGCTTCCCGGCAGCCTGCGCCGGGTGGCGCTATTGAGCAAGGGAATATTGATCTACATTCGCGCCCAATCGTGCGGAACGAGGACGGGTCGATTAGCACGGTGCGGTCCATTTCGGTTGGCATCGATGGAAAGGAATATTTGATACCAACCGTCAGCGATGACGGCAGAATCATGTCCGACGATGAGGCCATCGACCACTTCCGCCGTACAGGCCGTCACCTTGGGGCCTTCAGGACGCCCGAGGAAGCGACCGCATACGCAGAACAGCTGCACAATGAGCAGGCAGACGAGTATCTGTCGCAAGCTAGTGCTTCCACTTCGCAGCAATCAGCGACTGGCGCTGATGGTCCGTGGACGAAGTATGCGAAACAAGCGGCTCCGAAGGAGACCGCCCGGCCTGATGAGCCCGGGTTGCTTGGCCAACTTGGTCGGCAGCTTGGGTTGACTGCCCGCGCTGGCATAACAGGCGCAACCGGCCTTGCATCCATGGGTACGAATGCTGTCATCAGCGGCATTAACTCTGCCTTCGGAACGAATATTCCACAGGCAGACGTTGGCGCAACCCTATCTGCGGTCGGATTGCCTGAACCTCAGAACACTACGGAGCGCATTGCTCAGGACGTGGCCGGGGGTATGGCTGGGGCTGGTACTTTTGTGGGAGCTGGGGGGTTGCTGTCGAAGGCCGCTTCACCAGTGGTGAAGGGTGCTGGCACGATGCTTTCTCAAGGCGCTGGCACTCAGGTGGCAACGGCTGGGGCATCGGCGGGAGGGTCAGGCGCGGCACGGGAAGCCGGGTTCGGTCCGGGTGTTCAGGCCGGCGCCGGGCTGCTTGCTGGCCTTGGTACTGGCATGGCCATGACGGGGTTGGCTAATCGCGGCTACCGTGCCGCCAAGAAGGCTGTCCCCGAAACCCAAGACCTGAACAGGCAGGCATCTGCGCTATACAAAGAGGCGCAAGAGTCGGGCGTTACGGCAACCCAACAGCAGACCCAGCAGTTGGCGGCGGATATTCGCAAGCTCGCTAAGGACGAGGGCCTTATTTCGCCTACTGGGCGCGTGTCTGAGGCCTACCCGAAGGCGCGGGAGGCGATGCGCCTGCTGGACGATTACGCCGAAGGCACCATGGACGTTCCGCAAATGCAGACGGTGCGCAAGGTGCTGTCTAGTGCGGCGAAGAGCGCGGACGATGCTGAGCGCCGCATGGCAACCCTGATGCTTCAGCGCTTCGATGAGTTCACCGCTCCCCTCGCGCCTCAGTTGGCCGAGGCTCGGCGCCTGTATGCCAGGGCCATGCGCGGGGAGCAACTTGAAACCCTGCGCGAACTGGCGGAATCTAGGACGGGTCAATTCTCGGGGTCTGGATTCGAGAACGCACTGCGCACCGAATACCGTCAGTTGAACAACCGAATCATCAAGGGCAAGGAACGCGGGTGGACGCCTGAGCAGGCTGAGGCTATCAAGAGAGTGGCCGAAGGGACCGGGGCATCAAACGCGCTGCGCAACCTTGGGCGCATGGCGCCTACCGGGCCTGTCAGCTTTATGTCGGCTGCGGGGTTGCCGTTCGGTATTGGGACCGCCGTAGGTGGCCCCGTGGCTGGGGCGGCGGCAGCGACAGGGATGTCTATGCTTGGCTACGGAGCCAGGGCAGCAGCATCCCAAATGGGGTCCAGAAATGCGTTGCTTGCGGAACTAATCGCGCGAAATGGCGGTGCGCTGGCTGCGCCCAAAAACGAGGCGATTTGGGGGAACATCCTCCTTAATGCCTTGTATGGGAACGAGCTGGCAGGTCAGAAGTAAACAGCAGCGACCCAGGCAAAACAAAGAAACACAAGAGTTATGCCGATCCAAATATGTTCACCAGGGCTGAACGTAAGCCTGCGCTCCCTGCGGCGCCGCTCTTTGTATTCCTGGTCCCTGACCTTCTCCAGCTTCTCGCTGTGCTGCATGCGGGCCAGGATGTCCGGGTCTTGCGTGAATTGGTTCTTGTAGGCCATTTCACCCCTTTTTCTTTGCTTGGGTTTTCTGCAGCGCTTCCCAAAGCAGGTTGGTTTGCTTTTCTACGGTTTGTTCTAGCGCTTCCATCCGTTCGGCAAGGTCGATTTCGTCAAGATCTAACGACTCTTCCAGGCGCGAGACTATCTCTGCATTCATGCTGCGGCCGTTTTTTTTGGCGGCCTCGGCGATGCGGTCGCGCATCCCCTCATCCGGGAATCGGATGACGAATTGGGGGGCGGTGCGGCTGGGGGGTAGGGGCTTGCTGCTCATGGGGTTGTAGCGTAATCGCAACTGGCGATCAAATCCATAGAATGTACTTGCGATGATATGTAGTTCGTATTATTCTGAAAGCTCCTAGTCAACCATAGGCAATCGTATGAATACGAACCGAAATGTCATCTACGGGTCGCGCCCGGTACAGGTGCGGCTCAAACCCGAACTTCATGCCTGGATCCATGCAAGGGCGGCCGAAGAGGAGCGATCGGCCAACTGGATCATCAACAAGGTGTTGGAAGATGCCGCAAATTCCGCTCAGGCGAAAGCGGAGGCGCGCCAATGAACCTCGCCATTGCCAATACTTCCATCCGCCAGGATGCAGAAGGGCGTTACAGCCTGAATGACCTGCACCGGGCAGCCGGCGGCGAGAGGCGCCATCAACCCCGCTACTGGCTTGCCAACCAGCAGACAAAGGAACTGGTGCATGAACTTAATTCCGGGGATTCCCGGAATATCGATAGCGGAAATCCGCTATCGGTCCAGCGTGGTGGACGGGCGCAGGGCACCTATGTCTGCAAGGAACTGGTCTACGCCTACGCCATGTGGATCAGCCCCGCGTTCTGCGTGAAGGTGATCCGCGCTTATGACGCCGGCCAATCCGGGCGGCAATTCCTGTCACCTTGGGAAGAAATCCAAGCCTTGAACCTGCGCGATACGGAAACGTCAATTCGGGCCTCGGTAGGCGCCGTGTGGATGAACGACCGGAAGCGGGAACTGCCGGTGCTGCGTCGGGAGCGGGCGCGTCTGGAGGTGGAAATCCAGCCATCGCTGTTCGCGCTTCAGCGCGTCATGCAGGGTGAGGCGCGGCGATGATCGCCACCTGCGGTAAGGGTGTCGCGTTTAGCGACATCCTTAAAAGAAAACGCCCCGGAAGTTGCACCTTCCGAGGCGTCGAGATTGCAGTAAACCCTTGATGGAAAAGGAAAACCGCAAATGAAAAGTACCACAGCAGCCAAAAATCCACAATCGGCGGTTGTTTTGCCATTCGTGCGGCCGCCCAAAGCTGTGCAGCCGGCCCAAAACGTCGATACGCCTCGGGCCTACATCGAAATGCGCCCTGACGGTGAACTGGTGATCAACCAGTGGGATGACGATGCAAGCCGGGCGATTGACCTGATGTACTCGGCCATGATCCTGCAGGCCAGGGCGCTCCACAGCCTGAAGAACGCCGGCCGATTGCCGAACTGAAGTTAGCAACACCAACTTGCCCCGCCTAGTGCGGGGCTTTTGTTTATGAGGCCCTAAATGCCCACTCAGTATATTTCCCCCCGATTCCAGGCGCTAGATGCTGAGGGCAACCCGCTGATCGGCGGCAAGCTCTACACCTACGCCCGTGGGACGACTACGCCAAAGTCAACCTACAAGGACGCCGCCGGGACCATCCTGAACACGAACCCGATCATCCTGGATGGCCGGGGCGAGGCGGTGATATTCCTCACCGAGGGGCTGGTCTATACCTTCGTCCTGAAAGACGGCAATGACGCGCTGGTATGGTCCCAGGACGACATTACGGGCGCCGGCAAGACAGACGGCGGCGATCTCCCGACCTACCCGACCCCGCCCGATACCGATGTGGGTAGCCCCATCTATATCGATGGCATGGGCTGGGCGACCTGGAACGGAACTGAGTACGTATCGGACTATACCGAGGGCTTCGGCGGAGGGCCTTTCGCTCTCAAGAACAAGGTCGGAAACGGCGACTTCCGCGCATGGAGTACCGGTACATCAATCGCGGTCGATGCGGCAGCCGGAGAAACCGAAACCGCTTGTGGCTGGTACGCAAAGGTGGCCGGAACGGCTACCTGCACGGTTAGCAAAGAGGTCAACTCCACGGATTTCGGACAAGGCCGGGCAGGCGCGGTATTCGCCACGATCACAGGCGGTACTGCCGTCGAGCCGTCCTCCAGCGACTCGAACCGCTTCTATCATCACATCCGTGGATACAACGCCCTGCAACTGGCGATGGGCAGCCTGTTGGGCGGCTTTGTCACCCTGTCGTTTTGGGCCAAAGCCAGCATCGCCGGGACGTACAACGTTGCTTTGATGAATGGCGGCTCTCCGTCGTTTCGTTCCTACGTGGCCTCGTTTGAAATCCTGGCCGCCAATACGCCGGAATTCAAGACCGTCACTATCCCGGTTGATCAGATCGGCACCTCGAGCTGGGACCAGGGTCCCGGCATCGGGGCCTCCATCGTGTTCGACCTGGGCAGCGGGGGCAACTACGAGGGCGCGGTTGGGACGTGGCTCTCGACCGAAACCACGCGCAGTTCTGGTACCGTGCGGCTGCTCGCCGCCTCTACGGGTGCCACTCTGGCCTTCTCGAAGGTTCAGCTTCAGGCCGGCCGCGTCCGCTCACCGTTCGAGGACCGGCCGCTCGAGCTGGAGTCGTGGATTCTCAACCAGCCGTGGCGCGGCAAGGCCATCGGTGAGCCGTTCCCGATATGGGATCACCTGGCAGGGTGTCCAGTCCCGCCCACATCAGATCCCAGCTTCCGATTCATCAAGCTCACGGCGGACGATGACTACAACGATGGCGTACTGACGGGCGAAAGTGTTTCCGGGTCGGCGCCATTGGTCACTGCGACCGCTGTCGTCAACTACGCAGGCAGCCCTATCGACGGCGTAACGGTGAACCTGATCAACACGGAGCGCAGGTTCATCCGGGCCGGCTCATCCGGTACCGCTCAGAACGACGCCATGCAGGGCCACCGTCATCGCGCGCTTGGTGGCGCCGGGGATATCGGGTCAGGCCAATATGGCGCGGGGTTCCCGTCAAACCAGATCCGGGATAACCACGTCCTTGACCCAATTAGCGACGGGACAAATGGCACCCCCCGTACCGCCAATGAAACCCGAGGCAAGAATCAGGGCGCCACCTACTACATGCGCATCTTCTAAGGGGCAGATATGGCATACGCGATTAGCAACACGATCAGCAAAGCGCCCCTTCCGGGCGGCGTCGAAATTTCCGACCAGGAGTATTCCGAATTGCTGGACGGAATGCTGCAGGGGCTGCAGGTGGTCGTCGAGGACGGGGCGGCCAGCCTCCAGGCTCCGCCCAAGCCGGAACCCATCGAAAACGACGAGCCGGAGGCATAGCGTGAACGACGACAGCAAAATTTCGATCCCGGCCGTCAAGGTCTTTTCCGCCTGGGCGGCATTCGGTATCACCAGCTGGTCGGATGTGGCGGCTCTGTTGGCGGCCCTGTACTCACTGCTGCTGATAGGGGAGTGGGTGTGGAAGCGGTTTGGGCGTGACATTGCCATCCGCTGGGGGCTGATCAAGCCGAAAGGGGATGCATGAAGATCGGCACCAAGATCGCGGGCGGCGTCCTGGCCGCTGCGGTGTCGCTGGTGGCGACTTACGAGGGGCGCTCGCTGGTGGCCTACCTGGACCCTGTTTCCATCCCGACCATCTGCGAGGGGTATACCCATGGCGTCAAGCTGGGTGATGTGGCCACCCCGGAGGAATGCGACCAACTGACCAGGCAGGAGGTCGTCAAGGCCCTGGCCGTGGTCGATGGGTCGGTGCCCCGGCCGCTGCCTGATGGCGTGCGCGTGGCCCTGGCCAGCTTTGTCTACAACGTCGGACCCGGGGCCTATGGCGGCTCGACGCTGCTGCGGATGCTGAAGGCGGGCGATGTACGGGGCGCGTGCAACCAGTTGCCGCGCTGGGTCTATGCCGGGGGCAAGAAGCTGCGGGGCCTGGAGCGGCGGCGCGAGGCGGAGCGGCAGATATGCCTATCTGGCTTGTGAAATGGTGGAAGCCGCTGGCGGTCGCTGGGTTGCTTATAACGGCTTTCCTGGGTGGCTGGGTCACCAATGGCTGGCGCAAGGATTCCGAGATCGCCGGTATGAAACTGGAAGCCGCCAGCAATGCGCGCAGGATCGACGCCGAGTACCGCAAGATCGAGCGAGAAACCGCCGCTGACTTTGTGCAGCGCCTGGAGAAAGCCAATGAAGATGTTCGTCTATCGAACGATGAGCGTGACCGCGCTCGCGCTGATGCTGACAGCTTGCGCGGCACGATTGCCCGTGAGCGACGTAGAGCCTCCCAGGCTGCCGCCAGCGCCGGAATCCCTGAAGAATCCATTACCCGAGCCTGGGACATTCTCAAGGCGTGCGCAGACGAATATCAGGCTTTGGCAGCAGATGCTGACGCAGCCATAGACGATATCCGCCCTGGGGCTGCCTGGGCGAAGTCGGTGGCGAATGGCAGATTTCCCCCACACCCCGCGCTCAAAGAAAAAGGCCCTCATCGCTGAGAGCCTTGATTTTGCTGGAGGCGCAAGCCGGAATCGAACCGACGTACACGGATTTGCAATCCGCTGCATAACCACTCTGCCATTGCGCCAGGGGCAAGTTCTGCCAAGCCCGCTATTATACAGGAATTGGCGCGCTCATGTATGGCGCCTGGGTCAGGCCGCGCCGCGCAGACCGAGAAGACCGTCTTCCCGCCGCTCAAGGCGCTCATCGCTCGAAGCGTCTTAGTTTGTCGATCGGATGGTGAAGTCAGCGATCACCGACCAGTCTCTGTCGCCTCCCGCGGCACTGACGGCCTTGGCCATTTGATGGCGAACGGCATCGAGCATCGGCAGGTTTCTCCCCAACTGTTCCGCCGCTGCGTCGGCAAGTCGCAAGTCTTTCAAGCCCAGCGAGGCCTTGAATCCCGGCTCGTAGCGATCGTGAATGATGTTGGCCGAATAGAGCTGATACGAACGACTGCCGAACAGCGTGTTCAGAATCAAGTCGAAGAATCGCTCGCGCGCCAGACCATTTGATTCGGTCAACACGACGGCTTCGGCCATCGCCTCGATTGCCATCGTAATCATCATGTTGCAGGCAATTTTGGTGGCATGTGCGGTTGGGGGTTCCGCGCCCATGTTCCACACGCGCTTTCCAATGGTCTCCAGCACCGGCCGAACTTTTTCCAGGGTGTCGGGCGCCCCGGCGGCGAGGACGTTGAGCTCGCCCCGGGCGGCGACATCTGGCCGCCCCAGCACCGGGGCGGCCACGTACTCGATCTTCGCAGCGCGATGATGCTCCACGAGTTCCTGTGCGAACGCGACAGAAATGGTCGACGCGACGATATGCACCAGCCCCTTGCGCGCTTGTACGAGTGCGTCCGTTTCTAGCAGGACACTGCGGATCGCGGCATCGTCGGACAGCATCGTCAAGGCGGTGTCCGCCTGCAGTGCCTGTGCCGGGGTCTCGACCATCTGCACGCCCGCGACGTCACCACCAGAACGATTCCATGCCTTGACTACGTGGCCGGCCGCGGCCAGGTTGCGGGCTATTTCGCGCCCCATTGCGCCCAGCCCGATGATTCCGATTTCCATTTCAACCGCCTCTCAATAGTTCAATCTTGCGTTTCCGTGCGCTTGATGATCCATGCCAGCACCGGGGCCAGTGCGGCATCGGAGTTTTTCTCGTAGATGAGCCCATGCCCGTTGCCATGCACGCCGTGATCGGGCAAATGCAGCAATTCCGCCGACGCGCCTGCGGCATTGAGAAATGCCGCCGTCGGAGGTGTTGCTGTGGCAAACGCCGAGGCTTGCGCGGTGACCATCAGGATGGGCAGCCCGGCCAGCGAAGGCAGCCGCAGGCTGCCCGGCGCCGTATTGCGCACGGCATCGGCATTGGGCGCCGGTGGCTCGAAGCGCAGCGGTGCGGCGGTTGGCCCCCAACGTAGGGGGCCGATGTTGGGGATGTCGACAAATGGTGGCCCCATGGGTTCAATGGCCGCAATGGCCTTGACCAGGCCCGGACGGCGATCAGCCGCCAACCAGCCATCCGGGCCGGAGGCTGAGTGCGTGACAAGGATGGCCGGCCCGATGCGATCGAGCAAGGTCGCCATCCGGTCGGCATCAAGCGTCTGTGATAGCTCCAGGTCCGCCGGCAGGGGGCCGTAACCGGCGATGAAATCGTCCACTGCCTCGGTGTCGCCGGGCGCGATAGGCCATTGGGTATGCCGCTCATCGTCGCCGGGAAAGTAAATGCGCTTGCCGCTTTCGTAGGAGAACGGAGGCCCCATTTCGCCAAGCGTGTGCACGTGGAAAGGCGACCGTCCGTGGCCCGGCCGGTCTACCACCAGCACGGCGTAGCCCGCTTCCACGAAACGCTGCGCCCAGCCTGGCCGGCCATCTGGCGTGTCGAACCATTCCGTTCCTTGGAAGCCGCCGCCGTGCATCAGCACGACCGGATACGGCCGCGCCACCACTTCGGGGGCTTCCCATTCCACATACATCGGGCCACGCTGGTACGTCAGGCCGCCATGTTTGATCCGGTCACCTGGAATCCAGAAGTGGCCCCGGCGTACCGATCTCACGGGCGAATTCGTCCATGGCGCAAAGCATAGTGGGTCTTTCATGTTTTTCCGTCCGAAATATCAGGCCTGCGGTGGATCGTTGACTTCCCTGCACGCGCTGCTGCCGTGCCTGGCACGAGGCTGATGTATCAGCGCATGCCGCCCGAACCCAGGATGATCTCGCCCGTCACCCAGCGGGCATCGTCCGAGGCGAGATACGAGACGATCGGCGCAATGTCTTGCACCTGGCCGATGCGGCCAAGCGGCGTCTGGCTCTCGTTCCAGGCCTGGAAGTTGGAGCCCATCGCCCCGGTAGCATGCGTACCTTCGGTTTCGATCATGCCGGGATTCACGGCGTTTACACGGATGCCGCGCGGGCCGAGTTCCCGCGAAAGCACGCCAGTAATGGCGTCAACCGCGCCTTTCGTGCCGCTGTAAATGGAACTCTCTGCCGGAGCAACACGCGTAACGAAGGAACTGATGTTGATGATGCTGCCGCCCACGCCCAGGTACCGCACGGCCGCGCCGGCGACCAGCAGCGGACCGAGTACGTTGATGTCGAACTGCTTCCGATAGAGTTCTTCGGTGGTCTCTTCGATTTTGGCGAACTGGTAAATGCCGGAGTTGTTCACCACGATATCCAGCTGGCCGAAGGTGTCGATGGCCGCCTTGACCAGTGCGTCGACTTCCGCCTTTTTGGTGACGTCCGCGCATACTGCCAAGGCGTTTCCGCCCGCGGCTTCAATGTCTGCGACCACCTCGTCTGCACCGTTCTTGCCTGAGAGGTAGTTGACGACGACCTTCGCGCCGTCGGCCGCGAGTTGGCGGGCAATGCCTGCGCCGATACCTTTGGAGGCGCCCGTCACGAGGGCGACCTTGTTTTTCAACTTGCTCATGCTTTGACCTTCCAACTGAGGCCAGCCCGGAATGGGCCGGCGCGGGTAGATGCGGGATGATGACGTTCACATAATTGTTTGGGAACTGCCATTTCTGTATATTTCATGTACATTTTTGAACGGAGCTGATCATATGGAGTGGAGCGACGTCCGGATCTTTCTAGCGGTCGTGCGCAGCAGATCTTTCGGCGAGGCAGCCCGTTCATTGGGTGTGAGTCATCCGACGGTGGGACGCCGGATCAAGGTGCTCGAAGCCGAGGCAGGGCAGGCGCTTTTTCGCAGAACCAGCGACGGACTCGTTCTCACGGACGCCGGGGACGCCGTGTTGACGCTGGCCGAATCCATGGAGAATTCCGCGTTGGCCATGGAAAGGCGCCTGGCGGGCAACCAGGAACGCCTCGAAGGCATCTTGCGGATATCTTCAGCAGAGTGGTTTGCTGGCTATGTCCTGGCGCCTGTCCTGGCCGAATTGACGCGCCGCCACCCCGCGGTGGCGCCAGAGGTGATCGCAAGCTATCGATTGCTGAACCTGGCTCGTCGTGAGGCCGACGTGGCGTTTCGCATCGTTCCCTTCAGCGAACCGGACATCGTTCAGCGTCGCCTGATGAGCATTTCATACGGTCTTTATGGTTCGGCCGAAACCGCGGCCGCACTGCAGGACGATCCGGCTTCCGTGGGGCTTATTCTCATGAATGCCGCACAGTCCCATTTTCCTGATGTCGCGTGGCTGCTCGATAGATTCCCACGGTCGCGGCGTGCCTTCGCAAGCACGAGCCGAGCCGTTCAGGCGCAAATGTGCCTGCGAGGCATGGGCATTGCCGTGCTGCCAAGGCCGCTTGGCGATGCGGTGCCCGGGTTGCAGCGCATCGCAACGCCGGACCAGCCTCCAAGCAGAGATATCTGGGTGGGCTACCACCACGACCTGCGGCACATGGACCGCCTGCGGGCGATGTTGGATATCGCCGATTCGATGCTGTCGAATTCCGCGCTGCCCGCTCCTTGAGCGCTCGATTATTCTTGGTCGATCGCGTTCCTGGCGCAAGCACCGCCGCAATCCACTTGGACAGCATGAAGACTATTGGAATTTTGGGAGGCATGTCCGCGGTGTCGACGCAGACCTATTCCCGTTGCCATCTTCGACACCCCGCTCATCCACTGCGAGTCGGCTATCGACCTGGCGTTAGGCAGCAGCGTTAGGCAGCAGTGAGGCAGCAGCGAATGAAAAAAGGGGCCTAAGCCCCTTTTCAACGACTTACAGACGTTAGTTGAAGTCTGTAAATCAAAACCTGGAGCGGGAGACGAGTCTCGAACTCGCGACCTCAACCTTGGCAAGGTTGCGCTCTACCAACTGAGCTACTCCCGCGTATCTGGTGTTTTGCTTAAGCGGCAATGCCGCAAAAATTACGCGCGGCCACCAAAGACAAAAATTATATCATCGTTTTTTAAGTCTTGCCATAGGCCTGCCATACTAGGTCAAGGGCCGGGCTTTCGGGACCGGGGCCGCGAGTATAGAGTAGGCAAGTATTTTCACGCATTGCGCCGTGGCGCCTGGCGCCGCGGCCCGCTATACGATGGTCTTGAACCCTGTTGTCTCTGTTCCTGTCGCCGCGCTGGTGTATGGCAAGTCGTCGCGCGGCGCCGACGCCTTGCTGGCCGATTTTGCCCGCGATCAGCTGGCGCGGGGCCGGCGGCTGCATGGCCTGCTGCAGCACGAAATCACACCGACCGATGGCGGCCGGCCGCAGCGCCGCTTGAGCGATTTGCGCTCGGGGCGCCTGTACCGGCTGTCGCAAGACCTGGGGCCCGGCTCGCAAGCCTGCAGCCTGGATGCCGGCGCATTGGCAGTTGCCAGCGAGGTGCTGCGCGAGGCCCTGGACGCCCGCGCCGAGCTGGTTATCGTCAACCGCTATGGCGCCATCGAGGCCGCCGGCGGGGGCTTCGCCCAGGAGATGCTGGCCCTGATGAGCAACGGTATCCCGCTGCTTACCGTGGTGTCCGCGACGCTGCTGCCCGAGTGGCGCCGATTCACGGGCCAGGCCGGCCTGGAATTGCCGGTGGCCCGCGCGCCCCTGCAGGCCTGGTTCGAGCAAGTGGCCGTACCTCGCCAGGCCGGGCGCACCGGGGGTGCTTCCGCATGACATTGGCAGACATTGATTTCGCTCAACGATATCGCGAGCACCTGGCGGCGGCGCGTGGCCAGCCCAAGCCGCCGCAAGCCTGGGACCAGCGCGCAGGCGAACTGGGGCAGCGCGCCCTGCACAGCCGCTATGCCGACGATTTCATTGCCCGCATGCGGCTGGACGGCGCGCGCACCTTGCTCGACGTGGGCTGCGGCGCGGGCGCGCTGGCGTTGCCGCTGGCGGCGCGGCTGGAACGGGTAGTGGCGCTGGATTACAGCCCGGGCATGCTCGAGGCGCTGTCGCGCAATGCGCAGGCGCACGGGCTGGACAATATCCAGCCCGTGCTGCGCGCCTGGGAAGATGACTGGTCCGATGTGCCGGCCTGCGACATCGTGGTGGCGTCAAGATCCACCGTGGTCGAAGACATGGCCGGCGCCCTGGCCAAGCTGCATGCCAAGGCGCGCCTGCGCGTCTACCTGACGCACCTGGCGGGCGGCCATTTCATCGATCCGGCGATCCAGCAGGTAGTGGGCCGCACGCGGCCCGCCATGCCCGACTACATTTACCTCATCAACATTCTGCACGGCATGGGCATCCAGCCCTCGCTCGACTACATCAGCGTGCCCAGCCAGCTCGCGGCCGCGTCCGACTTCGACGACTACGCGCGCCGGGTGGCCCGCTCGATGGGCGGACTGGACGACGACGAACACGCGCGCCTGCGCGCCTGGTACGAACGCGCCTCGCCGCAAGAGCGCGCCGGCGCGCCGCTGCGCTGGGCATTGATCCACTGGCAGAAGGACGGCGCCTAGCGTGTAGGCTGGAGCCGGCCCGTCAGCCGTCCAGCGACACGCCTTCGCGCTGCAGCACGGCCTGCACCGCGGGGCGCTGCGCCAGGTTGGCGCTGGCCGCGCTCCAGGCAGGGCAGTCGGCGCGCATGTCCAGCCCGATCCGGTTGCCCCAGCGGTACAGCACCAGCAAGAACGGATCCACTACCGAGTAGCCACTGGCCAATGCATGCGGGCGGCCGTCGGCGAA
>Ga0182748_1002769_pt1 | contig 15444 bp, 13 predicted proteins | sample eDN3rd37CKraftOP_FD_128877 | JGI IMG/M metagenome (GOLD analysis project Ga0182748, IMG submission 128877) | Enriched Organic Plus compost microbial communities from Emeryville, California, USA - eDNA 3rd pass 37_C Kraft OP (version 2) (version 2) ...
GGCGTCGTAGCCTATGATGCCCGCAATGAGGAATGGGCCGGAAAGGTCCGCGGCGATGTCAACATCACGGATCAGTTCTCGGTTTGGCTGCAGGGCGCCTACAAGTCCAACGACGATCATTACGGTACATCGGGCGGTTATCGCGTCCGTATCGTTGACTCGTTCTACGGCACGTGGGGCGGCGACTGGGCAGTCTGGGGCGGCGCAGCGTTCAAGGCGACCAGCAAGGCGACCTTCAACGTACAGGCCGCTTATGACGACAGCGAAACCTTCGCCGCAACTGCAAACGTCGCCTACCAGCTGGTTCCTGGCTTCACCATTACGCCTGAAGTTTCCTACACCAAGTGGCAGGACAAGAACACGAGCATGGACGGAAAAGACGCCTGGCAGGGCAAGATCCGCTTCCAGCGCTCGTTCTGATGTTATCGCTGATAGTGCCGGCTTCGGCACACGCATTGTCGTAGAACTATGATGACCTCCAGTCCATGTTTCTAGCGACAGAGGCGGCGGCCCGTTTGGGCCGCCGCCTTCTTAATGTGTATAGCGAAACGCTCATTCTCGCGTTCGATTTTCAATCGAGAACGTAGCAGGTCTTGGACTTGCCGCGCGCCGGGTCGCCGAAGGTGCGGTTGTCACACCGGACGCCGTTGCGGAACACGCCTTCCGTGAAGCGGCCATTTGCGCCATAGCGCACGCGCTTGCGACCGTAAAAGTCGCAGAACCCGCCTTCCTTCGCGCAACGGCTCCAGTCGCGGTCACGGTCACGGTCGTCGTAGCGATCATACGGATCGTACCGATTTGGACGATCGGGGCGGTCAGGACGGTCAGGACGGCCCGGACGATCTGGCCTGTCCCAGCGATCCTGAACGACGAAGGAGCAGCTCTTCTTTTTGCCCGGCGCGGGGTCGCCAAAGACACGGTTGGAGCAGCTGACCTGCGGGCGGTCGATGAAGCGCGATGTATTCTGTCCACCGGTGCCATAGACCACCTCGGCCGGGTAGGGCAGCTCGCAAATTCCGTTCTCGCTGGCACAGCGCTGCAGCTGTGCTGCCGATGCCGGCGCGGCGAGTGGGGAGAGAGCGGCCATCAGACCGCCAAGGCATAATGAAGCAACGGTTGTCTTGAGTGCAGGTATCATGATTTGTCCCTCTGATATCGGTGAAATATGCTTTAATTCCGGTAGCTTGAACAGAGGATGAATACGGCGCGCCCGACGGGAATTTTGCCAGGTGGTTAAGAATTCGGTGAGGCGGGGTCGACAAACATTTTCTGCTCTGGTTTGCTACGGCAAGAATGAGGTTCCGAAATGCACCGACTGCCTTTTCATTTCAAATCGAGCATCGTTGTTCTGGCGGCTATGATTGTCGTTGGATTTTATGTCGGCCACAAAACGAAAGAAGCGCGCGAAACTTCACTTGTTCAGCGTTCTGCGCCTTCTGAAGCCGGAATTTAGTCAGGCTCTCCCCCGAACGAACTTTCTTTCCCTCAGATTTCATGAAATGAGAGTGAAACAGGCGCGTTCACTCTTCGGAGGCACTCACATGCACGGCGAATACAAAGTCCACGGTGGAAAACTTGTCGTCGTCGATCTGGATGTCCGTGACGGACGTCTGTGCGACGTGCAGGTTGCAGGCGATTTTTTCCTGGAACCGGACGAGGCTCTGGAAGATATATGCAATGCCGTCGAAGGCCTTTCTGCCGATGCTTCGTCGGAGCAGATTGCGGACGCGGTGAGGGCAGGTCTGCGGCCCGATGCCATGATGCTCGGCTTCAGCCCGGAAGCGGTGGCAATTGCCGTCCGGCGTGCATTGGGCGTTGCGCGCACATGGCGGGACTTTGAATGGCAGATCGTTGAAATGCCTGCGGTTTCACCTGCCATGCACCTCGCATTGGACGAAGTTCTGGCACAGGAGGTCGCCGCAGGGCGTCGCGCGCCAACATTGCGTTTCTGGGAATGGGAACGCCCGGCCATCATCATCGGTGCGTTTCAGTCACTGCGTAATGAAGTCGATATGGACGCAACGCGGGAATTCGGCGTCGAAACCGTTCGTCGTGTTACCGGTGGCGGAGCCATGTTTGTGGAGCCGGGCAGCACCATAACCTATTCGCTCTATGCGCCGGGTGAACTCGTGCGCGACATGAGCTTTGCCGATTCCTACGCATTTCTGGACGACTGGGTGCTGAAAGCGCTCAATTCGCTTGGCATCGACGCTTTCTACAAGCCACTCAACGATATTTCGAGCTCGAAGGGCAAGATCGGCGGCGCGGCGCAAAAACGCTTTTCCAGGGGAACGGTCCTCCATCACGTGACCATGGCCTATGACATGGATGCCGAGAAAATGGTGAAGGTTTTGCGCATCGGGCGCGAGAAGCTGAGCGACAAGGGCACGGCGAGCGCTGTCAAGCGCGTCGATCCGGTTCGCAGCCAGACAGGACTGCCGCGCGAGGAAGTCATCAGGCGCATGAAGGAGATGTTCGTGTCGCTGAATGGTGGCGTGAGCAGCAAGATAACGCCCGAAGAATATGCGGCGGCGGAAAAGCTTGTGGTCGAGAAATTCTCAACCGAGCAATGGCTGCACAATATTCCCTGAACATTCTGTCAGGCTTTCAATCGCGAAGCGGGGTGACTTGCCCGTGCCGTCATGGCATAGGGAGGCCGCAACGCGACCGCCTTACGTTCCACATCATCTTACAAAGTCCTCCCGTTTCATGATCCGCATCGATAATATCAGCAAGTCCAACAGCCATCGCATTCTCTATATCGAGGCTTCCGCCGCTTTGAACCGCGGGGAAAAGATTGGCCTTGTCGGCCCCAACGGTGCGGGCAAGACCACCCTGTTCCGCATGATTAACGGGGATGAGCAGCCGGACGAAGGGCAGGTTTCCGTCGAGAAAGGCATCACGGTCGGCTATTTCGACCAGAATGTCGGTGAAATGGGTGGTCGCTCGGCTGTTGCTGAAGTCATGGAAGGTGCAGGCCCCGTCAGTGTGGTTGCGGCAGAACTCCGCGAACTGGAAGCGGCGATGGTCGATCCGGATCGCATGGACGAGATGGATGCGATCATCGAACGCTACGGCGAAGTGCAGGCACGCTACGAGGAACTGGACGGCTATGGTCTGGACGGCCGCGCGCGTGAGGTTCTGGCGGGTCTCAGCTTCACGCAGGAAATGATGGACGGCGATGTCGGCAAGCTCTCCGGCGGCTGGAAAATGCGCGTTGCGCTGGCCCGCATCCTGCTGATGCGCCCGGATGTGATGCTGCTCGACGAACCGAGCAACCATCTCGATCTCGAAAGCCTCATATGGCTGGAAGCGTTCCTCAAGAATTATGACGGCGCGCTGCTGATGACCTCGCATGACCGCGAATTCATGAACCGCATCGTGACCAAAATCATCGAAATCGATGGCGGTTCGCTCACGACCTATTCCGGCGATTATGCCTTCTATGAAGGGCAGCGAGCGCTGAATGAAAAGCAGCAGCAGGCCCAATTCGAACGCCAGCAGGCGATGCTTGCCAAGGAAATTAAGTTCATCGAGCGCTTCAAGGCGCGTGCTTCCCATGCTTCGCAGGTTCAAAGCCGCGTGAAGAAACTGGAGAAGATCGACCGCGTAGAACCGCCTCGACGCCGCCAGACGGTCGCCTTCGACTTTGCGCCGGCACCGCGTTCGGGCGAAGACGTCGTAAGCCTGAAGGGCGTGCATAAGACCTATGGCAGCCGCACGATCTATGAGGGTTTCGACTTCATGGTCCGTCGCCGCGAACGCTGGTGCATCATGGGCGTCAACGGTGCGGGAAAATCGACACTGTTGAAGCTGGTTGCTGGCGCTGCCGAACCGGACAAGGGCAATGTCAATATCGGCGCCAGCGTCAAGCTCGGCTATTTCGCGCAGCATGCGATGGATGTGCTAGACGGCGACGCAACGATACTGGAATGGCTGGAAGAGCGCTTTCCGAAGGCAGGCCAGGCTCCGCTTCGCGCACTCGCTGGCTGCTTTGGTTTTTCCGGCGACGACATCGAAAAGAAATGCCGCGTGCTTTCGGGTGGCGAAAAGGCACGTCTTGTGATGGCGGCAATGCTGTTCGATCCGCCGAATTTCCTCGTTCTGGACGAACCGACCAACCACCTTGATCTTGATACGAAGGAAATGCTGATCAAGGCACTTGCGGCCTATGAAGGCACAATGCTTTTCGTATCGCACGACCGGCGTTTTCTCAGCGCATTGTCGAACCGGGTTCTGGAACTGACGCCGGACGGCATTCACCAATATGGCGGCGGTTATACGGAATATGTCGAGCGGACGGGGCAGGAGGCTCCGGGACTGCGTTCGTAGGAACGTGATTTACGGCAAAAATTGCCCGGTTTAATCAAAATAAGCCATTGATGCACATGCGCGGTTCGGTTAGAAACGCGCATGTAAAGGCTTCGAGCCTTCCGGCAATGCACCCGTAGCTCAGCTGGATAGAGTGCTGCCCTCCGAAGGCAGAGGTCACAGGTTCGAATCCTGTCGGGTGCGCCATCTATTTCCATAAAATCAAAGATTTAAGAAGGTCGCGAAGTTGGCGATTGGAGTTTAGCTATTTGTCGGCACAATTTTGGCACAGTGCCGAAACCCGCCACGCCGACGATTACGGTGATTTCAGATGGCAACGATTCGTCAACAAGGCCACCGCCGCTGGAACGTTTCGATCTAAGACAGAAGCCGAAACTTGAGCGCGAGACGCTGACGCTATGATGGATAAAGGCACTGGATTGATTAGCCGGAAATGCACATGTGGTGTCGCCGAGGGAACCGAAATTATTGGGATACCCGTACCATGAAAAGGACGATATCGAGCGGCAAAGCAATTATCAGCGGCTTTTGCTGCAGGAATTATCGCAGTTGCCGTAAAGGGCGGGGTACAGAGTATGCCGAGTTTCGATACCAGCCTGTTTTTATATCTGAATGCGGGTTCGTCCCCCAACGCGCTTGTGGCCGAATTTGCGATCTTCATCAGCCGATATCTTCAATTTTTGGTCCCGATTTATCTGATAGCGCTATGGATGCGCAACGCGAATAAATCCCGTCAGACCGTGATCTCCATCGCGTTGGCACTGCTTATTGCTGTCGCGTTGAGCTATGTGATTGGGCTGGTCTGGTTCCGACCGCGTCCGTTCATGGTCGGTTTGGGACATGCTCTGGTGGCTCACCGTCCAAGCTCCTCCTTCCCCAGCAACCACGGTATTATCTTCGCTTGCTGCGCGGCGGTTCTGTTTATGGTGGGGCGCAAGGTTGCTGCCTGGGCGGCAGTAGGTTGCGGCATTGTCATGGCATGGTCGCGGATTTACATTGGCGTCCATTATCCGCTCGATATGGTCGGCTCGGTCATTGTGGCGGTCGTGTCCGCCTGGATATCGCTTTCATGTGTGAACCGATGCGGTGCAATGCTTCATATAGTGTCGAGGAATGCCGAGCATCGGTAGTTACAGCGGTTCCTGCTCAATGAAACCGCACCTGTCCGAGCGGGTGCGGTCACAGATGGGCGCTGTCGCGTTACTTTACTCCAGCGGTAGTCGGCAGAGGGACGAATAGCAGGTACTTGCGATCCTCGGATATTGGTTTGATCGTGTCCCCGAACTGCTTGACGAAGGCATCATATTGATCCCTGGCTACCAGAACACCGTCGCCGGGTTTGAGCCAGGCTGCCAAGGCGGTCGGCGTCTGCAGGCGTGTTATCTTGCCTTGCGTATAGAATTCGGCGGAAAAACTGCGTGCTTCAAGAATGGCAAGACGGCCAGGCCCCGGATAGTCAGCTATCACGCGCGCTTCTGTGGGAATGAACGAGCGATCCAGACCAAGAAACGAGACAGCCGTTAAGCTTGCAAAGATCAGAAGGACTTCGGCGAGACCGAGCTTGAGCCATCCTGCACCGGTAGAGCTTGTCCGGGTCCATACGATAACGGCAAGCAGCGCTGCTGCGGGTATGCCGGGCAGAACATAGGCGAGGAGAATGTTCGCGGCCAGGGTAAAGAATACCAACGGTGTCAGCGCGAACAGAAGCAGATAGAGGTGAAGGCCGCTGCCATCCGGCGTATAGGTTTTTCGCATCCGCCACAAAAGGACGGGTAGCAGGGGGCTCCATGGCAGTGCTGCAACGATCCAGAACAGCCAGATCGATCCTCGGGCGTGCTCACGGCCTGCGCCATAGAGATCGCCTGTCCAGCCGGGCTGCAGGAAACGCTGGATATGCTCACCGATCAGGAAATAGTGAAGAAATCCGGGTGTGGCCATTTCTGCTGCGACATACCAGGGTATGACCAGCACCGCGCATAACAGGATGCCACTGATCCACGGCAGACGGGCAATGTCCTTCCAGTTGCCGCGCCAAAACATCCAGACTGTGATCGGGGTCATCGACAGGACGACTGCGACAGGTCCCTTGGCCAGCAGCCCGACGGCCAGTCCCAGAAAGAAAAGCCATGCCCAGCGACGACTTCCTGCCAGACCGTTGTAAAATCCGGCCATGCAGGCGGTGACGCCGAGCGTCAGGACCATATCGGTCTGGACAAACGCGGCAGACACAAAGAACAGGCCCGAACTTGCGGCAACCAGCACGGCAATGGCAGCTGTGCTGCGGTCGGCGAGCGTGCAGGCCCACCGCCACAGGATGAGCAATGTTGCTAGGGTTGCCAGCAATATTCCCAGTCGCGCCGCAAAAGGAGTTGCACCAAAGACCGCGATTCCTGCTGCCGACAGCCATGTGTGCAGTGGCGGTTTGGCCCAGAACGGCACACCGTAGTCAAATTGCGGCGTAATCCAATTGCCAGTCTCGACCATCTTGCGGGCGATCTCGGCATAACGTGCTTCGGTGGGGTCTGTCAGAGGAACCCAGATCATGGCCAGAAGCCGTATAAAAAGCAGCAGAAACAGGCCCCAGAGAATAGAACGGCTCTTCGTCATTTTATCGCACTTTCCAGCAGGATTTGGGCTTCTACGGCACGGCTGCGGGCAGCATGTCCGGCACATTGCATCTGATCGGTCTCGTCACCGGGATGAAGCATGGTCAGACAGTCGGGCTTCGCTTGGGAGAGGAGGCGGGGCAGCCAGCGTTGCACGCTCCCAGGATCACCGAGGCGGAGAAAGCCTGAGAAATCGCTATTTGTTTTCAGCCCTGCTTTGGCAAAGGCGGATCGTGCCCTTGCCGCAAGCGCCATAATGACCAGTACCTTGATGCCGCCGGCACGAACATTAAGCCATCGCCCTGCCCATGTGGCAGGCAGAGGCACACGGATCCATGTTTCTGCCTTGCAGGGTAGACGCGTCACAAGAGGTACTATTGCTGGAAAGCAATGACAGTGCTGATGGCCGTCGTAATAGTCGGGCAGACTGCCGAAGAGATCGACGAATGCATCCACCTGCCGGGACAGGGAGGCGTTGATTTCATCCAGCATCCGCGCGTTCAACCGAGGCTGCATGAGAGCAGATAATGGCCATACGGTATAGTTTCCCGGAATTGCCTGTGTGAGGTTGAGGTGCAGTCCGACTTTCGCGCCGCCAGCGCGCAACGTTCGCAAGCGAGCGACATCTTCAGGCTTCATCGCATCGCCTGTCATCACTGAGGTGCCGTCCAGCGTTTCAGTTTCGAGCAGAGACAGGATCACCTGATCATGTTTGCGGCCCAAACCGAAATCATCCGCGATCCGCATGGTCGCTTTCCTTGCGGATGACATCCTCAGCCAGAATGTAAATCGGACGTTTCTTGGACTCCAGTACGGATTTACCGATATATTCGCCCAGGAGCCCAAGAAACATTAGCTGCACGCCGCCAAAGAAAGTGATCAGGACCAGGATTGAAACGACCCCGACCGGAACGGTCGGGAACAGGAAATGCTGGGCAACGATATAGCTGCCGTACAGGAGACTGATCGTCGCGATGGCAGTGCCGACAAGCGCCATCAGGCGCAGAGGCGTGGTCGAGAAACTGGTAATCGCGCCGAGCGACATCAACAACAACCGGAGGGGATTGTAACTGCTTGCACCGCGTACCCGTGGAGGCGGGTCAAGAGGGATACCTGTCTGACGAAAACCCACCCAGCCGTAGAGACCTTTCATGAAGCGGTCAGTTTCGGGCAAACTGCGCAGGGCATTCATAAAGGGACGATTGATCAGCCGGAAATCTCCGGCCCCTGGCGGTATCTTATATCGAAGGTCCCGATTGATGACCCAGAAGAACATGTGCGATAGCGCAGCCTTCATCCATCCTTCCGAAGCGCGGCGATTGGCCTTGTAGGCATAGACGCTGTCGACGCCTTCCGTTTGCCAGATACGCACGAAATCGGCAATCATTTCGGGTGGATGCTGCAGGTCGGCATCCATCAATACCGCTGCATCCGCGTCAAGGGCTGCATCTATCCCGGCAGAAAGTGCTGCTTCCTTGCCAAAATTACGTGAGAAGCGAAGCAGCCGTGCCGGACGGTCGCCGAAATCGTGTGCTTTCAACAGGGTAAAACTGGTGTCACCGCTACCGTCATCGATAAAGATGAATTCCACGGCAAGTCCAAACTCGGAAGCTATTCTGTCAGCGATGAGATGAAGTCTTCCGAGCAAGTCCGGTAAACCTTCCGCCTCATTATAGACGGGAATGATAATGCAAAGGGTCTTGGCGCTCATGACGGTTTCTTTGCGAAAATGATAACAGTTGAAATGAGAAAATTAATAATCGAAACAAAAGCCAACCCGATGAATAACGCAATAGCGAGCGGTAGGCCAGTATACAGGCCGCCCTGCAGGACGATCGCTCTCAAAAAAAAGATCAGGCAGGTCCACCCCATAAAGAGGACGTAGCGCCGAAACAGGTTTCCGGTTGTGCCGCGGTATGTGATGCGGACATGGAAGAAAAACACCGTTGATCCGCTGATGATCATGGCAATTGCCAGCGCCACAGCTGGATACAAATCCAGGTAGTGGCTCGCAAACAGGGTCACGGCATAATCAATGACGGCTCCCATCGCGGAACCGCTGGCAAAAAGAGGAAAACGTTTCAGCATCTTGCAAGCCGATTTTTGTACGGTCCCGTCATTCTTCCTGAAACCTATTAAAGTTGCCTGTGCATCGCTGAATGAATTCCGGCTATAGGTTTGACGTTCGATAGCAGGCCCGCATCGCGTCGTGGACGAGTAGAAGCAAAAGAGGGCAAAACTAAGCTGGGCGGATTCGACTCCGCAGGATAATTTTCACGCATGACATCCGTCTGGTCCCTTATGTCGGATGCGCCATTTCGACGCTCGATCCAACCAATTTCTGAACCCGATAAGTGCCATAAGACTGGAACTGAGATCGACGTTCTGTCCCAGCTAAAAGACATTGTGCAATATCCGCCGAACCATCTATGGATAGCGGCGGGGGAGAAATCATGACGAGTCGGCAATTTGCGTTGCCGATATAAAGCTTCCCCTTTTTGCAGAAGGCTGAACCGGAGGATCAATTCCGGAGCGAGCCAGGATGAAATGGGAGGAACTGGAATGCGCGTTTTAAAGCGTATCGCTGTGGCAGCTTCGATGATGGGGATCGCGGCCACGGCAGGTGGTTTGGCAATTGGCGCAGCAAGCGCCGAAGAACCGCTGAAGCTCGTAATCGGAACGGAAGGCGCTTATCCGCCGTTCAATTTCATCAACCCTGATGGTTCCCTGTCGGGCTTCGATGTGGATATCGCACGAGCGCTTTGCGAAGAGATGAAGGCCGAGTGCACGTTCATTACCCAGGAATGGGATGGCACTATTCCGGCACTTCAGGCTGGAAAATTCGACGCTTATGTTTCCTCCATGTCGATCACGGATGAGCGCAAGAAGCAGGTCGATTTCTCCAACAAATATTACAACACGCCGCCCGGCATCGCAGCTCCGAAGGATACCGATATCAAGGGCGTGACCAAGGAAGATCTTGCCGGCAAGACAATTGGTGTTCAGGTGTCCACGACGCACGCCAACTATGCCGAGCATGCCTTTACCGAAAGCACCATCAAGGCTTACCCCACTGCCGAGGAATACCGGCTCGACATGGCCAATGGCCGCCTCGACGCCGTCAATGACGACAGCGTGACGCTGAGCGAGTGGCTGAAGACACCGGATGGCGCCTGCTGCAAGATGGTCGGCACCTATCCGTCTGACGACAATATTCATGGTGTTGGCGTCGGCGTTGCCTTGAAGAAGGGCCGTCCTGAACTGGTCGAAAAGTTCAACAATGCCATCAAGGCAATCCGCGCTAACGGCAAGTACAAGGAAGTCAACGACAAGTACTTTGATTTCGACGCCTACGGCGCTGAAAACTGACCCGGACAGGAGTGCCGGTGACTACAGCGCATTCAGCAACGCCGCCCAATTCGGGCGGCGTCGTTTTAGAAAGTGTGTGAAGGCGGCGCTGACACAGGTGCATGATCCGAATATTTCGGCAGAGAATGTGCGGCCTCAAGTCAGGCGAAGTTGGTTATCGACATAGTTACGGGATATTTGTTGGCGTTGAAGATTTCCCTTCCTGCCGCGAAAATATTTGATCTTTCGGCGCAAGGGAGATCAAAATGTCTCGAATACTGTGTCTGATGGTTTCCAGTTTCTCGCTTGTTAGTGTTTCTTCAAATTATCAGGGAAAAATGCCGATAATGTCTTATGCCACGTCAAAGGGCTGTATTTGCGACAAGAACCGCCAGCCTGTCTCGGCATGTCTGGACATCTGTCAGTGGACGAACTGAGGATAGGCTGAACGGGCAAAGGAGTTCCAATGCGTCCTGAAAATCTCGTCATTCGCGCGGTGGAAGCGGCAGATGCCGAAGGCCTCACCCGTTTGCAAAACATGCCGGGATTTCGTTTCGGTACTTTACGCACGCCGTTTCAACGCCTTGAAACAACGAAGAAGTGGCTGGAGTCGCTCGGACCGGACTCAACGATTATCGTCGCGACAATTAACGGAGAGATTGTAGGAAATGCCGGCTTGCTCCGCCATGCGGGAAGGCGGGGCCACAGTGCGGGGGTCATCATGGGCATCGATGACCGGCATGTGGGGAAGGGTATCGGCACGGCACTTTTGACAGAGCTGATCGACATCGCCGACAACTGGCTCGATCTGAAACGGCTTGAACTCACCGTTTACGTCGACAACGCCTCCGCGATCCACCTTTATGAAAAGTTCGGGTTTGTCCCGGAAGGCATTCGCAGGAAAGATGCTTTCCGAGCCGGAGAATTCGTCGACTCGCTGGCAATGGCCAGGCTTAACTTCTGACGCATTTCGCCTGGAATCATCGCACTGCCACAATTGCGGCCCAGTCAGTGGGGCGTTTATCGTAGGCGCTGCCGGTCCAGCATTCGATTTCGATATGGGACCAGTGGCCGTTGTTGGTCCAATATTCCCGAAGTTCGTTGGCCGATAGATAGTTGTAATAGCGGCCAAGCGCGTCATAACCTTCCGCCGTGCCGGTCTTGAAGCTTGCCCACACGATGCCGCCTTTTGCCAATGCACTGTGAACGCGTTCGACGACAGGGCCGAGTTCGCTTCTGGGCACATGCGTCAGCGACGCGCAGGCATAAATGCCGTCATATTCCTCGATGGCGGAAAGTTCATCGAACATCATGGTTCGGACATGTTGTCCCAGTCGCCTGGAAGCGATTGCCGCCAGTTCGGCGGAGCCATCGGTTGCATCGAGCTGAAATCCCGCATCCAGAATTGCGCGTGCATCAGTCCCGGAACCGGTTCCCAATTCGAGAATGCGGCCGCCGGGCTTGCAACGCTTCAGGAAATCGAACAGCTTCGGGTTCGGTATGTCGCCACCGGCGGCATAGTCGGTGGCGTTAGAATTATAGAACCCGAGCGTGTTGCCTTGCATGTCCGTGCTCCTGCGCGCCTGCTTCCTGACTGGTTCGAAATCGAGCCCTGCTCTTATGAGCGACATCGCCTTACATTGAAAGCCCCAAGGGCAGTGAACCGGCTTTGGCGGCTCCCTTTAGCTCCTCACCAACAGCGCACAGAATAACGTTGCATTTTCGCCACAATGCGTTGCATAGATGCAACGCTATTGGGTAACATGGTTAATATGAAAACGGCGAATCTGACGGCGGACATGAACGGCGAGAAACAATCATCGCAAAGCGGCGAGGGGCGCAGGCTTCTGGCCCTTCCGGGCATTATCACCGTCATTTCGGCGCTTGTCACCGCTTCGATTTCCTTTGCAATCCTGATCGGCATTACACCGATCACGCCGGACCGGACTGTCACGCTGGCTTTGGTCATCATCAATGTCGCGCTGATTCTGTTTCTCATCCTGCTGATCTGCCGCGAAGTTTACCGCATCGTGATGGCCCGGCGGCTCGGAAAGGCCGCTTCGCGTCTGCATGTGCGTATTGTGGCGCTGTTTTCCCTGATCGCGGCAGTCCCCGCGATCGTGGTTGCGATCGTTGCGTCGGTCACGCTCAATCTCGGACTGGACCGCTGGTTCGATACCAATACGCGCGATATTGTCAGCTCCTCGCAGAGCCTGACCACCGCCTATATCCGCGAAACCGCGCTCAACCTGCAAAGCACATCCTATTCGATGCTGCAGGATCTCGATGCGCAACGCACCATGTATAGCCTCGACCGGGGCGGGTTCGTTCGATTGATGACGCTGCAGACGCGCGGTCGCGGCTTGCTTGGTGCGTTTCTGGTGCGCGAAAATGGCAGTGTCGTCGTTAAAAGCGAAACCGGCGTTGAAAATCGCCTGCCGCCGCCAACAGAGGATGCGTTGAAGACGGCCCGGGATAGCAAGCCGGTCATCATTCCCCCAGGAAACAGTAATTTCGTCGGCGCGATCATAAAGATGCGCGAAATAGAGGATGTATATCTCTATACGGTTCGCTCAGTCGATCCTCAGATTCTTGACGCAATGCGCCTGATGGAAGCCAACACCCAGCGCTATCAGGAAATGGATGCCAACCGCATTCCGACGCAGATCGCCTTCGCGCTGCTCTATTTCGGCCTGACGCTGATCGTGCTGCTTTCGGCCATCTGGACAGGCATTGCCGTTGCCGACCGGCTGGTGCGTCCGATCCGGCTCTTGATCGGCGCGTCCGACGATGTGGCCGCTGGCAACCTCGACGTCTCGGTGCCGGTACGGACCTCCGATGGCGATGTCGGCGCATTGTCCGGTACTTTCAACAACATGGTGGCGGAACTTAAGAGCCAGCGTAATGAGCTGATTTCCGCCAAGGATCAGATCGATGAGCGCCGCCGCTTCTCCGAAGCCGTGCTTTCGGGCGTGACGGCTGGCGTCATCGGCATCGAGACAGATGGCTGCATCTCCATTCTGAACCGTTCCGCCGAGCATATGTTCGGCGTCACCTCGGAAGATGCCGTGGGCAAGAATCTCACCGGCATCGCGCCCGAGATCGGTCAGGCTTTCGAGGTCGCACGGTCGACGGGGCGCGCGGTGCATCGTGAGCAGGTCAGCATGACCCGTGGCGGCGTGGCGCGCACCTTCAACGTGCAGGTGACCGTCGAGGATACGGAATCCGAAGACCATTCCTACGTGGTGACCGTGGACGACATCACCGATCTCGTGCAGGCGCAGCGTTCGTCCGCATGGGCGGATGTCGCGCGCCGCATCGCGCACGAGATCAAGAACCCGCTCACGCCGATCCAGCTTTCCGCAGAACGCATTCGCCGCCGTTACGGCAAGGTGATCACCGAGGATCGCGAGGTCTTCGACCAGTGCACGGATACGATCATCCGTCAGGTTGGCGACATCGGGCGCATGGTCGATGAATTCTCCGCCTTTGCCCGTATGCCGAAGCCGGAAATGCGGCTTATGGATATGCGCGAGGCATTGCGCGAAGCGTCCTTCCTGGTCGAAGTCAGCCGCAGCGATATTCAGTTTCAGAACGATTTCGGCACCGAAAAGCTGGTAGGGTCCTTTGACAGCCGCCTGATCGGGCAGGCTTTCGGAAATGTCATCAAGAATGCCAGCGAGGCCATCGACGGACTTCCAAAGGAAGATCGCGCCAGGGAAGGCGAAGGAGGGCATATCCTCATCCGTTCCTATCAGGCCGACGGGCAACTGGTTGTCGATGTCATCGACAATGGCAAGGGCCTGCCGGGCGACGACCGCCAGAAGCTGCTCGAACCCTATATGACGACGCGGGAAAAGGGCACCGGCCTTGGCCTCGCGATTGTCCGCAAGATCGTCGAGGATCATGGCGGGCATCTGGAATTGCATGACGCGCCTTCGGATTTCCACGGAGGACGGGGCGCGATGATACGTATGGTCTTTCCTCAAGCGCCCGCCACCGAGGCGAGCGTGAACGCGGAAAATGACGAAAAGAACATAGCTGGACAGGTGATTTGATATGGCTGCCGATATTCTTGTAGTTGATGACGAAGCGGATATCCGGGAACTTGTTGCAGGAATTCTGAGCGATGAAGGCCACGAAACCCGCACGGCTTTTGATGCGGACAGCGCGCTCGCCGCGATTAACGATCGCGTTCCCCGGCTGGTTTTTCTGGATATCTGGCTGCAGGGAAGCCGGCTCGACGGTCTGGCACTGCTCGATGAAATCAAGAAGCAGCATCCCGAGCTGCCGGTCGTGATGATTTCCGGTCATGGCAATATTGAAACGGCGGTTTCTGCGATCCGCCGCGGGGCCTATGACTTCATCGAGAAGCCGTTCAAGGCGGACCGCCTGATCCTCGTCGCGGAACGGGCGCTTGAAACTTCCAAGCTGAAGCGCGAAGTGTCGAACCTGCGCAAGCGCAGTGGCGACCACCTGGAATTGATCGGCACATCGCTGGCGATGAACCAGCTGCGCCAGACCATCGAACGTGTGGCGCCCACCAACAGCCGCATCATGATCACCGGTCCGTCAGGTGCCGGCAAGGAACTCGCCGCGCGCGCCATCCATGCGCAGTCGAGCCGCGCCAACGGACCGTTTGTGACGGTCAATGCGGCGACCATCACCCCGGAGCGCATGGAAATCGAGCTTTTCGGCACCGAGATGGATGGCGGCGAGCGCAAGGTCGGCGCTTTGGAAGAAGCCCATGGCGGCATTCTCTATCTGGACGAAGTCGCGGACATGCCGCGCGAGACGCAGAACAAGATTTTGCGTGTCCTTGTGGACCAGCAGTTCGAGCGCGTCGGCGGCACCAAGCGCGTGAAAGTAGACGTGCGAATCATCTCATCCACGGCGCAGAACCTCGAAGGCATGATTGCGGAAGGCACGTTCCGCGAAGACCTGTTTCACCGGCTTTCGGTGGTGCCTGTGCAGGTGCCGCCGCTTGCCGCACGGCGCGAGGACATACCCTCGCTCGTCGATTATTTCATGAAGCAGATCGCCGAACAGGCGGGCATCAAGCCGCGCAAGATCGGGTCCGACGCCATGGCGGTTTTGCAGGCGCATAGCTGGCCGGGCAATCTTCGCCAGCTTCGCAACAATGTCGAACGCCTGATGA
>Ga0182748_1002772_pt1 | contig 15414 bp, 9 predicted proteins | sample eDN3rd37CKraftOP_FD_128877 | JGI IMG/M metagenome (GOLD analysis project Ga0182748, IMG submission 128877) | Enriched Organic Plus compost microbial communities from Emeryville, California, USA - eDNA 3rd pass 37_C Kraft OP (version 2) (version 2) ...
AGATCATCCCGTGGAACTTCCCGCTGCTGATGGCCGCCTGGAAACTCGCCCCGGCCCTGGCCGCCGGCAACTGCGTGGTGCTCAAGCCGGCCGAGCAGACGCCGCTGGGCATCTGCGTGCTGATGGAGATCATCGGCGACCTGCTGCCGCCGGGCGTGCTCAACGTCGTCCAAGGCTTCGGCAAGGAAGCCGGCGAGGCGCTGGCCACCAGCAAGCGCATCGCCAAGATCGCCTTCACCGGCTCCACCCCGGTGGGCTCGCACATCCTCGAATGCGCGGCGAAGAACATCATCCCCAGCACCGTGGAACTGGGCGGCAAGAGCCCGAACATCTACTTCGAAGACATCATGCAGGCCGAGCCGACCTTCATCGAGAAGGCCGCCGAGGGCCTGGTGCTGGCCTTCTTCAACCAGGGCGAGGTGTGCACCTGCCCGTCCCGCGCGCTGGTGCAGGAATCCATCTACCCGCAGTTCATGGAAGTGGTGATGAAGAAGGTCAAGGCGATCAAGCGCGGCGACCCGCTGGACACCGACACCATGGTCGGCGCCCAGGCCTCGCAGCAGCAGTTCGACAAAATCCTCTCCTACCTCGACATCGCCCAGCAGGAAGGCGCCGAAGTGCTGGTCGGCGGCCAGGTCGAGAAGCTCGAAGGCAGCCTGGCCACCGGTTACTACATCCAGCCGACGCTGCTCAAGGGCAGCAACAAGATGCGCGTGTTCCAGGAAGAAATCTTCGGCCCGGTGGTGGGCGTCACCACCTTCAAGGACGAGGCCGAGGCCCTGGCCATCGCCAACGACACCGAGTACGGCCTGGGCGCCGGCGTCTGGACCCGCGACATCAACCGCGCCTACCGCATGGGCCGCGGCATCAAGGCCGGCCGCGTGTGGACCAACTGCTACCACCTGTACCCGGCGCACGCCGCGTTCGGCGGCTACAAGAAATCCGGCGTGGGCCGCGAGACCCACAAGATGATGCTCGACCACTACCAGCAGACCAAGAACCTGCTGGTGAGCTACGACATCAATCCGCTGGGCTTCTTCTGATAGCAGCGAGCTTCCGACTCTCTTCCGCGCGGCCTTCGGGCCGCGCTTTTTTTCGCCTCGAAGAAGTAACCGTTCGTGGTTATCCGCCGTTATCTCCCGGCATGGATGGGAAATTCGCAGTCAACCTGTAGGAGCGGGCCCTGCCCGCGATTCGCGCGCAGGGCGCGCTCCTACATGGGAATGACGCGGGTGGCGCAGCATAATCCGCGCCGGAATCTCCGGTTATCGCGGTCAAGGCCCTACGTTGCAGGCGTGCGCCGGCGCGGCCGGGAAGATCAGGCCTCGTCGCTGCGCCATTGCCGCGGGCTCACGCCGAACCAGCGGCGGAATGCGCGGGAGAAGGCACTGGTCTCGGAGTAGCCCAGCAGCGGCGCCAGCTCGGAGATCGGCCGCTGGCGCTGGCGCAGGTAGTGCACCGCCAGTTCGCGGCGGGTGTTTTCCACCAGTTGGCTGAAGCTCAGTCCGGCCTCGCGCAGGCGCCGTTGCAGGCCGGCGGTGGTCAGTTCCAGGCGCTCGGCGATCAGTTCCAGCACCGGTTCGCCCTCGCTCAGGGCCAGACGGATCTGGGTGCCGGCGTCTTCCAGCAGGTCCGGCCCGCGGCCCCGCTCGCCCAGGCGGCGGATCACGTCCTGCACCAGGAACAGCAGGTTGGCGTCGCGCTCGGGCATCAGCCGGCCCTTGATGTCGGCCTTGGGCACCAGCAGCGAATTACAGCCGCGCTGGAAGTGCACCGGCGCGCCGAACACCCGCGCGTGCTCCTGCCAGTCCTCCGGGCGGGCATGCTCGAAGCCCACCGCGCGCGGCGACCAGTCCTGGCCGAGGGCGTGGCGCAGCAGGTTCAGCGCCATGCCCATGGTCAGCTCGGCGTCCTGGCGGCGGTCGAGGATGGCGCCGTGCTGCACCTGGTAGTCGAAGCGGAAGCACTCGCCGCAATCCACCAGGCGGATCAAGGTGCTGTGCTGATGGAAGGGAAAAGCCGCGGCGAAGTTGCGCAGGGCGTCTTCCAGGGTTTCCGAACACAGCCCCACGTAGCCCAGCAGGCCAAGGGCGCGGGGCTGGAACTGCTGGCCGTAGCGCAGGCCGAAGTTGTCGCAGCCGGACTGCCGCGCCGCCTCCTCCAGCACCTGGCAATAGTTGGTCAGGGCCAGGCTCAGGGTGGGGTGGCGCAGGCGCTCGGGGTCGATGCCGGCGCGGCCGAAGACGCGGTCGATGTCGCCGCCCTGGGCGGTGATGAAGCCATCCAGGCCGCTGGCGGCGGCGGACAGCACGCCCAGGTTGCTCGCCGAGGGCGTGGCGACGGCACAGGAAAACAGGGACGGGTTCATGGGCACGCTCGTTGTTATTGATCGCTTATCCGACAAAACTACTTAGCAATTACCGTAAGCAATTACCGTGCCTCGCCCCGGAGGCCCGAAATACCCCATGACAGCCACCCCATCGGCCCCTGGACGCGACATTCCCGTGCAGGCCTCGCGCCATCCTGGGGCGATGGGTAACACCTCGTTGCAAGTTGACCGCAGAGGCCGCACGCAGGGCTCCAGGGTCAAGTCCTGGGCCCCCGCCGTCGCTACCATCGAAGCCAGGCAACCCGTCCACGCCCCGAGGGGCAGAGGAGTCCGCAATGAGCGCATCACAACTAAAACCGACGCTGGGAACCTTGCACCTCTGGGGCCTGGCCGTGGGCCTGGTGATTTCCGGCGAGTACTTCGGCTGGAGCTACGGCTGGGGCACAGCCGGCACCCTGGGCTTCCTGGTCACCACCCTGATGGTGGCCCTGATGTACACCTGCTTCATCTTCAGCTACACCGAACTGACCACCGCCATTCCCCACGCCGGCGGCCCCTTCGCCTACAGCCTGCGGGCCTTCGGCAAGACCGGCGCGACCATCGCCGGCATCGCCACCCTGATCGAGTTCGTCTTCGCCCCGCCGGCCATCGCCATGGCCATCGGCGCCTACCTCAACGTGCAGTTCCCGGCGCTGGACCCGAAATGGGCGGCCACCGGCGCCTACGCCATCTTCATGACACTGAACATCCTCGGCGTGAGCATCGCCGCCACCTTCGAGCTGGTGGTCACCGTGCTCGCGGTGGCCGAGCTGCTGGTGTTCATGGGCGTGGTGGCGCCGGGCTTCAGCTTCAGCAACTTCGTGCTCAACGGCTGGGCCGGCTCCAGCACCTTCAGCAGCGCGGCCATCGGCGGCATCTTCGCGGCCATTCCCTTCGCCATCTGGTTCTTCCTCGCCATCGAGGGCGCGGCGATGGCCGCCGAGGAAGCCAAGGACCCGAAACGCACCATCCCGCGCGCCTACATCGCCGGCATCCTCACCCTGGTGACCCTGGCCATCGGCGTGATGATCTTCGCCGGCGGCGTCGGCGACTGGCGCGAGCTGTCGAACATCAACGACCCGCTGCCGCAGGCCATGAAGGCGGTGGTCGGCAACAACTCCACCTGGATGCACATGCTGGTGTGGATCGGCCTGTTCGGCCTGGTAGCCAGCTTCCACGGCATCATCCTCGGCTACTCGCGGCAGTTCTTCGCCCTGGCCCGCGCCGGTTTCCTGCCCGCTGGCCTGGCGAAGCTGTCGCGCTTCCAGACGCCGCACCGGGCCATCCTCGCCGGCGGCGTGGTGGGCATCGCGGCGATCTTCAGCGACAACCTGATCAGCCTGCAGGGCATGACCCTGACCGCCGCGATGATCACCATGAGCGTGTTCGGCGCCATCGTCATGTACATCATGAGCATGCTCAGCCTGTTCAAGCTGCGCCGCAGCGAGCCGCACCTGGAGCGCACCTTCCGCGCGCTCGGCTACCCGATCGTGCCGGGCATCGCCCTGGCCCTGGCGCTGGTCTGCCTGGCTGCCATGCTGTGGTACAACCAGGTGATCGCCCTGGTGTTCCTGGCGCTGATGCTCGCCGGCTTCATCTGCTGCAACCTGGTGATCGCCGCGCGCCGTGGCGTGCCGGCCAGCTTCGCCAGCGAAGGTTGATCCACCCGCGCCGGGCCGCGAGGCCCGGCGCCGTTGAGCACAAGGAGTTCCCATGCCCGGATACGCCCACAGCGTCGGTGGCCAGACCTGGCGCTTCGACAGCCTCAGGCAGCTGATGGCCAAGGCCAGCCCGGCGCGCTCCGGCGACTGCCTGGCCGGCGTCGCCGCCGGCAGCGACGCCGAGCGCGTGGCCGCGCAGATGGCCCTGGCCGAGGTGCCGCTCAAGCGCTTCCTCGACGAGGCGCTGATCCCCTACGAAGCCGACGAAGTCACCCGCCTGATCATCGACGGCCACGACCGCGCCGCCTTCGCCCCGGTCAGCCACCTGACGGTGGGCGACTTCCGCGACTGGCTGCTCGGCGACGCCGCCGACGAGGCCAGCCTGCGCGCCCTGGCGCCGGGGCTGACGCCGGAGATGGCGGCGGCGGTATCGAAGATCATGCGCGTGCAGGACCTGGTGCTGGTGGCGCAGAAAATCCGCGTGGTCACCCGCTTCCGTAATACCCAGGGGCTGCGCGGGCGGCTGTCCACCCGGCTACAGCCGAACCACCCCACCGACGACCCGGCCGGCATCGCCGCCAGCGTCCTCGACGGCCTGCTCTACGGCAACGGCGACGCCATGCTGGGGATCAACCCGGCCACCGACAGCCTGCAATCCATCTGCACCCTGCTGGAAATGCTCGACGCCATTATCCAGCGCTACGAAATCCCCACCCAGTCCTGCGTGCTCACCCACGTCACCAGCTCCATCGAGGCGATCAACCGCGGCGCGCCGCTGGACCTGGTGTTCCAGTCCATCGCCGGCACCGAGGCGGCCAACGCCAGCTTCGGCGTGAGCCTGGCGGTGCTGCAGGAAGGCTACGAGGCGGGCCTGTCGCTCAAGCGCGGGACGCTGGGCGACAACCTCATGTACTTCGAGACCGGCCAGGGCAGCGCGCTCTCGGCCAACGCCCACCACGGCGTCGACCAGCAGACCTGCGAGGCCCGCGCCTACGCCGTGGCGCGGCACTTCAAGCCGTTCCTGGTGAACACCGTGGTCGGCTTCATCGGCCCGGAATACCTGTACAACGGCAAGCAGATCATCCGCGCCGGCCTGGAAGACCACTTCTGCGGCAAGCTGCTGGGCGTGCCCATGGGCTGCGACATCTGCTACACCAACCATGCCGAGGCCGACCAGGACGACATGGACATGCTGCTGACCCTGCTGGGCGTGGCCGGCATCAACTTCATCATGGGCATCCCCGGCTCCGACGACGTGATGCTCAACTACCAGACCACCTCCTTCCACGACGCCCTCTACGCCCGCCAGAGCCTGGGCCTGCGCCCGGCGCCGGAATTCGAGGAGTGGCTGGAGCGCATGCACATCCTGCAGCAGCGCGAAGGCAAGGTGCGCCTGGCCGAGCAACTGCCGCCGGCGTTCCGCCCGGCCCTGGCGCAACTGAACTGAGGACGCGCGGATGAGCGAAGAGAAGTCCACCGCCACCCCCAACCCCTGGCAGGAACTGCGCCGCCTGACCCCCGCGCGCATCGCCCTGGGCCGCGCCGGCACCAGCCTGCCGACCAGGGCGCAACTGGACTTCCAGTTCGCCCACGCCCAGGCCCGCGACGCCGTGCACCTGAGCTTCGACCATGCCGGCCTGAGCGCCGCCCTGGCCGAACGCGGGCGCGCCAGCCTGCTGCTGCACAGCGCCGCCGCCGACCGCCACACCTACCTGCAGCGCCCCGACCTGGGCCGCCGCCTGAATGAAGACTCGGCGGCGCTGCTGCGCCAGCACGGCGAGGCCAACCCCGCGGGCTACGACCTGGCCGTGGTGGTGGCCGACGGCCTCTCCGCGCTGGCCGTGCAGCGCCATGCCCTGCCCCTCCTGGAACGCCTGGAGGACATGGCCGCGGCCGAGAACTGGAGCCTGTCGCCGGTGGCCCTGGTGCAACAGGGGCGCGTGGCGGTGGCGGACGAGGTGGGCGAACTGCTGCGGGCGAAGATGGTGGTCATCCTCATCGGCGAACGCCCCGGCCTCAGCTCGCCGGACAGCCTCGGCCTGTACTTCACCTGGGCGCCGAAGGTGGGCCTGAACGACGCCTACCGCAACTGCATCTCCAACGTGCGCCTGGAAGGCCTGAGCTACGGCATGGCCGCCCACCGCCTGCTGTACCTGATGCGCGAAGCCTGCCGCCGCCAGCTCTCGGGGGTGAACCTGAAGGACGAGGCGGAACTGCCGACACTGGAAGGCCAGGGGCCGGGGGCCAACTTCCTGCTGGCCGGGCGCTAGGGCACGCTCCTGCTTCGTAGGATGGGTTGAGCGAAGCGATACCCATCACCGCAACCGCATGGATTTCGCAGGCTCAACCCATCCTACGAAAAGCGCCTCGGCGCAGCCGGCAGGACAATTGCCCTGCGTCCGGCCGAAACACCACTGTCGATCAAACGCTCGCTTGGATTGCGCTTTCAACGATTTCTGGTGCAGCATCCCGGCAGTGTTGTGCTGGCACAGCACCTGCATCGTGACAGCAGCCCATTCACCGAACGCAGAGATCCGCCCATGCGCATCGTGCAAGCCACCCTCGATCACCTCGACCTGCTCGCCCCGCTGTTCGTCAAGTATCGTGAGTTCTACGGGATGCTGCCCTACCCCGAATCCTCGCGGAAATTCCTCGAAAAGCGCCTCAAGCGCAAGGAGTCGGTGATCTACCTGGCGCTGCCGGACGACAGCGACGACAAGCTGCTGGGTTTCTGCCAGCTGTACCCGAGCTTCTCCTCGCTGTCGCTCAAGCGCGTGTGGATCCTCAACGACATCTACGTCGCCGAGGACGCCCGCCGCCAACTGGTGGCCGACCACCTGCTGCAGCACGCCCGGCAGATGGCGCGGGAAACCAACGCCGTGCGCATGCGCGTGTCCACCAGCACCAACAACGAAGTGGCGCAGAAGGTCTACGAGTCCATCGGCTTCCGCGAGGACACCGAGTTCAAGAACTACATCCTGCCCATCAGTGACGATCTCGTCTAAGCCGAGGGCGCATTACGCTGGCAATGGCTTAACGCCAGCATTACAGTGAAGCATCGCACGTGCCGCCCGGCGTTCGGCGGCTAAGGGGCTCCATGGGCATTCCCCAGCGTCTACTGCGTCACTTCTCCCTGCTCCTGCTGTTCGGCCTGGGCACCGTCCAGGCCGATACCCTGCGCGTGGCCACCCTCGACTGGGAGCCCTACGTCGGCGCCGACCTGCCCGGCCAGGGCCTGGCCAGCCGCATCCTCGACGAAGCCCTGGCGCTCAACGGCGACCGCGCCGAGCGGGTGTTCCTGCCCTGGCAGCGGGCCCTCAACGAAACCCGCGAAGGCCACTACGACGCCCTGATGCCGGCCTACCTGTCGGCCGACCGCAGCCGCGACTTCTACACCTCGATGCCATTGCTGGACTCGCAACTGGGCTTCTTCCACCGCCGCGACCGCGCCATCGCCTACCGCGCCGGCGACCTCGACAGCCTGCGCCCCTACCGCATCGGCGTGGTGCGCGGCTACGTCAACCAGGCGGACTTCGACAAGGCCGACTTCCTCACCAAGGAAGTGGTCAACAACGACTGGCAGAACCTGGAAAAACTCCTGCGCGGGCGCCTCGACCTGGCGGTGGTGGACCGCTACACCGGCTACCATCTGCTGGCGCGCAACGCCCCGGCGCTGCGCGAGCAGTTGGAATTCATCGAGCCGCCGCTGGAGGTCAAGCCCCTCTACGTGCTGATTCCCAAGACCCGCACCGGCGGCGAGGCGCTGGCCGCCAACCTCGACCGCGGCCTGCGCACGCTGCGCCAGAGCGGGCGCCTGCAACAGCTGATCGCCGACGCCCACCTGGAAACCGCCCAGGGCATCCGCGCCGTGGCCGAACACCCGCTAGCCGAGCAGGTACCAGGCGCCGCCGGCCACGACCGCGCCCGCGAAGGCGCCGACAACCGCCCAGCGGCGCCAACCCTGGACTGGCAGGCAAGCCTGCGCTAGCCCGGCCCCGCTTCGACAGCCGCACCGGCGCCAAAAGCGCCCCCGGACAGGGACATCGGGCGAGGTTCCGACAGAGATTTCCACTGCGGAACTGCAGCCTTCATGCCGACAGTCTTTTCACTCGAGCGCTGTAATATCCTGCAACCTGTCGTGGGCAGACGCCTGCGACAAAGCGCGCCCCACGGCAACGCGGGGGTGCCTATAATGCCGGGCTCGGCAGTTCACCACGCGGTTTTCAAGGCGCCTCATGGATTTCAACCCGATCGACCTCGTTCTGCATCTCGACACCTATCTCTCGCTGCTGGTCAACAACTACGGGGCCTGGATCTACGCCATCCTGTTCCTGGTGATCTTCTGCGAAACCGGCCTGGTGGTAACCCCATTCCTCCCCGGCGACTCCCTGCTGTTCATCGCCGGCGCCATCTGCGCCACCGGCGGCATGGACCCGTGGGTGCTGGGCAGCCTGCTGCTGTTCGCGGCCATCAGCGGCGACAGCACCAACTACGTGATCGGCCGAACCCTGGGCAAGCGCCTGTTCAGCAACCCGGACTCCAAGGTGTTCCGCCGCGACTACCTGGACCAGACCCACGCCTTCTACGAGCGCCACGGCGGCAAGACCGTGACCCTCGCGCGCTTCCTGCCCATCGTGCGCACCTTCGCCCCCTTCGTCGCCGGCATGGCCTACATGCCCTACCTGCGCTTCCTGTTCTTCAGCGTCGCCGGCAGCGTCGCCTGGGTCGGCGGCCTGGTCACCCTGGGCTACTTCTTCGGCAACGTGCCCTTCATCAAGCAGAACCTCTCGGTGATGATCATCGCCATCATCGCCTTCTCCCTGGTGCCCATGCTGATCGGCGTGGTCCGCCACAAGCTGGCGCGCAACGGCAAGCCGCAGGCCTCGGAGCGCTGATACCGCGATGTGGTCGTTCAGCGCCTGGCGCCGCCGGCGCTTCCTCGCCCGCCACCCGCTGGACGCCCAGCTGTGGGCCGAGGTGCTGCGCCACCTGCCGATCCTCGACGGCCTGAGCGAAGAGGAACTGCGCCTGCTCGGCGAGCGGGCGCTGCTGTTCCTGCGCGACAAGCACCTCACCGCCCTGCCCGGCGTCGAGCTGGACGACTTCCGCTGCCTGCTGCTGGCGGCCCAGGCCCAGCTTCCGCTGCTGCACCTGCCGGAGCTGAACTGGTACGGCGGCTTCCACGAGCTGGTGCTCTACCCGGACGACTTCCTCAGCCCGCAGAAGCACCGCGACCCGGCCGGGGTGATCCACGAGTTCGACGACGCGCGCAGCGGCGAAACCTCGCTGCAGGGCCCGGTGGTGCTGGCCTGGCCCGGAGTGGAAAACGGCGGCGGCTGGGACGCCTACAACCTGGTGATCCACGAACTGGCGCACAAGCTGGACATGCTCGACGGCGACGCCAACGGCCTGCCGCCGCTGCACCGCGACATGCGCATCGGCGACTGGTCGGCGGCCATGAAATCGGCCTACGACGAGATGAACCGCAAGCTCGATCGCCATCCCGAGGCGCACACCGCCATCGATCCCTATGCGGCGGAAAACCCGGCGGAATTCTTCGCCGTCACCAGCGAATACTTCTTCACCGCCCCGGACCTGCTGCACCGGGCCTATCCGAAGGTCTACGAGCAACTGGGGCTGTTCTACCGGCAAGATCCGCTTGCGCGCCTGCAGCGACTGCAGCGCGAGCACCCCGACTATCAGGAAACTCCGGCGCACTGAGCGATGTCTGTGGCTTGGCCACGGCAATCTGCCTATAATCCGCCGCACTTTTTCGGCCCGACCAACCCCCTTGGAGTCGTCCATGAGCTACAGCAGCATCCCGGCTGGCAAAGACCTGCCGAACGACATCTACGTCGCCATCGAGATCCCGGCCAACCACGCGCCGATCAAGTACGAGATCGACAAGGACACCGACTGCCTGTTCGTCGACCGTTTCATGGCCACCCCGATGTTCTACCCGGCCAACTACGGCTTCATCCCCAACACCCTGGCCGACGACGGTGACCCCCTGGACGTGCTGGTCGTGACCCCCTACCCGGTGGCCCCGGGTTCGGTGATCCGCGCCCGTCCGGTCGGCGTGCTGAACATGAGCGACGAAGCCGGCGGCGACGCCAAGCTGATCGCCGTACCGCACGACAAGCTGAGCGTGCTGTACCACGACGTGAAGGAATACACCGACCTGCCGGCCCTGCTGCTGGAGCAGATCAAGCACTTCTTCGAGAACTACAAGGACCTCGAAAAGGGCAAGTGGGTCAAGGTCGAAGGTTGGGGCAACGCCGAAGAAGCGCGCTCCTACATCACCAAAGCCGTCGCCGCCTTCCAGGCCAAGTGATGGTCGCGGGGTGACCCGCCACGAAGAAGCCCCGCCCTCGCGCGGGGCTTTTTTCTGCGCGTAGCGATCACGTCCGTCGCAACGACGGCGCCTGGTGGAAAAGCCATTAGGCAAGCCCGGCCGAATTTGCTAAAGTGCGCGCCCAAGACGCCGGTCCCAGAGCCGCGTCCACAGCATTCAAAGGCGGTCGCTGCTTACCAGAAGTAAGGACGGGCCACCCCCTGAAGAGCCGGCCACAAGCCGGCTTTTTTAATGCCCGCGGGAAACGCCGGCCTTACGCCAGCTTTGCTCTGGCCGCTCAACTCGGCTCTGCCTCAGCGTCAGGTGGAAGATATCCACACGCTGCACGCCTAACCATTCGCCGCATGCCCTCCACCAGCAGTCCCGCCGCAGCGAACAAAGTGGCCCTGGCGATGGCCAGCAGCGCCAGGTTTACCGCCAGCGACGAGCCGTCCGGTACCAGCAGCATCACCACGCCTAGCCCCGAGGAGCGCCGCCCCCATCAGCCCCCCCGGCAGCTCCTACCCGCGCCACCTCGGCCAACGCCAGGCCAAGGCTGCCGAATGCGCAGGTGGCGGCGATCACCCGCCCCTGAAGATCGCATCCCATGATTCCCCTCACTGAGCGCCCGTAAAGGCCTTCAGACTAACCAGCAGAAGGGAAGATGCTCGTTTCATTGCGACAATGGCCATGACGAATAGCGCCAAGGAAGCAGAGAGTGAAGTATTCGGGAAAGAAGCTTCAGTAAGTGAGCAGCGTAATACTGCTTCTGAAACCACAACGGGTTGTCGATTTCCGCTACCTCCAGGCGAGCGACGCGCGGTAGTGGGCCGACCAGAGGATTTCGCCGCCGTAGCTGGTCAGTTCCTGCGGAGTGCCCAGGTGGTCGAGTGATAGTAGAAGGGCTCGGCCTTCAGTGGTCCTTCGCCGTCCAGCATGACCAACGACCCGGCTCGTTGCCTCTTCACTCTGAAACAAGCTCACCCGAGGTTTTGTGCAATAGCCTCTCCGGCTTGTACGTCACGCTATCTACAACTGTGTTTTCCATATAAATCCCAGGTTGCAACTCCGCGATCCCTCCCAGGCTGAACCATTAACAAATCATTTACTTCTCGATTGCGACAACGCCTGACAAATGGCAAAGCCAAACTTTGGTTGCTCATATATAAACCAAAAGCAGCCTTATCTGCCTCAAAATACTCCTCATAATCAACCATACCATTACTTATTGGCATTGAAATATAGACCTTCCTGAGCCTTCTTCTCCCCCTATAGAAAATCGCCCATACTTACAAAAAAAACATTAAACCTCATACATTTCAACCCCACACCCACCAAACAATAAGAGCCCATAAAGCTAATAATTAATAACTTCCAACCTACCAAGCTTTTCTTCTAGCGCTCTCAATAGCTCCTCAGAATCAAGACCATCATTATCCTTCAAAAAATTCAGTATCCACTCAGCCCTCAGCTCTTCGAATACAACTCTCCACTTGTCTTGTCCAGCAACTTCTTCGCGAAGCACTCCCCCCATAAGACCATGCCCTGAGCCCTCCAGAAATAAAAAGCGTCTCAAAAAGGGAGAGTAGGCTATTTTCTTTGGCCATTCTGGATCATTCCCACTTCTTCCAGGAACATCCTTACTTGCCAACACGAAATATTTTTCCATCAATTCTCCGGGCGAATATCGACCTTATCAAAATCTAGCATCCTTCCATCTAGATGCAATTGCACCGCACCACCACTCCCATACTGAGGATATGCTTTAGCAAACAACTCAAGCTTTTCTTTTTCAGTATCTCCTTTCCAGTATGGTACCCGAGCCTGAGGAACTCCGGACTCATATAACTGGAGAGTATCAAACTGTCCTCTCAATCTGGCATCACTCCATGAACCAGCTCCACTTTCGTCATGACCAAACTCTCGCCCCTTGATCTGAAAAGCGCCTCTAGCAGAACTCCCTGTTTGATACCTCTCAAATCCGACATACGTAGCAGGAGTGGACTTTGACCCCATAGTCATTTCAGCATATTTATTTACTGAGCCATCATAATTCATGTATCGCATATATCTATATCCGGTTGCCGGCAGTGTAGACTCCGGGCCAGAAGGACCAACGTAAAAATCTGGCCTCGCCCCTGAAGGGCACTGGGCTTTCGCACTAGCCAACCCCAACGGATTCACCCACCCCGTCGGGCTAGGCACATACTGGTAATGGCTCAACCCGATTGGGTCCGAAGCCAGGAAAAAGCCGTTGCTGGGATTTTAGTAACAACACCGGTTGTAGTGCAGATAGAAACTTTATACTTTCTTCAAAATATACCCTCAGTTTTCGATATCTCGATTTGAGTCTGACTAGACCTCATCTATCAAAACATGTCGACCGTCTAAAAAGTAGAGATGTAGCCAGATGCCTTTACACCTTGGCCCACATCCCTCTGAAGGGAGGGTCTGGTTCTACCAGTCTCCAAACACTCCCACATCGTTTACACTCAAACCAAAACTCCTCAAGCCCACCTATATCAGTATATTTGCTTCCCACTACCACAGGAGAAAAAAGATCACTATTGTGAAGTAGTTGAAGATGAGACTCATAATCTGGAAAGCTATTAAACCCTCCAGTTTCTCTAAGCAATGAACAGTCGCATGTCATTTCAAAATACCCTCCCCCGACTTCCAATCAGGAAGCACTGAACCATCCTTTATCAGAAGCTGACTCCCGCCACCAGTCCATACTCCTCCTTGAGATCCGACTTCACCAATATAGATCTTTGTGCCTTTAGGTATGATAACCATGGTATACCTAGTAGCTTGCTGCCTTTGGATTGGGTTGTTTCTAAGCTTACCCCATTCAGGTAGCAACGCGGAGTCAATACGTGTCTGCAAGCTTCTCGAAAGTCTATCAAGAGACCAAAAAGCGCCAAACTCCTTGGCTTGTTCAGGGTGCCAAGCACAACTGTATCTTTATTTAACTCCATTTCAGCATAACGAGCTCCCGAGAATGTTGCAGCTAGACTACCTTGCTGCTCAGAAGCAGTTTTTGCTGCAGCACTAAGAGGGTCATTATCTAAAGCCGTATACTCATTTATTATTCTGCCATCAACAGATGAGACTATCTCTCTATAACGAGCTCCTGCTGAGGTTTTATTAGGCTCCTTGCCTCCAGGACATATGCATGGGCTACAAACGGATCCACCTACCCCGTCGGGTTAGGCACGTACTGGTAGTGGTTCAACCCACCCGCCAGCTTGATCGGGTCCGGGGTCAGGAAACGGCCGGTGTTGGGATTGTAGTAACGATGCCGGTTGGAGTGCAGGCTGTACCACCCAAGGAATCGCGGTGTGCTGTCAATTCCCGCCACTTCTAAGCAGGTGACATTACTCTAGGCGTAATATCGAGCGATTTAAATAACTCCGTTCTTGCAGGCCTCGAAAAATTGAAATATTAGAATACCCCCCCGTAAGTGCAGCCACGCTAGTCTTGCGTCGAACGCGAAAGCCTTATATTCAAGGCATATAAAACCACCAAGAAGTCAATCCTTCAATATATCAATGATATATTTACTTCCCCCGCCGCTCTTCCAAAAATCCAGCATTGCAATTAATATACTTTCGTCCTTCCGCAGCGCAATCAACGCATCAGAAAGGAGCGGGTGACTCTCTCCTTTGTCACGATAATACTCATACAAACTAGATATCATAATGCACGCGACTGCTGCTCTCACCCCCCAATCTTCTTCACGCTTCAAAAGAATGTTTATTGCAGGTGCAATTAAATCAGCATCGGAGAGCGTAAACTCCCAATCCTGTCCCATTTCAGACAGTTTCAAACCTAGGAGAGAAGAAACAACTTTCCTCTCATCCTCAGACGCTCCATAATACTCCAAATAAATCCCCTATCTGGAAGGCAGTCATTAGTCCTCCCACCCTATTAAAGAACTATTAAAAAACCACCCATCATCCTTTATATAATTCCAGCAAAAACTCAACCAAACCAATCAACCACCACAACATCAGACCGTTGAATATTACAGGAATAGTATCAAAATCTTAGCCACCTGAAAAAAGAGAAAAATAGAGAGATGCGATCTACGCCAAACACTATTACAAAGAGAGCTTACAATCACATTCTAAATATTTACAATTGATCTACCCACGCAATCATGATCATCAAAGAATATCAATTCACATCCATTGGAGTTTGCCAGCCAGAATGGGTATCCTGTTGTTTCAGAAAGCAGTAATTCAACTTGCTCGATTGATGAAAATCTCCATCCATGCCAGCTAATATCGAAGACTATCAACACTGCCCCCTCCCAGCCTAAATACTTAATTTTTTTCCAAAAGAACGGATCATGCTCTTTACTAGTTACGCACATTTTAGAAGAATCAAGCCCCTCACCTCCTTCAAAAAACCTTGTATTCAAAAAGGAAATCAAGGACCGAAGCTCCTCCTCTCTTAATTTACTTACCAAGAAACCATGCTTCTCAATTTCTTCGTCTATTTCAATCTCGAGATAATTCACTGTTGCACTCCTATCCTTGCACGTGAAACTGGAACACGAGATACCAGTACATGACCTCTTACGGCCCCTCCCTCACCTCTTTTCCCTGGGGTTTGATAACCTATATGTGGGTCTCGTGGCCCATCAGAACTCACCACTAGAGATGGATCATCGATATTAACCTCTGCCCCTCTATTTTTCCTTTTAAAACGCGCCATTCGGTGGGGAATGACTTACCATATTGATCCTTCCCCCATTTAGTAACCTCAAATTCACTTTTAGGAATTTTGGTTCGTTCAAATGCCTCATCTAAACCAGCAGTCATCTGCTGATAGGAGGTCCCAGGAGCAGTTCTTAAGTCAACATCTACTTCGGGATTAAATTTCCATGTACCACCGTTCACTGGTTGTGGACATACATCAGACAACCCCAACGGATCCACCCACCCCGTCGGGTTAGGCACGTACTGGTAGTGGTTCAACCCACCCGCCAGCTTGATCGGGTCCGGGGTCAGGAAACGGCCGGTGTTGGGATTGTAGTAACGATG
>Ga0182748_1002776_pt1 | contig 15399 bp, 11 predicted proteins | sample eDN3rd37CKraftOP_FD_128877 | JGI IMG/M metagenome (GOLD analysis project Ga0182748, IMG submission 128877) | Enriched Organic Plus compost microbial communities from Emeryville, California, USA - eDNA 3rd pass 37_C Kraft OP (version 2) (version 2) ...
AAAACCCCGCTTCGGCGGGGTTTTTTTCTTGGCGCGACGCATCGACCGGTTGAGATTTTTGCAGTGACGCGGCGAAAATGGCGCTTTCTCGAGAACCGGAGCGGAGTGTACTTTAAGGTACATGAGCACCGGAAGCGCAGAGAAGCGCCATTTGCAGACCGTCAATGCGTAAATATCGACCGGTCGATCAGCCCATGCGTTCAGAAGCGAACGACCCGGGAGAAGCCGGGAAGACAACGGTGCGATTACCGTTGAGGAATGAGCGGTGATGGATATGTGCATGAACGGCGCGCGCCAGAACCTGCGCTTCCACATCTCGGCCAATCGACACATAATCCGCCGCGCTCTGCGCATGCGTGATCCGCGCCACGTCCTGCTCGATGATCGGGCCTTCATCGAGATCTGCGGTGACATAATGCGCGGTCGCGCCAATCAGCTTCACGCCACGCTCATAAGCCTGCTTGTAAGGGTTAGCCCCCTTGAAGGACGGCAGGAAGGAGTGGTGGATATTGATGATCCGGCCCGACATCTTCTGGCAAAGCTGGTCGGACAGAACCTGCATGTAACGCGCCAGAACCACCAGCTCGGTGCCGGTGCCTTCAACAATATCCATCAGCCGCTGTTCAGCCTCCGGCTTGTTGGCCTTGGTAACGGCGATATGGTGGAACGGAATGTCGTGATTGACGACAACCTTCTGATAATCGAAATGGTTCGAGACTACGCCGACAATATCGATCGGCAGGGCGCCGATCTTCCAGCGATACAGCAGATCGTTCAGACAATGGCCGAAACGCGAAACCATGAGCAATGTCTTGGTACGATGCGCGTTGTCGTGGAACTCGAAATTCATGTCGAAAGGTGCGGCGACGGACGCAAAGCCTTCACGCAGGACATCAAGGGCTACGCCTTCCTCGGAGATGAAGCTGACGCGCATGAAAAAACGACCGGTGTCCAGATCGTCGAACTGGGCGCTATCGATGATGTTGCAACCCTTGCCGGCAAGATAACCCGAAATCGCAGCAACGATACCGCGGGTGGACTTGCAGGTGACGGTCAGGACAAAATTATGCATCGGACTTCCTCAAATTTTCAAAGGCGCAAGCCAAGGCAACCACATCGCGAACCTAATCCACGAAGCGGCCGCGGCCATGCCAGAATGCGTAATGCACTGACGGGATTGCGCTATCAAGCGACTTTGGAAGAAAGATTGTCCAATTTTGTTCCGAGCCGCATCCCTCGTTCCGGGATGCGGCCCGGCTTCAAAGATGCGGGTTGCGGTTACGATAACGGGCGACCAGCGAACGGTTCACATCGCCGGAGCCCGGCATGTTGGCGCTGAGGTAGATCGGCGCGTCGCCCTCCCCTACAAGCCGTGCTGCCACATCGGCAAAAATGGCGTTGAGGATCGTGACGCCAAGCGCCGTCGAAACCGGTCCGACCTTCAATGCGCTGCCTTCCACTTCCAGCACGGCATCGCCCGCTGGCGCGTCATTGTCCAGAACGACATCGGCCAGCGAAAGCAACTGCGTGCGCCCCTTGGCGATGGCGTTGGAATAGGTGACGGAGGTGACCGCAATAACGGCAGCCCCCTTTTCACGCGCAAAGCGAGCGGCCTCGATGGGGGCGGCGTTCACGCCGGAATTCGACACGACGATCAGCACGTCACCCTCGCGAATGCCATAGCGTTCGAGAATCGGCAGCACCGCCCCTTCAATCCGCTCGAAATGCGAGCTTGCCACCGCCCCGTCCTGCAGCATGATCGCCCCGCAAAGAATGGGCACGGTGATCGCCAGTCCGCCCGCGCGATAATGCAGTTCTTCCGCCATCATATGCGAATGGCCGGTGCCGAACACATAGACCCGGCGATCCGACTTGGCTGCAGCGGCAATGAGCTCAGCGGCCTTAGCCATCGGATCGGCAAGACGATCCCGCAGACCGGAGAGCCGGGCGATCAGATCATCGAAATAACGATTGGTGATCTCGGTCATCGGTCTTACCCCGCAAGCTGTTTGTTACCCGAAAGCCATGTGGCTTTCGCAAACAACCCATCGTCAAGGTGTACGGCGTCCATCCGCATGCCGGGACGGAACGTACCGCGATCATTGAGACGCAGATAGCGCGCAGGATAATGGCTCGCCATGCGCAGTGCTTCGGCCAGTGTAAGCTCCAGTTCGGCTACGCCAAAACGAACAGCCGACGCCATGTCGAGATCGGAACCGGCAATGGTGCCATCGGCCAGCACGAGCTTGGAGCAGATGCCGCCCGGTACCCGACGGACGGCGCGCCCGTTGATCTCAAAACTTTCGGAATCCGAGCCGACCAAGGCCATCGCATCGGTCACGAAAAACAGATGAGCGTCACCGCGCTTTGCCCTGAGCGCAAGCCGCAGCGCCATCGGATCAACATGATGGCCATCGGCAACGATACCGCACCAAATGTCGGGATGATCGAGCGCCGCCCCCGCAAGCCCCGGCGCACGGTGGCCGATCTGGCTCATGGCGTTGAAAAGATGGGTCACGCTGCGCGCACCGGCATCGAAGCGCTTGAACGCTTCCTCGGCGGTCGTGTCGCTGTGACCAATGCTGACGACAACACCGCCATCGCTCAGCCGGCGCACCTGCTCTGGAGTGACCTGTTCGGCAGCAAGCGTGACGAGCAATGTGCCGATCTGCTTTGCCGTATGGATATAGAGCGCAATATCGGCATCATTGACGGGACGCATCAATTCCGCCAGATGCGCGCCCTTGCGAGCCGGGGCCAGATGCGGCCCCTCGAGATGCAGGCCGGCAACGCCCTTGTCAGCCTTGACCGCTTCGATAGCCGCTTCGATAGCGCCGTCGCGCACGGGTGTCGTATCGGTAATCAGCGTCGGCAAAAGGCTGGTCGTTCCATATTTGCGATGCCCCTTGGCAATCGTAAACATGGTTTCGGGCGTTGGCTGATCGTTCAGCATCCGTCCCCCGCCGCCATTGACCTGCGCATCGATGAAGCCGGGCGCCAGAACGCCACCGTTCAGACGCTCGACTTCATGGGTCTCGCCAAGCGAGGCTTCCGGCATAATGGCCTCGATCCGGCCATCGCTGAACACCAGCGCGCTTCGGTCGTGAAAGCGCTCGCCGTCGAAAATGCGCGCGCCTGCTATTGCTGATTTTTTCGTCATACCGTCACCGTAACCTTGTTGAGATTGCGCGGCTTGTCGGGATCGAAACCCTTGCGGCGCGTGACCGCTTCAATGACGCGGTAATAATTGATGAGGGACACGAGCGGATCGAGGTGGGCATTGCCCGTGCTCGCCGACGGCAACCGGAAGCCCGGCGTTTCCGCATCGGATAGCGACACGATGCTCGCCCCGAAAGAGTGCAGCCGCTTCAGGGCCTGCATGTTCGTGTCAAAGGCTTCGTCGCTCGGCAGGAAGGAAATGATCGGGAAGCCCTCTTCCACCAGACGCATTGGCCCATGCATCAGTTCGGCCAGAGAGAAAGCTTCGGCATGGATATTGGCGGTTTCCTTTGCCTTAAGAGCAGCTTCAAGTGCAATCGCAAAGGCCGTGCCGCGACCGCACGTATAAAGCGAACGCGCATTGAACAGAAGGTTTTCCACTGCTTCGCGGCCCTCGGGCTGTGTAGCAGCCAACGCTTCCGGCAGGCGTTGCAGCCCGGCTTGCAGGCTTGCGTCACCGCTGGCCGATGCCACCACGCCCGAGAGTGCGGCAACCGCGGCAATGAACGACTTGGTTGCAGCAACGCTTTTTTCTTCACCGGCATGGAGCGCCAGTACGAGGTCGGAAGCGTTACCAAGCGGACTATCGACAACGTTCACGACGGCAACCGTTGTCGCTCCGCCTTTCTTGGCTGCTTCCTGCGCCGCAACAATGTCGGGGCTGGCGCCGGATTGCGACACGGTGAAGTGCAGACCGTTCTTGAGCTTCAGCTTGGAACCATAGACCGATGCTACTGAAGGCCCGATGGAAGCCACCGGAATACCCATCGTGATTTCCATCAGATATTTGAAAAATGTTGCCGCATGGTCGGACGAACCGCGCGCGGCGGTGGTGATGACCGCAGGTTCGCTCTTCTGGAAGATGCGCGCGATTTCCGCGAACGTGCCTGCCTCCTTCTCAAGCAGACCTGCGACGACGGCTGGCGACTGTTCGGTTTCCTGCAGCATCAGGGAGGAAGGGCTGTTCATGGTCATTCTCCAATTTTCAGTTCCGCGACGAAGTCATAGGCATCGGCGCGATAATGCGAACGGGTATATTCGACGATCCGGTCGTCTTCGAGATGCGAGACGCGCTCGATCAAAAGCGCAGGTGCTCCGCGATGCACGCCAAGCAGACGAGCTATGCCGGGATCGAGTGTCACCGCTGTCAGGCGTTGCAACGCGCGCACCGGCTTGTGGCCGCGCCGTGCCAAAGCGCCATAAAGCGAGGTTTCATCGACGCGGTCCAAATCCAGAAAATGGCGTGGAACCACCGCGCGCTCAAAAGCCATCGGCACACCGTCGGCGAGACGCAATCGGTCGAGCCGCACCACGGTCGTATCGACACCGACCCCCAGCCGAAAAGCCTCGTCCGGCGATGGTTTATCGACCTTGTTGGTGACGACGCGCGCGCCCGGCTCCTTGCCGCGTGACAGCATGTCCTCCGAAAACGAAGTCAAACGCCACAGATGCTGGCTGATGCGGGCCGGGCGTTCGGCAACGAAAGTGCCGCTGCCGCGCCGCGCTTCGACCACGCCCTGCGTCAGCAGTTCCTTATAAGCATTGCGCACAGTGATACGACCGACACCGAGCTGTTCCGCCAGATCGCGCTCCGGCGGCAAACCGACAGCGGGCGCAAGTTGCCCGTCCTCGATCAGCTCCCCAAGAATACGCGCGAGGTTCCGGTAAAGCGGTCCCGTCAGCTGCGGATCGTGCAGGCCGCGCTCTTCGATCGCCGTGATCAATGTGGTTCTATTCATACCCGATATAATAGAACCCATATAGAACCAATAGCAAGTGACAATCTCATGAAAAAGGCCCACTCATCGGTGGGCCTCCTTCGGTCAGTGCGAGTGCGGCGCGGGATGCGCGTCGGCTGGCGGCTCGTCGCCGTTGCGTTCCGGTTCCTTGATCCGGAACCAGGCTACGTAAAGCGCGGGCAGGAACAGGAGCGTGATTGCCGTGCCCGCGATGATGCCGCCCATCATGGCGTAGGCCATCGGTCCCCAGAACACTTCACGCGCGATGGGTATCAGCGCGAGACTTGCCGCCGCCGCCGTCAGCGCGATGGGCCGCATTCGGTGCTGGCTGGCATTCACCACGGCATCCCAGGGATGCACGCCCCCGAGGATATCTTCCTCGATCTGCACAATCAGGATGACCGAGTTGCGGATGAGAATACCAACCAGCGCCAGCACGCCGAGGATAGCCACAAACCCAAGCGGCTTGCCGCTTGGCAGCAAGGCGGCTACCACGCCGATCAGACCGAGCGGCGCCACCGCAACGACAAGGAACAGCCGCTGGAAGCTCTGCAGCTGGATCATCAGGACCGTCGCCATGACGAAAAGCATCAATGGAACGACCGCTGCAATCGGCCCCTGGCTCTTGCCGCTTTCCTCCACGGTGCCCGCCGTCTGTATGTAATAGCCCGCCGGCAGCTTGTCGGCGAAGGTCTTGATGGCAGGCGCCAGATCCTTGACGATCGTATCCGGCATCGTCTTGTCGATGATACCGGCGGCAACCGTTATCGTCGGAATACGCGAACGACGATAGATAACCGGCTGCTCCAGTTCATACCGGAAGTTGGCAATCGCCGCCAACGGCACCGATGTCCCGTTCCCGGTTGCGATCTGGAGGCTCTGGAGCGTATCGATCGAATCCCGTTCCTGCTTCTGCGCCCGTGCGATAACATTGATCAGATAGATGGAATCGCGCACCTGCGTGATTGTGATCCCGCCAACGATACCGTTGAGGGTCGTTGCAATATCCTTCGAGGAAATGCCCAGCTTTCTCGCCTTGTCCTGCATGACATCGACACGAATGACACGCCCCGGTTCGTTCCAGTTATAGTTGACGACCCCAAGCCGTTTATCCGCGCTCAGAATGCCGGCAAAATCCTGCGCAACGTTGCGCAATTTCTGGATATCTGGTCCTGAAATACGGTATTGCACCGGACGGCCCACAGGTGGCCCAAGCTCCAGATATTTCACATAGACGTCTGTTCCGACGTAGTCCTTGCGCAGAGCCTCGTTGAATTTTTCCTTGAGCCGGTCACGCGCTTCCAGATCCTTCGCAACGACCACCATCTGCCCGAAATAAGGATTTGCCGGCTGTACATCAAAGGAGAGGATGAAGCGGATGGCGCCTTCCCCGATATAGGTACTCCAGTGATCCACATCGGGATTATCCTTGAGCATGGTTGCTTCAAACTTTTCCATCTGAGTTCTTGTATCGGTGATGGAACTGTTCTGCGGCAGCGTCCAGTCGAGCACAAGCTCCGGCCGGTCTGATTGCGGGAAGAACTGCCGCTCGATGAAGCCCATGCCGAAAACCGATATGACGAACAGTGCAATGGTCGTAAGGATGGTAATCCATTTATGCCGCATAGATGCGAGCAGAACCTGGGAGAAGATCGTGAAGAACCGGCTGTGCTTTTCTTCATGCGCCTTCATTTTCTTCGGCAGGAAGGTGACCCCCAGCAAGGGCGCAAACAGTACCGCCACGATCCACGAGACAATCAGTGAAACGGCAATCACCACGAACAAGGTGAACGTGTACTCACCGGCCTGGCTGCTGTTGAGCCCGATCGGTATGAACCCGGCAATGGTAACAAGCGTACCCGTCAACATGGGAAAGGCAGTGCTGGTATAGACGTAAGTTGCCGCCTTGTTGATCGGATCGCCCGCTTCCAGCCGCGCCACCATCATTTCAACCGCGATCATTGCATCATCGACCAGAAGGCCGAGCGCGATGATCAGCGCCCCGAGAGACACGCGTTGCAGTGAAATATCCATCAAGGACATTGCCAGGAAGGTGATCGCAAGCACCAGCGGGATCGACAGCGAAACGACAAAGCCCGCTCGAACGCCCAGACTGACAAAGCTTACCGCCAGAACGATGACAACGGCCTCGAACAGCGCTTCGGTGAAACCCGAAACGGCTTCCGTGACAACCTGAGGCTGATCGGCAACTTTGAAAACATTGACGCCAACCGGAAGCTCCGTCGCCACCTGGTTCATCATCTTGTCAAGAGCGGTACCAAATTCGAGCAGATTGCCGTTTGGCTTCATGCCGATGCCAAGGCCGATGGCGTCCTGCCCGTTCACCCGGAAAATGGATGTCGGCGGGTCGACATAGCCACGCGTGATCGTGGCGACATCGGAAAGGCGGAAGAAGCGATCATTGACACGCAAATTCACCGCGCGCAGATCGGCTTCCGATGTGAATTGCCCGCTGACACGCACGCTGATGCGCTCAGGGCCAGCTTCCACAACTCCGGAAGGCGTGATGGCGTTCTGGTCCTGCAAGGCTTGCAGGATTGCCTGCTGGTCCAGACCGAGCGCTGCAACCTGACGTGTAGAGAACTCCAGATAGATCGCTTCGTCCTGCGCGCCGATCAGCTCGACCTTGCCCGCATTCGGCAATGTCAGAATTTTCGCGCGCGTGCTTTCGGCATAATCCCGCAGCTGCCGCATGGAAAGACCGTCTGACGTAAAGGCAAAGACATTGCCGTAAACATCACCGAACTGGTCGTTGAAATAAGGCCCGAGCACACCTTGCGGCAGCGTATTCTGAATATCGTTCAGAAAGTGACGCACTTCCGTCCAGGATTTTTTGACCTGTTCGGCGCGCGTCGTATCCTTGAGGAATACGAACACGACCGATTTGCCCGCCGTGGTTATGCTGCGGGTATAGTCGAGCGTATCCAGCTCTTCGAGCTTCTTTTCCAGCCGGTCCGTAACCTGATTCAGCGTTTCCTCAACGGACGCGCCGGGCCAGTTGGCCTGCACGACCATCGTTTTGACGGTGAATTCCGGGTCTTCCTCACGTCCGAGATCGATATAGGAAATGAAGCCGGCGACAAGAAAGACGAGCATGAAGTACCAGACAAGGGACCGATGATTCAGAGCCCAGTCAGACAGATTGAATCCTTTCTTCACAGGCCCGTTCCTTTCACGTCCAGGCGGACTTTCTGTCCTTCCTTCAACTCATTCGCACCGGCAATCGCAACGTAACTGCCGACATCGACACCCCCGGCGACAAAGCTGCCGCCGCGCCGTTCGATAATCTGCACGTCATGAAGGGAAACCGTCTGTTTGTTCGGGTCTATGACCCAGATGCCGGTCTTGCCGTTTTCTTCATGCAAGGACTGGATCGGCATCGTCACAAGGTTCTGTTCGGGTGCGGCCATCGCTGCCCGGATCGTTGCGCCGAGGCGAAAGCCGTCGGGCGGATTGTCGAGCGCAATGCGCACGCGCCGCGTGCGCGTTTGCGCGTCCGCCTGCGGCGCAACCTCACGCACGGTTCCCTGCCCGGTGACAGTGGGGTCGGCCTGAAGCTGCACGTTGAAAGGCGTGTCCCGCTCAAAATACTGCGTCATGCTGTCGGGAATATCGAGCACCGCTTCCCGAACATCTGGACGCGCGACCGTCACCACCGTTTGTCCCGCTGCAACGACCTGCCCCACTTCGGCGCTCGTTGCGGAAATGACGCCGTCGTAATCCGGGCGCAACACGGCATAGCTGCGCTGATCCTGCGCCTTTTTCAGCCCCGCCCGGGCCTTTTCAAGACCCGCCTGAGCGCTGTCCCGCGCCTGCCTTGCAGCATCATAATCGGCCTGAGACACATTATTGCCTTTCAGCAGGATACGCTGGCGCTCTTCGCTTGCCGAGGCATTGGCAAACTGTGCTTCCGCGCTCGCCAAATCGGCCCGCGCGGACTGGACGGCAAGATCGAGATTGGAAGGATCAAGCATGGCTACCATCTCGTCCTTCTTTACGAGATCGCCCACCTGAACAGGCCGATTGATAATTCGCCCCAGCACACGGAAAGCGAGATCGGTCGAATAACGAGGCTCGATCGTGCCGGCAAAACCGGTTTGTGTCACAGGTTTGGGTTCGACCACCATGTAAAGAACCGGACGCGCGACGTCCGTGTCCGCTTGCTTGTCTTCTTCCTTGCCACAGGCGCTGAGCAGAACCGCCGCGCCGAGCAGGAGGACATAACCCGTCGAGCGGATCGTGGGGAACTGGATTGCCGTCTTCATTGTGCAACGAGCCCTTCCTGTTCCAGCACAACCTCGGCCGGTTCGCCGGAACGCAGCATCTGCGCGCCCTTGGTGACAATCAGCTCGCCTTCCTGTAGTCCACTCTCAACGAGCAACCGGCCTTTCTCGTAGGCGAGTACCTTGACCGGAACCAGCGTTGCCACTTTGGAATCCTTGGACAGCCTCCAGATAGCCGTGCGTCCTGCATCCGAAGTCATTGCGCTCCATGGCAGAACGACCACCTTCACGCTTTCCATATGAACCGTGCCCGTTACCGTTGCGCCCAACGCCATCTGGGGCGGTGTTTGCGCTATTCCGACCTTGACCCGCACAGTGCCGGTCTGCGCATCAACCACCGGCGAAATTTCGCGAATTTTGCCTTCGGCACTTATCGAAGCATCGGAGAGAAGGGAGATCGTGACGCCCATTCCGATCTTGGCGTGATTGACCAGCGTTTCCTGCACGTCGAAGACCGCGTCGCGTGGCCCGTCCTCGGCAATCGAAAACGCAGTCTGCGCCGCCTGTACTACCTGACCGGCTTCCACATTGCGCGCGGTGATCACACCTGAAACAGGCGCCTGCAATTCGGTGTAGGATAGTTGGTCGCGCGCATCGTTAAGCTGACTTTCCGCGCTGGCGAGGGCGCTTTGCGTCGTCTGAAGGTTCTGGTTCGCCTGATCGTAGGTGCTGCGCGTCGTGAAGCCTTGCGCGAGCAAGGCCTTCTGTCGTGCAAAGTTGGCCTGCGCCTGCACCAGCTGCGCCTGCGCGGCATCCTTGGAGGCTTGCGCAACACGCAGGTTAGCCTGCTGTTCGACGTCATCGATACTTGCGAGGGGTTGCCCTTTTTCCACATGCTGGCCGATTTCCACCAGACGCTGCACGACCTGGCCGTTCAGGCGGAACGACACGTTGACAAGCGATCGCGCAGCTATCGCGCCGGATAATGTCAGCTTCGGCTGATAATCGCTGGCGATCGCTTTTGTCGCCGCTACCGGAACAGTATTGAGCTGATCCGCACGCGCCTGAAACGCAGCCCCAGGCACAAGCAGCCCCAGACAGACAATAGCTGTACCGGCTATCCTGAAACGGGGAACAACGGGCTGTCTCACAAGGCGCCCCTGTCCATTCCGTAAACCGTAAATGAGTGATTTTACTGCCATTTACACGATTCTCACTGGTTCGGTTCGTATGAGGATGCAATTAAAGCCACGCAGAGGAAAGCGGCGTTGTAAAAGATATGGATTCATAGTTATCGCTGTAAAAATAGTTTCGGATATGCTCAAACAAAACAATGGAACGGCTTTTGCCTTTCATCCCAATATTTATAAGTAGAAATATAGAGTTATGCTGTCTTAAAAAATGTTCCGGGAAAGCCGGCAATTGTCGTTAGCTCTCTAACCCCTTACCTCCCGGACAAGCCTTTGCCCGGCAGCGTTCAATTCAAAGCGCGTGCGCTGTGTGCGCGGATCGCGCTGCCTGATCCGCACATAACCGTTGTCTTGACCGAGCACTGAAATTTCCCGGAGTACCAGCGCGTGCGCTACCCCGAGCAGCCGCGCAAAAGTTCGGCTGTCTGAGGCGATATCCAGCGCCAGCGCTGCGATAATTCCCGCGCCAAGCCCCGAAAGACTGCTGGACGCGGTGAGGAGAGCATCGACCAACGCCATATATTCCGCCTCACCTTCATCCATCATGCGGCCGCCGCTTTCACGGGGCGGAACGAAACAATCACCGATTTGGAGGTCGGCGTATAGCTTTCATCACCGGAACTGGCGAGCGGCACCAGCACATTCATTTCCGGGTAATAGCCCGCGACACAACCGCGCGGAATGTCATAAGGCACAAAACGAAAATCTCGGGCGATCCGCTCCACACCATCGTCGAATTCGCCAACAATATCGGCCCGGTCGCCGGCCTCGACGCCGAGATCGGCCATGTCGTCTGCATTCATGAAGACAACCTGCCGTTCGCCATAGACGCCGCGATAGCGGTCATCCATCCCATAGATAGTCGTGTTATACTGATCGTGACTGCGGAATGTCTGCAATACATAGCGTCCGGGCGTGCCGCGCGCCTGCTGGTGCTCAACCGCTTCCGGCAAGGCCCCAGTCCAGAACGTCGCCTTGCCTTTTGCCGTGTTCCATTCCAGTTCGCGGGCGGTGTTGCGCAAGTGGAAGCCACGCGGAACCCGCACGCGAACGTTGAAATCGTGGAAGTCCGGCAAGACGCGGGCAATACGGTCGCGGATGAGATCATAATCGTCGGCAAGTTCCAGCCAATTGACCGGCTGCGGCCCAAGCGTCGCCTGCGCCATGCCCGCAATGATCGCCACCTCAGAGCGCAGATGAGGCGAGGCAGGCGCATTGATGCCACCCGAACCATGCACCATGCTCATGGAATCTTCCACCGTCACGATCTGTGCCAAGCCCTTGGAGTTGAGATCGATTTCAGTGCGTCCAAGGCACGGCAGGATGAAAGAATCCTGCCCCGGCACCAGATGCGAATGGTTGAGCTTGGTTGCAATATGAACCGTCAGGCGCTGGCCGGAAAGCGCTTTCGCGATAAGCGGGCTATCCGGAGTGGCCCGGGCAAAATTGCCGCCAAGACCGATAAAAGCTTGAGCCGATCCGTCAAGCATCGCGCCGATGGCGCCCAGGACATTGTGCCCTGGCTCGCGCGGAACGTTGAAACCGAACTCCTTTTCCAGCGCATCGAGAAATGCGACTGGAGGCCGTTCATTGATGCCGACGGTTCGGTCGCCCTGCACGTTGGAATGGCCGCGCACCGGACAAAGCCCCGCGCCCGGCCTGCCGATATTGCCGCGCAGCAGCATGAAATTGGTGATCTCGCGGATCGTGATGACCGAGTGGCGGTGCTGGGTAATTCCCATCGCCCAGGTGCAGATGACCCGTTCCGACTGCATATAGATCTGCGCCGCGCGTTCGAGCGATGCCCGGAGCAGGCCGGACTGATCCTCGATCTCCTCCCATGAGGTCGCGTCGACAGCCGCGCGATATGCTTCCAGTTCCGCCGTATGCGTGCTGAGAAAGGCCCTGTCGAGAATCGATGGCTTGCCTGCCGCGAGTGCGGCGTCGTCCGCCGCGAAAACCGCCTTGGCCATGCCACGGAAAGCGGCAAGGTCTCCACCAAGGCGTGGCTGGAAATAGTCGCTTGCTATGGCTTCGCTGCCGCCATGCAGCATTTCAAGCTTGTTCTGCGGATCGGCGAAACGCTCCAGTCCGCGTTCGCGGATAGGATTGAAAACGACAATGCGGGCGCCGCGTTCGGCTGCACGGCGCAAATCACCCAGCATGCGCGGATGATTGGTGCCCGGATTCTGGCCTACGACGAAAATGGCATCAGCCATTTCGAAATCTTCCAGCTGAACGGTTCCCTTGCCGACACCGACCGACTGCTTCAGCGCGACGCCGCTCGCTTCATGGCACATATTGGAGCAGTCGGGAAAATTATTGGTGCCATAGGCGCGCACGAACAATTGATAGAGGAACGCAGCCTCGTTGGAAGCGCGGCCCGAAGTATAGAATTCGACGCGGTTCGGATTGTCGAAGCTCTTGAGAATATCGCCAATGGCCCTGAAAGCCTCATCCCATTCCACGGCTTCATACTGATCGGTCGAAGCATTGTAGCGCATCGGATGGGTCAGGCGTCCGGTATTCTCCAGATCATAATCCGTCCAGCTACGCAGCTCGGAAACCGTATGTTCGCGGAAATAAGCGGGCGTGGTGCGCCGGTCGGTAGCCTCCCAGGCAACAGCCTTCACGCCGTTTTCGCAAAATTCAAAGGACGAGCCATGTTCCGGATCACCCCAGGCGCAGCCGGGGCAATCGAACCCGTCGGGCTGGTTCGCCTTGAGAAGCGTGCGCGCACCGGAGAGAGGTGCGCCGCTTGCGAGCAATTGTTTGCCGCAGCTCTTCAATGCACCCCATCCACCCGCAGCAGCAGATCGCTTGCCGATGAAACCGGTTTTGGTGGCCTTGCTCATCCGTTACCCTCTAACCCGATTACGGGCTCAGTTGCAGGAACGCCTTCTCTGATCGGCAGGAAGCTGCCTTGGGCGTGTGGCATTACCATAAGAGGAATTAGCCGGTCCTTCAATTAACCGCGAGGCAATTGTTATTCGATACTTGTTCGTACTTGATTTCAGCCGCGCGATCCGTCATGCGATTGGTCAAGAAAAATTACCACAAGGGGTGGGATAGATGCCCAACATCGTTGAAATCGCCGATCTGAAGCGGCTTGCCCAGCGCCGCGTCCCCAAGATGTTCTTTGATTACGCGGATTCTGGCGCCTGGACCGAGTCGACCTATCGCGCAAACGAGGACGACTTCAAGAAGATCAAATTGCGCCAGCGCGTTCTCGTCGACATGACGAACCGTTCGCTGGAAACGACGATGATCGGTGAAAAGGTGTCCATGCCGGTGGCTCTCGCCCCGACAGGTCTGACCGGCATGCAGCACGCAGACGGCGAAATGCTGGCAGCACAGGCAGCCGAAGCCTTCGGCGTTCCCTTCACCCTTTCGACGATGAGCATCTGCTCCATCGAAGACGTTGCTTCGGTCACCAAGAAGCCGTTCTGGTTCCAGCTCTATGTGATGAAGGACCGCGATTTCGTTAAGAACCTGATCAGCCGGGCCAAGGCCGCGGGCTGCTCGGCACTGGTGCTGACGCTCGATCTTCAGATTCTGGGCCAGCGCCACAAGGACATTCGCAACGGCCTTTCCGCCCCGCCGAAATTCACGCCGAAGCATATCTGGCAGATGGCCACCCGTCCCGGCTGGTGCCTGGGAATGATGGGCACGCAGCGCCGCACCTTCCGCAACATCGCCGGTCACGCCAAGAACGTTACTGACCTCTCGTCCCTCTCCTCCTGGACAGCGGAGCAGTTCGACCCGCAACTCAACTGGAACGACGTGGCCTGGATCAAGGAACAATGGGGCGGCAAGCTCATCCTCAAGGGCATTCTCGATGCCGAGGATGCTAGGATGGCGGCGAAGTCAGGCGCCGACGCGATTATCGTCTCGAACCATGGCGGACGTCAGCTCGACGGCGCACCGTCCTCAATCTCCATGCTGCAGCCGATCGTTGATGCTGTCGGCGACGAGATCGAAGTTCATGTCGATGGCGGCATCCGTTCCGGCCAGGATGTGCTCAAAGCCCGCGCGCTTGGCGCACAGGGCGTGTTCATCGGCCGCCCGTTCCTCTACGGCCTCGGCGCGATGGGCAAGGACGGCGTAACGCTGGCGCTTGAAATCATCCGCAAGGAACTGGATGTCACGATGGCCCTTTGCGGCAAGCGCGACATTAACGAGATCGACAAGTCGATCATCCATTCCATAAACTTTTGACGATGTTCGGAGCCGGCTTCGCGTCGGCTCCAGTATTTTAGTTGTTACTTAAGCAATATCGCGCCAGGCGCGAGTACTGATATAAATACACCACAAGGTTACTTAATAACCAAGTGTTAAACATATCTCTTTACCATATCCGGCAATACGGCTTGTGAGCCGATTTCTGTTCGGATTTGGAGTGGGAACCGATGAAGTGCATTTCCGCCATTGCCATCGTGGCTGTCAGTCTGATGGCGGGATCGAGTGCGGCGTTTGCCGCTGATATAATTGCAGAGCGCCCCATTGAACCCATGCCGGAACCGGTCAATTCGTCCGGCTGGTATATCCGCGGCGACCTCGGTTACAATTTCAAATCCAGCACAGACGGTGAGTGGAACTTCTGGAACCAGTTCGATCCGCCCTATCGCGGCATTGACGATACGCTGCGCTATGACGATTTCAACCTCAAGGCAGGTGCAACCTATGGCGTCGGTGTCGGCTATCGCTTCACCGACACATTCCGCGCCGACGCCACGCTGGATTACTTCCGCGCAGGCATCAACGGACGCACCCCTTGTCCGAGCTATGTAAAATCCGGAAAGGGCTTCAATCCGGTTGAGGACAACTGCAACTACGAGGATTCCTCGACGGCCAATATCTGGACGGCCATGGCCAACGCCTATGTCGACCTGCCGCGTACAGGGCCTGTCACGCCTTATCTCGGCGCAGGTCTTGGCGCGGCCTATGTCAGATATGACGACTGGAAATCCCATGAAGTCTGCGCAGGCTGCACCTATTCCAGCGAAA
>Ga0182748_1002779_pt1 | contig 15391 bp, 16 predicted proteins | sample eDN3rd37CKraftOP_FD_128877 | JGI IMG/M metagenome (GOLD analysis project Ga0182748, IMG submission 128877) | Enriched Organic Plus compost microbial communities from Emeryville, California, USA - eDNA 3rd pass 37_C Kraft OP (version 2) (version 2) ...
GCACATCGACGAGGGCTACGCGGTCGAGTTCACGCGGCTGCAGCATCCCGACTTCTTGGAAGAGAACGTTACCGGAGAGTGACGATCCGGACGCCGTGTCGCGGCGATTCCGCCGCGCCGGACACCCGTTCGTTACTGCGCGGCGCCGCTTCTGATTGCATATCCCCAGCCACGCCAATGGGTCGCGTTTGACGCAGCCTGATTTCTGCTGCCCGTTCAGCGGGATAACCACCGGTCATTAAAATTATAGACAAAATGTATTAGTCCGAATTGTACTTGAATAAGGAAAATGATCGTCTTGCTTTTTACGAAAATGGGCTGACAGTTCTACTCAAATAGACTTCGCCAACTTAGCGGCGATTCAAAGGCTTTCTGGCAATAGTGGCCTCATCGTGACGGAGGGGGCTACGATGCAGCCGCACAAAGCAAGAATATGGAAGGCCGCGTGGATCTTCGCTGCCCTTTCCGGCGTTGTCTCGCCGGCGGCAGCGGCGAGCGTGACTTACATTCCCGTCGGTGAGCAGGCGCGTCCGCCCATCGGCTGGGTCGAGTTCTGCGCCGCGCAACCGGACGAGTGCATGGATGCGTCCACCCCGGCGCGCGATGTCGTGCTGAGCGCTGCGGCGTGGAGCGAGCTGGTGCGGGTGAATCGCTTGGTCAACCAGACCGTCAAGCCGATCACCGACATCGATCACCATGGTGTGATCGAACGTTGGTCCTACCCGGACGACGGCTATGGAGACTGTGAAGATTACGTTCTGCTCAAGCGCCGTTACTTGATGGAGGCCGGTTGGCCCCGTCAGGCGCTGCTGATCACCGTCGTCCGCGACAAGAAGGGCGATGGACATGCGGTTTTGACGGTCAAAACTGATAAGGGCGAGCTGATCCTCGACAATCAGAACGAGGAGATCCTGCCGTGGACGGAGACAGGCTACCGCTTCGTCAAGCGCCAGTCCCAGGAGAACCCGAACCAGTGGGTCTCGCTCGGCGACTCGCGCCCCGCGGCAAATGCGACCGCCACCTCGCGCTGAACCGAAACCGTCCTATGTGATTAGGGAGCTACGCGGATCCGGTCACGTCCCCACCCCTCCCCGTCCCCAGACCGGGTTCGCGCGCGGCCGGCTCTCCCCGGAGCCGGCCGCACTCTTTTCCGGATCGAGCTGAAGCAGAGCGCGTCAGCCGATTCTTTTCGCGCCCTTGCGGAAGCGCTGCGCATTCGCGACGTAGTGCCGCGCTGCGCCGCCGAGTTGACTGACCGCATCGGCATCGAGGGCCCGCACCACCCGCGCCGGCGCCCCCACGATCAGTGAATTGTCGGGGAACTCCTTCCCTTCCGTCACCAGCGCGTTCGCGCCGACCAAGCAGTTGCGGCCGATCCGCGCGCCGTTGAGCACCGTCGCCCCCATGCCGATCAGCGAATTTTCGCCGATCGTGCAGCCGTGGAGGATCACGTTGTGCCCGATCGTGCAATTGGCCCCGACGGTCAGCGGGAAACCCATGTCGGTATGCAGGGTGCAGTTTTCCTGGATGTTCGACCCTTCGCCGATCTCGATCCACTCATTGTCGCCGCGCAGCACCGAGCCGAACCACACATTGGCATCGACCTTGAGCCGCACCCGCCCAATCAGGACCGCGGTATCGGCAATCCAGTAGCGCCCGTCTTCCGGCAGATCCGGCTGCTGCCCGTCGAGTTCATAAATGGCCATCCACTCCTCCGTTCTTGGCGGGCGGACCATGCCATGACGAAAACCGGCTGGCGAGCGCGGGCCGACTCACAGAACGGCGTTGAAGGCCATCACCACCACGGTGCCCGACATCAGGCTCCAGAAGCCGGCGATCACCGTCGCCAGCATTACGAACTCAACCCGCCTCTGCTCGATGATCCGCCCGCGCACCGTGTTGCGCATGATGATGAAGGGCGCGGCGAAGACCAGCAGCGGAACCGCCGCCAGCGCGCGCGAGCGGCGCCGGGCCGACAGCAGCCGGAAGCTCGGCGGCCGCGTCGTCATCAGCTGGTAGAAGCTGGCGGTCATGCCGGCGACGGCAAAGCCGACCGCGAGGCAGAGGAAGGACTGCAGACTTTCGGGCGACATCGGATCATCCCTGGGGAATTGGCGATGATCCTGCCGGCCGGAACGCGGCCGCGCCAGCCAATCCTTAAGAAAGCGTTAACGCGGGCGTGGACAACTTCCGCCCGCCCTTCCGCGCCGGACTCGCCGTGCCATACTCGCAGCGTTGATTCGGGAATGCGGCGGACCAGGAACGAGAATGCGTGAGCCGGCGGCCATGCCGGCCCGGCCGGAGGTGGCACGGCCGGGCAAAACGCCGCCGAGGAATGTTCGGCTGACGCTGACGGTAGTCATCGCGGCCGCGTTCGTGGTGCTCGGGGCGGGCACCCTTCTCACCTACCTGCTTTGGCCGCGCTGGCCTGCGGCCGTGCCGATCGATGCGCCGGCACTGCCCATCACCATCGCCGGCACCGTGTACAACGTGCCCCCCGGCGCGATCCGCGTGCCGGCCCAGCGCCGCGCTGGCGCTCAGGAGCGGATCGACCTTGCCTTCCACTGGCCCGACCTCGCGCCGGCCGGCCATCCTCCGGCCCCGCATGACGAAGCCAGGCCTCTGGATCCTGCCGCCCTGGAAACGCCGCCGCCGGATCGGCTCTTCATCACGCTCGCCACCGCCTCGACGGCACTGCCGCCGGCGGAGCGCTTGCGCACGATCTATCCGCGCTATCTCGATACCGGACAGTTCGAAGGGCCTGACGGCCTCGCCGGCCTGCGCTTCCGCGCAGACACGCCGTATCGGGACGAGGATCTGTTCCTGGATCGGGCGGCCGCCGCCGACGTCTTCGTCGCGCGCTGTACCCGGCCGCGCGGAGCGCTGACCGGATCCTGCCTCTGGGAACGCCGCGTCGGCGGCGTTGATATCACAGCGCGCTTCCCGCGCGACTGGCTCGCGGACTGGCGCCGCGTCGCGGCCGCGATCGACCGCGTGATGGCGGGGCTCACCCCGCCGGAACATTGAAGCCGACCCGGCCTATTCGTCGAGATCGGTCTCGAGAATTGCCATCTGGAAATTGTAGGAGCGGTCGTCGTCCTCGTCGTCGACGAACATCACGCCGATGAACTCGTCGCCGATATAGACTTCGGCGGAATCGTCCTTCTTCGGCCGCGGCACCACCCGGATGCGCGGGTTGGAGAACAGGCGCTTCAGATAGTCCTCGAGTTTCCTGATTTCGGCGATCTGCACGCTGCACTCCTGTCGTTGTCGCGGCCGAACTGGCGCGGCGGACCGATGTGCACCAATCCGCCGCCTGAAACAAGCGTCAGAGGCCGGCGTCGTGCAGCATCTGATCCATCGACCGCGACGGCTCGGCGCATCCGGCCTCGCCGACGATCTTGGCAGGAACACCGGCGACCGTGACATTGTTCGGCACCGGCTTCAACACCACCGACCCGGCGGCGATTCGCGCGCAGTGGCCGATCTCGATATTGCCGAGAATCTTTGCGCCGGCGCCGATCAGCACGCCGCGGCGGATCTTCGGATGGCGATCGCCCGCTTCCTTGCCGGTGCCGCCGAGCGTCACGTCCTGCAGGATCGACACGTCGTCCTCGATCACCGCGGTCTCGCCGACCACGAGGCCGGTCGCATGGTCGAGGAAGATGCCGCGCCCGATCGGCACCGCCGGGTTGATGTCGGTCTGGAACACTTCAGACGAGCGGCTCTGCAGATACAGCGCGAAATCACGCCGCCCCTTGCGCAGCAGCCAGTTCGCGAGGCGATGCGTCTGGATTGCGTGGAACCCTTTGAAATAGAGCAGCGGCTCGATGCAGCGATTGGCGGCGGGATCGCGGTCGACCACGGCCATCAGGTCGGCGCGGAACGCCTGGCCGATGTCTGGATCGTCCTCCAATGCGTCGAAATAGGCCTGCCGGATCAGCTCGCCGGACACCGCCGCATGGTCGAGCCGTTCGGCCACGCGATGCAGCACCGCTTCTTCCAGCGTGTCGTGATGCAGCACGGTGGAATAGATGAAAGTGGCGAGTGCCGGCTCGCGCCGGACGACCTCTTCCGCCTCCTGGCGCACGCGCGACCATACCGGGTCGACGCGATCGAGGCTGGCGCGCTTGCTGTGATGCTGGGCCATCGGCGGCTCCTTCGGGTAGCGATCCCGCTTAGCATAGGTTTCGAAAGGCGCCGCCGCCACCCCGGTACACGGACCTTTGTGTGATCCACGCGGAGAAAGTTATTCTACGGCTGCCGAGGCGGAACGGATCCCCGCATAATTGCGAAGCAAATGCGGCGGCTTGTTCGGGGTTCTGCAACACGGCTCTTCGCTGTGACAATCAAGCCGTTGCAACGACTCTCGTTTCATCGCGACGGCAGGCGCGCCAGAAAGGTGGTGACCGCGGCGGTGAACTGGTCGTTGCGGTCGCCCGCCACCATGTGCCTTGCGCCCGCCACATCGACGTAATCCGCGTGCGGCGCCAGGGTCAGGAACTCGCGGGCGAGATCTTCGCTGACCAGCTCCGACGATGCGCCGCGCACCAGCAACGTCGGCGCCGTGAGCTTGCGCGCGGCCGCGATCAGTTCGGCCTCGATCGCATCGCGGTCGGTATTGACCGAATGCGGTCCGGAGACGAATTGCGGATCCCAGTGCCAGCGCCAGCGTCCGTCGCCGTGCTGGCGCAGGTTCTTGCGCAGTCCTTCGAGCGAGCGTGGCCGCGGCCGGTGCGGCAGATAGGCGGCAACCGCATCCGCCGCCTCCGCCACCGTCGCGAATCCCTCCGCCGCATGCGCGCGCATGAAACCCTGAATCTTCTCGACCCCTTGCGGGTCCATGCGCGGGGTGACGTCGACCAGCACCAGCGCCGCGAACAGTGTGTCGTCCGCCGCACCGTCCGCGAGCAGCGCGGCGATGCCACCCAGAGAGGCACCGATCACGGCTGGAGCCTGCCCATGCATCGCAGTCAGCGCGCCCGCCGCCGCCGCGGCGTCGGCGCCGAAATCGCGGAACGTGTAGCGGCCGTCGGCGAGCCAGGCACTGTCGCCATGGCCGCGCTGATCCAGGCAATAGGCGCGCCAGCCCGCGCCGGCGAGCTCGGTCGCCGTACGCCGCCAGGCGTGCCGCGTCTGGCCGCCACCGTGGAGCAGCAGCACCGGTCGCGCATCACGGCTGCCGAACGCATCGCCGACCAGCCGGTTGCCGGCCGCGCCGGCGAACGCGATCAACTCGACGAGCGTCGCCACCGGCGCGGGCGCGCTCATGGTCGCTCCGCCAGGAAAGCCAGCACCCCGTTCTTGAACACCCGGTCACCCACCGCCAGCATGTGATCGCGATCTGGAATGTCGAGCGCCCGGGCGCGGGGATTGAGCGCCGCCAGCGCCGCGGCCGAGCCGGCAATCGGATCCTTGGTGCCGACAGCGATCAGCATCGGCGCCGTGATCGTCGCCACTTCCTCCTTCGTCAGCGTCTGCCGCGAGCCGCGGATACAGGCGGCGAGCGCGCGCCGGTCCGACTTGGTCTGGTCGGCGAACGCGCGGAACATCCGCCCCATCGGATCGGTGACGTCGTCGAGCGACGGCGCCTCGAGCGCCTCGGCGATGCTCTCCGGCAAGCCGACACCGTCCACGAGATGCATGCCGAGCCCTCCCAGCGTCGCGGACCGGACCCGGTCGGGCCGGCGCAATGCCAGGAACGCGGTGATGCGCGCGCCCATCGAATAGCCCAGCACGTCGGCGCGCTCGATCGCGAGATGATCGAGCAGCGCCGCCACGTCGTCCGCCATCAGCGCCGTGTGATACGCGGCGGGATCGTACAACTTGGTCGATTGTCCATGGCCGCGGTCGTCGAGCGCGATCACGCGCCGGCCGGCGCGCGTCAGCGTCGAGACCCAGCCCGGATTGACCCAGTTCACTTCCTTGCTCGAGGCAAAGCCATGGACGAGGACGATCGGCTCGCCCTCGCCTTCGTCGAGATACGCGATCTCGACATCACCTGAATGAAATTGCGGCATGAATTCCGACCGGCGTGACAGACGGCCGGGACGTTACCCGGCAGCGGCGGCGCCTGCCAAGAGCGCGGCACGTGCCTGCTGCGCCGCGCGGTGCTGCTTGCGCCGGCGGATCGCCCGCAGCGCCAGCCGCTCGGTGGTCGCCTTCACCGCCGCGCAGAAGCCGATCACGTTGAGAATGGCCGCCAGGACCGCGGTCGCCAGTTCAAACAGACCGGTCGTCAGCATGATCGCGCCGCGGCCCAATATTTTCAGCACCGCACGCGTCTTGCCGCCCTTCGCGTCCGCCAGCCGCGCCAGCCGCGCGACGTCCTTCGGCTCGTCCGCGAGCTTGACCGCATCGAGCGCGGCCCGGGTCCCGGCCTTGCCCTGGATCCGGCCGACATCGCCGACCATTCGCACGAGTCCGCGCATCTTGTCGGTCTTCACCGCCGCACGCACGCTGCGCACCGCCAGCGCCGGCTGCAGCACCGCGTGGCGTACGCCCTCGCGCAGCGCCGGCCCGTCGATCGAGGCCCGAACCGCGCGCACCAGACCTTCTCCGAGCCGCGTCCCGAGCCGTCCGGTCCGGCGCGCCGCCTTGAGCACCGAGAGGCCGACCCGCGCCGGCGCCCCGACCCCTGCCGTGGCATAAGTCGCGGCCGTGACGGTGAGTCCCACGCAGGCGAGCCCAAGAATCAGTTCGTCGACCTCTTCGCCGCGTGCCATGCGCACCCCTTCGCGCAGCGCATCGCGCACATCGCCGAACACGAACAGGTCGCCGGTCGCCGCGCCGGCCAAGCCCGCCAGATCGTCGGGTTCGCCCGTGACGAGGCCGTGCGCGAAGCGCCGAGCGCCCGCTGCCGGCGCAGCCTCCCGCGCCACGGCGTCTTCGACGGCCGCAACCTGCGCCGGATCGAGCTTCACCGCCCGATCGCGTGCCAATTCCACGAAACTTGCCGCCAGCTCCGGGTCGCCCGCAGCCAGCGCCGCATCAATCTCCCGCTCCGCCGTCGCCGCATCGAACCGGCCTTCGAGCGCGACGTCGCTCAGCCGCGCGGGATCGTCCGCGGCTGCCAGAAGCTGCGCGGCGCGATATCCCTGCGGCAGGCCGACCGCCGCCACCGCCGCCAGCACCACCACCGCGCCGGCCGCGACCCTCTGACCAAGCCTCGACAGCATCTGCAATTCCGTCCTCGCGTCCGCCTTAGGACATAATTGCGGCGGGAGGGAGATCCATACCGCCCGTGCAGGGCGGCGCCCCGCGCCTGACGCCCAGACCGTGCTAGGCAAGCGCCCGGCCCGCCGTTATGGTGCGCCGCATTCGTATTCGAGACTGAGCAGGGGCGTTCCGATGGCCGACAAGGTCGTTCCGCACTTCCACAACGATCCCGGCGTGACCACCATCGCCATTGGCGCGCGGGAATTCATGTGCATCGGCGCCAAGCCGCCGTTCGACCATCCCCATATCTTCCTCGATATGGGCGACGAGAACGAAATCATCTGCTCCTACTGCTCGACGCTCTATCGCTACGATCCGTCGCTTCACGGCAACGAGGCTCGACCGGCCGAGTGCGCGCTGCGGGAAGAAGCCAACGCGGCCTGACCGGCCGTGCCGGAGCCGCAGACGGTTCTCGTCGCCGGAGCCGGCATCGGCGGCCTCACCGCCGCCCTCGCCCTCGCCGCCCGCGGCTTTGAGGTCCGGGTCCTTGAACAGGCGGAACGCCTGGAGGCGACCGGAGCCGGCATCCAGCTGTCCCCCAACGCCGCGCGGATCCTGATCGCGCTGGGCCTCGGCGGGGCCCTCGCGGCCTGCGCCGTCGCGCCGGAAGCACTTGCGATCGGTTCCGGCCGTTCTGGCGAGGTTCTCGCCCGCCTGCCCCTCGGCGCCCATGCTGCCGCCCGATACGGTGCGCCCTACTGGGTCGTCCACCGCGCCGACCTGCAGCAAGCCCTCTACGAGGCGGCTGTGCGCCATCCGGCCATCGCGATCCGGCTCGGCACCCGCGTCGACGATTACGCTGCGGACGGGATCGGCGTCACCGCGACGGCTGTCACCGCCAATGGCCGGCACGAGGAACGTGCGCGAGTTCTCATCGGCGCGGACGGACTGTGGTCGCGTATCGGCCGCCGTTTCGGCCCGCCGCAATTTTCCCGCCGCAGTGCCTGGCGCGCCGTCGTTCCGGCCGATGCGGTGGCTCCGGACCTGCGCCGCCCCGAGACCCGCCTCTGGCTCGGACCCGACGCCCACTTCGTCCACTATCCGCTGCGCGGCGGCGACGAGATCAATCTCGTCGCCATCGTCACCGATGATTGGGCCGAGCCGGGCTGGAACGTGCCCGGCGGGCGCGAAGAACTGCTCCCCCACTATGCGCGCTGGGCCGGCGAATTGCGGCGCCTTCTGCAGATCCCGGACCGGTGGCAGAAATGGGCCTTGTTCGACCGCGCCCCCGTGCCCGGTCCCTGGGGCGAAGGCCCGGTGACCCTGCTCGGCGACGCCGCCCATCCGATGTTGCCTTTGATCGCCCAGGGCGGCGCCATGGCGATCGAGGATGCTGCGGTCCTGGCGGATCGCCTCGCGTCCCAGCGCGGCGATCCGGCGGCCGCCTGCCGCAGCTACGAGGCCCTTAGGCACGCCCGCACGGCGCGAGTCCAGCGCGAGGCCCGCGAGAACGCACGAATTTATCATCTGCGCGGGCCTGCCGCCTTCGCACGCGACCTCGCGTTGCGCGCCCTCGGCGGTCCGCGGCTGCTCGATCGCTACGACTGGCTATACGGCTGGCGCCCGCCCGGGTGACGATTCAGGTGGATCATCGCTGCCTCCCGATGAAACACTTGTTGCATCGCCAGTCAGCCCGCGTCACAGTTCGGTCATGGTTCCCGGCCCGCTGACCGACAGGATCGTAGCCGATTTCGACGCCATGCCGGCGCAGCTGAAGGCCGCGGCGCTCTACGTGCTGGAGCGGCCGAGCGACGTCGCGCTCCTGTCGATGCGGGAACAGGCCCGCCAGGCGGGCGTTCAGCCTGCGACCATGACCCGCCTCGCCAAGCGCCTCGGCTTTGCCGGTTACGACACCGTGCGGGAGCTTTATGCCGGCGCGATCCGTGACGGCGGCCTCGGCTTCGTGGGGAAAGCCGGCGCACAGGTGGTCCAGCAACAGGCGATCGGCGACACCGCTCTCGCCGCCGACATGATCGCCGCCGTCACCGCCCAGATCGGCCGCCTGCAAAGTCCGCAGGTTTTGGAAGACCTGTCCGCGGCCGCGCGTCTGCTCGCCGAGGCCGACCGGGTCTATTGCCTCGGCCTGCGCTCGAGCCACCCGGTTGCTTGGCATCTGCACTACGTGCTCTCGCTGCTCGGCGGCCGCGCCGTTCTGCTCGACGGTGCCGCGGGCACCGGTGTCGACGCGCTCGGCAATGCCGGATCGAACGACGTCCTCTGCGCCGTCAGCGTTGCGCCCTATACGCGCGCCACGGTCGAGGCCGCGCAGGGCGCCCACGCCCGCGGTGTGCCCATCGTCGCTGTCACCGACAGCCCGCTCTCGCCGCTGGCGCGGCTCGCCCAGCGCACCGTGCTGGTCTCCACCACCTCGCCGTCCTTCTTCCACACCATGGCGCCCGCCTTCGTCGTCGGCGAGATCCTCGCCGCGATCGTCGCCGGCCGCGGCGGCGCGCGCTCGCTCGAAGCACTGCATCGCACCGAGGCCCATCTGGCGGACTTCCGCGTCCACTGGTCGCCGCGTGACGATAGGGAACTTCCATGACACGCATCCTGCACCGCCAGATCCGAAGCACGCTGCCCACGGCCGTCGGCGGCGAAGGCATCGAACTGATCGATTCCGAAGGCCGCCGCTACATCGACGCGTCGGGCGGTGCCGCCGTCTCGTGCCTGGGCCACGGTCATCCCGATATCGTCGCGGCCATGCACGCCCAGGCCGACAAGATCGCTTTCGCCCACACGGCCTTCTTCACCACGGAAGTGGCGGAGCGCCTCGCCGATCGCCTCGTCGCCGATGCGCCGGCCGGCATTTCGCACGCCTATTTCGTCAGCGGCGGTTCGGAAGCGGTCGAGGCGGCGCTGAAGATGGCGCGCCAATATTTCGTCGAGATCGGCCAGCCGCAGCGGCGTCACATCATCGCGCGGCGGCAGAGCTATCACGGCAACACGCTCGGCGCTCTTGCCACCGGCGGCAATGAATGGCGACGCGCCCAATTCCAGCCGCTGCTGATCGAGACGCATCACATCGACCCCTGCTTCGCCTATCGTCATCGGCAGCCGGGCGAGAGCGACGAGGCCTATGCCGCGCGCGCCGCGCAGGCCTTGGAGGACAAGATCCTCGAGCTCGGCGGTGACACCGTCATCGCCTTCGTCGCCGAGACTGTGGTCGGCGCCACCGCCGGCGCGGTGCCGCCGGTCGCGGACTATTTGAAACGCATTCGCGCGATCTGCGACCGCTATGGCGTGCTGCTGATCCTCGACGAAGTCATGTGCGGCATGGGTCGCACCGGCACCCTGCATGCCTGCGAGCAGGACGGCGTCGCACCGGATCTGATGGCGATCGCCAAGGGACTCGGCGGCGGCTACCAACCCGTGGGCGCCGTGCTCCTGAACCAGCGCATCTTCGACGCCTTCGCCGCAGGATCCGGCTTCTTCCAGCACGGCCACACCTATATGGGCCACCCCATGGCCTGCGCCGCCGCACTCGCGGTGCAGGAGGTGGTGCGCCGGGACGGCCTCCTCGACAAGGTCGTCGAGAGCGGCCATCGGCTGGCGCGCCGCCTGTCCGAGCGCTTCGGCAATCACGCCCATGTCGGCGACATTCGCGGCCGCGGTCTGTTCCAGGCGATCGAACTGGTGGAAGATCGCTCCACCAAGGCGCCGTTCGATCCCACGATCAAGCTGCATGCGCGGATCAAGCGTGCCGCAATGGCGCGCGGCCTGATGGTCTATCCGATGGGCGGCACCATCGACGGCGTACGCGGCGACCATGTGTTGCTGGCGCCGCCCTTCATCGTCGACGCCGCCGCCATCGACACCATCGTGGAACGGCTTGGCGACGCGGTGGATACCGCTATCGAAGAAGGAAAGTCTCAGCACGGGGCATGAACTTGCGCCGCCGGACGTGCGCGATCATGATTGATCTCGCCTGTTCGTAAGGCGCCGAGACGCCCGGCGATATTGGCCGGCTTAACTGGAGGTAGTAACATGAAGGCGTGTACGAAATTGATGGCAGCGGCGGGCGTCGCGGCGCTTCTGGCGGGCGGACCGGCAGAGGCGCAGCAGCAGCGTTTTGTCACCATCGGCACAGGCGGCGTGACCGGCGTCTATTACGCAGTGGGCGGCGCGGTCTGCCGACTCCTCAACAAGGATCGCAAGAGCCACGGCATCCGCTGCTCGGTGGAATCAACCGGCGGCTCCGCCTTCAACGTCAACACCATCAAGGCCGGCGAGCTCGACTTCGGCATGGCCCAGTCGGACGTGCAATTCCAGGCGCTCAAGGGCGAGGGCCAGTTCAAGGACAACGCCTATGGCGATCTGCGCGCGGTCTATTCGGTTCACCCCGAGCCGTTCACCGTGCTTGCGCGCAAGGAAGCGAACGTTTCGAAGTTCGAGGACTTCAAGGGCAAACGCTTCAATGTCGGCAATCCCGGCTCCGGCACCCGCGCCTCGATGGAGCAGCTGCTCGGCGCCATGGGCTGGAAGCTCTCGGACTTCTCGCTTGCTTCCGAGCTGAAGGCGGACGAGCACGGCCCGGCTCTGTGCGACGACAAGATCGACGGCTTCTTCTATGCGGTCGGCCATCCCTCGGCGAACATCCAGGATCCGACCACGACCTGCGGCGCCAAACTCGTGTCGCTGACCGGCCCGGCCGTCGACAAGCTGGTCGCGGAGCATCCCTACTTCGCCAAGGCGACCATCCCTGGCGGCATGTACAACAACAATCCGCAGCCGACCGAGACATACGGCGTGCTCGCCACGCTCGTGACCTCGGCCAAGGTGCCGGACGACGTCGTCTATGCGCTGGTGAAGGCCACCTTCGACAATTTCGACGAGTTCAAGAAGCTGCACCCGGCCTTCGCCAATCTCGACCCGGCCAAGATGGTGACCGACGGCAATTCGGCGCCGCTGCATCCGGGCGCCGCCAAGTACTACAAGGAAAAGGGCTGGCTGAAGTGATCGCCTGACGCGACACACGCGACGGGGCGCCTGCGGGCGCCCCGTATCGTATGGAGGGGAACGGAGGGGCGTATGGAACAGAAGCCGAGCGCGACCGCGGACGTCGATCTGGAACAACTCGTCGCCGAGGCCGATACCGGCGGACGCAAGCCCACGGGCCTGACTGCGCAGGTCCTCTTGTGGGTTGCCGTCGCCTGGTCGCTGTTCCAGCTCTGGTACGCTTCGCCCCTGCCCTTCGTCTTCGGCGTCGGCATTCTCAACGACACCGAGGCCCGCGCGATCCATCTCGGCTTTGCGCTGTTCCTCGCCTACACGGCTTATCCCGCTTTTCGTTCCTCCCCGCGCGATCACGTGCCGGCCGTCGATTGGCTGCTGGCACTCGCCGGCGCCTTCGCCGGCTCGTACCTGTTCCTGTTCTACGACCAGATCGCGACGCGGCCCGGCACGCCGACGATGATGGACCTCGTCACCGCCGGCGCCGGCATGCTGCTGCTGCTCGAGGCGACGCGCCGCGCGCTCGGCCTGCCGATGGTGTTCGTCGCCGGCTTCTTCATCCTGTTCACCTTCGCCGGCCCGTACATGCCGCTGGCGGTCCAACACAAGGGCGCGTCGCTCAGCCGCTTCCTCACCCATCAATGGCTGGTGACCGAAGGCGTGTTCGGCATCGCCCTCGGCGTCTCGACGAGCTTCGTCTTCCTGTTCGTCCTGTTCGGCACGCTGCTCGACAAGGCCGGTGCCGGCAACTGGATGATGCAGATCTCGATCGCTTTGCTCGGGCATCTGCGCGGCGGCCCCGCCAAGGTCGCGGTCGTCTCCTCGGCGCTGAACGGTGTCGTCTCCGGCTCCTCGGTCTCGAACGTCGTCTCCGGCGGCATCTTCACCATCCCGCTGATGAAGCGCTCGGGCCTCTCCGGCGTGAAGGCCGGTGCGATCGAAGCTTCGTCCTCGATCAACGGCCAGATCATGCCGCCGGTGATGGGCGCCGCCGCCTTCCTGATGGTCGAATATGTCGGCATCCCCTATTCCGAGATCATCAAGCACGCGGCGCTGCCGGCGATCGCCTCCTATCTGTCGCTGCTCTACATCGTCCATCTGGAAGCGGTGAAGATCGGCTCCAAGCCGATTCCGCGCGAAGCGACCCCGACGCGCACGCGGCTGTTGCGCACGGGCCTCGGCCTCAGCGGCAGTATCGCCGTGCTCTGCGCGATCTATTACGGCATCGAAGGCGCCCGCGCCGTGTTCGGCGAAACGGCCCCGCTCATTCTCGGCTTGGTCGGCGTGGCGATCTATGTGTGGAGCGTCTGGTACGCCGCGCGTTTCCCGGATCTGGAAATCGATGACCCGAACGCGCCGATCCTGCATCTGCCGCGCGCCTGGGACGTGACCCGCACCGGCCTCGACTTCCTCATCCCGCTTGTCGTCCTGCTCTGGTGTCTCACCGTCGAGCAGATGTCGCCCGGTCTGTCCGCCTTCTGGGCGACCGCCTCGATCATCGGCATCGTCGCCACCCGTCGCCCGCTGATCGCGCTGTTCCGGCGCCAGAACGTCGGCGAAGCGGCGGAGGGCGCGATCGCCGACCTGATTGACGGCCTCGCCGTCGGCGCCCGCAACATGATCGGCATCGGCATCGCCACGGCGACCGCCGGCATCGTCGTCGGCACGATCACTCTCACCGGCCTCGGTCTGATGATGACCGAATTCGTCGAGTTCATCTCGGGCGGAAACGTGATCATGATGCTGCTGCTGATCGCGGCGATCTCGCTCGTGCTCGGCATGGGCATCCCCACCACCGCCAATTACATCCTCGTCGCGACGCTGATGGCGCCGGTCGTGGTCGAGCTCGGCGCCCAGGCCGGCCTCGCCATTCCGCTGATCGCGGTGCACCTGTTCGTGTTCTATTTCGGCATCATGGCCGACATCACGCCACCGGTCGGCCTCGCCGCCTTCGCCGCGGCGGCAATCTCCAAAGAGGACCCGATCGCAACCGGCTTCCAGGGCGCGCTCTATTCGCTGCGCACCGCGGTGCTGCCCTTCGTCTTCATCTTTAATCCGGAACTGCTGCTGATCGACGTCGGAAGTTGGTCCCACATGCTGTGGGTGATCTTCATCAACGTTGCAGCTATCCTCATCTTCGCCGCGGCGACGATGAACTGGTTCATCGCGAAAAGCCGGTTGTGGGAATCGGCGGTGCTGCTGCTCTGCTGCTTCGCCATGTTCCGGCCCGGCTGGTTCCTCGACCAGTTCTATCCGCCCTACACCGAGTCGCCGGCTTCCGAGTTTCTCACCCGCGTCGGCGAAGCTCCGGAGGGGCAGCGGATCACCTTCGTCGTCGAAGGCATCAACGTCGAGGGCGAGGACGTCCGCAAAACGATCAGCATTCCGGTCGGCGGGCCGCAGGACCCGCGCCTGCGCCTGCGCGCGACGGGCCTCAACGTCGCGCCGGCCGGCGACCGGGTGACGATTACCAATGTCGCCTTCGGCTCCTATGCGCGCCGGCTGGGTCTCGAGGCGGGCTACGAGGTCGTGGCGGTCCTGACCCCGACCGACCGGCCTTCGCGCGTCATTCCCGCCGCGCTCGGTCTTTTGCTCGCGGCCGGCATCGGCCTCTTGCAGTATCGCCGCGGCCGCCACGCCCCGGCACCGGCCCCCGCCGCAGGCTGAAGGCACGCGCGGGACATAACCAGCCGCGGTCCCGCAGGACCACGGCCTGCCGTCATTTAATGAAACGGTAGTCAATTCTCGCTTCAATTGGCGCACGGCGGTATGTCAGCCCCGCCGCGCGGACCTCTGCCAACGTTCGCCGGAAAAGAATTTAGCTAGATATTTCAATATCTTAGCCTTTACACGCCATACCGGCGTGCTATTCTCCACCCATGCAAAGCTGGGAGGCTGAGATGTTCCACGCGCAGGACGCCGCACACGTCATCGACGAAATGGCCGACGCTTTTCCGCTGGTCGCCGAACATCTGCCGCACCGACCGGCGCCGGCGACGCTCGCGGATTGCGTGCCGCTGCTCGCCATCGCCTCGGAACTGCTCGACCGCGGCCCCTCCTCCCTCACCGTCGAGGGCGTCGAGGCCTATCGCGAGAACACGCTGCGGCTTTTGGAATACGTGCTGCCGGTGATCGAGCGCGAGGCGAATGTCTCGCTCGGCGATTGGGCGCGCCAGCTGATGCAGCCGGCCCCCGCGACCGCCGGGATGGCGTGAGTTAAGCC
>Ga0182748_1002787_pt1 | contig 15360 bp, 7 predicted proteins | sample eDN3rd37CKraftOP_FD_128877 | JGI IMG/M metagenome (GOLD analysis project Ga0182748, IMG submission 128877) | Enriched Organic Plus compost microbial communities from Emeryville, California, USA - eDNA 3rd pass 37_C Kraft OP (version 2) (version 2) ...
CTCCTGGCAACACGCATCGCAGCGCGGCTACCCTGCGGCCCGCCCCGCGCTCGAAGGGGAAAAAAGGGTTCCGCACGACCGTAGCCGGCCGCGCGGCGCTTGACGCGTCAGAATGGTTGTATATACGTAAAAACGTAAACAACGCTACAAGCACATGTTTTGCTTGAACAAACTAACGATCGACCAGGAAACAATGTAAATTCATGCCCACCTTCCTGGCCTTTGTTAACAGAACAGTCGAGCCCCCTCTCTATCGTATTACCACATCCACGTCGCGGACACAGACGTCGACGCTGAGGCGGCCGATCAACCAGCGGGACTGGCCGAGCGCAGCTAATGAGCTACGCCGATGGGTCTATGGGGGCGGAAAGGTGCTGCCCGGGCTGGTGACTCGGCGGGAAGCGGAGGTTGCTCTGCTTCTCTGACCTGGCGCTTTACGCACGGAAGATATCCACCTTCGTTTCAAGGCACTTGCGCAAGCTCAGATCATTTGCGCCCACCTCGAACCAGCCTCCAGGTTTCTGGAAGAAGTCCAACCCCCGGCCAATCTTGATCACCCAGCCGTTGTCGATACGAATCTCCCGATCGTGCATGTTCGGGTTGAGCTTTACCTCCAGCTCTACATCTAACTCCAGCAGGCTCTGCTTCAATTCATCAAGCTTCTCTGCGATATCAGCTAACTGGGTCTTGTCGTCGTAGCTAGTGATCAAGCTGATTTTCTTCACCGTGCCAGCCTTCAGCACCGCTTCGCAGAAGCGGACGAAGTTCTGAATCTGGTGTTGCAGCCGGATGTAGGGGTCTTCGACGACAACAGACTTCGCGCCTTGCAGATAAGGGCCGATGATCGACTCATAGCTGTACCCAGTATCGCCATAGTGGATGGTGAAGTGCTGTTCTTTGAGCTTAATCGGTGATGGGTCGCTCGCAGTCAAAGCCGCCTCCGGTGGCGGTGATATCGGCTTCGGTACCGCTGGAGAATCCGACACAGCACGCGCTGGTTGCGCAGCGGGCCGAACTTCGACCGCCTCAGTAGGCTGCCCATCCGCCTGATTTAACCGACGGCGCGCCGGCTCTTGCGTTGCCGGCGCATCCTTCGACTCGGGGCAGAAGACCACCACCTCTTCACCGCTGGCCTTGAAGTAAGACAGATTGATCCGGGCAAACTCGTCATCCGGCTTGCGCTTGTTCATCTGCTCCTTGACGCGTCGGCGGTACTCGATGGCGTAGGCCACGTATTCTTCGAACTCTTCGTCCGTCGGCGGCCCGTTCGGGTGCAGGACCTTCAAAAACGCGCAGACAGTCTTCTTGATGCTTTTCTCGTCACGCCCCTCGATGGCCTTGCCAAGTCGGATGCGCTTGCTCACTTCCTCATACCGATTCGTGTGCTTGAACTGGTAATGGAAGGCCTCGGCCAAGTAATCAGTGATGAACCCGTAATTGCTGGTCAAGAACTCGCTGCTGTTCTTCGGCATCTCCCAGCCTGGGATGTAGGCGGCGAAGCGGTCCATCACGGCCAGGTCGAACTCCGGCGGCAAGGGCTGAAACAGGTCGTGCTCGTTGGAATTGACCACCTGCTGCACAGACACATCGATGTTGCCAACAAAGCTCAGGCTTGCATCAGCGATGACTTCGGCCCCTCGCGAAAAGCGCCCGTTGGCCATGAAGTCCTTCATGATCTGGATAGTGTCTGGATCGCGCACTTTGATCCCGCCAACCTCGTCAAACGCGACCGTGTCCCAAAATCCAACCAGCCCAACCTTGCGACGTGCGTTGTTGTAGAACAAGGTAGCCTTGGTCGCCTGCCCGCCCGAGATCAGCGTGGCGTAGGGCGAGAACTCACTGAAAAAATAGGACTTGCCGGTGCCGCGAGGCCCCAACTCGATGTAGTTGTAGTTGGGCTCCACCAATGCAGCCAACCTGGCGATGAAATGCATCTGCACGCGCTTCGACAGCCTGCTGGGTTCCAGCCCCACAGAGCGCAATATCACCGCAAGCCACTCATCACGCGTGAAAGCTGCTCGGCCTTCTGCATAGCGGTCGAAGTCGAAGCGGGTCAGCTGGATTGGCCGCAGATCCTCAATGGAGAACGCATAGTCATCCTCGTCGATGTCGTTGTGCGCTAGGGTGACCTCGGCCCAAATGCCGCCCTCCAGCAACCTGTCGTTGTCGCGGTAGAACTTCTCGGCAATCGCGATGCGCTGCGAGTTGAAGTTCTCCAATGAGGCCCAGTGCCGCTTTTCCTTCTCGACATACCGAACATGGACCTTGTCGATGAACCGGTGCTTGCCCTTGGTGGCGACCTTGGACTGCGCGGCATTGGCCTCATCCGGCCGCACGTAGTTTTCCTGCAGCGTCGACAGAACGGCCTCCATGCCTGCATCGATCTCTGCCTGGTCGTTGCTCGCGCAATACTTGGCGAGCAGGAACTCCAGGACGAAAGTCGGGACGTTGGTTCCCTTCTTGATCCGGTGCACTAAGTCCTTGCGCAGCACCTTGCCGTCGAAAGTGGCGTTTAGTTTTTGGTCGAGTTCGTCCATAGGGCTCATTCCGTATAGTCGGTTTCAAGCGCCAGATTGCTGTAGGCTGCCGAGGTTGTGGGGTTTAGCGCTACAACATTGAACTTGCCTCTGAACTCATCATCCATTCGCAGCGCAATCTGCTTGCGCTGGCCTGGCATCAGGGTCACGGTTCTGGTCGCGGGGTTCACATCGCCGCCTGGGCGCGGCTCTCCCACCACCTTCCCCTTGCTGTCCTGCGCTTCCAGCGAGATCTCCAGGCTCACGTCCTGCGAGAACATGTCGTCGGCTACTAGCATCACCTCGATGACCGGCAATCGCGTAGTGATTCGTTTGGCGCCGTTCTTGTAACTCAGCTCCACCACCACCTTGCGCAGGTCCGCATGGGCGGCGGTATCCAGACGCGCAATCAACACTGGCACGATAGCCTCGGCCAGCGAAGCTCCGCCGTGAAAATACAAGTGCCCTGAGCGATAGGGCGCCATGCTGCGCGGTAGCGCCACTTGGGCGAAGTCACCGCGGATGCCGACCTTCTCGGCGCTGACGACCAGGCTGTGATCATCGGCGGTGCCGTCGCCCAGCATCATGCGATCGTGGGCATTGACGGGCCACTTCCCCTGCGGTTTGACGCACACATCGCCTGCCTCTGCTTGTGTGTTCAGGAAGAAGCCGTGATCGGTCACGATCACGGCTTCCTTGAAGCCCATGCCGCGCAACTTGTGCAGCGCCACGCGGATCAGCTTGAGCGTTCCGGGAATCAAGCCGAGTGTGGTTTCCGGGTTGCTTTCGAGCTGGCTGTCGATTTCGCTGGAGCGCAGCACCAGCAGATCGACGGTCTCTGCGATCTTCGGCTTGCCGCGAACAAAATCGTTGAGCAGCATTTCCGCGAAGCGGTCGCCGTACTTTTTTTTCAGAATGCCCATGCGCTGCGTCACATTGCTCACCGGCACACCGTCCAGTTTGGGTACGAGCGATTCGTTCTCCAGCGTCAGGGTCAGCCCGGTGCGGGCACCCGGCAGCAAGCTCGCCATGCCCACCGGCGTGATGGTCGGTAGCTGCGCATAGGCCGCTTTCAGCTCGACAGGCCCATCTTCCGCCAGCAGCTTTTCGAGGGCCACGCCTAACTCGTAGCGCAGGGCGTCCACCATCAGGTAGGCCACCTTGCGTCCGCTTTCCTTGAGGCGATCAGCCACCAGCCGATCAAAAGCATCGGCGTTGGCCAGTCGCCCAGCCGGCGGCCATCCCGTAGTCTCGATGTGCTTCACGAAAACGCCTTGGACCTTTTCGGCCAAGCGCCGATAGCGCGCTCGAGCCTGGCTGATCACTTCATGCATCAAGCCATGTGGGTCAAGGAAGTCACCTGCCGCTTGCTCAAACTCGCGTTGCAGGCGATCTGCCTCGCGTAGGCTACCCAGGTAGAAATCGATCAGCTCCGCCTGAGAACGGGCATGGTCTGGCAACTGGCGTTCAAAGTCTTCGCAGGCCTCCACCAGGCTCAAACCAGAGCGCACCAACTCCCACTGAGCCTGGCTTTCGCCCTTGCCGAGCCATACCGAGCTCTTGTGGCGGGTCAGCACCCGGCGCGTGGCATCGGTGTCGCCATTGACAATGCCCTTGATTGCCGTGCGCAGGAAGGTCCGTTCCTCGAATGGGAAAGTGTCACGCTCGCCCAAGTCTTCAATTGCGCTACAAAGATCAGGCAGGTTGAGTTCCTTCTCGATGGCTTCTGCGCGCTCAATGTATGCCACGCGTGACTTCGGATCGCTGCGCAGACGGTCGCACACATCCTCGACGATGGGTCTGGCTTCCATCGGTGCGTGCGGTACCCCCTTCAAGGTGTCCGGCAGCGCCACTGGTAAATCGAACACGAATTCACTGAACAGCACATAGCGCCACAGTTCATCCGCCAGCGCGGACCAGGTCTTGCCGCGCGTCTTCACGCTCAGACCCAGGGTCGTGCGGAGGAAGTCACGCGCCTCTTGAAACCAGCCTTCCTGCCCCTTGAGCGCTTCGGATTGGCTGGTAGTGGGAGCCAGCAGTGCGGCCAGAATCTCGCGGCCGGACTCCACCCGCAATGTGGCTCGCAACTGGGGCCAGCTCACACCGCCGCCAATGGCATCGATCACCGCAAAGGACGGCCCGCCGGGGTTGTCGGCGAACAAACGGCGAATTTCGGTCGCGTGATCCGGCCTGGCGCGCAGGCACAGGTTCAGATACTCATCGCCATCGTCTTGCGGAAACACCGCGCCGCATTCTGCGTACAGGGCGAACGGGTCAGTCTGCTTCTGTTCATCGGTTTCTGGGCGCTTGGCTGGCACGTAGATCAACACCCCTTCCAGCGCGGCCTTGGGCTGCCCCACCTCGCGCAGCGCCAGCAGCGCCGCCTCGCGGCTTTCGATGCTGCTTTCAGACGCATCCACCACCCGCACCTTGTCAGCCATCAAATCGAAGCACAAGTCGCGGTAACGCCGGGCCGGGTCGTACACCACCAGACAGCCTGCCTGCTTCAGGCGCGGCCGCAGCACGCTTTCACGGATGAATTCAGCGATGCTCATTCATCGCCTCCGGTCTTCTTCTTACCGCGTGCTTTTTTCGGCTTGGCCTCGGGCTCGATGTAGAGATCCTCCAGCCCGTGAGCGATGGCCAGCGACTTGTCGGTCTTGCACTTCTCGCGCACGCGCTCGGGCCAGTAGTTCATGGCGAGCATCGCCCAGTCGTAGTCGCCTTTTTCCAGCTTGGCCCAGGTGTCCTTCAGAACCTTCTGCCAGGGCCTGTGGCGGAACAGCGGCCACAGCGGACAGGCAGAAATCTGCACGCCGTCGTCGTGGTGGGGCTTATAAGTCGGCGCGAGCTTGAGCAAGGTGTCACGCAACTCGATCAGCTCCAGCTCGAAGGCTTGCAGGGCCTCGAACTGCTTTTCGTCGTCGCGGGTGCGGGCCGTGCCCTTGTTGCGCAGTGCCGTCACGTCAGCGCCGACTTGTCGGAGCTTGGGCTCGATGAAGTCGTTGATCGCGGTATAGCGCGTCTGGCTGGTCAGGCTGGGGTAATAGACCCACAGCGTGTAGCTGCCGGAGGCGGTGGCGAGCGGCCAGTAGATGGGCGCTTTGCGGCGACTCTTGGAATAGCGTTGCAGGTGGAAAGGAAAGAAGTCGCGCCGCAGCCACCGGCGCACGTCGTCCGGGATGGGCGCCCCGACGCGGGCGAGCACCTCTTCGACCAGACGCGCCAGGTCGTGCGGGTGGCCCGGGTCGTCCACCAGAATGCCTGGGTGACGATGAAACGGTTCCGCCCCCTCGGGCAGCATGCCCGGGCTCCGGGCGGGCAGCGGGTCGAAGGGGTCGGGCGCTGGCGGGGCGGCGCGCTCGCCGGTGGCCAGCCGCCAGTCGAAGCGGCCAAAGGCCACGCCGACGGCCCAGGCGAGCAAGGCATCCTGCGGCGGGGCGCTCGCGGCCTCGTCGTCCTCGTCGGCATCGGTATCGTCATCTTCGTCGGCATCGGCTTGCGGCGCTTCGCCGTCCCCACCGGGCTGACTTTGCGCCGCCTGCCGGTCGGCCTCGGCAAAGCCATAGAGGTCGAAGGCGATGGCATCGATCTCGGCTTGGATGCGCGAGAGTTCCGCCTCGATCGCCGCCGGGTCGAAGGGGCCTAAGCGGTCGCGCAAGGCAGCGGGCAGCAGAAAGGCGTGTGAGGCCTCTTCGATGGTGTCGAGCGTGCGTTTGAGCGACCAGGCGCGGCTGGCGAGTGTGGCAAGTTCTTGATTAATAGTTTCGGACATGCGTGGAAAAGGGGTTCTTTGAATTACCCCGGCTTCCCACTTACGATGATCAGCTGTCAGATAAACTAAGTATTGGAATGCTGTGGAGTTTAGAACCATCATTTCCGCAAGACCCACTCCGTGTATTCCCATTCCCGCCACTGAAAATACAGTCCCTTTCGGCATGATTCGAGGCGCAAAACCGAGATTGGTGTAGCTGGTGTAAGTCAACCCCGGCCGGAAGTAGAAGTCTGGATTGCGTATCACGCTTCCAGAAAATGCATCCATCTCCGCCCCCTCCTGCGCCCAGTTCACCACCAGATAGACATCGGCATAGAAGGGCGAATAGGCGCCGCCCTTGGCAAAGGGGAACCACTTGCTCCCCAATGCGTCGGCGGCCACTTCCCACCAGGCGCGCACGAAGCGGAAGTCGTCGGCCGTTGCGAGCCCCTGCTTGACCGTGCGCCCTTCGCTCTCGAAGCGCGGCAGGCGCTGGAAGGTCTGGCGCACCGCGTCCGAGACCCAATAGGCAAAGGGCTTGCCGGGCACGGCGGCAAAGGCGTCGGGGGCGACGGCAAACAGGCGGGGGTCGACCTCGCCGCGCCGCAGCCGGGTGCAGACGGCATGCAGGGCGGCGGCTTTGTCGTCGTCGGCCAACAGGCGCAGAAACTGAGTCATCGGCATTTCTCCAACACATAGGCGGCGGCTTCGACCATCGCGTCATCCATCACGCCGTGGCCCAGGTCGGCCATCACCTCCGGCCTGGCCTGCCCCAGCACCACCTCTTCGCGCCACTTCTGGAAGCTGGAGAGGAAAAATCCGGTGCGCGAGGTGATGGCACCCAGCCGCCCGCCTGGGCGCAGCAATTGCAGGCCGCGTTCGACGAAGATGGCCAACAGGTCGTTTTTGCTGCGCGGGTAGGCGCGGGCGAGCCGGTCTTTGCTGCCTGCGGCCAGCGCGCCAAAGGGCGGGTTCATCACCACCACATCGAACACCTCGTGGCACAGGTCGATGAGCCGCAAGCCCTGCAAGGCATCCTGGGCAAACAGGCGGCCTTGGTAGCTGGCTTGCGCTGCCTGGGCGAACTGGGTGAGTGCGGTGCGCAAACGCGCCTCCGCCTGCTGCCAGCTTTCCTGCTCCTGCTGCGCAAAAAGTCCCGTACCTTTTCCGACGTAGACCTGACGGATCAGCTGCGGCAGCTCGCACTCGACCTGCAGCAGCACCCCCAGCTCCGGCAGGCCCTTGAGCAGTTGCAGGGTCTTTTCGAACAGTTCAGCGTCACGTTGATCGAGATGCGCGGCAAACTGCTGGCGCAGCGCGCGTTCCGCGGGGGGGGCGATGGCGGCGACGACATGGCCGCGCCCGATCGAGGGGCGGTCTTTGGCTTTCACGCCCGCATCGTGCCAGGCGCGCTGCGCCCGCAGCCACAGCGCCAGCGAGGCGATTTGCACGGCGCGCGGGTCGATGTCCACGCCGTAGAGGTTGTGCTCGATGATCAGGCGTGGCACGTCGCGCAGAAAGGCGGCCTCGTCGTCGTAGGTTTGGCTCAGCGGTTTCAGCGCCGCCCGGGGCTGGGTGGACACATCGAGTGAACCGGGGCCGTGCTGCTGCTCCCAGGCCCAGGCTTCGCGGTAGATCTCGGTGAAGAGGTCGAAGGCATAAAGGCCAAAGTGCATCGAACCGCAGGCCGGGTCCAGCAGCTTCAGGGTGCGCGGGTCACGCAGCTTGGTGGCGGCGGGGGGCGCCTCATCGGGTTTCACCAGTAGGTATGCGCAGCGCTCGCGCAAGCAGGTTTGCCCGCCCGTGGCGTTGAACCACAGCCGGCCCAGGGTGTTGTCCACCAGGAACTCGACCACGTAGCGCGGGGTGAAGAACTGGTTGCGCACCGCCAGCTCGCGGCTGTTGCGCGGGGCCTGGCTGGCCTCGCGCATGGCTTTGCGCTCTTCCTTGGAGTTGAAGTATTGGTAAATCCAGCCGATGGTTTCGTCCTCGCTCCACAGCGGGGCGATGTCGGCGTCGTTGATCAGATTCAGGACTTGCAGCAGCGCGGCCTCGCGCGGGAACAGGCGGCCCTGCGGTGAGTAACGGTCGAACAGGCCCGGCAGGTCTTGGGCCAGCTCATCGAACACGCTGAACAGGTACACGCGGTAGGCATCGCCGGTTTCGCCTAAGGCTGTGCCGGCCAAGCGCGCATAGAGCTGGAAGCCCTTGGATTGGAAGCCATTGCCCACCGATTCCACCAACAGGCCGCGCGCCTCGGCCATGCGCAGCGCCGCCAAGCGATTGAGTACGGTGAAAGCCTGCTCGCGCACGATACGGTCCAGCCCCTGCATGGCGTTCATATCGCCGCTGGCGGTGTAGTGCGCCAGGGTGTCGCGCAGGATGCGGGCGGTTTCGCGCTGGGCGTCGTCGATGTGCCGCAGGCTGGCGAGTTCCGCCACGGCGCCCGCGCTCGGGTCTAGCCCAAAGTCGTTCTGTAGTTGGCGGGTGAATTCCGCCTCCAGCACCCGGCGCGCATCGTTGACGAAGCGCTGCAGGCGGTTTCTGGTTGCTTGGTCGAAGGCCATCAATCGATTCCTATTGTTCTGTGACCGCTAACTGTGAAACGGGCGCTTGCCAATCCTGGCCAAAGTGAGCGCGCAGGCTCTCGATGGCGGGCGGCAAGGCGCCGTAGCAGGTCACGCCCAGATAAGTGGCAGCGCGCGTGGCTCCCACGTACAGGTATTTGTCGAAGAGCGCTGGATGCAGTGCGGCGAGTTGGTCGATACCCACAAAGAACACCGCTTCGAACTCCAGGCCCTTGATATGCTGGATATCGAACACGCGAACGTTGCTTTCCTGGCCGACCGTCTGACCCTCGCGGCAGGCAATGACCTGGATGTTGTGCTCTGCCAGCGCAGCGTTGAGCTTCTCGGCTATGGGGGCCACCGCATCTTCGGTATTCACAAAGATGGCAGTGGATGGCAATTGGCCAACGAAACGCTCGATCTCACGAATGCGATCTGCCAACCAACTCACCACGATTGCTGTGTCTGTGGCGTGCTCCAGAAGCGCGGGCGCTACGCCGCCACTATCCACATGTGCGGGCAAGCTGACCTTCTGCTCGGTGCCGCCGACGGCGCGGATGATGGCGCTGGCCAGATCGCTCAGTTGCTTGCTCTGCCGGTAGGAGACGGTGATCTCCTTGATCTCGAAATCGGCAAAGACCCACTTCATTTCGTCGGCAGATCGCGCTCCCCAGGTGGTCAGGCGCTGGTTGAAGTCGCCGCAGGCAAAGAATGAGCGCAGCCGTGGATGTGCTAGAGCGGCCATGCAGGCAAGCTGGATAGGCGAAAAGTCGGTCGCTTCATCCACCAAGACCTGGTTGCGGTAGCGATCCAGGATGGGCCGGAGTGCCGACCAAGTGGGGCTGTCGATGTCGCGCTGCACGTTGGGCCGGCTGATCAGGTCGCTTGCGGCGCGCAGAATGGCGAGCAGCACAACGTCCAGTTCGAGCGGATGGATATCGCGGGCGTCGAATCCTTCGCTGCGATACCAGATCCCGGCTTGCTGGCGTTCGCGCCGGAACGCACGGTAGCGCTTCGGAATGCCGTCGAGATAGCGCTTGACCGGGTTCACGAAGCGGCGCGCACTGGTCTGCACCAGAAGAGTCGCGCCCACATCGGCGCGGTCGGTTTCCGTCAGGCCGCGATCAGCCAGCCACTCGATGATCTTGCCGTTACGCGACGTCTTGCTGACCGCGCGCTTCGAAGCTGCAGCCCGAGCTTGGGCCCGCACGGCTTGCATGTAAGCGTTGAGTGCGGCTGTGCGATTGACGCGACCGGTACGTAGTGCCGTAATGTCTTCTTCCTCGTCAGCATCGAGATCATCTTGTTCGTCTGCATCGGTGGCCTGTGCTTGTTGCAGACCCTCGATGAAGCGCGCCAACTCATCCAGAAACGCTCGGTTGCGGTTGAGCTGGAGGTTGAGTGCGGCTTTGATCTTGCCGTCAGAGGCTTCTTTTAGGCTGGCAACGAGCGCCTGTACTTTGGGCATCTCGGCTGCCAGGGACTCGAAGGTGGACGCCAACGAGCCATTGCCAACTTGCGTCAGAATGCTATGCAGCCGGGCGCCCAGGCTCTGGACATCTGGCGCCTTGGCTTCGCGCAGCATGTTGGCCGCTTCATGCAGTTCTTGCACGTAGACATTGCGCTGCCATGTATTGAAATCTTCGAACCAAGGAATCGGGCGATCCAGCGCCTCTGCGCTCAGGCTTGGCAGGCCGTCTTTCAGGACAAAGGTGCCGCCACCTGATGCGGTTCTGAGTACGCCGAGGGCGTTTCTGGCCAGCTCGCGCCGGTAGTCTTGCCAGGTTCTGATGCGCAAATCAGAGGCGGGAACGCCTTCACGAGCGAAAGCCTCCTTGAGGTACTGCTTGAGCAATTCGGTGGGCGTGAACATCAGCCAACTATTGGCGTGCGCGGTGCCCTGAGCAGCGGCCATCGTCTCAACCAGACCTCGTTCGTCCTCTCCCAGAAAGGCAGTGTCGAGCTTCTGGCCGAGACGACGGATCAAAGTCGTCGTCTTACCCGTGCCTGGCGGCCCAAGAATCAGCAAGCGCTTGTCGAGGGGAAGGCGAAAAATCTCATCTTGGTATTGATCCAGAACGGGCTGATCGCGCAGCTCCATCTTGGTGATGACGCTGCGGCGCACGCCGTCGATGATGTTGGCCTTGACGGTTTCTTCGGCCAACAATTGCCCCAGGATGTCTTCGGTGACCTCTTCTACAGTGACCTCTGTTAAAAGCGCTCGCAACGACTCGATAGTGAGTGGGCCAAAATGCTCGGCTTCCACCACGGTGTCGCGCGAATCCCAGCCATCGGCCAGCACGGTTGGGCGAAGCAGAGCGCGCTCCAAGACCTCGACAACGGAGCCATTGGGCAGGGTGAATTCAGCCCCGATTGCCAAAGAGGCCAGACGACCAACCGGGGCACGGTAACTGGCCAGGTTCTGAAAACCAGAAACCGGCGTGGTTCGGCAGATGTAATAGGTACGCTGTTCGCCTTCTTCATCCACCACAACGACACGGGCGATCGCAGGCTCGGCCGCCAAAATCTGATAGCTCTCCCGGTTGGCCTGACTGATCTGATCCAGTTTCTGGATGGCCAAACTAGACATCATCGTATTGACGCTCGCCAAGGCATCGGGGCCCAGCGTTCGCCCATCGTACAGATGGCGTTTCGCAGCCGTAGCGATGCTGTCGAGCTGGGCAAGCGCCTCGCCAGCGACTTGCTCGATGTGCCGCGTGAACTCGGTCGTCAACTCCATACTTTAGCCCCTGTCCGTTCCAAGTTGGTCGCTGACGACAAAAGACACCTCGATCTCAGTATAAAGACCAAGCTGCGCCTTGATTTCGTGGAGCTGCCGAATCAGCGTGTCGATGTCTGCCGCAGAGGTCATCTTCACGGGCACAGTGATCGACTTGGTAAGCTTTGCTGGACCTTTCTCGCCGGTCTTAGCGCGATCTTCTTCCATGCGTTGGCGCAGACGTTCTTGGCCTTGGCGTTGAATCGAGCGCTTCAGGTCGTCGAAGGTGCTGTTAATGTCGTAGTCGCGTGCCAACAGCTTCTTCAGCCCAGACAGATCCTGCGTGACTTCCAGCGCCAGACCATCCAGTCGGCTCACGGCGTTGCCGCGCTCCTCCTGGGTCAGCTCTTCCCACTCGGGGAGGCGTTCCAAATCTTCGACACCTTCTTTCAGACGCAGCTTCTGCTGTTCTGAAAGCGTGATGACCGCATCGCGCACGCGAGCCTTCAAATGGGTCAACAGCGAATTGAAGTCGGCCGCGTGTTTATAAAAGTCTTCTTTACCTAGGCGCTCTGACAAGGTTGCCAGGTCTTCGGCGAGTTCGCGGCGCAGCTCCCCTGGCACACCCGTGTCGGGCAAGGCTTCGATGTCGCGGCGATGGGCTTGCAAGTCGCGCAGGGTGGCGTCGAGCCCATTGTCGAGGGCGCGCTTCACTTCCTGTGCCCACCTGAGGTTGTCGTAAATCACGGAGGTTTCAGCCCCCAGGCGCTGTGGCGCGTCTGAGGCATCGGTGAACAAGACATCGGCAATGTCCTGGTTCAGCGTGCGCATGCGTTCGCAGCCGGCCAGCCCGAGGCTGTAGAGCTTTTCGGCCAGCGCGCCGTAGTCGTGCTGGAAGCGCGGGAAGTGCTTGGCCGCCGCCTTGCTAATATCTTGCTCCAGCGGGATCACCATGTCGCCCACCAGTTCGGTGAGCCGTTCAGCGGCACGCGCGAGGGTTTCGATGGACGGGCGCTCGTCGCGCAATGCGACTCCGATCTGCTTGAAAGAGTTGTTGGTCTTCAGCGCATCGATCGCCTGCTGGCCTGCGGCTGTGACCTCACGCCCGGAGACCTTGAGCTTGATTTCGCCCGCCATCAGCATGGCGGCGATGATGTAGCGCGTGGTGTCCGGCGACCAGCCGAACGGGGCACTGCTGAAATCGTCGAGCAGGCGCTTGCCATCGACCGTGCCCCGCTTGTCGATGTAGTCGCGGATGCTGATGATCGCCTTGTGGTCGGTCTTAAACGAGGCACGCCCCGCGACCGTCTGCACCAAACCCAGTGGATCCAGGCTGCTGCCAATGGCAGCGGGGTTGGCGACCTTCAGGAGCTTCTCGGCGGTGTCGGTGCTGACGCGAACCGGGGCTTCCACGTATCGATCGAACACCTGCTCAGCGACATCGGCGAGCAGCTTCCTGGCGGCCTCCAGCAGGTCGGCATCCAGCGCCGACACCGCCGTGGCCTGTCCCCGGAACACAAACGAGCCGGCTTGCAGGGTTTGCTTGATCTTGCTCTGCAGCTGGGTCGCCAGCTTGGCAGCACGGTCGAGCTGGCCGGTACAGTAATCCTTGACCTCTTGGTCGGGTTCATTGCGGTGCAGTTCGGCAATGCGCTGGCAACGATAAATTTCGTTGGCCAGGTCGTCCAGCTCGGGATTGGCGCGGGCCAAGAGCCCGATGATGTTCCGCCCCGCGCGGCTGCGCGAGTCGTCCAGCATGCGATTCTTGGCGGCCTCGTAGTCGCCGGCGGGCACCAACTCGACGACTGTCTGGATGGTGCTCTGATCACCGGCCAGGCTGGTGATGGCGCTGCCGGACTGGACCTTCAGCCCCGTTGCAACGGCCATCGTGCCATGGAGACTGACACGGGGCAGCGGGTCGAAAGCCTCGCGCAACGCATCGTTGAAGATGCGCTTCACGTCCACGCTGCGCAGCGCAATGGCGCCGCGCTCCTGCTCGATATCCCGCAGCTTCTCGCTGAGGAACACGAGGTTGCCATCCTTCTCGCCGAGCGGCACATGCACGTCGTTCAGCATCTCTTCGACGGCCTTCTTGACCGTATCGAGCTGCGAAGCCGCCGTGACTGACGGGTGCATCAGGCTGGCGACGTTCTGCACTGTCACCGGCAGGTTGCCGAGGATCTGCAACACGGCGACGGACTTGGCGATGTCCTGATGGAGTTGTGAATCTGGGAAGCGGATCTGCACCTTGCCGACCGCCTGGTGGATGGACGGGAAGGCGCGGCGGATGTCCTTTTCCAGTTCGTCATAGAGCGTGACGGTGGTGGCCAGCCAGCCCACGGGCTGATCGGCCATGGCCTTTGAACCGCCTTCGCCTTTCAGAATGTCCTGAATGACCTTGATCGCGGAGCGCAGCCCGATGCCACCGGTGGATTTGGCCAGGGCGCCCAGCAGGTGCAGCAGGATGTCGAAGTGCGCCGGCAGGAACGGGTAGAGATTGATGAAGCTCTCTTTGCTGAAATCCGCGTCGTAATACTTGGCGTCCTGCAGCTTGGTGTTGTGGCGCAGTGCCTGGCCATGGGCATCGAACAGCTTGGCCAACTCGTTCTCGCCCGCGGGCGATTTGCCGAGCAGGCGGCGGTAGCAGATCTCCTTGATGTCACTCGATTCGAGGTCGATCTGAATCGGGAAGCGGTCTTTCAGCTTGTAGAGCTTGTCGGAGTTCAGTGCGGCGCGTGGGTCGTCTTCCGTCAGGGTCTGCTGCGCGGTAGAGATGATCCATACCTTGCCGTCGCCCAGGCGCTTGAGGTTCTTGGCCAGGCCGTCGAGGTTGAGGATCAGGTTGTCGCGCGAGGCCACGTACTGACCGACTTCGTCGACGATGAAGATGATGTTCTGCTTGCCGCTCTTCTCGCGGACGATGTCGATCATCTCCTGCACGCGCTGGTCTTCGAACTGGAAGAAGCCCTCGGTGCTGGACGAGAAGGACTTGGCCTCGGGGAAAAGTGCCGGGTACATCTCGTGGGCGATCTTGGGGATCAGTCCGTCGATTGCCAGTGGGTTGTTCTGTACTCGGGCCCAGGTTGCGCCAGGCAGTGCCTTGGCGATCCGTTCATGTAGCTCATGCGTGCGGCCATCCTTTTCGACCATGCGCTCGAAGGCCGCGACCTTGAGGTTGCGCGAGTAGCCGGCCCACTGCAGCACTTTGAAATAAAGGACTGTGGAAACATCTTCCATCGTGGCGCCGGCGAGCATTTCGCTGGCGAGGTCCAGCATGACCACGGCTGCCGGGAAGCGCTTCGCCACAGTGCTGAGGAGGGCCTTGGTTTGTGGCTTGTGCAGGCGGTCCTGCAGGTAATTGATGAACGGCATGCCGTCGATGGTGCGCTGATCGTCAAACGCCAGGCCGAGGTACTTGGTGAACGAGCTCTTACCGGAGCCGTAGAAGCCTGAGACCCAGACGCCCACCTCATTCTCACCACCGGACTCCATCGCGAGCTGCATGCGGTCGAGGAGCTTACGAAACTGCTCCTCAATGCTTTCGGTGACCACGTATTCGGAGATCTCCGCCTTGAGGCGACCTTCTTGCGAGGCGCCATAGGTGATGACCGTCTCGATGGTCCGGTAGATGTCCTTACTTGGGTCGAAGAGTGAGCGAATGGTCATAGGTTTGTCCCAGGGTTGTCTGTTCAGCCGCCGACGTGGACGGAGCGGTAATTGCCGTCTTCCGGGTAGAAGCCGAGAAACTTCAGGCGCGTCTTGCCGGTTCGCACGCCGGGGTACAGAAAAATCGTCGGCACATGA
>Ga0182748_1002793_pt1 | contig 15347 bp, 12 predicted proteins | sample eDN3rd37CKraftOP_FD_128877 | JGI IMG/M metagenome (GOLD analysis project Ga0182748, IMG submission 128877) | Enriched Organic Plus compost microbial communities from Emeryville, California, USA - eDNA 3rd pass 37_C Kraft OP (version 2) (version 2) ...
AGCGTCACGGCGAGCGCGGCCGGTGCCGCCCAGCGCGGCGCGACGCGCAGCAGCACGAGCCACGTGAGCACGACGGGCGCCACGAGGAGCGGCGTCGCGACGAGCGACCGGACGGGCGCGAGGCACAGCGTGAGGAGGGCGCCCGCGAGCATCGCCTGGGCGATCGGCGTGGGGATCGCGGCGACGAGGTCGCCGAGGCGCGGCCACAGCGCGGTGAGCAGGACGAGTGCGCCGACGACGCAGAACGCGCCCACCGCGGCGGGCCAGCCACCCGTGACGGCGCCGGTGCTCACGAGGAGCGCGGCGCCGGGCGTCGACCACGCGAGCGTGAGCGGCGTGCGGTGCCGCCACGTGAGCCACAGGATGCCGGCGCCCTGCGTGACGCACAGCGCGAGGAGCCCGGACGCGGCCTGGTCGGGCGTCGCCCCGACGGCGCGCAGCCCCGCGAGCACGACGGCGAACGAGCTCGTGAAGCCCACGAGCGCGGTGACGAGCCCGGCGAGGACGGGGCGCAGGCGGTCCGGTGCGGGGTCCATGCTGCTCCTGGTGCGGCGAGGCGAGCGTTCCGTGAACGGAACGCTACCAGGCGCCGCGAGCACCGTGCGCGGGTAGGCTGCGGCTCGTGAGCGACGGGGCGGGGCGTGCGGGTGCGCGGTCGCAGGGGGACGCCGCGGCGGTCCCCCGCGGCGCGGCCGAGCGCCCGGGCGGCGACAACCTCGCCGCGGTCGCGGCCCAGATCCGGGCGCTGCGCGCCGAGCGCGGGCTGTCGCTGTCGGCCCTCGCGGCGGCCGCGGGCATCGGCAAGGGCTCGCTCTCCGAGATCGAGCACGGTGCGCGCAACCCGACCCTCGCCACCCTGTACGCGCTCGCCGGCGCGCTCGGCGTCCCCCTCGCGACGCTGCTCGCCGAGCGCGCCGGCTCCGAGGTCTCGTCCGAGGGCGTGACGGCACGCCTGCTCGACGCCCACCACCTGCCCGACGGCACGGCCGTCGAGGTCTACCACCTCCACCTCGAACCCCACGCGGACCGCACCTCGCCGCCGCACGGGCCGGGCGTCGTCGAGCACCTGCTCATCACGCGCGGCCGCCTGCGCGCGGGGCGGCACGGCGCCGAGGCGGTGGTCCAGGAGGGCGACGAGCTCCGGTGGGTGTCGGACGCCGACCACTCCTACCGCGCGCTCGACGGCGCCCCCGTGGACGCGGTCCTCGTCATCCGCACCCCGCCGCGCGACGCGTAGTCACCGGGACCGGGCCCGCGCCGAGTCCGCGTCAGCGCCGCAGGTCGGGGACCCAGGCGTCGGTGGTGAACCCGGACGGGGCGCCGGGCGACCACGGCGCGGGCGCGGGGTGCGGCGTCCGGACGAGGAACGCGCGCCGGGCCGCGAGCATGAGGTCGAGCAGCGCGCGGCGCTGGCCCTCGACCCGCCACGCCTCGACGGCGCCCCGCGCGACGCGGTCGTGCAGGAGCGCGAGCTCGGTGGCCGCCTGCTGGTAGTCGCGCATCGCGTGCGCGGCCCCGGTGCCGCTCGTGCGCCGTGCCCAGTCGCGCGCCTGGCGGCGCGCCGCGAGCGTCGAGAGCATCGCGAGGTCCGCGGGCGTGACGAGGCCGGTCGGCACGTAGGGCACGAGCTGGCGCTGGATCGTCGCGACGGTGCGGCGTCGGTCGCGCACGAGCACGACGACGAGCGTGACGAGCACGCCGAGCCCCGCGAGGTAGGCGACGCCGAGCGCGAGCGGGCCGAACCCGGTCGACGCGTTCCACAGCATGTGGAGCGCGATCGCCGCGACGAGGCCGCCGAGCGGCGCGAGGACGCGGCGCGGGCCGGGCGGGCTCGTGGCCGCGCTCGCGACGCCGAGACCGGTGAGCGCCGTGCAGAGCGGGTGCAGCAGGGGCGTGACGAGCGCGCGCAGCACGAACGTGGGGCCGAGCGTGCCGTCCTGCGCGGCCATGATGAAGTACGTGACGTTCTCGACGGCCGCGAAGCCGAGCGCGACCATCGCCGCGTAGATGACGCCGTCCGTCCAGCCGTCGATCTCGTGCCGGTGGAACCAGAGCATCCCGAACAGCACGGCGCCCTTGAGGATCTCCTCGACGAACGGCGCCCCGAACGACGCGACGACGTACCAGCCGACCTCCTCGCCGAACAGCGGCGCGGTGAGCAGCTCGAGGCCGAGCGTGTTGAGCACGCCCGCGACGAGCGTCGCGATGCCGGCGCCCCAGAGGAACGCGACGACGAGCGCGCTCGGCGGCTCCGGCTCGAGGCGGTCGAGCGCGAGGACGACGGGGACCCAGATCCCCAGGGGGACGAGCGCGAGCAGGAGCCCGACGGTGAACGTCCCGACCCCGGACAGGGCCGCGAGGACGAGGCCGACGAGCAGGCACAGGCTCGCGACGGCGATCGTGACGATGACCCCGACGCGCGCGCGGCCCGGGGGTCGGCCCTCGAGGACGGCGCGCGGGTCGAGCGGCACCGCGGCCGCGCCGGGGTGCGGCGGGTGCGGCTGCTGCCGGTGGGGCGGGGGGACGGGGCCGCTCGGCGGGAAGGTCACGGGCGCCAAGGCTACGCACCCGGGCGGCACCGGGAAAGGCGCTGCCCGGGTGCGGCGGCGCGCGGGGGTCGGCCCCGCGCGGGGTGGCTACGCCGCGACGTCGTAGCCCGTGCGGAGCCCGCCGCGGCGGCGGACGGTCGCGTCGTCCGGCACGATCTCGTCGGCCGGGACGACGGCGCCGGGCTCGACGAGCACGCGCCGCCCGACGCGTGCGCCGCTGCCCACGCGGGCGCGGTCGCCCACACGGGTCTCGGGCGCGAGGCGGACGTTGTCGCCGATGCGCACGTCGCGGCCGAGGACCACGTCGTGGTCGACCCAGCTGCCGTTCCCGAGCCGGCAGCCCGGGCCGACGACGGCCCCCTTCTCGACGTAGGTGCCCGTGCCCACGGGGACGGACTCGGGCACGCGGGCGTGCGGCGACACGAGGCCGCCGCCGGTGTGGCGCACGTAGTGCATGATCTCGCCGTAGTCGTTCTCGACCTGGACGCGGCGGGCGAGGCGGGCCATGTGACCTCCTCAGGGTCTGTCGGCAGGGTTCTGCTGACATAACGTCGCCGAGGCCCCCAGGATTCCGACGCGGCGCAGGCTCCCCGTGTCAGGCGGCGCGCGTGGTGCCGCGCACGACGAGGGTCGTGGGGAGGCGCACGTGCGTCTCCCGTGCCGTGCCCTCGACGAGCTCGATCACGAGGCGCAGCGCCTCGGCGCCCATGCGGTGGATCGGCTGGTCGACGGTCGTCAGGGGCGGGGTGGTGAGCGCCGACTCGGGCACGTTGTCGAAGCCGACGACCGAGACGTCGTCGGGCACGCGCAGGCCGAGCTCCGCCGCGACCTCCATGGTGCGGATCGCGGAGAGGTCGTTCGCGGCGAAGACCGCGGTGGGGCGCTCGGGCAGCGAGAGGAGCTCGTGCGCGGGGGAGTCCGCGAGGTCGGGCCGGTAGCCGCCGACGCGCACGAGCTCGGGGTCGAACGGGACGCCCGCCTCCGCGAGCGCCTCGCGGTACCCCTGCTCGCGCAGCCGCGCGGACTCGAGGTCGGGGCGGCCGCCGAGGAAGCCGATCCGGCGATGGCCGAGCGCCAGGAGGTGCGCGGTCGCGGCGCGCGCCCCCTCGAGGTTGTCGGAGTCCACGGTGGGCGGGCCGGACGGGCCGCGGTGCGGGTCGACGGCGACGACGGGGATCGCGGTGTCGGGTGCGACGACGGTCGGCGTGACGAGGATCGCGCCGTCGATGAGGGTGCCGCCGAGCCGCGAGAGGTAGCGCTGCTCCCAGCCGACGCGGTCGTCGCGGCGCAGCCCGCCGGAGTAGGCGAGCAGCTCGTACCCCGTGCCGTCGACGGCCTCGGAGATGCCCTTGAGGAGCTCGGTCGAGAAGGGCTCGAACTCGGCGACGAGGATGCCGATGACGTTGGTGCGGCGGCTGCGCAGGCTGCGCGCGACGATCGACGACTCGTAGCCGAGGCGGCCGATGACCTCCTGGACGTGGCGCGAGGTCTCGGGCGCGACCCCGTAGCGGCCGTTGATGACCTTGGAGACGGTCGCGACGGAGACGCCGGCGGCGCGCGCGACGTCGCCGATCGTCACTCTTCCCGTGGAGCGCATGGGGAGACAGTAGCCCCTGGTGGTGGCGACGCACGGCCGCGACGAGGCGTGGCGGCCATCGTTTGTAAAACGTTATCGATATCGATTGACACGACTCCGCCGCGACTGCCAGAGTCGTTTTCGGCGGCCCCGACGCGGAGGCGGCCCGGCGCGCTCCAGCAGCGCGCGCCCCTGCGACTCGACGAAGAGGACGGAACGATGAAGTCTCGGAAGCTCCTGGCGGTGTCCGCCGTCGCGATGGCGAGCACCCTCGTGCTCACGGCCTGCGGAGGCGGCGGCGACTCCGGCTCGGAGGACGGCTCGGTCTCGATGACGTTCTGGCACAACTCCACCACCGGTGAGGGCAAGGCGTACTGGGAGGAGACGGTCGCGGCGTTCGAGGAGGCGAACCCCGGCGTCACGATCGACATCCAGTCCATCCAGAACGAGGACATGGACGGCAAGCTCCAGACCGCCCTCAACTCGGGCGACGCGCCCGACATCTTCATGGCGCGCGGCGGCGGCAAGCTCGCCGACGTCGTCGAGGCCGGTCAGGCGATGGACCTCACCGACGCGATCGACGACGCGACGCGCGAGGCCGTCGGCGACGCCGCGCTCAGCGCCTTCAGCGTCGACGGCAAGGTCTACGGCATGCCGGTCTCGATCCTGCCCGGCGGCGTGTACTACAGCGAGGACCTGTTCGAGCAGGCCGGCGTGAGCGCCCCGCCGACGACGCTCGACGAGCTCGAGGGCGTCGTCGACCAGCTCAAGACGGCCGGCATCGCGCCCATCGCGCTCGGCGCGAAGGACGCGTGGCCCGCCGCGCACTGGTACTACTTCTTCGCCCTGCGCGAGTGCTCGCAGGACACGCTCAACGAGGCGGCGGCGTCGCGCAGCTTCGACGACCCGTGCTGGCTCAAGGCCGGCGAGGACCTGCAGGCCTTCGCCGAGACCGAGCCCTTCAACCAGGGCTTCCTCACCACCTCGGCGCAGCAGGGCGCGGGCTCGTCCGCGGGCCTCATCGCCAACCACCAGGCGGCCATGGAGCTCATGGGCGCGTGGAACCCGGGCGTCATCGCGTCCCTCACGCCGGACGAGAAGCCGCTCGCGGACCTGCAGTGGTTCCCGTTCCCGGAGGTCGACGGCGGTGACGGCGAGCCCGGCGCGATGATGGGCGGCGTCGACGGCTTCTCCTGCTCGGCCCAGGCCCCCGCGGAGTGCGGCGAGTTCCTCAACTTCATCATGACGAAGGAGTCGCAGGAGGCGTACGCGAACGCGTTCCACACCCTCCCGGCGAGCAAGGAGGCGCAGGGCGTCGTGACCGAGCCCGCGCTCGTCTCCATCCTCGAGGCCTACAACGAGGCGCCGTACGTCACGGTCTGGCTGGACACGCTGTTCGGGCAGAACGTCGGCAACGCGCTCAACACGTCGGTGGTCAACATGCTCGCCGGCAAGGGCACCCCGCAGGACATCGTCGACACGACGAACGCCGCCGCGGCCAAGGAGTAACCACAGCCATGAGCGTGTCCCAGGGCGAGACCTCGCCGATCACGACGACGCCCGAGGACCGGGCCGGGGGCGGCGCCGGCGCCGTGCAGGGGCCGCCCCCGGCCGCCGCGGCGCCGGCCCGCCGGCCGCGCCGCGGCCGCTGGGCCCAGCGCGCGGAGATCGCGGTGCTCACCGGGCCCGCGCTCGTCGTCTTCCTCGCGTTCGTCATCGTCCCCGTGGTGATGGCGGCGTACTACGGGTTCTTCAAGTGGAAGGGCTTCGGCCCGCCGACGGACTTCGTCGGGCTCGAGAACTACCTGACGATCTTCCGCGACCCGGAGTTCCTCGCGGCGCTGCGGCACAACGGGTTCATCCTCGTGATGTCGCTCGTGCTCCAGGGCCCGATCGCCGTGGTCGTCGCGCTCATGCTCAACCGGCGCATCCGCGGGCGCTCGATCGTCCGCGTGCTGGTGTTCGTGCCGTACGTGGTGTCCGAGGTGATCGTCGGCACGGGCTTCAGCCTCATGCTCTCGACGACCGGCGCCGTGAACGACCTGCTGGAGAAGATCGGCCTCGGGTTCCTCGCGGTCGACTGGCTCGCGGACCCGGACGTCGCGATCTGGACCCTGATGCTCATCATCACGTGGAAGTACATCGGCTTCGCCGTGATCCTCTTCCTCGCGGGGCTCCAGGGCATCCCGGACGAGCTGGGCGAGGCGGCCGCGATCGACGGCGCCTCGTACTGGAAGACGCAGCGCTACGTCACGCTCCCGCTGCTCGGGCCGACGGTCCGCATCTGGGCGTTCCTGTCGATCATCGGCTCGCTCCAGCTGTTCGACCTCGTCTACATCATCTGGGGCCAGTACGTGGCCTCGACGGCCGGCACGTCGACCATGGCGACGTACATGGTCGCGAACGGCCGCAACGCGGGGAACTACGGGTTCGGGTCCGCCGTGGCGGTCGTGCTGTTCCTCATCTCCCTCGCGGTGGCGCTCGTGTACCAGCGGTACGTCCTGCGCCGCGACACCGAGGGCGCGATCACGGAAGGGAAGAAGTGATGGCCACCGTCACCGCCGCACCCGCACCCGAGCGCGCCCCCGGCGTCAAGGCCCCGAAGGAGCCGCGCGGCTCCGGCATCGGCCGGGGCGGGCCGCTCACGTACGTCGTCGCGTGGCTCCTCGTGGGCGTGTGCCTCGCCCCGATCGCGTACATCGTGATCGGCGGGTTCCGCACGAACGCGCAGATCACGTCCGACCCGTCGGGACTGCCCGACCCGTGGCAGGTCGTCAACTACGTCGAGGTCATGACGAGCTCGCTGTTCTGGCAGCAGCTCGGGAACTCGGTCGTCGCGGCGCTCCTGACGACGCTCGGCGTCGTCGTGCTCGGACTCATGGCGAGCTACGTCATCGCGCGGTACTCGTTCGCGGGCCGCGGCGCGCTGTACGCGCTGTTCGCCGCGGGCCTCATGTTCCCCATGACGGTCGCGATCACGCCGCTGTACATCATGATCCGCACGCTCGGCCTCATGAACACGGTCGGCGGGCTCGTGCTCCCGCAGATCGCGTTCGCCCTCCCGACGACCGTGATCATCCTCGTGCCGTTCCTGCGCGCGATCCCGCGCGAGATCGAGGAGGCGGCGTCCATCGACGGCGCGAGCCGGCTCGGCTTCTTCTTCCGCATGGTCGTGCCGCTGTCCCTGCCGGGCGTCATCACCGTGGGGATCCTCGCGTTCGTCGCGAGCTGGAACAGCTACATGCTCCCGCTCTTCATCCTCAACGACGAGACGTCGTACACGCTCCCGCTGGGCGTGCAGGCGTTCGCGTCGCAGTACTCGGTGGACACGGCCCGCGTGCTCGCCTTCACGTCCCTGTCGATGATCCCCGCGCTCGTCTTCTTCTCGCTGTTCGAGCGGCGCATCGTCGGCGGTCTCACCGGGGCCGTGAAGGGCTGACCGCCCGCCCGTCCGCGCACCTGCCCTGCCCCGCGCCCCGCGCGCGGGGCAGGGCCACCCATCGAAGGAGAACGGTCCCGTGACCGACGTCGTCCCTGCCGTCCCGACGGCACCCACCGGCGCCCCCGAGGCGCGCGCGCCGCGCGTCGTCCCGCCGCAGCAGCCCACGGTCTCGGAGCGCGTGCGCGCGCTCCACGCCCGCATGACCCTCGAGGAGAAGCTCGCGCAGCTCGTCGGCTACTGGCTCGACCAGAACGGCACCGTCGCGCCGATGCAGTCGGAGATGACGGCGGGCCAGCAGGACGGCGGCAGGCTCGCCGAGATCACGCGGCACGGGATGGGGCACTACACGCGCGTCTACGGCACGCGGCCCGTGGACCCGGCGGAGCGCGCGGCGTGGCTGTGGGCGGAGCAGCGCCGGCTGCAGCGCGAGACGCGCCTCGGGATCCCCGCGATCGTGCACGAGGAGTGCCTCACCGGGCTCGCCGCGTGGCAGGCCGCGACGTACCCGACACCGCTCGCGTGGGGCGCGTCGTTCGACCCGGAGCTCGTCCAGGAGATGGCGCGCGAGGTCGGGGAGTCGATGCGCGCGCTCGGCGTGCACCAGGGTCTCGCGCCCGTCCTCGACGTGGTGCGCGACCCGCGCTGGGGCCGCGTCGACGAGTGCGTCGGCGAGGACCCGTACCTCGTCGGGACGGTCGGCACCGCGTACGTGCGCGGCCTGCAGGACGCGGGCGTGCACGCGACGCTCAAGCACTTCGTCGCGTACTCCGGCTCGCACGCGGGCCGCAACCACGCGCCCGTGAGCGCGGGCCCGCGCGAGGTCGCGGACGTCTACCTCCCGCCGTTCGAGATGGCCGTGCGCGACGGCGGCGCCCGGTCCGTCATGGCGTCGTACGTCGACATCGACGGCATCCCGCTGCACGCGAGCGAGGAGTACCTCACCGAGGTGCTGCGCGAGCGGTGGGGCTTCGACGGCGTCGTCGTCGCGGACTACTTCGGCGTCGCGTTCCTCGAGGTCATGCAGCGCGTCGCGGCGGACCGCGGCGAGGCCGCCGCCCAGGCCCTGCAGGCCGGGCTCGACGTCGAGCTGCCCACGGGCGACGCGTACCTCGAGCCGCTCGCCGAGCGCGTGCGCTCGGGTGCGCTCGACGAGGCGTGGGTCGACCGCGCGGTGCTGCGCCTGCTCGGCCAGAAGGAGGAGCTCGGGCTGCTCGACCCCGACGCGTACGCCGACGAGCCGCCCGCGCGGATCGACCTCGACACCCCGCGCCAGCGCGCCACGGCCCGTCGTCTGGCGCAGGAGTCCCTCGTGCTGCTCGCGAACGACGGCGTCCTCCCGCTCGTGCGGCCCCGCGCGGACGGCGCGGCGGGCGCCCCGCGGCGGGTCGCCGTCGTCGGGCCCAACGCGGACTCGTCCGAGGCGCTCATGGGCTGCTACTCGTTCGTCAACCACGTGCTCGCGCACCACCCGGGCACCCCGGCCGGCATCGAGCTGCCCACGGTGCTGGAGTCGCTGCGCGACGCGCTCGCCGGCGCGGGCACCGAGGTCACGCACGCGGTCGGGTGCGCGGTCGACGGTGACGACGTCTCGGGCATCCCCGCGGCGGTCGACGCCGCGCGGGGCGCGGACGTCGCGGTCGTCGTCGTGGGCGACGAGGCGGGGCTGTTCGGCCGCGGCACCGTGGGCGAGGGCAACGACGTCGAGTCGCTCGAGCTCCCCGGGGTGCAGCGGCGCCTCGTCGAGGAGGTCGTCGCGACGGGCACGCCCGTGGTCCTCGTGCTCCTCACGGGCCGCCCGTACGCGATCGGCTGGGCGATCGAGGACGGCGCCGCGCCGGCCCGGCCCGCCGCCGTCCTGCAGGGCTTCTTCCCGGGCGAGGAGGGCGGCCGCGCGGTCGCGGACGTCCTCGTCGGCGCGGTCAACCCCTCGGGCCGCCTGCCCGTGACGCTCCCGCGCGCGGCCGGTGCGCAGCCGTACTCCTACCTGCAGCCGGTGCTCGGCGGTCCGTCCGACGTCACGTCGGCCGACCCGACGCCCGTGCGCCCGTTCGGGTTCGGCCTGTCGTACACGCGGTTCGCGTACGCGGACCTCGAGGTCGACGCTCGCGTGGCCGCGGGCGGGACGTTCGCCGCGGCGGTCACCGTGACGAACACGGGCGACGTCGCGGGGACGGACGTCGTGCAGCTCTACGCGCGCGACGTCGTCGGCTCCGTGCCGCGGCCCGTCGCCCAGCTCCTCGGGTACGCGCGCGTCGAGCTCGCCCCGGGCGAGTCGCGGCGCGTGACGTTCCGCGTCCCGACGACGCGCCTCGCGTTCACCGACCGCCGCCTCGTGCGCGTGGTCGAGCCGGGCGACGTGCAGGTCTGGGTCGGCGCGCACGCGGGCGCGGTGGACGCCGCGCCCGCCACGGACGACCTCGGGTCGACGACGGGCGGCGCGATCGTCAACGAGTCCGCGCCCGCGCAGCGCCGGGTCGTTCCCGGCGCGGCGACGCCGCGCGCGACGCTCGCCGTCACGGGGCCCGTGCACGAGGTGGGCGCCGCGGACGAGCGGATCGTCGCCGTCGAGGTCTCCGCGCTCGCCGACGCGGGGGAGCGCGCGTGACGCGGGTCGAGAACCCGGTCCTGCCGGGCTGCTTCCCCGACCCGTCGATCTGCCGCGTGGGCGACGACTTCTACCTCGTCACCTCCACGTTCGAGTACCTGCCGGGGCTGCCGGTGCTGCGCAGCCGCGACCTCGCGACGTGGGAGCACGTGGGCGACGTCGTCGACCGGTCGGGGCAGCTCGACTACGACGGCATCCGGTCGTCGGGCGGGCTGTTCGCCCCGACGCTGCGCCACCACGACGGCACGTTCTGGCTCGTGTGCACGCTCGTCGACCCGGACGACGACGCGCGCGGCGGCAACTTCGTCATGACGGCGACGGACCCGGCCGGCCCGTGGTCCGACCCGGTGTGGCTGCGCGACGAGGACGGGGCGCGCGTCGCGGGGATCGACCCGTCGATCTTCTTCGACGACGACGGCCGCGTGTGGCTGCACGGCACGCGCCTCGCGCCCGAGCCCGAGTGGTTCCACCAGACCGAGGTGTGGGTGCGCGAGCTCGACCCCGCGACGTGCACGCTCGTCGGTCCGGAGCACGTCGTGTGGACGGGGGCCGTGCGCGGCGCCGTGTGGGCCGAGGGCCCGCACCTGTACAAGGTCGACGGCACGTACTACCTGCTCGCGGCCGAGGGCGGCACGGACTTCCACCACGCGGTGTCGGTCGCGCGCGCGTCGTCCGTGACCGGGCCGTACGAGGGGAACAAGGCGAACCCCGTGCTCACGCACCGCCACCTCGGGCGCGGCGTGGACGTCGTCGGCGTGGGGCACGCCGACCTCGTCGAGGCACCCGACGGGTCGTGGTGGGCCGTGCTGCTCGCCATGCGGACCTACGGCGGCTACCACTACCCGCTCGGCCGCGAGACGTTCCTCGTGCCCGTGGTGTGGGAGGACGGCTGGCCGGTCCTCGCCCCCGGGGAGGGCCGCGTGCCCGACGCCGTCGAGGTCCCGTTCGCGGTCGCGGCGCCCCGGACGGCGGTCCAGGGCGGGGCGAGCGGCGTGGTCGGCCCGGACGACCCGCGGTGGTCCGGCGTGCGCGCCCTGCCGCGCGACGTCGCGACGCCCGCCGGCGAGGGCTGGGACCTCGCGGTGCGCCCGACGACGCTCGCCGAGCCGGGCGCGCCCGCGTTCCTCGGGGTGCGCCAGCAGCACCGCGACGTCGACGTGACCGTCACGCTGCGCGTGCCGCAGGTCGAGGGGGAGCGGGCGGGCGTCGTCGTGCGGCAGTCCGAGGACGACCACGTGCGGCTCCTCGTCGACGGCGGCCCGGGCGGGTCGCGGCGCGTCGTCGCCGTGCACCGCCGCGGCGGCTCCGACGAGGTCGTCGGCACGGCGACGCTCGACGCGGCGCCCGGGGACCCGGTGACGCTCGGGCTGCGCGTGCGCGGCCAGGACTACGCCCTCGTCGCCGGTCCGGCGGGCGGCGAGCCCGGCGGACCGGTCGGCACGCTCGCGACCGTGGACGGCCGCACGCTCGACAGCGCCGCCGCGGGCGGGTTCCTCGGGCTGTGGCTCGGCGTGCACGCCACGAGCGAGGGGCGCCCGACGTCGTCCGTCGTGCGCGTGGACCGGTTCGCCTACGAGCCGGTGGGCTGACCCGCCCTCCGCGCGTGCGGGCCCGACGGACGGGGATACCGTCGGGGCATGTCGAGCGAACGGACGCGGACCGAGGTGGATCTCCTGGGGTCGAAGGAGGTTCCCGCGGACGCCTACTACGGTATCCACACGGTCCGCGCCGTCGAGAACTTCCGCATCTCCGGGACGACGATCAGCGACGTCCCGGAGATGGTCCGCGGGATGGTCATGGTCAAGAAGGCGTCCGCGCTGGCGAACCGCGAGCTGCGCACGATCCAGCGCGACGTCGCCGACGCCATCGTCGCCGCGTGCGACGAGATCCTCGTGCACGGCCGGTGCCTCGACCAGTTCCCCGTGGACGTGTTCCAGGGCGGTGCGGGCACGAGCGTCAACATGAACACCAACGAGGTCGTCGCCAACCTCGCGCTCGAGCTCGCGGGCTTCGCCAAGGGCCGCTACGACGTCATCAACCCGAACGACCACGTCAACCGCTCGCAGTCGACCAACGACGCCTACCCGACGGGGCTGCGCCTCGCGGTGCACGAGCTCGTGGGCCGCCTCCAGGACGAGGTGCGGCGCCTGGAGCGCGCGTTCGACGAGAAGGCGTCCGAGTTCGCGGACGTGCTGAAGATGGGCCGCACCCAGCTCCAGGACGCCGTCCCCATGAGCCTCGGCCAGGAGTTCGCGGGCTTCGCCGTGAACGTCGGCGAGGAGGACCGCCGCCTCCAGGTCGCGAGCGACCTCCTGCTCGAGGTCAACCTCGGCGCGACCGCGATCGGCACCGGCCTCAACACCCCGCCCGGCTACCCCAAGGTCGCGACGCGCCGCCTCGCCGAGGTGAGCGGCCTGCCGACCGTGCCGGCCGAGAACCTCGTCGAGGCGACGTACGACAACGGGGCGTACCTCGCGGTGCACTCGGCGCTCAAGCGCCTCGCCGCGAAGCTGTCCAAGATCTGCAACGACCTGCGCCTGCTCTCGTCCGGCCCGCGCGCGGGGCTCGGCGAGATCAACCTGCCCGAGCTCCAGGCCGGGTCGTCGATCATGCCCGCCAAGGTCAACCCCGTGATCCCCGAGGTCGTCAACCAGGTGTGCTTCAAGGTCATGGGCAACGACGTGACCATCACCCACGCCGCCGAGGCAGGGCAGCTCCAGCTCAACGTCATGGAGCCGGTGCTCGCGCAGGCCATGTTCGAGTCCCTGCACCTGCTCACGCAGGCGTGCGTCGCGCTGCGCACCACGTGCGTCACCGGCATCACCGCGAACGTCGAGGTGTGCCGCCGGCACGTGCTCGACTCGATCGGGATCGTCACCTACCTCAACGAGATCATCGGCCACCGCAACGGCGACCTCGTGGGCGCGGAGGCGGCCCGGACCGGGAGGTCGGTGCGCGACGTCGTCGTCGCGCGCGGCCTGCTCACGGCCGAGGAGGTCGACGCCGTGCTGACGACCGAGAACTTCCTGCGCCCGCGCTACACGGGCCGCTACTACGACCCCGACGAGCGCGGCCTGCCGCCGCGCGGCGAGGAGGGCGAGTCCTCGCGCGTCGTCGAGTCGGACGACGCGACGGGTGCGCCGTCCGACCCGGAGCCTGAGGGCTGACAGCCGCCGAGAGCCCGCACGATCCTGCTCAGGACCGTGCTCACGAACGTGCTCACGACCGCGCGAGGTCGTGCACCGCGCGCTCGATCGCGGGGCGCAGGTCGAGACCGGGGTCGACGGTGAGGCGGTGCAGGAGCAGCCCGTCGCACAGCGCCATGAGGGCGCGGGTCGCCGGCACGGGGTCGGGGACGCCGGCGTCGGCGACGATCCGCTCGGTCCAGCGCTCGAACGCGCGGCGCTGCTGCCGCAGGGGCGCGCCGAGCTCGGCGTCGTCCGCGAGCTCGAGGAAGAGCGCGTAGCGCGCCCGGGTCCGCGTGGCGAACGGGCCGGCCTGCGCCTCGGTCATGGCGCACAGGCCGTCGACCAGCGCGTCGACGCCGGTGATCTCCGGCATCGACCCCGGGTCGAAGTCGGCACGCTCGCGCTCGGCGATCCAGTCGCCGACCCCGGCGAGCAGGGCGCGGCGCGTGCGGAACCAGTTCGACGTCGACCCCGGGGGGAGGCCGGCGCGCCGGTCGACCCGGGCGTGGCTCAGCGCGCGCACGCCGTCCGTGCCGAGCACCTCCACCGCCGCGTCGAGCGCTCGTTCCCGTGTGGCCGCGGCCATGGACACCCCTCCCCGTCGGGTCTACTATGAACATAGTAGTCCGGTCGCACGAAGGAGTCGCCATGACTACGCCGCAGCCCACCACCCGCCCCGGCCACGTCGAGGGCTGGTCGCCCCCGCTTCCCGACGCCCCCGGCTTCGCCCACGACCTCGTCGAGACGCCCGGCCTGCGCACCCACGTCGCGAGCATCGGCACGGGGGACCCCGTCGTCATGCTGCACGGGTTCCCCGAGCACTGGTGGCAGTGGCACGAGGTCGCGCCCGCCGTCGCGGCCGCCGGCTACCGCGTCCTGTGCCCGGACCTGCGCGGCGCGGGCTGGACCACCGCCGACGACCCGCGGATCGACCGCGAGACCCGCCTGCGCGACCTGCTCGCCCTCCTCGACGCGCTCGGCGTCGAGCGCGCCCACCTCGTGTCCCACGACATGGGCGTCATCACCGCGATGCAGCTCACCTACGACCACCCCGAGCGTGTGCGCACCGCCGTGCAGCTCTCCGTGCCGCCCGGGTTCTTCCGGTTCACCCCGCGGCTCGCCCCGGCGTTCGAGCACCTGCCGCCCCTGATCTGGCACCGCCGGGGAGCGTCGCTGCGCGGGATCTTCTCGCCCCGGTACGCGGCCCGCCCGATGTCGCCCGAGACCGTCGACGCCCACCTCGCGCCGTTCGCCCGGACCGAGATCGACGCCGCGGTGCGACCGCTCACGCGCCGCATGGTCGTGGCCGAGGCCCTGCGCATGATGCGTGGCGCCTACCGCACGCGGCGGCTCACCGTGCCGACCCTCGTCGTCTACGGCCGCCGCGACCTGCCCACGACCGAGGAGCTCATGCACCGCATCTGCCCCGACCCGGACCGCTACGCCGACCGCCTCGAGCTCGCGTGGGTCGACGACGCCGCGCACTTCATCACCGACGACGCCCCCGCGGAGGTCGCCGCGCTCACGGTGGACTGGTTCCGGCGCGCCGCGTGACGTGCGCGGTCAGGACCGGACGCGGACGGCCCGCAGCGCGACGCCGACGGCGAGCACGACCGCGCCCGCCACGACGCTCGCGAGCGGGAGCGTCACGACGAGCGCGACGCAGCCGACGGCGCCCAGCGCCTGCAGCGCGCGGGGGTACCGGCGGTGCGGGGCGCTCTGGCGCAGCGCCGAGAGGTTCGCCACGAGGTAGTAGACGAGCACGCCGAACGACGAGAACCCGATCGCGCCGCGCAGGTCCGTCGTGAGCACGAGCACGACCACGACCGCCCCGACGGCGAGCTCGGCGCGGTGCGGCACCCGGTGCACGGGGTGCACCGCCGCGAGCCACGCGGGCAGGTCGCCCGTGCGGGCCATCGCGAGCCCGGTGCGGCTCACCCCCGCGAGGAGCGCGAGGAGCGCGCCGGCGCTCGCGGCCACCGCGCCG
>Ga0182748_1002797_pt1 | contig 15334 bp, 16 predicted proteins | sample eDN3rd37CKraftOP_FD_128877 | JGI IMG/M metagenome (GOLD analysis project Ga0182748, IMG submission 128877) | Enriched Organic Plus compost microbial communities from Emeryville, California, USA - eDNA 3rd pass 37_C Kraft OP (version 2) (version 2) ...
AGGCAATGGCCGCTTTCCAACTATTGCTCTTCATTTCCACCCTCCGGTCAGATCAGCCGCGTGGCTGAAGTTTCTCGTCCTGGCGTACCACCTGCTGCGCACCGCACTGCAGGTCCCCCACCATCAACGTATCGGCATCACGCTCGATATTCGGGCCGTCAAGTGAGAGCTCGCACTGCGCCACGTCGCGATGCCGGATGGTCACCGTTGGCGTCCGCTCGCTCATCTCCAGCGTAAAGAACCCATCGGCCTCCGTCACCGCCCGACCAGCGTGGTTCACCACATGCGCGCCCTTCAGCGGCTCCCCTTCTTCATCCACCACGCGGCCCATCACGGTGACGGTCTTCATCACGCGCACCTTCTGGTAGCCCACACCGCCCTTGTTGAGGTGATAAGAGCCTAGCGCGGGTTGCACCGCGGCCGCCGGCGCGTCGCCGCCATCAAAATCGAACTGCAGCTTGCCAGGGCGATACGCCGTGACCGGTACGAAGTTGCGACCCGGCTTCAACGTCGCACTGCCGCCGTGGCTATCGAACGCGCGCAAGGGCACTTCAGGAAGGTCCGACTCAACGTCGACGATCATGCCCGTGTCCCGACCCAGCATCTCGGAGCTCCCCGAGGCCGCAACCGCGCCCCCGCCCACGGCCATCGAGCTGTACAGATTGACACCGCCGCTCAGCGTGCCTCCGATCGAAGAGCGACTTGCGAACACGTCGCCATGTGCCAGCCTATGCTGAATCAACGCGTTGCCAGTCACGCCGATCCCGTAACGATCGCCAGTAGCACTCGCACCCACGCGCTTGATAATGTCGCCGTTCAAATCTTGCTGTACGCCCGCCGTAAAGTACTGGTCCCGACCACCGTTGGAAGCCGAACGCGTACCGACGCTGGCGTGGTACCGGCGTCCTTCCTTGCCAAGCATAAAGTTCAACGTCACATCGACGCCGCGGTTGCGGCGGCCGTTCAGCAGGCCCGCGGGGCGATCGAATGCCGACACACGCCAGTTGAGTTCGGTGCCGAAGAGCGTGTGGCGATGAGAGAGACCCAGATCGAGCCCAAGACCACTGGTCACCCCACTGCTGTGCGAAACCCGCCCCGTCAGAGCCGACGCTGACCCAATACGGTGGTGCACGGAAACGCCGCTGTTCTTGACGTTGCCGGCTCGCCGTTGTGCCAACGGATCGGCGTACTGCCAAGTGCGATTGTGATTCAGCGTAACCGTACCGCCGTTATAGCGGAACATTGCCTGGACGTCGGTCCCCATGCCATGCTGCGTCGAGTGATACAAGTTGGCATAAATGTTGGCCATATTGCTGACCTGCCAGTCCAACGATCCGCCGATCGAGCGATTACTGCCGATCTGCTGCGCCGACGCGCCGACGATCACGCGAGGATGCGCGAGATAGTTGATCACGCCGCCCATCGCCATATCGTTTTCGACGCTGCGGTCGCCGCTATCCAGCAAGCTACGCTGTTGCCCGGCAAAGACGGCGTATCGCCAGCGCTTTTCCAGATTGCGCCAGTTGTTCGGCTTGTATATCAATTCCGTTCGCGTGGACGTGACGTTACCGTCCTCGACCACCCGCACTTCGACCTCATAGATTCCGCCGGGAAGACGGCGCGTATCCAGCGCTTGCAGTCCCGGCTCGACTGGTTGGCTATGCATCATGACGCCATTGCGGTACACCTCGACGGTGCCCTGGCGATTGGCCGTGACATAGACGGGATAAAGGCTTGGCTTCTCGCTGGCAATCTCGAGGGCATCAGAGGTACCGGCCATCACGCCGAATGTTGTCGCGGGCAGCCCGCCGGGCGTACGCGGCGGACGGACGGCGCCTTGCATATCCGGAACAAAGAAGCCACCACGAACGAAATGCCCCTCCATTTCACGCTGCAGATACGCCCGCGGCGCCGAGTACTGGCGAGTCGAGTAGGTATCCGCACTCTGGGCTGCCAGCAGGCTACCCACCGCGGTCCAGTTGCCGACGCTACCGACCAGGTCGACGCTGTAGCGGCCCGCCAGGCTCTGCCGCTGGCCGCCGGTTACATTGAGGTTGTTGTGAAGAATCACGCCACGGCTGCCGGCTTCCGGCAAGGCGTAATATTTTGCCGTGGTCTGATCCCGCTCTGCCGCATTCGTGGCGATGCTCAACACCGAATTTTCCAGGCTGTAATGCAGCGCCATCAATCCGGCCTCGCACTTGCCTTCGCACTGGCCGAGACGGCGCGGTTCAGCCAGGTATGTGGCCCAACGTTGTCGCTCCTCCGGCGCGAGCGTACTGCCTTCGAAATCCGTGAACTCGATCAACTGGATCTCCGCAGTACGTGAAAGGGTCACGAGTGCATCGCCAAGATACTGGCCGTCTCGCTCCACGCGCACGCCCAGCGGCACCTCGAAGAAGTGTTCACGAAAATCCTCCGGCAGTTGCTCCGCTTGCTGAAGCACGGACAGAGCAGCTGCGGGCGGCTGAACGACAGCATGGCTGCTCGAAGCGAACGCCGCCATAGTCAACAACGTGGAATATACAAGTGTCTTCAACCGCATCGCGAATCACCCAAAAATAAGGGGGGCCAAGCCCCCCTCGCCGTTCAAGGTTAAAACGTAAGATTTCGCTGGGACAGTGCGCCGCTACGTATTACGGGGCAACCGATTCGAACACCATCGCGACGGTGCCCGTGTACTTGCCGGGATTGAAAGTGTTGCCATTGGGGGCAATGCGCAGGGGATATGCACGCTCATTGGCAGCATCGGCAGCCGTGATCAGCTCCGGCGCGCTGGTTGCACCGACCGGCAGCGTCGTCTTGTTCACCTGCACGTCCAGCGCAATCGAGTTCGCGCCGTCTGCCGTCGAGATCGTCGGCTCCGAAAGCAGGTAGCCGGTGATCGGGCCAATCGTGCTCTTTGCCAGCAGGTTGCGCTGCAGGGCGCCCAGCTTGCCGTTGGTGGCATCCCACGGCATGGTCTGCACTTCGCCGGCGTTCCAGTCGCTCGTCGTCGTCACGTAGAAAGTGGAAGTCGGAATGTCGGCCGACACCGTCACGGACATGTTTTGCGTTTCGGCGACGGCAACGCCCGAGGCCAGCACCAGCGACGAAATAGCAACAAGATTCTTGAACATAATTTGATTCTCCAAATAGAGACCCCTATCGGGTCGGTTTAAAAATGCCCCGAATCAGGGCTTACTTGCCGAAGCGAACTTCACGCTTGTGTTTCCCTTCGATCAACTCGAATCGGTAGGTCCGACCTGCGGTCTTTGCTACCACCATCTTCTTTCCCGGTAGCACGTGATGCACTGTCGGGCTCTCACAATTCTTGGCGTCGGCGGCACAGTTGAAGAAAGCGTCCAGCACCACCGTCGCATTACCGTTATTGGCTACCGTGTAGGTATCGCCGCCGTCGATCAGCTTGGTGTCGTAGCGCTCCTTTGCAGGACGCACGATCACAAAGGTTCCGTAACCGGCGAGCACGTTGACACCGGCCGACATGGCTTCGTTGTATTGCTCCCGCTCTTCTTCGCTCACGGCGAACTCATCCTGCTTTTCGGGAAGCACCGGAACGAAACGGACCCGGTAATAACGTTCCCGCTCGCGTGAACCTCGATACAACAATCGCGCTGCCTGGGTTCCACCGGCAGGGACGATTAGCCTGGTCGGACTGGCCACCATTCCTTCGCCGCCTTTCTTGCTGAACGTTGCGACATCGGTAGGACGTTCGCTCGGCTTACCATCGCTGTCGTAAATCACTTCGCTGACGCTTACCTTGACGAAAGCTGTCACGTCGCCGTTGTTGCGGACACGTTTCAGCATGCTGCTTTTGCCAGGCTCGAGATAGTCGTACAAGGTGCCGATACTGATCTCCGGCGCGCTGTAGACCGGCAGGGACAACATGCCCAGCATCGCAGTCAGCAGCGCTCGCTTGCCCATTGCATTGACTCTCATGACATCTCCTTGAATAGAGAATTCATCTGAACGCTACGCTCGCGTCGTTCGCCTCGCCGCTGGTTTGGTGCTCTGCTGCGGCTCGCTTACAACGCCTTGTGCTGCTTCTTGCTACTGCACTGCGTCGACCACGGAACGAATTATGGAAGCTAGGCCTTTTTCCCTCCATCGGAATGCTCCTAAGTCGACATTCGGAATACTCCGAAAACATCTGGTATGCGCCCAGGACAGGGCTGCATATCTGTGAATTCGCATGGACGCGGTTCGCGCCGCGCTGTTCGGTCGATGCTCGAAACATATCGACGAGGAAGGCGATATGGACCGATGCCGTCGTTGCGAACAGGCAATATTGAGAGAGAGAACCCGCAATGAACCACGCCACACGCGTTTTCGGCTTGGCGATGCAAGCACCATGTAGCATCGCGTGCGTGGAAAGGAGAAAGGATGGTGAGGTAAAGCAGCGCTGCCGCGGGTATCACCCGGCAGCCGTGCATCCAGCGCGCGACGATGCCAAAACATCGAACCGCGTACTGGCCCATTAGAGAGAATTTTCGGAGCGTTCCGATGGCCCCGCGGCGACTGGATGACAAGAATAGGACATCACGCCCCGCTCGTAGGACGAGCGTGTTCGACTCTCCTCTACGGATGGTATGTCCACGTAGGCGAACGGCTGACCAATGCAGCGGCCGGTCCGAGCCGGGGCTCTCTTTCACCGACTTCTGATTCCGGTACTGGGTCCATGACACGAGCACTCAAACATCTGATCGGCCCGCAAGCCCACCTGGTTTCGCTGTTCCGTACAATTCGTGCGGTTCCGTATGGCCTGCGGCTTCCTATCTTCGGCCCTGTCTCGACGCTCAACGAGATATTGAACATTCATGACAATTTCGGCAAAGGCGAGTTGCGCCACGTTGAAATTGAGCGATATCTGCGGCAAACGGCCGCCCCCGTCATCGTTGATTGCGGCGTTAACGTCGGCATCACGGTGCGCTGGTGGCGCCATTTGAACCCGCAGGCCCGAGTGATCGGCATCGACATGATGGAGGAAGCGCACGCTTTTACGAAGGCCCGGCTCCCTGGCATGGCGGACTGGTATGAACCTGTGACGTGTGCCTTGGCTGCTCAGCCGGGCCTGAGCATGGAGATCAGCTTCGACGACCCGCTCCTGGGCGAGAACAGCGTGACGTCGGGCCCCAAGGCGCATAAGCGGCGCGTCGTGACAGCGACGTTGGACGGTGCGTTGCTCCATCAGGGGGTGCGTCAGATCGACTTGTTGAAGATCGACATCGAAGGCTATGGCGCCGAAGCGCTCAAAGGCGCGGGCAATGTCTTGCCGATGGTGCGCTACGTCTTCTTCGAGACACATTCGCGATCCGAAACCTCAGAGGCCGCCGCTTTGCTCCACAACGCCGGCTTCAATCTGATTTCATTGCGCAATCGATCGTTCGTCTATGAGAACGTCGCTGCGTGCCGGCCATCGCGGCGGAGCTGATCCCGCGCATCGACCCTTCGCATTGCGGCCAGCGTGGCCGACGCCAGAACGCCCACGAGTTGCGTCGATTCTGCCTTTTGTTCATTGAACGACCGCTCCAAGCCTTTTCTCGCCGCGTATTGTGGAGAGAATTATTGATTGGCACAGCGAATGATGCCAGCACGGCACATTTCAAATTTTTTTATTCAACATTAAGCGGCATGCAATACGCTTGATGAAGCGCCCATTGGAGACCTTGCAAGGCAAGGTCGCGTTATCATGGACTGGAATTGATCCCCCATCACCCGCGGGCGCTGTGCGGCCTGCACGTGCGACCATGCCACTGCGCTACGCCAACCTTCGCGTCCTCGTCGTAGAAGATCACCCTTTCCAGCGGCTTGCGGCCGAGGCATTGCTGCATGAGTTGGGCGTCCGTACCGTGATATCGGCCGAAGGCGGAGTGCTCGCAGCGGACATCCTGTCGAGCGCCTCGTTCGATGTAGTGCTGTGCGATATCCAGATGCCGGAAGGCAACGGGCCGGAATTGATCGCCGAACTGCATCGGCGTGGTCAAGACGCGTTTGTCGGGATCCCACCCACTTGGATCTGGATGAGCGCGCTGGCCGCCGATATCCTGGAGTCGCACCGCGCACTAGCTCGTGCAGCCGGCATCGCGCGCGTCCACGCGCTGCGCAAGCCGCTCTCGACGGAAGCCGTCGAGGAGATTCTGTCCAGTACGCTGACGAAGCAGCCCACTGGTGAAACGACGGCGCCTTGGGTGCCTGACGATGCGGAACTGCTCGACGCCGTGCAGTCGGCCGCCGGCCTGACGCTCATGCTTCAGCCTCAGTACGAACTCGCCACCGGCCGCCTAGCGGGGGCTGAGGCGCTGGTGCGTTGGCGGCATCCCGAGCACGGCCTGGTGCGGCCCGATGTCTTCATCCCGCGGCTGGAGACAATGGACGCCGCCGATCCCGTCTTTTTCTTCGTCACACGGCAATGCCTGGCGGCGCAGCAGCGATTGCGTGCGGCGAGTATCGACATCAAACTGGGCATCAACGCCTCGGCACAAACGCTGTGTCGGCCTGGTGTGCTGGAACAATTCGATGCCATGGTGGCGGGCAGCGGCCTCCCGCCATCGGTATTGGCCATCGAATTGACCGAGGGCTATCCGGTGAATAATCCGTTGGCGCTGTCGGTAACAATGAACCGATTGCGGCTGATGGGTTATGGCGTGGCGATCGACGATTTCGGCATCGGCATTGCCACGCTCAAGCTACTCGCCGATCTGCCCTTTACGCAAATGAAGCTCGATCGTTCATTCGTGAGCGATGTCAATGGGGATAACCAGCGCGCCGCCATCTGCCGCAACATGATCGCACTCGCGCGAGATCTCGGCATCGAGTGCGTGGCGGAAGGGATCGAAACTGACCCGCAGCGTGTCGCACTGCGGGCCCTGCAATGCAGGTTTGGGCAAGGCTACCTGTGGTCGGCACCAAAACCCGTGGAGGCTTTCGTCGCGGATGCCATGGAGGAACAGGAGCGCTCAAACCTGTCTCCGGGAAGCGCATCGGTATCTTAGCGGTCTACGGCCTAGACATTGGGCTCGCAACCCACCATGGCCGCGTTGATACGCGTACCCGCCTGCTGCGGCAAGTACATCTAGGCAATGTATCTGGGGCCAGACGGAAAGATCGGCTTGATCGAGAAAGACCAGATTGGACGCGCCATGTCGCAGCCGTTTTTCTCGGCAGCCGGTCTTCTCGGCACAACGAGATCAGCGGCTGCGCCCTCACCTGGCACTTATGGGTCTCGGGGCGAAGCCCTGAGTTGAATGGAAAGGACAAAAGCGGGATGGGGGCGAATGCCACCGAGTGCTTCTGTCCGGTGTATGTGCGAGACTTGTCGCGTACGTACATTCCCTATCCTGTCCGAGAGCTTGCTGCCCAGAAGTCGAAGCTGCCGTCGAGTCTGGCGCAGAAGCTGTCCTGGAGGCCGACGTGACGGTCCGCGTTGGACTCTACGGTGAAGGGGAAGGTTGGCGGTGAAGCAAAGCCCCTTGATAGGCGCGAGGCGAAACTCAGTGCTGCAGCACTTCAAGCCACTGTGCGGCCTGCCTTTGGTAGCCGTACTTGCGCAAGAGCTGGCCGAAGACCGCCCATACCTCACCGATGGGAATCCTTTGACGTAGGGCGACCAGCTCGATCGCCATACCGACCACCTGGATCGGCGACTCATTAACGAAGTGCCCAACATGCGCCTCACGCCCAACAGGAACATTACCGGTGATGAGGATGTCTTCGAGTTCGTCTTCTCTAAGCGTTCCGCGGTAGCTCACGCTCGAAGACTGAGCGGCCATCCAAAGCCAACGGCGCACCTTCAGTGGCTGCAGTGTTGTCGTGTCGAGCCCCAGCGCACGGGCAAGGGCGCGGGGGTCAGTAGCGCTCAGCATGGAAGCTAGACGCCGCGCCTGCTCCATCGACAGTCCCACCGCCCGGCATCGTTCAGCCACGGCTTGCGGCGGGTCGCCTTGCGGAAGAGGTATCAGCTGTTCCAGATTTCCCAATTGTCGGAGCACTCATTGCTATGGCAAGGCGAGCATAGCCGCTTTTCCACGCCTACCAGATTGACTTTGATTGCCGGCATGGCACCGCATGCGTGACACGGCATCACGACGTCTTCAGGACGCTTACCAGCATCAAATAGGCTCTTCAGATGATCTGCGTCTAGCCGTGGGGGCAAAGGCATGCGTTTCGTCCTCTTAGATAAATGCTTGGTTTATTCTCAGCCGCCACGGCCACGCTCTTCGCGGGTCGAGCGAATGGTCCGAATCTTCGCCAACTCAACGTCCGCCACTGCCGGCACAACGGTCCGCCCTTCACCGCCCTTCGCTATGACAGCGGGATTGGCGGCCGGCAGGTCAAACAGCGCAGACAGCCTTGCGAAGGCGGTCACTTCGCCCGCTGCCGGCGTAGCCCTTGCTGCGCCCGTAAAGTTTCTATTCTGAATATTAATAGAGTTAGTGCTAAGGCCACCGCGGTCAGATAGCCTGACGATCCGTCGCTCCACATCGACCTGTGAAAGCCGCAGCCCAGTGATTTCGGACGAGCGCATGCCGCTCTTTATGGCGAGGGTCGAGTGCTGGGACGTGAAGCGCTCGCTGCGCTGGGTCGTCCGCTTTTGGGTCGTCGACACTTCCGCCAGGTAGCGCTTTAGCGTCGCGGATACAGTCAGCTTCTCGGACCGTGCGCCAGACAGATACACACCGCGGACCATCTCGTCCTTGGTTTCTTCGCGCCCAATCCTCGGCATCGCGCTTGTTGCGGAAGGTCTTGGCCGTAGTCCGCCAGCCGATCCTGCGGATGACTGACTTCCTCGTGCCGGAAGGCGTCTTGACGATGTCGCCATGAACCTGTTCTGAGAGCTGACTGTACCGAAAATTTACTTTTCAACACCCAGAACGCACAACGGGTCACGTGGCGAAGCTGGTCGCAATGCCATTGGCTGTGGTGGCCAGGCTGATTGCCGCCTCTTAGTCCGTGCGCCATATGGACTCGTTACTGCGCACCGCAGCAAGCGCGACGCCTACCGTCAGGAACACACCTGGTTTCAGGGCGATGCTTGCCAGGTGCTCTACATCTGCAAGCCTTGCCCTACGGTAGATCCCCTCATAATCAGTCTCGCAGTCCCCATAATGTCGCCGTTAATGGATAACGCAACCCTGCTTTATGGGTCTGTGCGCAGATCCGTTCGATCTACGCTACAAGAAACCTGTTGGGGTTTTTGCCAATCCAGCCCGGGGCGCGTCCACGCCCCGACCAAGTCGTGCCGGTCTTGGGGTTTCGGTACTTCACCACGGTGGGGCGCGCAGCGGGTCCCTTATCCTTCTTGGGACGGCCGCGCCGGCGCGGCAGCAAGTCGTCCACGGTCAGGCCGTACTCGTCCATCTTGGCTCGGATCTGCGTGATTACTTCCGCCACTTCGGCTTCCCTGGCCGCTGCCAATTCTGCCTCGATTCGCTCTTTTTCCTGCAACAGCTCTCTGTACGTTGCCACGGTGTTCTCCGTCAAATATTGCCTTCAGGCCGGATCAAGAATCGTTCGGGATGCGCTATGTCAGGCTTCGGGCGGCCCAAAATTTCCACCCGCGTGGATTCGGCGACCGAATGCTACAAAGGACGACGCTCGTCAACAAGTTCGCATAAAGTTGCTGTGTCGAAATCCAGGACTCTTTTGATGAAGACTACACTGATATTGCTGGCCATGACTTCCCTTGTATTCGTGGCTAACGCTGCGCAGCAGATTCCAGAATATAAGCTCATCGAACGGGACGTACACAAAAGCAAGGGTCAAGTCTACCTTAGAGTGGAGCTCAAGGCCCCTCCCCAGACCCGCGATTCTGCTCCTATCGAGACCCTTTGCAAATCCCTGGATACCGACGGCGCTCGCAAATTCGTCGTGTTTGTGCATCTCCCTGGAGAAGGCGCTCGGTCCGCCTATGCGTTTTGTGGACGTCTTCCAAAAAGCGACGGACTTGAAGTTCGAATGCTCTAGAAAGATGATATCTGTGAAGATTACGGCACTGGCCGCTTTGACAGTGACGTGTTCCACAGCGCCGCGCTCACGGGGACTGATTTTCAGCGGGCTTACATGGCGAAGCAGGAGGCTGCGGTCATCAATTACCTCACCGGCGTGCTTGACGGTACCGGAGCGGGCCATCGATATCGGCGTAACCGCGAGCGCAGAGGCTGTCAAACGGGGTGAAGCTCTGAACGGGATTTCATGATTGCACAACGACTTCCACGTCTGGATAGGCGGCGCAAATAATCGGAGAGAAGAAGCGATAGCTCTTTGATTCCATGAAACGCCAGCGAAGGCGAATTGCCTGCCGTGGCCGCGCGGCAGCTGCTTGACGACGCTTCCGCTTCAATGGCCCCGGACCCCTCGCCCCACCAAGGCTGGATCTGCCCAAACTCATCAAAATACGAAGGGCAACAGGAGTGCTCTTTGCTTGCCCGGCCTCTTCGGCGCGTTGACGCACCTGTCGCTCACGGTCTGGTGGCCGCGTCCACCAGGCGGGCGGGCAGCACGGCGCGAAGGTGTTGGATCGCCTTCGGGTTGACCGGCCCCCTGCCACGGTCGGCCAGCTGAAAGCCGATCACCAGTCCGGAAAGGGTATTGCCGTAGCCCGGTGCGGTGCCGAATCCCCTGATGCTGGACACGATATGGTCCGCGTAGAAGGCTTCGGCGGTGGTCGGCTGCACGAGATCGCAGCTGCCAAACTGCTGGGATGCCGTGCCATCGGCGTAGATCAGCTGCAGCGCATCGACCGCATAGCCATAGCAAACCTTGACGCGCTGAATTCCACCCCGCGGTACCACGGGCTCCCAACCCGAGCATCGACCTCCCTGGCCGCCGAACGTCAGCTGGGAAGCGCCACCGGGTCCTTGTCCCACGTCGTACCGCATCGCGATCGAATCGATCTTGACGCCACTGCAAACACGGATCTCCCGCACTGGACCGCGTGGTGGCGTGACCGCAGGGAGCGTGTCCGGCGGCTGAGCGCCATCGAAGTACGAACCCATCAGGATCGAGAAGATCTCGCGATCGAGCGAAACCATGACATTGACTGGATACTCATCGGGATCGAAATACGGCCAGCAATCGCGTATATCGCGCATGGCAATCTGCTGCCTGGCCTGGAGCGCCAGCACGCTCGCAAGCGGCTCGCTCCGGTTCATCGGACCAAACGGGTTCTGTCTGACGACCCGCTCGATGTCCTTCGCACAGGTCCTGTCGACATGATCGCCGTACGCGGCGATGCAGTCCTTCAGCTGCTTGCGGTAGTCGGCAATCACACTGGGAGGCAGACCGAGATTGGCGCCTTTCAGGCACAGGTCGCGCAGCAGCCCAAGATGAAGATTGGCGGCCTGGACGAACAGCGGCAGCAAGGCGATCTCGTGCCCAGCGACGCTGAACTGCGGGATGGCTTGTACGATCGTGACATTAAGCGACTCCGATACCCGCAAGATATGGTCCCGATCGCCGGTACCGACCGCGCTCGAGTACAGCTTCATGCCATCGGTAAGCCCGACGAGCGTCTGCCGCACCAGCGCGAAGATCGCCGCATCGATCTTCTCGTCGACGACCTTGTTCATGGCGTCGACGAATTGCTGCCACAGCGCCGTGGAATCGGGGCTGGGGAACAGCCTGTCAGGGATGAAGATCGAGCCTAACAACGAGAGGACGCCGCCGATCTCGGGCACCATCGCGAGTGCCCGGATCGTCAGATCGCGAAGGGTTTTCCACCACCAGTTCGCGTCGAACGTTTCGCCAAGGGAGAACGGGCTTTGCGGCGGTGCGGAGCCGGGCCCATCACCGCCGTCATTGTCGACGCCACCACAGCCATACAGCATGGGGTAGACGCCAGCGAGGGCGATGACTATACCGGTCTGGATGAACCTGCGTCGATTGATAGGCATGGGCGTTGCACTGGCACGGGAATCGAAGCAAAACGGGAACTGGTGCTGTCCCGCTTTGCTGTTTGCACCGACAATATCCGGCTCATGCTCGTTGCCGCCATTCGGGGAATCCTTATGCGCATTTGGGACAATTCCGATTGCGCAGGGCACGCCTATCGGCGGCAGTTTCGGCATAACTAGGCAACGTAAATGTCGACCAGCATTTCGTGGAAGTCCTGCGTGTACGTCTAAATCCGCGGCGGGAACTGCGCTTCTAGCGAACTACTGTGCAGTCCCTTGCTGACATCCTCGGGCGCGACTCATCACCGCATCGACCTCGCCGTCGGCATTGACAGGAACTGCATCACAACCGCGTCTGTGGACGCCTGCCGTGCAAGTAAAGCGCCATGCTGCGGTTGACCTTTGCTCCATGCACTCCCCACCTCTTCGCCATCAGTTCTGCTCGCAGCGCCTCAATCTCAGTCCAGACCAGGTTGTCGCGCGGACCTGCGAACACGCATTCAAGCATTCCAGCTTACGCAATGATGCTGTGACTCGATTCGCACGGGAGCGGAAACTCTCGCTCGAGCAAAGCCAAAAGCCGGTAGCACACTGCCGCCGCCCGAAGCAAAAGACTCCACCGAGCTGCGCTACCTAGACGATATTTCCGGCTATCTGGTGCGCCAGGACATTCGGCGCGATCGGGACCGTTGCGTAGGGTTGTTCAAGCATGTCGTGCCGCCGGCGGAGCGCTTCATGAGGAAAAGTCATGTCGATGCCGGCCCAGACTTGGCTCGACATCCAGGACGGAGCGATGCTGCTGCTCATCGTTGGGTCTGGCCTATACCCCGGCGAGATCATTACCCTGACGGTGCCGATGCTACGACCGGACAGCTCGGTCCCCAACATCGCTGTGCCGGCGCATGGTCGCGTCCCCAAGTGCGCTTGCCTGGTGTTGCCGTTCGCGGCAGAACGGGTGCTGCAAGTGATGTCCGGGGAAAGTGGGGAACCGGGGACCCGAGCCGTTGATCGGGCAACTGAGGTTTGCTTTGGCCGCGGCCCACGCCAACGAATAAGAAGAGGTGCCGTTCGCACGCCCCCTTTTGTCATTACGCCTCGATCGTGATCTTCACGTTTTCCGGCGAGACCCCGAATGCCTCGGCTAGCCGGCGTTTCGCTTCCGCGATGGTGAACGGCACAACTGAAGGCTGCTCGGCTGGCCGCTCCGTTAGCCGCACCTCCTTGCCAGAATCCGTGTCGTTGTTCCTATGAATATGCGGCAATTCGTTACCGCCTTGCATATCTGAAAATGGGACTACCGCAATGGGGGGAAACTTGAGACCGATGCCACCGCCGACAACGGTCGGCGGGTGTACCATCCCGTCCGGGACATACAGCCCGAGCCAAAAACCGTGGCCAGCCGAAACTGTGTATCCGGCGTCGATACGTGCGGCGTAGGCACGATCAAAACGCTCGAGCACCTCTTTGGCATCAAAGAAATGGATGTTTGCGGCGCTCGGCGCATCCCGATCGTCGACAGATGCTGCCACCACAACGTCAACATCCGCGAGCGTACCCCATCCATCGTTGTTCTCATTACGCGGAAACGCGATCCATTGATTCTGCGTCGTGCGGATTGAAGAAAGGAGCGACTTTCCGTCGCGGGTGATACGTCTCACACTGCCCTTCCCCATGCCGCGGGCTCTTTCCACTGTCCAGCCTTCCTTTCGCAAAGCTTTGATCGCCGCCTCAAAAAGGAATCCACGGATAACACTCTTCTCCAACCCGAGGCTAGAATCTCCCATCACGATCTCCCGTCTGACGTCGTATGACGAAAGGGAATTTATCAAAAAATTGGGACAGTACCAGTCCTTCCTGCTTCTTTCGTCAGAGAAATGGGAAGAAATGGGAAAGGATTTAAACGAGGGGTATGCCGTCGCCGCTGCACGACTTGAAGCTGGGGGTCACGTTATCGAGTCAGCCCGAAGCCGCTCGGCCATCACAAGCTCAGGACGACTTCGAAGCGGCGATTGCTCTGACTGTCATCTCAACGACACATATGGTGGGGGAGCTACGACAAGATACGTTGAGCAAGAACGCCGCGCTACGCGGCCGACCGGATTGAGTCTGCTGACAACGGAACATCTTGGTCAGGCAACTCTATCAAGGACATTTCCGAAGATAGGTCCTTGGGGATGGTCGCGGTCTGGCCAGCTCGAATGCGCCAAACGCAGAGATTATAGTAGTCCGTTTTATACATAGCGTTTTCAACATGATTTTGTCGCTAAGTTTTCGCGCCATTTCGAACTCACCTCAATGTGCGCACCAATAGACTGACGATGCACACCAGAAAGTTGGAAGTCAGCCTGACCCTATAAGGTATTTCGCGAGGTCTTTATAAAAAAACGCCTGCCACAGGGGAGTGGCAGGCGCAAAGGGGTATTGGGAGGGTATGAGACGTCACTAGAATAGATGGATCGTCACAGAAATTATTCCCTACCGGGGTCGGGTATAAGATGGCCGAAAAGCGTTTCCGGACGGGAAAATGATCCGCCGAGTCAGGTCCAGTGAGCCTGGCGCCCCCACAGCCCCGGGGGGCTGCGGCACCGATTGGTCTTCGTCTTCCTGATCCGGATTGCGCATCAATTGTCTCCCGGTGGCGCTCCATCGATGCCCCACTGCTGCCTTCCACCAGCGACGGCGAGCCGACGATCCACAACCATCGATTGGCCTCCATCGAGGCAGGTGGTCCCGCTGGGCGGCCAGCGTTGCTCTGGTTGCTGTGGGAAGTTGACATGGTGGGCGTTGGCGAGCCCGGCACCTCAAGCGTCGAGATGGAGCCATGATTCTGGCGACGCAGCTCGGCTGGCCGTTCCGCTCCGCACGCAATCCCCCGTGAAATTACCCGAGTAGTAGCAACTCAACGCCGCGCGGCAGGAAGCACCTGGCTCTCGCAACGTCCCGGCGCGCGTCGATGGCAATCGGCCAGGATCCCCACCGACGTACTACGCGCCATGCTGCTCAGAGGCGAAACGTGGGATCCTTGGTGCCCTCATCTGGCTTACTTGCTGGACGAGGCGCCGCTATCGCTTCTTGTGCTCGCGCTCGAGGAAACGTCGCGGTACCACGACGTGCCCATAAAATGCCTCTGGCGCAACCTGGCTCGGCTGGTGGTCAGCTGCCAAAGTCGCCGGCTCGCCGATTGGCCGGCGCTGGTGAATGCCGGTTAGTGTCTTGGAACCTTCCCTACCGGCATTCACACCGTGAGCTTCGTCGCTGCTGTGGCGCGCCGATCGCGTCGCGCCATCGTGGGGAACGTGATCTCACAGGCTCGTTGGCGCGTTCCATGGATACAATCGCGGCACGACGACGAATCCCATGCGGGCGACGCGGGAATGACAAGACATTTACTCGGACAGAGCCGGCGCTTCGATATGGCCGGCTTGGTCTTCGGCGGCGCGGTC
>Ga0182748_1002801_pt1 | contig 15324 bp, 11 predicted proteins | sample eDN3rd37CKraftOP_FD_128877 | JGI IMG/M metagenome (GOLD analysis project Ga0182748, IMG submission 128877) | Enriched Organic Plus compost microbial communities from Emeryville, California, USA - eDNA 3rd pass 37_C Kraft OP (version 2) (version 2) ...
AGCGGGCTTCTCCGATTTCTGGCGCCGCTGGCACATCTCGCTCAGCGCCTGGCTCCGGGACTACCTCTACATCCCGCTCGGCGGCTCCCGCGGCGGCGAACGACGCACGATGCGCAACCTGATGCTGACGATGCTGCTTGGCGGCCTCTGGCATGGGCCGGCCTGGAGCTTCGTGCTCTGGGGCGGGGCGCATGGCGCGCTGCTGGCGGCGGAGCGCGCCTGGCGCCGGCATGTGCCGGCGCCGCGGCCGGGCGGCTGGCGGCACATGCTGGCGATCGCCGCCACGGTCGTCCTCGCCTGCCTGCTCTGGGTGCCCTTCCGCGCGGAGGGCTGGGAGGGGTTCCTGGCCTATGCAGCGGGCCTCGCCGGGCAGGGGGCGCCGAACCACTGGATCAGCCCCTGGGCGCTGCTGGGCATCGCCGCCGTGGCGCTGTTCCACCTGCTGCACGAGACCGTGCCAGGGGTCCGGCGCTTCTGCGATGCCGAGGCGCCGGGCGACGCGATGACCTGGCGCTTCTCGGCCGTCGGCGCCCTGGCCGGCTTCTGCCTGGCATGGGCGCAGGCGGCGCCCGCGACCTTCATCTACTTCCAGTTCTGAGGCGATGCGGCCGGCGGCCCTGCTGCTCGCCCTGCTGCTCGGCGCCCTGGTGCCTGCCGCCGGCGCCGTGGCGCAGTCCATTCCGGACCGGCGGATCTTCGCGCTCGGGCCCGATGGCATGGCCGCGATCCCTCTCCCGGCCGGTGCGGATCTGGCCTACCGGGTGCTGGACCAGGCGGGACGGGTGGTGCGCGACTGGGCGCCGGCGGGGCCCGGAGGCGAGATCCGCCTCCCGGCGGGCGGCTGGTACCGGCTGGAGCGCCGCGACGGGAGCGGCGCGATGACGGTCCCCGGCCCGCGCTTCGCGGCCGGGCTGGTCATCCTGGTCACCGGCCAGTCCCAGGCGGATGGCTTCTTCTTCGCCACAGCGCCGGAGCGCGGCGCCTTTCCCGCCGGACCGGAGGACCCGCCGGCCCCCCCGGTCTCCGCCCTGCTGCTGGATTGCCGCGGCCGTGAGGATTGTGGCCCCGAGGGCACCGTCTGGGTACCGGTCGGCGAGGTGCTGGGGGCCCGCCTGCTGCTGGCGGAGCTGGCGCGGCGGCTGGGCCCGGTGCCTCTGGCGCTGGGGGCCGCATCCTGGGGCGGCGCCAGCATCCGTGACCTGGCGGACGTGGCGGCGCCGGCGGGACAAAGGCTGCGGCGCGTGGCCGCCGCCGCGGCACCGGCCTCGGCCGCGATCCTGCTCGCGCACGGCACCACCGATACCTTCCGGGGCACTCCGCCGGACGCCTACCAGGCGGATCTCGCCATCGTCGTCCGGGCGCTGCGCGCGGCCGGCCGGCCGGGCATGCCACTGCTGCAGGCACTGCTCTCGCCCCTGGATGGGCCGGTGCGCCTGCTCGGCAGCCGTCGCCTGGCCACCCGTCTCCTCTCGCCGGATGGCGGGGGCTGGCCGATGCGCTGGGGCCTTGCCTGGCGGTCGGCGGCGGATCCCGAGGCGCTGCGCCGTGCGGCCGCGATCCGGGAGGCCCAGGCCGTGGCCGCGCGCGCACTCGGCCTGCGGCCCGGGGGCCGGATGGGAGGCGTGGCGCTGGGGCTCGACGGGGTGCACTGGTCGCGCGACGGGGTGCGGGAGGCGGCGCGACAGGCCGCGGCGGCGCTGGCGGAGGCCCTGCGCCCACCGCGTTGATGACCCTTGCGGATGCCGGGCCGGCCACCTATCTTGCTGCCATACATCACCATCCGGGTCAGCGGGGGGTGGCCTTCACAGGCCGCCTTTTTTGTTTTTGGGCATCGAACGACCGCAACACGAAGGGCTGGAAGGACGCATCGCCGAGGCGGTGGCGCCGACGATCGAGCACATGGGCTACGAGCTCGTGCGCGTGCAGGTCAGCGGCAAGGAACGGCCGGTGGTGCAGATCATGGCCGACCGCGCCGATGACGCGCCCTTCACGGTGGAGGATTGCGAGAGCATCAGCCACGCCATCGGTGCCGTGCTGGATGTGGAGGATCCGATCCGTGGCGAGTGGACGCTTGAGGTGTCCTCGCCCGGCATCGACCGGCCGCTGACCCGGGCCAAGGACTGGAACCGCTTTGCCGGGCATGTCGCGACGCTGGAGCTCGTGGTGCCGCTGGACGGGCGCAGGCGGTTCAAGGGCATCGCGCTGGGCGCGGATGCGGAGACGGCGCGCCTCCGGCTCGAGGACGGGACCGAGATGGTCTTTCCCCGCTCCAACATCCGCCGTGCAAAGCTGGTGCTGACCGACGAGCTGATCGCCGCGACCGACGCGGGATCGCCGCAACAGAGGAATTGAACCATGGCACTGGACGTCGCCGTCGCACGCCCCGAGCTGCTGCAGGTCGCCGACGCCGTCGCGCGCGAGAAGATGATCGAGCGTGACGAGGTGCTGGAGGCGATGGAGCAGGCCATGAGCAAGGCCGGCCGCGCCAAGTACGGGCACGAGAAGGACATCCGGGCGCGCATCGACCGCAGGGACGGGAAGGTGACGCTGGAGCGCTGGACCGAGGTGGTCGAGCAGGAGCCGGTGGAGAACGAGGCGACCCAGATCCCGCTGCGCATCGCCCAGAAGATCCGCCCCGGAATCCAGGTGGGCGAGCACATCATCGATCCGCTGCCGCCGATCGACTTCGGCCGCATCGCCGCGCAGACCGCGAAGCAGGTGATCGTGCAGCGGGTGCGCGAGGTCGAGCGCAAGAAGCAGTTCGAGGAGTACAAGGACCGCGTCGGCGAGATCGTCAACGGCGTGGTCAAGCGCACCGAGTACGGCAACCTGATGGTGGATCTCGGCCGCGCCGAGGCTCTGCTGCGCCGCGACGAGACCATCCCGCGCGAGGCGCTGCGCAACGGCGACCGCGTGCGGGCCTATATCTACGACGTGCGCGAGGAGCCGCGCGGGCCGCAGATCTTTCTCAGCCGTACCCATCCCGGCTTCCTGGCGAAGCTCTTCGCGCAGGAGGTGCCGGAGATCTACGACGGCATCATCGAGATCAAGGCGGTGGCGCGCGATCCCGGCAGCCGCGCCAAGATGGCGGTGATCAGCCGCGACAGCTCGATCGATCCGGTGGGGGCCTGCGTCGGCATGCGCGGCAGCCGCGTACAGGCGGTGGTCGCGGAGCTGCAGGGCGAGAAGATCGACATCATCCCGTGGTCGCCGGACAACGCCACCTTCATCGTGAACGCGCTGGCGCCGGCCGAGGTGACGAAGGTGGTGCTGGACGACGAGAACCGCCGCTGCGAGGTGGTGGTCCCCGACGATCAGCTCTCGCTGGCCATTGGCCGGCGCGGGCAGAATGTGCGCCTCGCCAGCCAGCTCACGCGCTGGGACATCGACATCCTGACGGAGCAGGAGGAGAGCGAGCGCAGGCAGGAGGAATTCCGCAAGCGCAGCGCCCTGTTCGTCGAGGCGCTGGACGTGGACGACGTGATCGCCGGCCTGCTGGTGACCGAGGGCTTCACCTCGGTCGAGGACATCGTGGCGGTGGAGGACGAGGAACTCGCCGGCATCGAGGGCTTCGACGAGAATGTCGCCACAGAGCTCAAGCGCCGGGCCGACGCCTGGCTGGAGCGGCGCGACGCCGAACTGGACGCGAAGCGGCGCGAGCTAGGCGTGGAGGATGCGGTCGCCGAGGCGGGCGGCTTCACCCCGGCCATGCTGGTCACGCTCGGCGAGAAGGGCGTGAAGACGCTGGACGACCTGGCCGACCTCGCCTCGGACGAGCTGATCGAGATCCTCGGCGCCGAGGCGATCGACGAGGAGACGGCGAACGCCGTGATCATGGCCGCGCGTCAGCATTGGTTCGACGACGGGGCGTCGGAGGAGGAGGCAGCGCCTGCCGATGACGAAGGCGCCCGGGTCTGAGGCGGCGGAGGCGGCCGAGGACCCCGGCACGGAGGAAACCGAGCGGGGGCCGCTGCGCCGGTGCATCGTGACGCGCGAGAGTCTGCCGAAGGAGGCGATGATCCGCTTCGTGCTGGATCCGGCCCGGACCCTCGTGCCGGATCTCGCCGGGCGGTTGCCGGGACGGGGAATGTGGTTGTCCGCCAGGGCCGATGTGCTAGAACGCGCGACGCAGCGCGGGGCCTTCGCCAGGGCCGCCCGCGGGACCGTGCATCTGCCCCCCGACCTTCGCGCGCAGATCGAGGACGGCCTGAGGCGCCGGGTCCGAGACCTCATCGGCTTCGCCCGGCGGGGCGGGCAGGCGGTGTGCGGCCGGGAGGCGGTACGCGAATGGCTGCGGGCCGGCCGGGTCGGCCTGCTGGTCGAGGCTTCGGACGGCAGCCCGGCGGAACGGGCGCGTCTGTTGGGCGGGCGGCAGCTTCCGGTGGTAGTGCCCCTGCCGGCGGAAGCGCTGGGCGGCGTCTTCGGGCGGGACCATGCGGTGCATGTGGCCATCGCGCCCGGGCGGCTGGCCGACGCCATCGCGGCGGAAGTCGCGCGCCTCGCCGGCATTGCCGGATGCGCGGCCCACCCGGCGCGTTGACGGGAAGTTGAGTGGGGGCGCGGCCATCCCGCGCCGGATGGATAGTTCGGGACATGCCCACGGGCTCGCCCCGGGGCATGGCAGGCATGACGGAACACGAATCGGGTTCGGATCGGCGGATGAGCGACCAGAACGAGCAGGACGCGGGCAAGAGCCGGCTGAGCCTTCGGCCCTCGGGCGGTCGGCTGGAGCTGGGCAAGACGGTGGACGCAGGTAGCGTGCGCCAGAGCTTCAGCCATGGCCGCAGCAAGACGGTGCAGGTTGAGGTGGTGAAGAAGCGGGCAGCCGCGCCCGGCCAGCGCGCTGGTGCTGCCCCGGGCGGCGGTGGCCGCCCAGGACCTTCGGGGCAGTCGCGTGCCGGCGGCCCGCAGGCGCGCGGCCCTGCCACTTCCGCCGGCGGCCGTCCGCTGACCCAGGCTGAGCTCGCCACCCGCCAGCGCGTGCTGGAGGAGCAGCGCCGGCTGGAGGCACAGCGCCAGCGCGAGGAGCGCGAGCGGCAGGCGCTGCAGCTGCGCAGCGCCGCCGAGGAGGCTGCGCGCCGCGCCGAGGAGGAGGCGCGTCGCCAGGCCGAGGAGGAGGAGGCGCGCCGTCGCGCCGAGGAAGAGGCGCGCCGCCAGGCCGAGGAAGAGGAAGCGCGCCGTCGCGCCGAGGAGGAGGCACGCAAAGCGGCCCAGGCGACTGCCGCATCGCAGCCGCGTGCTGCCGGTGGTCCCGCGCCCGCTCCCCGTGCCGCACCGGCTGCGCCGGCGCGGCGCCCCGCCCCGGCTCCGGCCGCCGCGCCGGGCAGCGCCGCAGCCAAGCTGACGCTCCGCGCGCGCGGAGCGGCCGAGGAGGAGGAGGAGAGCCGCCGCGCCCCCGTCCGCCGCCCCGGCGCGCCGCTGCCGGCGAGGAAGCCCGCGCTGGCGCCGGCCAAGAAGGGCCTGCCCGGCGCCGATCGCCGGCGCGAGGGCCGCATCGACGTGCAGGCGGCGATCGAGGGCGAGGACGAGCGCACGCGCTCCATCGCCTCGCTGCGTCGCGCGCGCGAGCGCGAGCGGCGGCAGCAGGAGCTGGCGCGGCTGCGCTCGGGCCAGGAGCGCGTGGTGCGCGACGTGGTGATCCCCGAGACCATCACCGTGCAGGAGCTGGCGAACCGCATGGCCGCCCGTGGCGGCGAGGTGGTGAAGGCGCTGTTCCGCATGGGCGTGATGGCCACGCTGACCCAGAGCATCGATGCCGATACGGCCGAGCTGGTGGTGCAGGAATTCGGCCATCGTCCGCGGCGCGTGAGCGAGGCGGATGTCGAGCTGGGCCTTGAGGGCACGGCGGATATCGAGGCCGACCTGCAGCCGCGCCCGCCCGTGGTGACCATCATGGGCCATGTCGACCACGGCAAGACCAGCCTGCTGGACGCCCTGCGGCAGACCGATGTCGCGGCGCGCGAGGCCGGCGGCATCACCCAGCACATCGGCGCCTACCAGGTGCAGCTGCCCGACGGCAACCGCGTGACCTTCATCGACACGCCAGGCCACGAGGCCTTCACCGCCATGCGCGCCCGGGGTGCTTCGGTGACCGATATGGTGGTTCTGGTGGTCGCGGCCGATGACGGCGTGATGCCGCAGACGGTGGAGGCGATCCGCCACGCCCGCGCGGCGGAAGTGCCGCTGATCGTCGCGATCAACAAGATCGACAAGCCGGGCGTGAGGCCCGACCGCGTGCGGCAGGAGCTGCTGCAGCACGAGGTGGTGGTCGAATCGCTCGGCGGCGAGACGCAGGAGGTGGAGGTCTCGGCGACGCAGAAGATCAACCTTGAGGGGCTGCTCGAGGCGATCACGCTGCAGGCCGAGCTTCTGGACCTCAAGGCCAACCCGGACCGGGCGGCCGAGGGCACGGTGATCGAGGCGAAGCTCGACCGCGGTCGCGGCCCGGTGGCGACGGTGCTGGTGCAGAGAGGCACCCTGCGCCAGGGCGACATCGTCGTCGCCGGCGCCGAATGGGGCCGCGTGCGCGCCATGCTGGACGACAAGGGGCGTCAGCTGAAGGAGGCCGGGCCCTCGCTGCCGGTGGAGATCCTGGGCCTTTCGGGCGTGCCGGTGGCGGGCGAGAACTTCGTTGCCGTCGAGAACGAGGCGCGCGCCCGCGAGATCTCCGAGTACCGCCAGCGCCGGCTGCGCGAGAAGGCCTCGGCTGCCGCCGGCGCCGGCCGCGGCACGCTGAACGAGATGCTGGCCCGCATCCAGGCGGGCGAGCAGAAGGAGGTGGCCGTCGTCATCAAGGCCGACGTGCAGGGCAGCGCCGAGGCGATCGGCGTCACCCTCGGCAAGCTCGGCAATGAGGAGGTGAAGGTCCGCGTGCTGCACAGCGCGGTGGGCCAGATCACCGAATCCGACGTCCAGCTGGCCAAGGCCTCCAGCGCCGTCATCGTCGCCTTCAACGTGCGCGCCACGACGCAGGCGCGGGAGATGGCGGCGCGTGAAGGCGTGGACATCCGCTACTACTCGATCATCTACGAGGTGGCGGACGACGTCGAGAAGCTGGTCAAGGGGCGCCTCGCGCCAGTGCAGCGCGAGAAGTTCCTGGGCTACGCCCAGATCCTCGAGGTCTTCGACGTCAAGCGCGTCGGCAAGGTGGCCGGCTGCCGCGTGACGGAAGGCGTGGTGCGCCGCGGTGCCGGCGTGCGCCTGTTGCGCGACGGCGTGGTGATCCACCAGGGCGAGCTCTCGACGCTCCGGCGCTTCAAGGACGACGTGCGCGAAGTGACCAACGGCCTCGAATGCGGCATGTCCTTCGCCAACTACGACGACATCAAGGTCGGCGACCAGATCGAGTGCTACGAGACGGAGACGGTGGCGGCGGCCTAGCCGGCGCCACGCTCCAGGTCCTTTCCGGGCGCCGCGCGGACCTCCATCGCACCGGACTGCCGGTGCCGATGGAGGCCCCAGGCTGCCGCGCCCTTCGCTTTCATGAAGGGGTTCCACTCCCATGCCCAGACGACATGCCGAGCACGGCGCAGGCCCGTCCCAGCGGCAGCTGCGCGTCGCCGAAGAAGTGCGCCACGCCCTCGCTGCGCTGTTCGAGCGGCGCGACTTTCGTGACCCCGATCTCGCCACTGCGCATGTGACGGTGACGGAGGTGCGGTCCTCCCCGGATCTCAGGCACATGACCGCCTTCGTCAGCGGCCTTGGCCGGGATCTCCCACCCGAGCAATTCGCCGCGCTGAAGCGCGCGGCGCCCTTCCTGCGCGCGCAGCTTGCGCGTGCGGTGCGGCTGAAATTCACGCCCGAGCTGCATTTCGAGCCGGATACCGCGCTCGACTACGCCATGCGCGTGGACGCGCTGCTGCGGCAGCCCGAGGTGCAGCGCGACCTGCATCCGGAGGCGGAGGACGAGGGCAAGGAAGGGGGCAGGTCGTGAGCCAGCGCCATCATCACCGCCGGAAGGCGCGCGGCCGGCCGCTGGATGGCTGGCTCATCGTGGACAAGCCCTCCGGCATCGGCTCCACCGACGTGGTCAACAAGGTGAAGCGCGCCTTCGACGCGCAGAAGGCGGGGCATGGCGGCACGCTCGATCCGCTGGCGACGGGGCTGCTGCCGGTCGCCTTCGGTGCCGCGACCAAGACCGTGCCTTACGTGATGGATGGCACCAAGGCCTACCGCTTCACGCTCCGGTTCGGGGAGGCGCGGGACACCGACGATGCCGACGGCCAGGTGACCGCCACCAGCGATGTGCGCCCGACCGACGCGCAGATCCGTGCCGCGCTGCCCGCCTTCACCGGGGACATCATGCAGGTGCCGCCCCTCTACTCTGCCGTGAAAGTGGCGGGCGAGCGCGCCTACGACCTGGCGCGGGAGGGGCAGGCGCCGGTGCTGGAACCCCGCCCCGCGCGGGTCGATCGCTTCGAGCTCGAAGCGCGCCCGGATGCCGACCATGCGACCTTCCTGGTGGAGAGCGGCAAGGGCGTGTACATGCGCAGCTTGGCCCGCGACCTGGCGCTGACGCTCGGCACGGTCGGGCACATCAGCGCGCTCCGGCGCATGCGGGTGGGACCGTTCCGGGAATCCCACGCGATTCCGCTGGACAGGCTGCTCGTTTCGGGGGATATGCCCCGCCCTTCCCCGGACCTCCTGCTTCCGGTGACGACCGCGCTGGCCGACATCCCGGCGCTGGCCCTCACGGAGGCGGAGGCCGCGCGGCTCTGCTTCGGCCAGGCGATCAGCCTGGTGGAGCTGATGGGCCGGGTTCCAGGCACGGCCGATCCCGATGGGGGGCTGGTCCGCGCCATGGCGGGGGAACGGTTCGTGGGGCTCTGCCGCCTGGACTCCGGCCTGTTGAAGCCGGAGCGCCTGATGGCTGCGGATGCCGCCGGGGCCGGTACGTAGCCAGCCGAAGGGCGCGGTGCGGGGTTGCACCCGTCCAGGCCAACAGGAGAACAACCCGATGTCGATCACCGCGGAGCGCCGCCAGGTGCTGATCAAGGAATACGCGACCGCGCCGGGCGACACCGGCAGCCCGGAGGTGCAGGTCGCGCTGCTGTCCGAACGGATCAGCAACCTGACGGAACACCTCAAGACCCATGCGAAGGACTTTCACAGCCGTCGCGGGCTGCTGATGCTGGTGGGCCAGCGGCGCGGGCTGCTGGACTACCTGAAGAAGAAGGACCAGGCGCGCTATGCGGGCCTGATCCAGCGCCTCGGCCTGCGTCGCTGACGCCAGGAGGGGATCGCGCGCGGCCGGACCGGCCGGACGCGTGGGCCGCCCCTCGTCCGACAGGGGCAGGGGCATCGGCGCTCCGCCATTTGGCGGAGGCCCTGCTCTGGTCCCCAGGAGGCCCGCTTCGCCGCGCGGCTGCTTCGATCGCGCAGAATATCGTGGAATTCCGCGGCCGGACGGGCCATATCTCCGGTCTGGAGCCGGTACGCCCGCCGCAAGGAGGCCACCGGTTCACCGCCGCGTACGCGGCGGGCTGACAGGACAAGCCGCGCCAGCCCCGGAGTCCCGGCGGTCACGGCGTTTCCGGCCACATGGGCGGCCTCCCGGCACGCGGCTCCCGCGTCGGCGCAGGCCCCATCCCATGCCGCCCGAAGCGCCGAGCCAGCCTCAAGCCGGTGGGCGCCAGGCCAGGACTGCCATCCCACCGCGTCGCACCGGATCCGCCCGGCAGGGGAGCTGTCCCCGTCGGGCCTTCCGGCCTTCCCACAGCCCGCGCCCCGCATCGGCGGGCCGGGCAGGGACCCTGTTCGGGTCCACTGAAGGACGACGCATGTTCGACAACTACTTCCGCAAGGACATCGCCTGGGGCGGCCAGCTCCTGACGCTCGAGACGGGCAAGATCGCCCGTCAGGCGGATGGTGCCGTGGTGGCGCGTCTCGGCGACACCATCGTGCTCTGCACCGTGGTCGGCAGCCGCAGCGTGAAGCCCGGCCAGGACTTCTTCCCGCTGACGGTGAATTACCAGGAGAAGTCCTACGCCGCCGGCAAGATCCCGGGCGGCTTCTTCAAGCGCGAGGGTCGGCCCTCCGAGCACGAGACGCTGGTCTCCCGCCTGATCGACCGGCCGATCCGCCCGCTCTTCCCGGACGGATTCCGCAACGAGGTCCAGGTCATCGCGACCGTCCTGTCGCATGATCTGGAGAACGACCCTGACATCGTGGCGATGGTCGGCTGCTCTGCGGCGCTGACCCTTTCCGGCATCCCCTTCTTCGGCCCGATCGGTGCCGCGCGCGTGGCCTATATCGACGGCCAGTACGTGCTGAACCCGACCGCGGCGCAGCGCCAGCAGTCGCAGCTCGACCTCGTTGTCGCCGGCACCGGCGAGGGCGTGCTGATGGTCGAATCCGAGGCGCGGGAGCTCCCCGAGGAGGTGATGCTCGGCGCCGTCGAATTCGGCCACCGCAGCTTCCAGCCTGTGATCCAGGGCATTATCGAGCTGGCCGAGGTCGCGGCGAAGGAGCCCTGGGCCCTGCCCGAGCCGAGCGAGGCGGAGAAGGCGCTGAAGACCCGCATCGCCGAACTGGGCCGCGCCCAGATGGCCGAGGCCTACAAGGAGACCCAGAAGCTCCTCCGCCAGGAGAAGGTGGGCACGGTGAAGAAGGCCGTGCTTGAAGCGCTGGAGGCCGAGGGGGCCGACCTGAACGCCGCCAAGGGGCTGCTGAAGGAGCTCGAGGCGGATGTCGTGCGCAACGCCATCCTCGACACCGGCCTGCGCATCGACGGCCGCGATACGAAGACCGTGCGCCCGATCGTCGCCGAGGTGGGCGTGCTGCCGCGTGCGCACGGTTCCGCGCTGTTCACCCGCGGCGAGACCCAGGCCTTCTGCGTGGCGACGCTGGGCACCGGGCAGGACGAGCAGATCATCGATGCGCTCGCGGGCGAGTACCGCGAGCACTTCATGCTGCACTACAACTTCCCGCCCTTCAGCGTGAACGAGACGGGCCGCATGGGCAGCCCCGGCCGGCGCGAGATCGGCCATGGCAAGCTCGCCTGGCGCGCCCTCCACCCGGTGCTGCCGGAGAAGGAGACGTTTCCCTACACGCTGCGCGTGGTCAGCGAGATCACGGAGAGCAACGGCTCCTCCTCCATGGCCACCGTCTGTGGCACCTCGCTGGCGCTCATGGATGCGGGCGTGCCGCTGAAGCGGCCCTGCGCCGGCATCGCCATGGGGTTGATCAAGGAGGATCGCGGCTTCGCGGTGCTCTCCGATATCCTCGGCGACGAGGACCATCTCGGCGACATGGACTTCAAGGTCGCCGGAACGGAGCAGGGCGTGACCTCGCTCCAGATGGACATCAAGATCACCTCCATCACGCCCGAGATCATGCGCATCGCGCTCGATCAGGCGCGCGAGGGGCGGATGCACATCCTGGGCGAGATGGCCAAGGGCCTCTCCGGCGCCCGCACCGACGTGGCGGCGACGGCGCCGCGCATCACCGTGATCACGGTGCCGAAGGAGAAGATCCGCGACGTCATCGGTTCCGGCGGCAAGGTGATCCGGGAGATCACCGAGCAGACCGGCACCAAGATCGACATCGAGGACGACGGCACCATCCGCATCGCCGCCACCAGCACCGAGCAGGCGCAGAAGGCGATCGACTGGATCCGCGGCATCGTGGCCGAGCCGGAGATCGGCGTGATCTACAACGGCAAGGTGGTGAAGACCGCCGATTTCGGTGCCTTCGTGAACTTCCTCGGCGCCCGCGACGGCCTGGTCCATATCAGCGAGCTGACCAATGATCGCGTGAACAGGACCACCGACGTGGTCAATGTCGGCGATGCGGTGAAGGTGAAGGTCATCGGTTTCGACGAGCGCGGCAAGGTGAAGCTCTCCATGCGCGTTGTGGACCAGGCCACGGGCGCGGACATCACCGAGCAGGTCGGTGCCCGGCGTCCACGCCCGGAGGGCGAGGGCGGAGAGCGGCGGGAGCGGCGTGACCGGGGCGAACGGCGCGACGGGTCGCGGCCGCAGCGCGACGGGGATGCGGAGCGCACCGAGGCCGCCGAGTAGTGTGATCTTCCTGTTGCAGCCGGGACCTCTTCAAGGGTCCCGGCCGCGCCATACATCATTGGTTCATCACTGCGTATCTGGAGCCTGCGTTCTTGAAGGCGATCAATGCTATCCGCATGGGGGGCGTGGAGGTCCTGCCGCTGGTGGAGGGCGGCAAGGGCGTCTCCGTCTCCAATGGCGTTTCCGCCGGTGCCTGGGCGGCCTCGGGCGGCGTGGGTACCTTCTCCGCCGTCAATGCGGACAGCTACGACAGCGAAGGCAACCGCATTCCGCAGATCTACCATGGCAGGACGCGGCGGGAGCGCCACGAGGAGCTGGTAGCCTACGGCATCGCCGGCGGCATCGCCCAGGCGAAGGAGGCGCATGAGCGCGCCGGCGGCAAGGGCCGCATCCACGCCAACATCCTGTGGGAAATGGGCGGCGCGGAACGCGTGGCACGCGGCATCCTGGAAGGCGCGCGGGGGCTGATCCACGGCATCACCTGTGGCGCGGGCATGCCCTATCGGTTGGCCGAGATCGCGCGCGACTTCGGCGTGCACTACTACCCGATCGTCTCCTCGGCTCGCGCCTTCAACGCGCTCTGGAAGCGCGCCTATAACAAGACACGCGAGTGGCTGGGCGGCGTGGTGTATGAGGATCCATGGCTGGCGGGCGGGCACAACGGCCTCTCGAACAGCGAGGATCCGAAGGTGCCGGAGTCGCCCTATCCGCGCGTGCTCAAGCTGCGCCAGCAGATGCGCGAATTCGGGCTGGACGACACGCCCATCATTATGGCCGGTGGCGTCTGGTGGCTGGAGGAGTGGGAGGACTGGATCGACAATCCGGAGCTCGGGCCGGTGGCGTTCCAGTTCGGCACCCGCCCGCTGCTGACCAAGGAGAGCCCGATCTCGGACAGCTGGAAGCAGAAGCTGCTGACGCTGAAGAAGGGCGACGTGCTGCTGCAACCCTTCTCGCCCACCGGCTTCTACTCCTCCGCCGTCCGCAACGAGTTCCTGCAGGAGCTGGAGGCGCGCAACGAGCGCCAGGTGGCCTACACCACCGAGCCGATGGGTGAGCACACGGCCGAATACGGCGTGGGTCCGCGCAAGCGGAAGGTGTGGCTGGCGCCGGACGACCTGCTGCGCGTGCGGCAGTGGGAGGCCGAGGGCTTCACCGAGGCCATGCGTACCCCCGACAACACGCTGGTCTTCGTGACGCCGGAACAGGCGCGCGAGATCCTGCAGGACCAGATCGACTGCATGGGCTGCCTCTCGGCCTGCCGCTTCAGCAACTGGTCGCAGCACGGGCCGGACTTCTCCACCGGCAAGAAGGCGGATCCCCGCAGCTTCTGCATCCAGAAGACGCTGCAGGACATCAGCCATGACGGCGCGCTGGAGCGGAACCTGATGTTCGCCGGCCACAACGCCTACCGCTTCGCCTCCGACCCCTTCTACTCCAACGGCTTCATCCCGACGGTGAAGCAGCTCGTCGAGCGGATCCTGACCGGGCGCTAAGCCGCGCGGAGGCGCCTGCCTGCCTGCCGGTCGAGGTCGTAGGGCGACCTCGATGGGGCTCGATCCCGAGAGACTGAAGCGGTCGGCAGGATGAACCGCCAGGCCCTGCCCGCGACGGGCAGGGCGAGTCCTTTGCCGGCCCTGGCTGTGGTGTGGCGCTTCGCGCTGCGGATGCCGGATGCCCATCGGCCCGGCTGCCTCCCTGGCAACCGGGCCGATGGTGCACCCCGGCACCGCGCCCTAGAGCGCCGGCATCGGCCGTGCGACGGCGTCGTCCCTCGTCATCGTCCCAAGCGTGTTCCAGCCGCGCTCGTATTGCGGCGGCACGCGCAGCGCCTCGGTGCAGCCGAGCGCCGCCGCGGCATGCAGCGGCCAATAGGGGTCGCGCAACAGGGCGCGGGCCAGCAGGATCAGGTCCGCATTGCCTTCCTGCAGGATCGCCTCTGCCTGCTCCGGCTCGGTGATCAGCCCGACGGCAGCCACGGCCACGGCGGCGCCGCGGCGGACGGCCTCCGCTCCCGGCACCTGGTAGCCGGGGCCGAGCGGGATCCTCTGCCGGTGATCGAGGCCGCCGGAGGAGACATCGACGATATCCACCCCCAGGGCCTTCAGCCGACGCGAAAGCTCCACCGTCTCCTCCGTCGTCCAGCCGCCCTCGACCCAGTCGGTGTGGGAGACGCGGACGGAGAGCGGCACATCCTCCGGCATCGCCGCGCGCACCGCCTTCGTCGCTTCGAGTACGATGCGCATGCGCCCCTCGAGGTCGCCGCCCCAGGCATCGTTGCGGCGGTTCGACAGCGGCGAGAGGAATTCGTGCAACAGGTAGCCATGCGCCGCATGCAGCTCGATGAAGCGGTAGCCGGCGGCGATGGAGCGGCGCGCTGCTGCGGCGAAGGCGGCGATGGTGGCGCGGATGTCCTCCTCGGTCATGGCGCGCGGCTCGGCGTAGTTGCCGAAGGGCAGCGCGCTGGGCGCGACCGCGACCCAGCCCGGCTCGGCGCGGCCTTCCTCCCAGGGCGCCTTGCGACTGGCCTTGCGCCCGGCATGGGCCAGCTGGATGCCAGGCACCGCGCCTGTCGCCGTGATGCCGGCAGCCAGCCGCGCATGGCCGGGCAGGTGGTCGTCCGACCAGATGCCGAGATCGGCGGGACTGATGCGGCCCTCCGGGGTCACGGCGCTCGCCTCGGCGATCACCAGCGCGGCCCCGCCGACGGCACGCGAGACGAGATGCGCGTAATGCCACTCCGTCGGCATGCCGTCGCCGGCGCAGGAGTACTGGCACATGGGCGAGACGCCGATGCGGTTCTTCAAGGTGACGCCGCGCAGGGTCAGGGGCGAGAAGAGGTTGGTCACGAGGCGGGACTCCCGGGTCTGGGCGGCCCTGCCGGCAGCGCGCCAGAAGGCGCTAGGCCGGTCACCGGTCCGCCGGAGGCGATCGGCACCGCCGGCGGTACCGGCGGGCCAGCAGGGCAGGGTCCCCAGGGCGGCAGGCAGCCCAACCGGTTCTCGAAGACCGCGAACCACACCGGCGCGCCTGGGGCTCGCGGCAGAAGATAGCCCGAAGCGTCGGTCGGGAAACGGGTCAGCGTCACCGCGTCCAGCACATTGCCGCCGACCGCCTCCACCACCCCCGGCGCGATGCCCACCACGATGTCGCAATGCATCGGCCGGAAGCGGCCGGCATCCGCCGCGCGCTGGCGCCAGTCGGTGATCGGGTAGCCGCCGCGGTCGGCGCAGATCAGGTCGCCGGGTTGCGGCGCGCGCTCCTCGGGCCGGTGCGGCAGGAAGGGGGCGGTGGCGGGGAAGTGCGC
>Ga0182748_1002803_pt1 | contig 15313 bp, 9 predicted proteins | sample eDN3rd37CKraftOP_FD_128877 | JGI IMG/M metagenome (GOLD analysis project Ga0182748, IMG submission 128877) | Enriched Organic Plus compost microbial communities from Emeryville, California, USA - eDNA 3rd pass 37_C Kraft OP (version 2) (version 2) ...
GTTTTTGTAATAAGCTTTGGGAACACGCACATAACGGCCATCAGCCCTACGATGCCAACTGTTTCTCATCAATAGATATACTCCTACCCCACATGCAATTTGCAAAAGATACATCAATACTGCATCGATGGGCATCAGCGCCACCCCCTTACTCCAACGACGCATACCATAAAACAAAATGCCCGCTACCAATACAGACAATCCTACTGATAGCGCATAGTATGATAAAGGGCTGCATGACGGGTGTTTTTTGTACGATGGATGGGACATATACCATTATGAAATCGCATTATAAAGATATGCTATTGGTCCCAAACTAGAGAAGCGACTGAGATACTAGCTCCCCTATTCCTCTTCCTGCACTGCGCTTGTGGAATTCAAAAAACCTAGAGCAAAAGGAGGATGATCGAAGTAGCAGGCCAGTTTTAGACATTTCTCAAATACTTGCACATTAAAAGTTTTAGCCTATACCCTACGTATTGTTTTCATTGTGATGATGCGTTAAATTTACTCTTATAACGTTCTAAATATACTGATGATGCAACACCCCCTACTCCATCCGATCGAAGAAGCCCATAGGCTAACCAGTACGCTGAGATATTGGTTACAAGATCCCAAGCGCATCCTTAAACCATACGTCAAACCTAAAATGCGGGTATTAGATCTTGGATGTGGTCCGGGCTTTTTTACAATCGCATTAGCGGAAATGGTGGGCGAACAAGGGTTGGTGGTGGCTGCAGATGTTCAAAAAGGGATGCTAGACATACTGAACGCCAAACTGGAACGTAAACCGCATTTACGCAACATTCTTGTTCATCAAAGTAGTCATGAAACGCTTCATCTCCACTTAAAGTTTGACTTTATCTTGGCTTTTTATAGCCTGCACGAGATGATTTATTTGGAAAAGATAGCGAGCGAGTTGAAGCAGCGATGCCACGATGCTACATTATTACTGGTAGCAGAACAAAAATTCCATGTACCGCGTCGTCAATACCATCACATCCTCAACGTACTATTGCATGAAGGTTTTAAAATAATGGCTACCCCTTCCATTTTTTTGAGTCGGGCGGCCTTATTAACGCTCCAGCCAAGCGCTTAATCTAGGAAGTCATTTCGCGATAGACATCATCGAATTTTCTCCCCTTGTGTTTATGCACCACAGCCGAAAACTTTATGTCGATATGCTTCAGTAACTGAATGCACAATTTTTTGTCGTCTTCCGACATATCGTATGTTAACAGATTCGCTACACGCACTATCTTTTGAATGACCTTCAAAAATACTTTCTTTCCCTCCTTAGTCAACGATAAGCGCTTCGAGCGTTTATCTTCCTTGTCTTCCGATTCGTTAACAAATCCTTTGGCCTTCAGACGAGCAATCATATCAGTACCGCTCGAAAAATCAAGCAAATTGGAATAGATCACCTCCGATTTTTTGGGATGTCCCATTTGATAGAGAGTTGCCAAAATCCCCACTTCTTCTATCCTTGACACAGCTTCCTCTTCCAATACCATAGATACATAGGTAGCGTGAATACGGGCAATGCGTGCAAGCAACTTAACCAGTAAACCTGAAGCACTATCGGGAATAACGCCCCCTACCAAGGATTCTTGCTTGGTACTCTCTCTTTGCTCAATGATGTAATACCGACAAAAATCTTCAATAGAAGCGTTGGGATGCGCTTTCTTGAATTCCGCCCAACGACATACCAATTCGACCGTTTCTTCCATTTTCTGTGTTTTCGTAACAAAAATACATAAAATTCCTTCGGATTCGATATTTTTATTCGAAAACAAAGTATATTTGTCAATATTTATTACGCAACCGAAATAAAATAACCCATGAAAAAGCTAATCATCTTTGGAGCTAATGGAGGAACGGGATGCTTCCTTGTCAATCTGGCTTTACGTCATAACTATCAGGTAGTTGCTATGGTAAGAAGGCCGGGAACCATCACCCTTACGCATCCTCATCTTAAGGTGGTGAAAAGCGACATCCTTCAACCCGATACCTATTTTGACGAACTAGCGGGAGCCTACGCCGTGATTTCGGCAATAGGAATTAAGGCAGTGCAACAACCGGTTTATGTTTTTTCAGAGGGCATAAAGATGCTGACAACTGCAATGCATCGCCAACAGGTGCGCCGCCTTATCTGTATTTCAGCCTCAGGGGTGGAAGTGAGTCCCAAGCACAATCTCTTCATCAGATTTTTTATCAAGAATGTGCTGCAACGATTCCTTCGTCATCTATACGACGATACCCTACGAATGGAAGATGTTTTGAAAAAAAGCAATCTGGATTGGACTTCCGTACGACCGCCCCGTCTCACCAAAGGCTCCTACACAGGCCAATACCGGTATGCGGTCAATGATTTTTTGGATGCTTGCTTGAGCATCTCCCGCGCAGACCTGGCCGACTTTATTATTAACCATATAGACGATGCGCAAACCTATCAAGCGATTGTAGAAGTAGCCCACTAATTTTTCTATCACCCAACATTTCTCAACTTCAATCAGTATGCATACAGTGTATCCCATCTTACTCAGTCTGCACATGGTCGGATTTGTACTGTTTATTGGTACGGCTTTTACCGATTATCTTTTATTCAGAAAGCTGAGACAAGCTTTCTTTACCGACTCTGATAAAGCGTTCTTTTTATACAACATAAAAAACAAAATCAGCCGAAACATACATCTGGCAGGCATACTGGCTGTCGTCTCTGGTGTTGCCATGATGGCGGCAACCAAAGGCATTTATTCCGAACAATTATGGTTTCAAATAAAATTTCCCTTAGCCATCCTCAGCATCGTACTCTTCATCATCTTCACCACAAGACAACGAAAATGGTTCAACCATACCTTTAAGACTGATGTGCTTCAACCATCAGAACGTGTATTAATGAAGTTTTTCGCGCAACAGCATCGATTCTACATTATGGCAATGCTCATTTTGGCTGTCACACTTATCGTTTCTGCATTTCGGTTTTAATTCAAGATGCCTATGCGATATTACTTAGCCTTCACAATGGCAATATGGCTGGCCTGCAATATTGCTTCTGACGAGACGCCCCCCGTTGCAGCGTCTGCAACGAGCGGCTCCGAACTATACATCCGTTACTGCAGTGCCTGCCACGGAACTGATGGCCCTGCCCGAATCAATGGTGCAACTAACCTTCGACAGTCAAGCTTAGACAGTGTAAGATTATTGAAGATCGTTCGGGAAGGACGTAACAAAATGCCCTCATTTAAAACCCAACTCTCCATCGAAGAGACAAGCGAAATAGTAAGCTATATACTGATGCCAAGCAAGAAAGAGTAAGCACCTATTGGTGTACGATCCTGACTCCATAGCACCTGGCAAACGGTGAATGTAATTGGCAAACCTGATTGAGCAATGCATGGATGATCGCAAAATAAAACACAACATTAGGAACAGGTGATCCCAGGGAGGTTACAATAATTAGGCCCCCCATGGCTTACGCCATAAACTTTCAGGGAGATATGCCCTAACGATGAAATAAGCGGATTCAAGAGAGAGGACGGGGTTGTTTTGACGAGAATGTAGCAAAGAAGTAAAAAAATAGCGTCGCCGGTGATGACATAAATAATAAAAAGTGGGGGAAGGACCTGGCAAAATAGTATGATTACTTACTGCTCCTACAGTTTGCGAAGCACGTTTAGTTTTCTTTCGATTGGGAAAGAAAGTTTCGTAGCCATACCGAATTGATTCTTTATAACACTCCCCCGTATCATTACGATTGCTTCAGAATACTTTTATCCCAACAATGCTTGCAGGAATAAAAGCCTGATATGCTTCTCCAAGGACTTTGTGAGAGGATAATTCTATTATTCGTTGTGTTTACCCTTCAAAATAAGGGCAGTAACAACCAGATGTGCAAACCGTTACTTACAATTTAAGTTGTGTTTACCCTTCAAAATAAGGGCAGTAACAACGAAAATCCTGTCTTAGTAGAATGGGCAGCGTTGTGTTTACCCTTCAAAATAAGGGCAGTAACAACCAAAGGATGGCGCGAGTACTTCGATGAGTAGTTGTGTTTACCCTTCAAAATAAGGGCAGTAACAACTCTTGGATGATAGGATGCCCGGCAGGAATAGTTGTGTTTACCCTTCAAAATAAGGGCAGTTACAACTCAACTTCGATACCGAATCTGTCGCGGAAGTTGTGTTTACCCTTCAAAATAAGGGCAGTTACAACGCGAGTTCCCCCGATACGAAAATCTTAAAAGTTGTGTTTACCCTTCAAAATAAGGGCAGTTACAACTTTATTACGAACCAAAAGACATAGGTAATCGTTGTGTTTACCCTTCAAAATAAGGGCAGTAACAACTTATTTCGAGAGGGCACCACGTTTCAGTGGTTGTGTTTACCCTTCAAAATAAGGGCAGTAACAACTTGTGTTAAAATAGCCCATTACTGCATTTCGTTGTGTTTACCCTTCAAAATAAGGGCAGTAACAACATGGTTGTAATACTCTTCAAGTCCGTTTGCGTTGTGTTTACCCTTCAAAATAAGGGCAGTAACAACATAGATTATTTAATACCTCCTGGGGTTAGTGTTGTGTTTACCCTTCAAAATAAGGGCAGTAACAACTTTACGAGCAAATCGAAAAGATGACACTCGGTTGTGTTTACCCTTCAAAATAAGGGCAGTAACAACAGTAAAGAGAAAATCTACATCGAAGGCTTAGTTGTGTTTACCCTTCAAAATAAGGGCAGTAACAACCGCTCGGCATAGATACAGACGGAGGTACAAGTTGTGTTTACCCTTCAAAATAAGGGCAGTAACAACAGGAAATTGTACGCCCTTGATTTCGTAAAGGGTAAAGCTAATTTTTTATCAGAAAAATCAGCAAATATCGTATGGTCCAAGATGTCAAAGAACTGGTTTTAAATTTCTAAACGGTCGTAATAATCTCATTAAAATATTTTTCTTCAAACTCCCTTCTTAGCTCCTCTTTACTTTTATTTTTATCTCTCCTGTATAAATCCGAATGCAAAACCTCCATGAATACCCTGCACACAGATTTGGCATTTTGGTTTAGCTTATCAAACGATGAGACATTTTGTAGCTTTACTTCTTCAAGAATGAATTTCTTTTCAATTTTTTCAATTTCTATATTAAAAAAGAAATTAGTTGGAACTCCAAAATGGAAAGCTTTATTTCGTATTCTCAACTTTGAATCATAGTAGTTACCAAATACTTGTTTATTACTATCGTCTTTGATATCCTCCAAATCTATATAAATATGATTTGCTTTAATTTTATGTTTATTGATAAAGTATCTCTCCAACTCCATATGTACTTTGGAAAACTTTACGGCTCCAGATATAATGTAGCCATTGATTGTATTAAGTTCAACAAAAGATAACCGCTTTTTATTTTTAAAATTCTTTACTATCTTCTTAAATCCACCGTCATCTTTATACTTACTTAGTTGCTTATAATTTTTATCCAGAAACGCCAACAAGTGATAAATATTCCCCAAAAAACTAGTTCTCTGTAACTTCGAATTTTTCTCTTGCTTTGTTTTGTAACGAATCAATATTGATAAAGTTTCTAGCTTATTAAACGGGACAATTAGGGTATAAAGATGATTGCCGTAATAATCTTTGATATCAAAAGAAATTTCACTCGATTGAATATCGCTTACTTTCGACTTAGCCTTTTCTACTATATCGTTATCTTCTCTTAAATACTTCATCGCCAACTCATAAAGCAAGGCATCTTCTAATTTAGTCGCGCGGAGTTTGTTGAACAAGTGTTTATGTACTTTATACTCCTCCCTAGGAAGTACCTCTGTATAATAGTATTCGTCAATCAAATACTTTTTGTTTGTTGAAGCTTTGTACTGGATGATTCCATTTTCTACAGTCAGTTTCCCTTTCGCATTTAAATACTTAATAAAATGGGACAAATTGATGTACACTAATTTCTTAGATAGAATTTCAGCATATTGTCTTTCCGAATCAACCTTGAGTTGAAAGAGATTATTCTTTATCCGTTTGGAAAATTCCTTTTTGGTTATGCGATAAAAATCATCCAAAGATTTCCCTTTTTCAAACAGTTCCGCAAACTCCTCATTCTCCATGAACTTTTTCCTTTGCAGCATGTTTCTCAAATACACTTTATATGGTGGAACTTCATCAAAAGCGTACATCCATCTTGAAAAGTCGTTTATTTCGTCTCGGGTAATATGGAAAGATTTGTGATGACTGTGTTCCTTCGCCCTTCTTTCATAGATTTCCCTAAAATACATAAGATGCCAAGCCTTGCGGATAAAACGGAGCTTGAAATGTTTGCCTTTGTTGCGTTTTATAAACTCTTCTTTCAATTTCATATTTTTTGCCTTCCCCAACAACAAGCGATAGCGTCTTTCCTGCTCTTGCGTCTCTCTTAGAATCTTCTCAAATGGATGTATCTGTTCCTCACTGTCGGTCCTGCGGGGAGGATGAACCGTATAAATCAGTCGCTTCGGCAATAGTTTACGATGCTTCCAATTCACGTCATCAGAAGTCTTATAACTTTCTTTTGCATCTTCAAAATCAGGCATCAACGTGTTAAAGAAGTAGTCTTCCAACAATTGCTTGCCTTTATCTTCAATAGAGTCACTATGATTAAATAGCGCATCTTCCAACAGGTAAATCAATAGTTTACGTTGAATGCTGAACTTTTTCCTTTCTCCATTACTAAAAGTCAGAATTATCTGAAAAGCATTGTTTTGAAAGACAAATGGGTCATCCCAGTTCTGATAATCATCTTTATGCTTTTGATAGGTTTTAAAGCAGGTAAGTCTTCCCTGATGGTATTTATTTTGGTCGATTACTTTTTTGTCTGCTGTATTCTTTTGTTCCTTGAGATAATTTTCTTGTTCGTTCGTTGTTTCGAACATATACATTTTAAACTCGGCATCTTTTCCGAAATAGTTTTGTTCTGCCAAGTAGCGAACAGCAAAGTCCATAAACCGGTCGCGGTTGCGTCCGTAGGCAGTAAACAATTTTTCTTCTGTGACCTTCTTGGTAAGCTTTAGTTTTTCGGGATTCTCCTCCTTTTCAAGTTCTTCTTTTCTTTTAATATTTTTATAATAATCTTTGGGCTTAAGCTTACCTTTTAATTTCTCGTGAATATTTTTCAATTCGGGAGAAGTATCAATTTCATAATTGAATTTTTTCCGGAGATTATCGTCGATAGAAATTTTTTCTGCATCAAATAGTTCGGCCTTTTTGCAGAATAACCTTTTGATGGTATACTTTAAGAATAACTCTCTGTTGCAATCGTTTTTGTATGTCGAAAATGTCCGGAAGATTTCTTCCTCCAGAATGTACTTCTCCAAGAGCTTTGTCATAGGAAGATTCTTACGCTCGGGAGATAGATACTCGTTCCACGCCGTAGGAAACCGATTTAAATACTGTATTATATCTCTAAAATAGATGAGATGTTTCTCTTCACTGTGAATATCCTGTGAGGACACTTTCTTGGAAAAGAAAGTAAATATATTCCGTTTGTATTGAAACTCATCTTCGCTTCGCTTAAACCCTCTGATTTTTGAAATAAGTTGATTGGCCTCTTGTTTATATAAAAACATACTCAACAAAAACAGCTGAGCATAGAAAGACAAATATTTTCCTTTCTTGATTACAAAAACGACGTGCTCTTCACCTAACTTCCACTCAATATCCTCATCTACTGGTATAAAAAGCAAATCCTCGATGGCTTCTTCTAAATTGTGTTCAATAAACTTGTCACGTATTTCTTTTTGTTTCTCCTCATTTGGAAAAAACTTATCACATAAGTATTTAACTAATTTCTTCTCGTATCCCCCGATTAGATTACGTAGTGATTGATTTTTATTTTCATTTTTTCTTTTCTTAAACTTCTCGTATTCTTTAGGCTTTTCCTTCAAAAATTGAATTAAGATCGAAAACTCAAAAGCTTCTTTTAAAAACTCAATAATTTGGCATCCCGCATCTTTATTTAGTATACCATGTTCTTTGTTCTTCTCTTGTAACTTCAGTATTTCATCCAGCTGAAGCTTATCAAATGTATGTACATAGTGGCCGTTACAATTGCGGATATCTTTTAACAGAGTCAACAGTGCATTCTCAAAACGGAAAAAATCAGATTGGAGGGTAGTGAATTGAGTGGGTTTCTGTTTTTTCTGTTCCTCATCCAGATTGTATTCAAAAATGGATTCTTTTAAATCCTTGTCTATATTTCTAAGTGCATGTCCTACAGCAAAATAATGCAATCGCTCACGAGGGGAAACTTTATGCTGTCTTATGGTTTCAAAATTTTTTACGGCTTTTTCTGCTATCGGTCCGGTATGACCTTTATTATTGAAGATTTGATTAAATCTGCTTTCGAGTTGCTTTTGTTCCATATGAATATATCTTAATTACCAATTCTAAGGAATTACTTTTTAGCAAAAGAGACCAAATCTTATTTCCTCACCTCACTCCACTCTCACCTGACCATTCATCAGCATAGGTAAAAGCCAATTACGTAAAGCAGCAAGCTCTTGGTTTTGTTTTTCAATATTTAATATTTTTTGAAAAATTGAATCAATAGTTTCATTAAATTTTTGTATTATATCAATAGGAGGAATAGTAATTTTTAAGTTATTCAATGTTGCCTGATTAACATTCTTCATAATAGTTCCTCCAGAACCCTTATTAATATTTTCCTCAATAGATTTTAAAAAGAAGAAAATATAATTTCTCAATTTGGTATTTTCTAACTGATAATGAATAGCAAATCCACAATAAAGAGTGTTAGGAGAATGATTATTAATTAGTCTTGTAGCTCCAGGAATACCACTTCTAGCTATAATAATACTATCCTCATTAACTGCATATTTGTTAACATCATTTTGATTCAAATAAATAACATCTAAATCATCATTTCTAATAAAAAAACTCGAATTACTTATATTTCTAACATTTATAATAGGACAAGGTATTAAACCTGGTTTACTTGGATCATAGTTTACACCATTCTTAAAATTACCGAGCAATTCCAACCTCTTCACCTCCCAGCCTTCAGGTATTTCGCGCTTCAAGGTTTCGTTGTACACCATCTTACCGCCGGAGGATTTGTAGGGCTTACCATCGGCATTGGGAAACTCAAACTGCACAAACCAATAGTCATACAAGGTCTTCGCCATCGCTTCCAGCTCGGCATTGATCTTATTATTCAGCTCTATCTTATCATCTAAAGCGGATAATACAGCAGCGATTTTTTGTTGGGTGGGAAGGTCGAAGTATGGAATTTCATATTCTAAAATTTGATTTTTATCACCTCTGGGCATTTTAGTACCTTTTGCCCCTACCATCATATGTTCAAAAAATGAATCTTGAAAGAGGTTATAGTAAACAAATTTGGAATCAAATTTTTCTTTAACAACAAAAATTAATACATCAGAAGAGGCACCACCCTGTCCTTTAGCGTAATATATCTTTTTTAAATAGGGTCTAATATTTGAAACTAAAATATTTCCAGGTTCATACTTGGGAGTATTATTGATTGATTTAGGTAAATTGCTTATTTTTTCAACCCCCAATTTATTTTGTAGCAAATTATCAGTTGAAATATAATCTTCAATATTAAGTTCAGATATTGAAATTCTTTTTTGTGCAAAACTCACTACCTCTCTTAACTTTACCTTACTCATACTTCAACCCTTTTAATTGTTTCTGAATCTTATTGTCCAAATTTTGCCCTTCTGCAAATAAGGCTTGCAGGCGCTCTTGGAAGCCTTGCATCTTTGCTGCAAATTCTTCGGGTGTGATGTCCACATATTCTATCTTCACTTCGAAGTATTGCCCCGCGGAGAAGGAATAGTTCTTGGCTTTGATTTCTTCAGTGGAAACTACTACCGCAAAGTCTTCTTTGGGTTGTTTATTATAAAAGGTTTCTACAATTAGATTTTCTTCTTCAGGGGTTAATACGGTTCGCTCACGGTTTCCTTCTTTTACGGTATGGCCGAGCTTGGAAGCATCTACCAATACCACGTGTTCGTTGTCGGCATCTTTATCCAAAAACAATACGGATACATTGGTACCGGTATTGGCGAAAATGTTGCTCGGCATACTGACTACTCCGCGCAGCCAGCCGTTGTCTATCAGTCGTTCGCGTATTTTCTTTTCTATACCGCTCTGTGCCGTAATAAATCCCGTAGGCACCACTATGGCTGCTTTACCGTGATCGCTGAGCTGGTACATAATGTGCTGGATAAACAGCAGGTAAATGGCCATCGACTCCTTTTTTTTGTTGGGTATTTTGGGTATGCCCGCAAAAAACCGCTGTTTAAAAGCTTCTTTTTGCAGCTCGGAATGAAAATCGGAAAAGTCCAACTTAAACGGAGGGTTGGAAACAATGTAGTCAAATTTCCTGTCCAAATAATACGGCTGTGCCAAGGTGTTGGTCTTGATCACATTGGGTATGGAGTGGGTCAGATTGTTGAGCACCAAATTCAGTCGCAGCATATTGCTCGACTTTTGGGAAATATCTTCGGAATATATGGTACAGTTGTCTTCTCCAATTTCGTGTGCCAGGCTCATCAACAAAGTTCCCGACCCCGCACTAGGGTCGTAACAGCTTACTTTCTTTACCGGTTCAGGTACCAAAATTTTGGCCATTACACGAGCCACAGCATGCGGCGTATAATATTCGGCATACTTACCTCCGGAGTCGGAGTTGTAATCTTTAATCAGGTATTCGAATATGGTGGCGAAGAAATCGTATTTCTGATCAAACATCTCTTCGAAGCTGAAGTCCACCAGTTTGTTAATCAGTGCCCTACAGAAATCATCCCTTTGGGAAGAGTCGGATATAAACTGACTGAGCTCATCGAAGAGTTTATCCTTGGCGCCGGAAGCAGATTTTACCGAGAATACATCCGCATTGTCCAAACTGATTTGGCGCAAGGTATCGTCAAAGAGCTTGGCAAAGTCATCATTATTTTGTTGGTTGTACAAATAAGAAAGTAGATGCTCTGGTTGTAAATGCGGAATATTCGGTCCCAAGCTCCACAATAGCATCTGGTATTTATCCTTGCCCAGTTGTTGTAGTGCTTCGGAAAAATTTTCCGCTTGGTCCAGTTCAGGCATTTCTTGCTTTACTGCATAACTGAATTTATCGTTCAGAAACTTGTACAAAAAAGCCTGTGTGATGATTTTAAATTCGTTTCCGTCGTTTCCCAAACCAAAGTTAGCACATACATTTTTCAGATTATCTATCAGCTTTTTGGTTTCGGTAATGTATTTTATATCCTGCGTCATAATGTTTTTATTTAATGAAGTGATGCACACGGTACCCCTGTAAGCAATTTATGATCTATTAAATTCAAAGGAATGAACTATGCATATTGGTACTGTTGCAAATATTCCTTGGCTATTAATAGATTAATGCTTTCGGTAGTTTGGGTATCCAGTTCTATCTTTTCCTTCTTGATAAACTCTTCAACGACCAACTTGATTAAAAACTTATTGAAATAAGCTTCGTTTTGCAGAAGCTCGTCTTGTTTTTCCAGCTGTTCATCCACTCTGTTTTTTACCACGGTCAAGGCACGGTAAAGTTGCATTTCCTTTTTGCTTAGCGATTCTTTTTCCGTCAGACGTTTGTGAATGCGCACATACTTGGCATCGTTTCGGTATTTTTCCTTCAGTAAGGCATTTTTTCGGTTCAATTCTTTGGCCTTGTCATAGATTTTCTGCAAGAGTGGTATGTTTGCTCTCAAATCTTCCTGTGTGATTTCGCTTAGATTCTTTTTCTTAAAAATACGCTCCAATTCTTCTCTTAATGAGACGAAATGCGGATCTGCCGGATCTATATTTTGTTGTAAAGATTCACGAGTTTTTTGGAGAATGTTTTTGAACTCATCTGCCAAGACCAATTCGGTCTCATCTACTTTGATAAACTGAAACACAACATCCTCGAGGGCTTCGTTGAGCAGTTGCGTATTGCCTTCCTCTCCAATGCTTTCTACAAAATTGATGTTATCCAGTCGGTTTTGCGCTTCTATCAGCAGTCGGTTCCAGACATTAAAATCCGCAATACCTTTTAAAGCTTCGTAGTTGTTGATGGCGATGATACTTCTCAACTCTTTAGCTGTACGCAAAGCCTTGATGAGTTTCAATAACTCTGACTTATCGTTCAGCTGGGCTATTTGATTCGAAAAGAGCTCGAGATTATCGGTATTGTAATAGAATAAAGTGGCCTTTATCTCTTCAATTTCTGCCTTTATCTCGTCTTCCGATTTAAATAGGCTAGAGTAATACTCCAAATCGTCGCCCAATTGTTCTTGCAGCTCGTCGAAATACAATTTGTTGGTACGGTCGAAGGCTCTGGAGATATCTGCAAAGTCTACAACATAACCGTATCGGTACTGCTTATATGGACGATTGACACGAGTAAGGGTCTGTAACAGATTGTGGTCTTTGACTACACGAGCCAGATAAAGTTTTTTCAGGCGGTGGGCATCAAAACCTGTCAAAAGCATATTGTACACGAATAGCAGATCGATATATCCTTTTTTATAAGCCTGAATCAAATCCTTACGAATGGCTTTATCATTTTCATCATGTAGTATGAGTGCTGCCTTCAAAATCGGCTTATCTTTTCGTCCGTATTGAACAGGAGGTTCGGCTGCCATTAAAATGGAGGCATCGGTTTCTTGTTTACCATAGCGGGCTTCGAACAAGTCAAACAACATCCTGGCCTGCTCCGCGGAATCACAAACCACCATTCCTGCCAAGGTAGCATCGTTCTCATCTCGCCGGAACTTTATCATGTCTTCAATGATATAATCCAGCAAGGGTTCAGCAAATTTGCGATGGGCATAGATTTGTTTTGCGCTGATATCGCCTCGCAATACTTTGATTTCGTCCAAAATCTCTTCCATCTGCATCTTAAAGCTACCTTCAATCTCCTCACGAATCAAACGCAAAGTGTAGCCATCGGCAATAGACTGGTTGTAATAGTATTTGTGGAAATAATTCCCGAAGAGCATTTTACTGTCATACTCCTTGGCTACTTCTCTCAGCAATGGCGTTCCGGTGAGTGCAATTTTAATAGCTTTTCTGTCAGAATTAATCAAGTTAGCCAGATAGTTGCCTTTGGGATTATAACTCCTGTGCGCCTCATCCAAAAAATAGATGCGCTGTACATTGATATCGTAATCTAATTCCTTGGGTACAGTAGCACCTTCGGAGAACTTCTGAATGTTGATAACGGAGATTTCCTGTTTTCCGCTATCGTTGTGAATGGCTCCTGCATATTTAAAATCGTCTATCAAATCCTGCCTAGAGTTTACCTGTTTTACCTTCAAGCCTCTTTTGCTAAACTCATTAGACGCCTGAATCATCAAGTCCAAACGGTCTACGATGAAATAGAATTTCGGGATAATGCCCTTCTGAGCATAATAATCGGTAAGATGTTTTACATTATAAAAAGCCAATGCCGTTTTACCCGACCCCTGCGTATGCCAAATGATTCCTTTGCGCTGTTCGTCGTCTAGTTTGCTCCTAATAGCCATTGTAGCAAAGATTTGCGGATAGCGCATAATGTGTTTTTGATACACAATCTTCCCGTCTTTGTCGTCTTCTACATAGGCAATGCCATATCGTAGTATAAATGCCAACCTCTCTTTACTCAATAGAGAAGTTAAAATTCTATTAGTAGGCGTATTTTCGTGCTTGTTGGTGATATATTCCGGGTTGTTTTTGATGACAGACAAATTGTTGTCTCTCAAAACAAAATTTTCCGATGTTTCATCGATAGGCTTTAATATCTGACGTACCGGATAATTAGGATCTTCTCGGAAAAAATTAAAATGTACTCCGGTTTTGGAAGGAGTAGCATAAAATGCCCCGAAGATTGGATCTACGATACCGTCTTCGTATTCCATATTGTTGGAAAATATCAATAGCTGAGTAATATTGACAAACTTGCGGAAATGATCATTTTGGAAACGGGTGTTGATACGTTTTCTTTCCGCAAGGATACCCTCCTTATTGTGCGGCTTTTTCACTTCGATAAAAGCCAAAGGCATCCCGTTGATGAGAATCGTAATATCAGGACGAAACTCCTCATCCCCGTTTTTGCAGGTCAATTCCGTGGTTACGTGAAAAGCGTTGCGCTCAAAATTTTTGAAGTCAATTAACTTAATACCCGAGGTAGCTGTTAAGCGCTCATAAAATTTTTTCCCTAAATCATCATAAGAAAGTTCCAATTCAATTTCATCCAACACTCTCTTAGCTTCTTGTTCCTCGATACCATTAATTTCAGCAATTTTAGGAATAAAGATGTTAGAGAAAATATTGTTTGAACCTATTCTCTCCTTATGTTTTTCAAAACGAATATACTCATATCCTAAGCGAATAAGGTGTAAGATAGCAGGTATTTTTACTCTAGAGTTTTCGTTGAACATCAGGGGGCAAATTTAATATGTTACATAAAAATTTGAGATACTCGAATTTGGCGATGATTTCTTAATCCTTGACGGAAATCCCGAACAAGTATGTGCATATTTTCATCAGCTATACTCCAGATAAAGTTGACGAGTTTATTGTGAGTTTGATGATTCATAAAGAACAAATTTGAAAGTTAACAGTTTTGAAATACCATTGAGGAATTCAAAGGCCCAGCATCCTTTTGATATAAAGCAACTATAGTCCAACATATGGTTAGTTTAAGATAGCGGTTGCGTTCGCATACATGACCAAGATATAGGATTCTATTGAAGCAAGCAAACTTGCCCAAACAGCATAACACTTAAGATGGAACTTATCAAAGTGCAATAAGTTTGCCCGTTCTTAAGCAGCTAAACAAAAATAATGATAGAATGTCTTATTCCGCACTTCCCCCACCCTTCCAAGCAGTTATTTTAAGGGCTATCCATCTGTTGTTCCAACAACAAATCGCTATAAGATTTTTCAATCAGGTCCTGCTGATTGAGTTTGAAGTACTCGTAGTATTTGTCGCACTGCTCCTTTAGTTCTTCGATGGTATAGCGGCCGCTGTCGTCGATAGCTTCCACCTCCAGAAAAGTACCGAGACCGGCTACCCGATCCAAATGAAACTTTACATTGTCGATAAAATAAATGCGGCGGCGCTTATCCACCACCACCTTGATACCTAATTGGCGGATGAGAATATCCTTTAGGGCTCCATCGGGCTTGTGTTTATACAAAATCACGTTCGACAACTTTGAACCCTGTAGATCCTGTCGGTCGTAGTGGATGAGGGCATTTTCGATATCACCTTCACGCAGCTTCAATCGTCCCTGCGGCGCGTTA
>Ga0182748_1002805_pt1 | contig 15308 bp, 14 predicted proteins | sample eDN3rd37CKraftOP_FD_128877 | JGI IMG/M metagenome (GOLD analysis project Ga0182748, IMG submission 128877) | Enriched Organic Plus compost microbial communities from Emeryville, California, USA - eDNA 3rd pass 37_C Kraft OP (version 2) (version 2) ...
AGCGTCAGGTTCTCGAGCGACAGGCCCTGCCCCCAGGCCCGGGCGAAGGAAGCCTGCAGCAGCACGAGCAGCGGCAGTACCACCGAGAGCAACCCGATGAGCCCGCACCAGCCCAGCAGCAGCCAGCGCCAGGGGCCAAGAGCGATCGGCCGCCGCTCACCGCCCTTACCGGTCTGCGAGACGAAGCCCTTGCGGTGCAGGAGTAACTTCTGGGCCGCAATCAGCCCGACGGTCACCAGTAGCAGCGGGATGGCGTAGGCGGCTGCCACCTCGACCCGCACGGGGTACTCGAAGAACTGCCAGAGCTGGGTGGTGACGACATTGATGCGTGCCGGGATGCCGATGATGGCCGGCGTTCCGAACAGCGCAATCGCCTCCAGGAAGACCAGGATGAAGCTGCCGAGGATGGCCGGCAGCACCAGCGGCAGGGTCACCTTGCGCATCGCCGTCCAGGTGCCGGCGCCAAGGATGTTTGCCGCGTCCTCCATCTCCGAGGAGACGAGGTCGAGCGCTGCCCTGACGAAGATGAACACCAGCGGGAAGGAGTGCAGCGCGATAACCAGCGACAGCCCTCCGAAGCTGTAGACGTCGACCAGCGGGTCCTCGGCTCCGGTCACCGCACGCCAGGCGATGTTCAGAACGCCGGAGTTCGGGCCCGCCAGCAGGATCCAGCCGATGGCGCCGAGATAGGGCGGCATGACGAAGGCAGCGAACACCAGCGCCCAGGCCAGGCCCTTGCCCGGCATGTCCGTGCGTGACACCGCCCAGGCCATCGGCACTGCGATGACAACGGAAAGGCCCGCGCTGGCGACGCCGAGCATGAGAGAGTTGATCAGTGCCTCGATGTAGCGGGCGCGGCCATAAGCGGTGACATAATTCGCCAGTGTGAAAGCGCCGCTGCCCCGCGCCTCCAGGCTGACGGCCACCAGCTTTGCCAGCGGGAAGGCGACGAGGAAGACCAGTGCGGCCGCCAGCAGCAGCCAAAGCAGCGACACTGGCTCGGCCCGGCGGAGGCGGCCGACCAGGCCGAGCCTGCGCGCCGGTGCCGGCGCGGCCGGCAGAGGAACAGCGCCCTCAGCCATGCCGGGTCAGATGCCGAACGTGTCGCGCCAGAGCTCGCGCACCTCTGGTACGTATTTCTCGGCTTCCTCCGGTGTCGGCGAGAGCAGGGTCACCTGGTCGAGCGGCCGGGCGCCCTCGGGTGGCGGCACGTCGGGGCGGATCGACTCCGCGTAATACTGCCGGATCACCTGCGAGAGGCCAGGACCGGTCTGGAACTCCATGAACAGCTTCGCCGTGTTCGGATGCGGTGCGTTTTGCGGGATCGCCGAAGGCGAGATGGTCGCCAGGACCCCCTCGGTCGGATAGATCAGCCGGAGTGGGTTGCCGCGCGAGATGGACAGCAGGGTGGAAGCCGATGGCACAGCCACACCGACCGAGCGCTCTCCCGCGTTCAGCAGGGTGATCGGGTCGATAGAGGAGCGGCCGATCTGCGGGCGGTTGCGCTCCAGCTTCTCGAAGTAGTCCCAGCCATACATTTTGCGCATCTGCACCGCCCAGATGCCGATCGCGCCGGAGAAGCCGGGATGCCCGACGGCGAGCTGATCGCGCCATTTCGGATCGAGCACGTCAGTCCAGCTCTTCGGCGCGTCTGCCTCCGCGACCTTCCGCGTGTTGTGCGCGAGCTGGTAGAGGCCGAGGAAGGTGGTGTGGTAGAAGTCGTCGGGATCGGCATTGCGCAGCGCCGGCAGCAGCCCTGCCGCATTCCGCGGCTGGTACTTCAGTAGCTTGCCCTCGCGCTTCAACAGGCTGTAGTGGCCGAAATCGGTGGAGCTGAACACGTCGCATTGCGCGACGCCGGCGCGCATGTCCTGCGACAGCCGCTGGAACGCCACCTGGGAGGTGCTGCGCACCACGTTGCAGCGCAGGCCCGGATAGCGCTCGTTGAAGGCGCGGCCGATCGCCTCCGATGTCTCAGCGCTGTACTGGCCGGAGTACCAGGTGATCTCGCCCTCGCGCTTGGCTGCCTCGTATAGCTCACGCTCATGCGCCGGGAGGTCCTGCGCTCTGCCCGGTGTCACCCATGCGTTGGCAGCGGCCGCGGCCAGGAGCAACTCGCGCCTCGATATCAGGAACATCCGTCGCTTCCTCCCGTCGTCGTTGCTCGCGGGAGCGGACGGCTTCGCAAGCCGAAGACGCGGCATGGCCAATGGGCCGCCCTCCTGGCGCTGTTTCGCTCCCTAGTGCGAATGTTGCCGACCGTTGGGCCAAGTGTAAATAATCCTTGTCCGCGGCACGCGGGGGGAGGAATGATTATGACTCTGCTGGATCGGATCGGGGTCGATGTCGGCCGCAAGCTCCGGCTGGAGGCGGCCGTGGAGTGGGCAGCCCGCAACGGCGTCCGCTACATCGATATCCAGCTCGATACCGGGGAGAATGCCTTCACCCGCTTCGACGAGGCGCGCTGCCGTGCTGTCCGCGCAGCCTGCGAGCGGCATGGCGTGCATCTCGGCCTGCACACCCTCTCGGCGGTAAACGTTGCGGAGTACTCGCCCATCCTGTCCGAAGCGGTGGACGAGTACCTCAAGGCCTATATCGACATCGCGCCGCGCCTTGGTGCCGAATGGATCGTGGTGCATGCCGGCTACCACTTCACCTCGGATGTGCAGATGCGCATGCAGGCGGGCCTCGCACGGTTGCAGCGCATGGTGGCCCATGCCGAGAGCAGGCAGGCGCTGCTGCTGCTCGAGAATCTGAACCCCGAGCCGCCGACCGCCGAGGTGCACTACCTGGCGCATACGGTGGAGGAATGGCGCTTCTACTACGAGCGGATCTCGAGCCCCTCCTTCGCCCTCTCCTTCACTGCCAACCATGCGCACCTGATGCCGGAGGGCGTCGAGGGCTTCGTCGAGGCAATCCCGATCGAGCGCGTGGCGGAGGTGCGGCTGGCCGATTGCCGACGCCTCGGGCATGAGGAGCATCTCGTCCCCGGGCAGGGCGATTTCGACTTCGGGGACCTGTTCCGGCGGATGGAGTCGAAGGGCTTCAAGGGCCACTACACGAACGCCTTCGGCACGCTGGAGGACATGCAGGCGGCACGGGCGCTGATGGTGGCGAGGGCCCGGGAGGCCGGCGTCACGGCCTGACCGGGGAGCCAGCCAGAGTGGATGGCGCCGCGGATGGACTGCCATGCCTGCCGCCGCGCAATGACCACGGCACTGCTCGAGACGGGATCGCTGGAAGTCACCGAGAGCCTCGATCAGCAGCACCCGGATCGCGCCTGAAAGCTGAAGAATGGCGAGACGGCGCGGCTCGGGGATCGGCCGGAAAGCGATGCTCCTTGCCGAACCACTGGCGCAGCTGGCCGGCAGCGCCTCTCGCGAGAGCGAAGCGCCGGAGGCAGCCCAGAGCTGGCTGGTTCAAGCCGAACCGGTCCGGCTCCGGGAAGCGAAGCCGGGGGCGCAGTCGGTGCTTTCGGCCGTTCCAACCTCAAGCGATCGTGCTCTGACCGGCGCCCGGAAGCAGGCCGGGCGGCACCACGCGGCGCGCGATACCGTCTGGCCCACCCGCCTCGCAGCGTGCGAGGCCGGCATGGGCTGATCACGGTCAGGCCTGTGCCGGTCTAGTGGCTTGCTTCGGCCCGGCTTGCGGGCGATGCTTCCGTTGGAGAGGAACGACCGTGAGAGGCATCAGCCCCCGCACCGCGCCCGCCATCGCCCGGGGAGGCACGCGATGATCCCCGCCGGGGCGATCGACTGCGATATCCACGCGGCGGTGCCGAATGCGCGCGTCCTCCTGCCGCATCTGGACGAGTACTGGCGCGAGCACATCCTGCGGCGCGGGCTGGAGCGGAACGATTTCGAGACGAGCGCCTATCCTGCCGGTGCGCCGATCAACGCGCGGCCGGACTGGTGCCCGGCGGCGGGGCTGCCCGGCAGCAGCCTGGAGGCACTGCAGGCGCATATCCTCGAGCCGATGCAGCCGCGCGCCGCCATCTGCAATGTCATCCACGGCGCGCAGATGATGATGAGCGAGGATCTCTCGGCGGCGCTATGCCGGGCCATCAACAACTGGCTCGCCGCCGAGTGGCTCGACCGCGACCCGCGGCTGCGTGCTTCCATCGTCGTCCCCGTGCACAGCCCCGATCTCGCCGCGGAGGAGATCGAGCGCATGGCGCCCGACCGGCGCTTCGTGCAGGTGCTGCTGCTGGCCATGGCGGAGCTGCCGCTGGGCCGGCGCATGATGTGGCCGATCTACCGTGCGGCGGAGCGGCACGATCTGCCCATCGGCATTCATGCCGGATCAAGCTTCCGCCATCCACCAAGCGCGGGTGGCTGGGGCTCCACCTATCTTGAAGACTACGTCTCCTACGCGCAGGGCTTCGCAGGGGCGCTCAACTCCCTGCTGGCCGAGGGCGTATTCCAGAAGTTCCCCGCGCTGCGCGTGGTGCTCATCGAGTCCGGTGTCACCTGGCTGCCAGCGAGCATGTGGCGCATCAACAAGACCTGGCGGGGCGTGCGCGCGGAAGTGCCCTGGCTCGATCGGCTGCCCGCCGACATCCTGCGCGAGCGAGTGCGGCTTACCGCACAGCCTCTCGACGCGCCGCCCGACGCAGCAAGCCTGATGACCGTGCTGGAGCAGCTCGGCTCGGACGAAATGCTGCTTTTCGCAACCGACTACCCGCACTGGCACTATGATGGGGAGGAGGCGCTTCCGGCCGGCTTGCCGGAGAGCCTGATGCGGAAAGTTCTGCTGGAGAACGCACTGGCCACCTACCCGAGGCTCGCCGCCGCATAACGCCAGACACGCAGCCAAGGCTTGCAGGAGACGAAGCGATGAACGTGACGCTCCGGGAACACCAGATCGAGAGGCCGGCCCAGAGCCATCTGGGCTTCATCGACTGCGACGTGCACCCCTATTACCGCACGCTGGCAGATTTCGACCCCTTCCTGTCCGAGCGCTGGCGCGAGCATCGGCGGAGCATTGGCAACCGATCCCGCCAGGGCCTTGCCAGGGCTTCGCTCTATCCGCGCATGTCGCCCGGCAACGGCATGCGCGGGGATGCCTGGCCGAAGAATGGGAGCCCACCCGGTTCCGACCTCGACCTGATGCGCGAGCAGCTTCTCGACCTGTTCGACGTCCAGTGCGGGATGCTTGCCCCGCTGGTCGGCGGCGCGGCGGCGGAGCGCAACGTCGAATTCGGCGCCGCCATGGCGACCGCAGTGAACGAATGGCAGTGCGCCTGGTTCTGCGACCCGGAGCCGCGCCTGAAGGCCTCCGTCCAGATCACACTGGAACATGAGGAGAGCGCGATCGCCGAGGTCGAGCGTCGCGCCGGCGACCGGCGCTTCGCGCAGGTGAACATCCCGCCGCGCGGGCTCGAGCCCCTCGGGCGACACCGCTACCGCAAGATCCTCGCCGCCTGTGCGGCGAACGGCTTCCCGATCTCGCTGCATCTTGGCGGCACCAGCGGCCACGCCTCCACGGGCGGCGGCTGGCCCTCCTTCTACCATGAAGAACATCCCTCCTATGTGCAGAGCATGCAGACACTCGTCACGAGCCTGGTCTGCGAGGGCGTCTTCGAGGACATTCCCGACCTGAAGGTCGTGCTGGTGGAGGGTGGTTTCGCCTGGCTGCCGGCGCTGGCTTGGCGGCTTGACAAGCACTGGCGGCGGCTGCGCGCCGAGGTGCCGTATCTTCGGCGTGCGCCGTCGGAATACATCCGCGAGCATTTCTGGGTGACCACGCAGCCGATCGAGGAGCCGGAGCGGCCAGAGGACATGCTGCGCACCATCGAGTGGATCGGGCCGGAGCGCGTGATGTTCTCCACCGACTACCCGCACTGGGACCAGGATGATCCACGCTACGCCTTCAAGGTGAAGCTGCCGGAGGACTGGGCGCGCATGATCTTCCGCGACAATGCGCGGGCACTCTACCGTCTGGACTGAGCGTGAGCCGGCACATCGTCGCGGCGGTGGGCGAGATCCCGCCCGGGGGCCGCAAGCTCGTGACGATCCGCGGGCGCGAGATCGGGGTGTTCAACCTGAATGGCGAGTTCTTCGCCCTCGTCAACCGCTGCCCGCACCAGGGCGCGGCGCTGTGCCAAGGGGTGATCGTCAGCCGGCTGGAAGCGCCGACGCCCGGCGAGTACCGCCTCGCCCGCCGCGGTGAGATGCTGCGCTGTCCCTGGCACTGCTGGGAGTTCGATATCCGGACGGGACAGTCCTGGTGCGACCCCAATGACGTGAAGGTGCGCACCTATGACGTGACAGTCGAGCCCGGCGAGCAGCTCGCCAAGGGCCCCTTCGCGGCGGAGACGGTGAGCGTCGCAGTCGAGCAGGACTATGTTGTGGTGACGCTCTGACCCCGGGGCGAGAGAGAGTGGCCGCGGCGGCTGGCTACTGCATCTCGATCCCGGCCTTGCGGATCACCTCCGCGTTCCGCTCGATGTCGTGGGCGATTCGCTCACGGAAGCGCACCGGATCCAGCACGACGACATCGCCCTGGGCCAGCAGGAGCTGGCGCGTGGCCGGCGTTCGTGCCGCCTCCTCCACCGCCTGGTGCAGCCGCGCCACGATGGCGGGCGGCGTGTTCGCCGGTGCGACCATGCCGTTCCAGAAGGTGGCAACGAAATCCGGATAGCCGGATTCGGCCACCGTGGGAACTTCCGGCAGGTCGCGCCAGCGCATCGCCCCGGTGCTGGCGATCGGTGTCAGCGTGCCGGCGCGGAACAGCGGCACGGTCGAGGTCGTCTCGAGCACGACATCGACCTCGCCCGCCACCAATGCGGTCTGCGCTGGCGCCGCGCCACGATAGGGCACATGCAGCAGCCGGATGCCGGCGCGGTCGCAGAACAGCTCCATGTTCAGATGCTGCAGGTTGCCATTGCCAGCGGAGCCATAGGTCACCCCGCCCGGCTTCTCCTTCGCCAGCGCAACCAGATCGGCCAGGCTGCGGACAGAGCGCATGCGCGGGTTGTTCGGGCTGGTCGCCAGGACGAAGGGGCTGATGGTGACGCTCGCCACCGGCAGCAGGTCACGCAGCGGGTGGTAGCGGATGTCGCGATAGAGAAGGTGGTTCACCGTCATGGTGCTGGTGTTGCTGGCCAGCAGCGTGTAGCCGTCTGGCGGGGCCGCGGCGACGGCCGCCGCACCGAGCGAGCCGTTGGCGCCGGGCCGGTTCTCCACCACCACCGGCTGGCCGAACCGAGCCCGCATATCCTCGGCCATGATACGTGCGAAGATGTCGGTCGAGGCGCCGGCGGGATAGCCGACGACGAGGCGAACGAGGCGGTTCGGCCAGGCCTCGTCGGCGGCGGCTTGGCGCCCAAGTGTGACCATGGCGCCGATGGCCGGAACCAGGGCGCGCCTGCGCAGATGCAATCCGGTGCGGACGGGCTCCGGCATCGGCCGTCTCCTCCCTTTTCGCGTTGCCGTTCCTTCCTTCGGCGCGAAGGCGGCACCGCCATTGAACGCTTCCCGTCGATGAAATCAGCTATGGCCGCGCGCGTCCAGCAGCCGCCGCAGGTGCATCCTTCGCCCGGACGGCCGCGATCCGCCCATAGGCGCGGCACCTGCGTTTCATGCGGCATCGGAGCCCACGACGCCTGGAACGGGGCCGCCTGGCAACCATCTATGCTCACCTGAGCCCCCCCTGACCGGAACCATGCACCGAGGCCGGCGCATGGCGTCAGGGCGCAACAGGAACCTGGGATTCCATGGAATGACGCAAAGGCGCATGCTGCACCTCGGGGCCTTCATGCGTCCGATCAGCATCCACACCGGTGCCTGGCGCTACCCGGGTGCCTGGCCCGATGCGAATTTCAGCCTGCCGGCCTATGTGCGCTGCATCCAGGCGCTGGAGCGGGCGAAATTCGACGCCTTCTTCATGGCCGACCACATGGCCGTGCTGAACATGCCGCCCGATGCGCTGCGGCGCAGCCACACCGTCACCTCGTTCGAGCCGCTGACCCTGCTCTCTGCGCTGGCCATGGTGACGGAGCGGATCGGCCTGATCGCCACCGCCTCTACCACCTACAATGAGCCCTATCACATCGCGCGGAAATTCGCCTCGCTCGACCATATCAGCGGCGGCCGTGCGGGCTGGAATCTGGTGACCACGGCAAATCCGGACGCCGCGCTCAATTTCGGCCAGGACGCGCATATGGCGCATGGCGAGCGCTACAAGCGGGCCCGGGAATTCTTCGACGTGGTGACGGGCCTGTGGGATTCCTTCGCCGACGATGCTTTCCTACGCGACGTGGACAGCGGCGTCTTCTTCGATCCCGCCCGCATGCATGTGCTGAACCACCGGGGCGAGGAGCTCTCCGTCCGCGGTCCGCTCAACATCGCCCGCCCGGTGCAGGGATGGCCTGTGATCGTCCAGGCGGGTTCCTCCGAGGCGGGGCGGCAGATCGCGGCCGAGACGGCCGAGGCGGTGTTCGCCGCCGCCCCCACCCTTGAGGATGGCAGGCGCTTCTACGCCGATGTGAAGGGCCGCATGGAGAGGCTGGGCCGCGACCGCGATCATCTGAAGATCCTGCCCGGCTGCTTCGTCGTGGTCGGCGCCTCGGCAGAAGAGGCGCGGGAGAAGCGCGCCCTGCTGGACAGCCTGGTGCATGAGGAGAGCGCCATCGCCTCGCTGTCGGTGGCCCTCGGCATCGATGCCTCGCGCTTCGACCCGGACGGACCGCTGCCTGAGATTCCGGAGACCGAGCAGAGCAAGAGCGGCAGGGAGCGCGCTATCGCCCTGGCCCGGCGCGAGGGCCTGACCGTGCGCCAGCTTGCGCAGCGCCTGGGCGGCTATGCCGGCCTGGCCATGGTCGGGACGCCGGAGATGATTGCCGATGAGATGCAGGCCTGGCTGGAGGCCGAGGCCTGCGATGGGTTCAACGTGATGTTCCCATTCCTGCCGGGCGGGCTTGACGATTTCGTGGACCGGGTTGTGCCGGAGTTGCAACGGCGGGGCATTTTCCGTCGGGACTACGAGGGCAGGACCCTGCGCGACCATCTTGGCCTGCCGCGCCCTGCCAATCGCTTCTTCCCACCGCGACCGGCCGCCTGACGGTCGACGGGCAACCACCGCCAAGCCCCTCGACCCTCGGTCGCGGTGGCGCTGTGGCGAAGGCAGCGGCACGAGGCCCGAAGGTGGTGGCGGTCGTGCTTCCTGATCGGCCCGCACTCGAACCGGGTGAAGCCGGGCAGAACCTTGAGCGCGAACAGGCTTCTTCGAGGCAACAATCCGCCCACAGCCTTTTCCGGCAGGGGGCGCTCTGGACAACAACCATGCCGGGACCATCGGCGGAGAAGGCATGCCGATGACAAGGTCCGATCGACAGCCTGCGCCCACCGGCGATGCAGCCATGCCCGGTCCGCCTGTGATAGACTCCTGTCAGCACCAAGGGAGTGCAACGATGTCAGAGGCCAAACTCGCTCCAAACCTCCCAGACTGGATGGTGGAGCACGCGAACCGCTACATCTCGAGCGGTGGCACCGATGGCCACATATACAAGATCACCCCGCCGGGGCAGCCGGAGATGACCGTGCCGTCGTTGCTGCTGACGACGACGGGCCGCAAGTCCGGTGAGAGGTTCATCTTCCCACTGTTCTACGGGACAATCGGCGACAGCTATTTCGTGGTCGCGTCCAAGGGCGGTGCACCTCAGCATCCCGGCTGGTACCGGAACATCCTCGCCGATCCCGATGTCGAGATCCAGGTCGGCACCACGAAGATGAAGGCGCGCGCCAGGACTGTCGCTGGCGAGGAGCGCACCCGCCTCTGGGAGAAAGCGCTGGAGTTCTGGCCCCCTTACGCCGACTACCAACGCAAGACCGAACGCGAGATCCCGGTGGTCGTGCTGGACCCAGTGCGCTAGCGCGGCGCATGCGCCCTTCACCGTTGCGGGCCGAGAGACCGGAGGACCGCCGCAACGGGAAGGCGCGCTTCAACCCGAATGCGGTGATGCCACGAGTCGACGATACTCAGGAACGTCCCGGGGAGCCGAGGTGACTGCAACGACTTACGTCCACCATCGCATCTCGGCAGCACCGCGACGCTGGCAGGCCGTCGCCGACGCTCTCGCGCAGAGGCGGGAAGTCCTCGCACGCTCGCAGGGTGCACTCTACGGCCTCTGGCGCAGCCAGATCGGCCGGCCGCGCGACGAGATCACGGCCATGACGGTCTGGCCCGAGCCGATGAGTGCTGCGGAGGCGGAAGCAGCGCTGATCGGCAGCACGGCCGATGTGCAGGCCGTGACCAGCCGGGCGATGACCCCGACGCTTCGTCCGGCGGACACGCAGCCACCCAGGAGACAAGGCAACTACGCCTTTCGCTGGTTCGTCACTCCCGAAAAGGACTGGCCCGAGTTTCTCGAGCTTTGTACCCAGGCCTGGCCCGGCTTCGAGGCCGCTTACGACTCGCAAGTCATCGGTCTCTGGCGGTGTTCCGGAGATTCGACCGGAAGTGCGGACGGCCAGGCGACCGACCCCGTCACCGCCGGCAGCATCTGCAGCTTGTTGCTGACGCGCAGGCCCAACCTGGCAATGTGGGAGCGCTCCAAATTGCCGCAGGGTTCCGCAGAGACCGCGGTGCGCGATGCTCTGAACCGCCGGTACGATCTCTGCACCTGGACAGTGGTACACACAACTACCCTGCTGACCGCCGCGGATGTCGTCGATCGAGCCCGATGGACGTGAGGGGAAGCCGGCTATGCCGGTATCAGTATCTGCCGGCGTGGCACGCCAACTCGCTCCCCACCGAAATTGGCTTCGGCGCTGGCGCGGGCATTCTGATGCCGGCAGTGCTGGACGAAAGCGGCTGAGCGTCGCTCAGCGCAGTGGCAGCTTCGGCCGATGCTGTGCCCGCTGAACAGCGCCGAGACAACCCCGGGCAGCCTGCAGTGGTCGGGCTCTGCCAGGCTGATCCCAACGGCCCTGGCCGAGCAGCGCACGAAGTGCCTGGGACCGACCACTGAAGGCAAGAATGATACCGGGACCTCGACATCCCACCCTGCCGCAGCCGCCCCAGATCCAACTCGGGGGCCGCAGGTCACCCGGGAGACTGTCTTAACGGCTCATCTCCTGACAGCATGGCGGCCAATCCCCCGTGCCCGGTCGGCAGCCTCGTCGCCGGGAGCGGGCATGCGCCAGACCACGCGGAGCATTGCGCCCATTGCCTTCTGCCTGCCGGGCCGGGCAAACATCATCCGACGGGAGGGATGCCGTCATCCTGCGCCCCTCTGCCTCCTGGTTCCATGGCGCGCCCGCTGCGTGCCGTGCTGGCGGGCATCGGCGCGCAGCGGGTCCTGTGGGCGCCTCAGATCCGCAACCCCAATTTCCGGACCATCTCGCCTTCCTCCCGGAACTGGCGTTCCGCAAAGGCGGCGTAGTCTGCGCTATTCATGTAGACGGGCTGCATGTCGAAGCGCTCGAGCACTTTCAGATGCTCCGGATCGAACAGCGCAGCCTTGAAGGCATCGTGCAGGATGGCAACCACCTTGGGATCCATGCCAGCTGGTCCCGCGAAGCCGTAAGGCGAGGCCGAGACGATGTCGGTCCCGGTCTCTCGCAAGGTCGGCACATCGGGAAAGCGCTTGGCGCGCTCGGCGCCCCAGGTGACGAGCAGACGGAGCTTTCCCGACTCGACCAGAGGTGCCCAGCCGGTGGAGTCAGCGGTTGCGTCGACCGTCCCGGCCAGCGTCGCCTGCATGTTCTCGGCACCGCCGCGGAATGGCACATGAACCCACTCGATGCCGAGCTTCTGGGCAATCTGCTCCATGGTGATGTGCAGGCTGCTGCCCACGCCTGGCGAGCCATAGGTGACCTTGCCCGGGTTTGCCTTGGCGTAGGCAATGAAGTCCTGCCAGGTGCGCCAGGGACGATCGGCGCGCACCACCACACCGAAAAGGTAGCCCGTGACATGGATGACCCAGGTGAAGTCCTTCAGCGGGTCGAAATTGGGCCGTTCCATCATGTGCGGAAGGCGGAAGACCGAGATCGGCATCTGGGTCAGCGTATAGCCGTCCGGCTTCGCATCCTTCACCGCGATCGCACCGAGCGTGCCGGAGGCGCCGGGCCGGTTCTCGATGACAACCGTCTGGCCGAGCCGCTTCGAGGCGATCTCCGCCATGGCGCGCATCTGGCCGTCTGTCGAGCCGCCTGGCGGCCAGGGGACGATCAGCCGGATCGGCCGGTCGGGAAAGGAGGATTGCGCGGATGCAGGAAGGGCGAGCGCCGCGGAAGCTCCGATAGCCAATGCAGTGCGACGGCCGATGAGCCGGCTGGTGGTCATGATGCGTCTCCTTCTGGATTGCGGGTCACGCCGCAGTGCCCGATCCAACATGTCGCGGCGTGGTCCCGTGCCGCTCCACGGCTTCAGGCGGGATCCATATTGGGTTGGAGCAGACCCGTCCACTCCGTGCCCGAACGCCGGGGGCGAGCGGCCGTAGCCGTGTTGCACAGGCGGTGATCAACGGTGTGCCCCGCGCCGAGAAGACGGCCGAGGATGCATGGCTTGCAGGCCGCGCCATGACGACAGAGGACAAGCTCTGCAGCGCCGAGATCGTTGACGCAGAGGGCTGACGCCGTCCCGGCCCCACAGACCATCAGCAGATGATGAACAACCGGACGCAGGCGGTGCAGTCCCGACATGTGCCCGCTTCGAAATACACCAGGAGATCCCGCCGCGACCCTGCCGAGGGCAGGATTGACGTCAGCAGCTCCCGCAGCGACACCCCAGCGCTGGCTCACAGCAGCCCGCCGCACGGCCTGCCGAACCTGGCTCCAAAGAGCCGATACCATGCTGGGACGTTGGCGGCCGTGCGAGAACTCCCGGTCACGGCAGCCGTTAACGATGCGATCCGGGTTCCGGGAGTTCGCGGGGTTGCGCATGCCGGATGAGCGTAGGGCAGAGCCCGTGACGGAAGCGCCTGAGGCGGTGTCCACAGTGCCTCCGCCCGGGTACTCGTCCTGTGGCCAGAAGGGGCCGGTGGCGGTGCGAACGGAACTGGACCACGCCGTGGACGCTGCCCTGCGCGAGCTCGGCGGCGCCGAGGTTGGTGTTTCGCTCCTGGCACGTGGGCGCGAGGCCTTTGGCCTCCGTGTGGCTGCGGCACGGGCGGCGGGAAGAAGCCTCGACCTGCAATACTACGCCTGGCATGGCGACCTGACCGGCCAGCTCCTGGCACGCGAGGCGCTGCTGGCGGCCGACCGGGGCGTCCGCGTGCGCATGCTCCTCGACGACGCTTTCGCGCTCGGGACCGAGCGCGTCCTCGCCGCGCTCGACGAGCATCCGTCCATCGAGGTGCGACTGTTCAACGGCACTCGCTGGCGTGCCTTTGGCCGGCTTGGCTTCGCGCTGGAACTGTTGCTTGGCAGCTGGCGCCTGAACCGCAGGATGCACAACAAGGCATGGATCGCCGATGGCTGCCTCGCGATCGTCGGCGGGCGAAATCTGGGCAACGAGTACTTTGACGCTGCAGAGGACTTCAACTTCCGAGATCTGGACCTCGTCATCGCTGGCCGCGCCGCCGACGCCGCCACGGCAGCGTTCGAGCGTTATTGGCGGAGCCCTCTCGCCCGAGGCGCAGGTGAACTGAGTGCAGCACGCGATGCGCGAGGAGGGCTGTCGGCGCTGCGCCGGGAACTCGAGGTCACAGCCGCCGAGCCCGCAGCGCAGGTGCTGAGTGCCGATCCACTGGACAGCCGCGACCTGCATGGCTGCCTCCGGGTCCGGCTCGTGCCGGTGGCCGCCGAAGCGGTCCGCGTGGTCGCGGATCCGCCGGAGAAGGCCAGACGCGGCATCGGGGCGCGGCGTCGGGCGCGGACCGCCGGCGGCCTCGCGCCCGAGGTCGCCAGGGTGCTCCGGAGCGCACGGCGGGAGGTGCTGCTGATCTCGCCATATTTCGTCCCCGGTGCGGTCGGCCTGTCACTGCTGGTCGACCTGGCGAGGCGCGGCGTGGCGGTGTCGGTGATCACAAACTCGCTGGCGGCAACGGACGTCGTCGCCGTCCATGGAGGTTACGCGCACTACCGGCGGCCGCTGCTCGAGGCAGGGATCGAGCTGTTCGAGCTGAAGCGCAGCGGCGACGAGCCGACGAGTATCTTCGGCTCGCGCGGCGCGAGCCTGCACACCAAGGCCTTCGTGGTTGACGACGGGCCGATCTGCGTCGGCTCCTTCAATCTGGACCCGCGCTCCGCCCGGTTGAACACCGAAATGGCAGTGTTCGCCGAGCATCCGGTTCTGGCCCAGGCGCTGCGGCGCGAGCACGCCCGCCTCGCCGCCCCCGCCCGCAGCTGGCGCGTATCCCTGGAAAGCGGTCGCCTCCGCTGGACTGACCTGGATGCGCAGGGCCGACACCGGGTGGTGTGGAGCGAGCCCGGGGCATCGCTCCGCCGACGAGCCTTGGCTGCACTCACGGGCCTGCTCCCGATCGAATCCCAGCTCTGAGTGCCGCCGAGGCGCGCGCCAGGGCGACTGCGGCAGGACCGGCGATGCAGCTCCGTACGGAAGGTGGCATGTCGCCCGTTCGCCAGGATACCCTGGCCAGGCAGCGTCGCCGGTGCCTCCGGCAGCGGATGCAGATCAGAGGGTGTGAAACGCCCCGATTTCGAGGGAGGATCAGGTGCAACGACGCAGCGTGCTCGCTGGGCTCGCGGCCATGCCGCTGGTTCCTGGCCTTGCAAGGGCGCAGGCCGTGTGGCGGCCAGACCGCCCAGTCCGCATCATCGTGCCGTTCGCCCCGGGCGGCAGCACTGACACTACGGCACGCCTGGTCGCCGATGCCATCGCCGGACCACTTGGGCAGCCGGTTGTCGTCGAGAACCGTGCCGGCGCCGGCGGGACGATCGCGGCCGAGTACGCCGCCCGCAGCGCTTCGGACGGGCACACGCTGTTCATGGCCACGAACACGCCGCTCGCCGCCGCGCCGGCACTTTACCCGAACCTCGCTTACGACCCGGCGCGTGACTTTGCCGCGATTGCCATCGTCGTGCTCTCGCCGAATATGGCGGCAATCCATCCATCGGTGCCGGCGAACACACTCCAGGAGTTCATCGCCTATGTCAGGGCGAACCCGGGCCGGATCAGCTACGGCTCGGCCGGGGCAGGCAGCTCGCAGCACATCTCGGGCGCCTTACTCGCGAACATGGCCGGCCTGCAGATGACCCATGTGGCCTACCGCGGTGGAGCGCCACAGGTACTCGATCTCGTTGGAGGACGGGTGCAGCTTGGTATCAACCCGCTGATCGAGTTGCTGCCCGCGTTGCGCGAGGGCAAGCTCCGCCCGATCGGTGTGACCACCCGGCAGCGCG
>Ga0182748_1002809_pt1 | contig 15295 bp, 20 predicted proteins | sample eDN3rd37CKraftOP_FD_128877 | JGI IMG/M metagenome (GOLD analysis project Ga0182748, IMG submission 128877) | Enriched Organic Plus compost microbial communities from Emeryville, California, USA - eDNA 3rd pass 37_C Kraft OP (version 2) (version 2) ...
ACCCGTTCGACGCGAGCTTCCTCAGCCGCTGCGCAACGCGCATCATCAACGAAGTGCAGGGCATCAACCGCGTGGTTTACGACTATACATCGAAGCCGCCGGGCACGATCGAGTGGGAATGATTTGGCGTCCGGCATGGACTGGCACGATCAAGCACCAAAGCACACGCAAGCCCGCAGAAATGCGGGCTTTTTTGCTTTTGTGTCTGGCACTGTCCGGCAGATTTTTGCATCGCCAAGCACCACTTTTTTATGGCATAGTCGATGGCATCGAGTACCACCGATACCATGTTTGGTGCCTGATACCATGGCGCTACGAATGAGCGGATCATGGTATGGATATTGCGTAGAACGTTGATACTAAAGGAATTTGTGACGGTCAACGCAGCGTTTCCGAGCATGGTATTGAAGCGAAGAACTGCAAGGGCCTATGCTGACCGATACCAAGCTGCGAAACCTCAAGCCAAAGGACAAGCTGTACAAGGTGAATGACCGTGACGGCCTCTACGTGGCCGTCACACCTGCCGGGTCAATCTCGTTCCGCTACAACTACGCGATCCACGGCAGGCAGGAGACCATCACCTTCGGCCGGTATGGCGTCGGCGGCATCACCCTTGCGGAAGCCCGCGAACGGCTGAGCGAGGCCAAGAAGATGATCGCGGCCGGGAAGTCGCCCGCGAAGGAGAAGGCGCGGGACAAGGCCCGCATCAAGGATGCAGAGACGTTCGGGGCTTGGGCGGAAAAATGGCTGCGCGGCTACCAGATGGCCGATTCCACCCGTGACATGCGCCGTTCTGTGTTCGAGCGCGAATTGAAGCCGAAATTCGGCAACCAGAAACTGGTCGAGATCACACATGAGGATTTGCGGGCGTTGACTGACGCCATCGTGGAACGGGGCGCACCAGCAACGGCGGTCCATGCCCGCGAGGTGGTGTTGCAGGTCTATCGTTGGGCCATTGAGCGCGGCCAAAAAGTCGAGAATCCGGCCGAGTTGGTACGCCCCACGACCATCGCCAAGTTCGAGCCGCGCGACCGTGCGCTGACGCCCGACGAAATCGCCTTGATGTACCAGTACATCGAGCGCATCGGCACAACGCCCTCTATCCGGGCGGCGGCCAAGCTGCTGTTGCTCACGATGGTGCGCAAGAGCGAACTGACCAAGGCGACGTGGGGCGAGATCAATTTCAGCGAGGCGCTTTGGACGATTCCGAAGGAACGGATGAAGCGGCGCAATCCGCATCTGGTGTTCCTGTCGAGGCAGGCGCTCGACATTTTCATTGCCCTGAAAACCTTCGCAGGCGGATCGGACTATGTGCTGCCGTCGCGGTATGACTCGGACCTGCCCATGAGCAGCGCCACGCTCAACCAAGTGCTGACGTTGACGTATCGGCTGGCCCAGAAGGAGGGTAAGCCCCTCGCCAAGTTCGGGCCGCACGACTTGCGGCGAACCGCTAGCACGCTGCTGCACGAAGCCGGCTACAACACCGATTGGATTGAGAAGTGCCTTGCGCATGAGCAGCGGGGCGTGAGAGCCGTCTACAACAAGGCTGAATACCGGGAGCAGCGCGCAGCGATGCTGCAAGACTGGGCCGACATGATCGACGAATGGACGCTCAAGCGGTCCCGGCCAAGCGGTTGATTCCGAGCTTCGTGGCGCGGGAAGCGCGTCGGAATTGCCCCACCGCGTCGCCAATAGCCCACTTCGGTGGGCTTTTTTTGTCCGTAAAACATATTCAAAGCGGACAAGCGAAATCGGCGAAATCTGGCATATAGAACACTAATGAATACAACAGATTAGGCCATTTTCGAATTTGATTTCCGGACAGAAAACGGACTCAAGTACTTGATTTTATTGAAAAAATTTCGTTGAGAGGCTGGCAAATCCGGGCATTTTGGAGCAATAATTAGACCTCGGAATGTTCAGGAACGAGGTATTCGCTTTGGACAAGGAATCGAGAGAAAGGGGAAGAATCCTCATCAACCGTAGGAAGCTCCATGCGATGATTCCGCTATGCGAGCGCACTATCTTCAACATGGAGCAACGGGGAGAATTTCCTCGCCGCATCGCGCTCACCACCCGAAACGTCGCGTGGGATTTGGCCGAGATCGAGGAATGGATTGAGGCCCGAAAGGCATCCGGCATCCAAGCCCCGCGCCCCGGAATGGGGGCTTAAGTCGTGGCGATTGACTTGCGGGCTGCGTTCGAGAACGAACCGCCCACACTGGACTTCATATGGCCCGGCTTCCTAGCTGGAACGGTCGGGGCGCTGGTGGCTCCCGGAGCAACAGGCAAGAGCTTTTGGGCACTCGAAGCGGCAATGTCCGTTGCTTGCGGTGCAACTGTCGAAAGTAGAGCGGCCGGTGGTGACTTGGTAGGGCTTGCGCCTGCGCATACAGGTCGGGTGATCTATCTGGCCGGCGAAGATCCACCACAGGCGCTTGTGTGCCGGATTCACGCTATCGGAAAGCACCTAAGCCAGCAGGCTCGCGAAGCCATCGCGGAAAACCTGACCCTTGAACCGATCATGGGCAAGCGCCTGGACGTAATGGATGACCGGCACCTTGCCCGCATCATCGAGTTCTGCGCCGGGGCAAGGCTGATCGTACTAGACACCTTGAGCCGCATCCACACTCGCGACGAGAACAGCAACGGCGATATGGCACGGCTTATCGCTACACTGGAGCATATCGCGGTCACCACCGGGGCGTCTGTCCTGTATCTGCACCACGTAAGCAAGGGCAGTGCTCGCGAATGTCAGACCGATCAGCAGCAGGCAGCGCGAGGCGCATCCGCTCTTATCGACAATGCCCGCTGGTGCGGTTTTGTCGCCAAGATGACCGATGACGAGGCTAAGCGCCTCAGCGACCACAGCTATGACCGGGAACCTATCGGCAACGATCGGCGCGGCTACTTTGTGCGCTTCGGCGTGTCCAAACAGAACTATGATGCAACGCAGCTTGATCGCTGGTATTCGCGGCACGCTGGCGGTGTGTTGTTGCCCGTAGAACTGGTTGAGGCAAAGCAGGAAAACGCGGACCGGACCCGAGGCAAGGGCTATGCCGCAGCCGCGTATTAGACCGGCTTACGCCCGTTTCGACCCCGCCCATGCGTTCGATGGCCTTTTCGTGCCTACCAAGGGCAAGAAGCGCGGGCGGCTGCTTGTAGAGCCGCGCCGCTTCGGCAAATTGGAAGTCGGTTTTCAGGGATTCGAGCAGCTTGGGGCCGATGATCAATCCATATTGCTGGCCCTGACCGCCCAGCTTGGCATAGACGGACTCGTGATTGACGCTGCCCCGGCTGGGCCGATGAGCAGGCAGTTGCGTTTCGCGCTGGACTTCCGCCAAGACGATGGCGCTCCACTGTTGAGTAAGCGAACCAGCTTGCGGAGCCTGCTGATCGATGCTGGGTATAAAGACCCGGAGAGTGGCGCGGCGTTGGCAAGAGCGAAAGAGAGTCTCAACCGGCTACGAGCGGCACAGATTCGGGAGATCGACCGGGAAACGGGCTGGGATCGAACCTGCAATTTGATTTCCGTCAGCTTCAACCACAAGACCGGCGAAATCTTTGTCGCGGCCAACCCCCGCCTTACAGGCGCGGTTTTTCGAGGACAGCACGTCAAAGTCTCCCTGTTCGAGCGCAATGAACTGGAAAGCGAAGTCGCCAAGCTGCTGCATTGTTGGCTTTGCTCGAACATCCGACTTGGCCGAGCGCTAGGTAACGGCAATGGAGCGCACCTCGACACTCTCGCGCCTCACATTTGGGGCCGAGCGGCATGGGAAGGCTTCGCCGCATCTGACCGCAGCAAGAAGCGCGGCCAGTTACGTGGTGCGCTGGACGAGATTGCAGATCGCACGCGCGGCCTGCAGGGTGGCATGGGTTGGGCCATCGACCTAACCAGCAACGGACTCGTGATGGTGAGCCGTCCCAAGGAACTACCATTCCTTGAAGGGCAGCGCGAAATGCGACCAAGCGATTCTGCAGATGCCGCCGCGCCGGATTTAGGAGCATTGGATTGGCAAAGCTGGACGCCGGCTTCCTTGGAGCACCCCCGGCCTAGGTGGCAATCTCCCCCGGCTTAGGTGGCAATTACCCCCGGCCTAGGTGGCAACCATCCGTACTCGAAACACGGGCGCAAACCCGCGATATTTCAAGCTTTTCGCGTTCCACCGAAATTCCGGTCTAAGAAGTTCTAAGGAACTTCTATCATGCGCGCGAAGCGCCGCGCCTTGAGGGCGCGGCCCATCGCTTGCGGACCTATGGCATCCATTCCGTGGAAAATGTCCGCTTTCTGTCCGTTTTTCTATTCTGTCCGGAAACTCATTGCAGGCCGAAGGAAAACGGACACATTGCAGGTGTCCGCCAAACGGTCGTTTGACGGACAAACAGAACGGGCACCAAAAGGAAGGTCGGATTGCTGGCGGTTTCCACGTGTAATCGCAAACGCCCAGGACCGCATTGGCGGGCCGTAGAGGCGTTTTTCGGACAAGGGCAAGGGGGTGGGGCTGGGTCGGAGCGTCAAAATCGCTCTACGGCCCGGAAATCTCTTTCCAGAGGGATGCCCCGCGCGATCCGACGCGGGGCAAACTTTCACCTGTAGGTATCGTGCCGGGTGGGATCGGTTTCCCGCTGCACTCGGACAATCATCATGTCGATGGTTTCGCGCTGTTGCCGCGAACCATAGAGAGGCAGGCTGTGAATGGCGCGCAGTGCATGCAGGGAATGCAGCGCACCCGACCGCGACATGCGGCCATGCCAGCCGGCAAGGGAATCGAGCGTTGGCCCGTACCCGCGAGCGCGGAGGCGCGGCTGTATCCAGCGGCCAAGTGCATAGAGCGCGAAAACAGCCGTGGTGCTGACGACAATGAAGATCAGCATGGTTTGCAGGTAGTCGGCGAGCAGATTCATAGCATTCACTCCTTGGGCGGTTCGACCGCCGATGATTGAGAGGAAGGGTCAAACATAGGGGAGGGCTGAGGCTCGGCCGGCTGGATCAGGTTTTCCCCATTAACGGGAGGCGGGTTGTTTTCGCCTTCAGTGCCTGTGCCGGGCATTTGCGGAGGTCCGCCGGTAGGCAGACCCGCCGCGCCTTCCATGCCGGGTACGGAAATGGAAGCCAGTTTCCCGGCGACGGCAGCGGTTGTTGCAACAGCGGAGGTCGCACCGGATACCACCTTGGCCACCTTGCCTGCTCCGGTCGGTGCTGGTGCAGCAGCAGGCGGATTGGCTGGTTTGCTTGCCGATTGTGTGTTGCCGCCTGTGCGCGGAGAAAGCGTAGATGCGACGGTTTTCATACCGTCCATATCCGCCCCACCAGTTGCGGCGGCTGGCGATGGAGAACCGCCGGCTATGCTGTTGTTGATCAGGCTCGCCAATCCCCCACCACCTTGGCTCGCACCCGCTGCCTCGCCTGCCGCCGCAGCGGCCCCACCGAGGCCGCCCACCGTCGCGACAGCCCCGACTCCGGCACCAACGCCCAATGCGGTTGCTGCCATGCCGCCGAGCGCGCCACCGCCGCCAAACGAGACACCCGAGATCAAGCCTTGGATGAGGTCAGGAATCGTCTTTGCGAGATAGGCGCAGGTGAAGCCGAGGCCCACCATCGTCCACATTGAGGCGTTGTCGGTATGGTTGTAAGCAGCCTGCCAGTCATGTGCGGATTGAGCGATAAGGCCGACCAGCAGCGTCAGCACAAAGAGCTTGGCGCCAACAGCGACCGCATATTTGAGCATCGCTATGGCGTACTCGCGGGTCCATTGCGATCCGCCGAATCCCAACAGCAGCACCGAGGCATTGATGACGATGTAGGATTCGACGAGCGTCACAGCCATGAACGCGGCGATGAAGGCGAAACTCAGCAAGACGCAGGCGCTTGCTATGGTGATTGAAAATGCCGCGAGCGGGTTGATGGTATGGACGTTGCCAATGGTGTTGGCGAACTCGACCGCCAGAGCAAAAATATCACTGGGCTGCATGGCGGCGGTTTGCCCAATCGCAGCACCGCCCGCGTCACGGAAAGATTGAATTACCGCGTTCGCCCAGTAGGTGGAGTGCGCCAGAATCTCGTAGAAGAAGCCGATGACAAGAATGTACTTAACAAGCTCATGGGCAATGTCGCCTAGCTCGGCCTGTCGCAGCACCATGGGAAAGAATGTGATCACCAGTTGGATGACTGCTAGCGTCCAGAACAGGCGCAGAGCGAAGCCTAGCAGGCGGCTGTTCCATTGTTCCGAGTTCTGTTGAATGAGGCTTAGAAGGCCGTCGAATTTCGCATCGGGTTGCGTTACGGCTTGCGCCGACGCTTCGGAGGCGACAAGGGCCAGACCAACAACGGCGAGAACGAATAGGAAATGCCGCGCCTTGAAGCCTCTCAGGAGGTCCAGAATCGCTGTCATGATCGCCGCCTCCCTAGAAGCTTTGTGAACCCTTGCGCTCGACCTTCCCATTGAAGAACTGGTTATCAGCGGAAGGGGAAGAAGTAGGGGTGCAGGACGGTTCGAATTTGTCGACCACCACAATGGTGGCGACGGAGCCAACGACGAACGACCCAGCACAGATCAAGGCAACAACAGCCTTAGAAAACGTAATCATAAATACCTCGCCGTCAGAATGATTTTGAACCTGCGCGAACAACGCGCCCGTTCTGGAATGTCTGCACGAAAGCATCATCGACCGCTTGTCGCTCGATATTCTGTGCGTACCACATGCTTTGAGACTGCACGGAGTCGTTGAGCATTTGCCGAAGCTTTTGCATCTGCTGCACCTGCTGCGCGGCTATCTCATTGCCTGCCTGTATCGCCTGCATCCGGCCTTGTGCGTTCTGCGAGCGCGCCACCAGTTGCGACAGCATGGCATCCTCGCTGGCGATGGCGCTCACGTTCATGCCGGCCGACTGCATCGCCACGCGCATGGCGTCGGAGCCTTGTTCGTTCCACCGCTTATAGTTGTCCTGCATGTAGGTGGGGCTTTGGCCGACCTGCGATAGATAGCGGTCGTAGTCGCCGAACTGCTGCCGGAAACGCTGATCGAAATTGGACAGATTGCCCGACAGCGCCTTGCTCTGCTGGTAAAGCTGCTGGACGCGCTGAATGTCTCCGGTGATCCGGTTGAACATGCTCGACGGCAGGGCAAGGCCCTGCGTCACCATGTTTTCATATTGCTGAATCTGCGTGCGCAGTTGCTCGGCCGTGTTGATGGCCGTTTCGATTTCCTTGGCTACCTGCGTTGCCTGCGAAAACACGGTTGAGCAGTTGGTGCAGTAGACCGTGATCGCCTGAGCCGGGCCGGGGTGAAGCGCCCCGCCCAAGGCCATGGTGACGGCAAGGGTGGAGAACGCCAAACGGTGATTCTTCATCATGACGGAAACCCTCCTTTTGTAGATCAGGTTCCGTCATTATTCTTCAATTCTCGCTCCAAGAAAACAACTCTAAATCTACTATTGGAGCAATTGCATATGTTCGCATATAGTTGCGTTCAATTGCCTTAAATCGCGCTAAATCGCATATGTTCGCATTATGGCTTGTGATCGCCTATGCTGCCCGGACAGCCTCTTGTTTGGTGTACCAATAGGGGTTGGGTATTTCATAGCGGCCGCGCTCCTCTGGCGGGATGTGCATCAAGTCAAAACGCCATGATTCCAACTGGCCGGCCAATTCCGCCGCGAGGCGTCGAGCATTATCTATCTGAGAGCGCCCTAGCTCGCTTTGCATCTCATCCAGTAGGCCAGCTAGCGCGCTTACTCAGCGAATTGTCCTCATGACGTGCCTCCTTTCGTGTGCTTCGCAACGATCGTGTCAAATTCAGCCTTTATCTGGTCATCGGTAAGGTCCAGATCGGTCAATCCTGACTTTATCGCTAATCGGCCAATTCTGTCAGCAGTCTCTTTCTCTAATTTGGCGAATTTTGCTTTCGCGGCCTCAAGCTCTTCGCGGGCTGCAATCCGGCGATCAATTAGGTTTTTTCGGGCCATTAGGAATCCTCAGTCATGATTGGCTGTATAGGCAATTTTGCCGCATTTCGACCTATCGGCAAAGCTCCGATCTGCATGATAGCCATCTACGCTCGTGGCGCAGGCGGTTGAACGTACCGGGCTACGTAGCGGGCAAACTGACTATAGCTGATCCCCATTTCTTCGCCGTGCTGTTCGTAGATCAAAACCACCGGATAGCCTGCCTCGACCATTTTCCGGATGCTATCGAGGCGAGCTAAGAACGCCACACGACCAGCACCCCGCGAGGGTGTTTTTGGTGCATCAGCCATCGGGACGGGCTCCTTTTCCTAGATTCGCGTTAAATCGCGCAAATGCGCATTAAATTGCGTTCGCCATACTACCTCTATATGCGAGAATGCGCAACTTAGCGCAAATATATGCGAATTAGCGCAAATCAGCGCAACGGCCTATACGTGACAGGACGCTTTCGCGTATAGTTGCGTAAGATTGCAGAAGTTAGGACGGCAAGATGTGTGTTGTACCGGTACGCGCAAGCGCGCACCGGCCCAACACCTGCCCTTACTCGCCTGCGGCTCGACGGCATCTTGCTCTGCGAGGCTCACGGTCGCTGCCGCGACAAAGACAGAAACGGAGGGCGCAGGAGCGCATGACAGACGACACCAAAACAGGGCGGGGCACTCGACCGCGCGGAACGCGGATCGAGGTATGGGTGACGCCCGACGAGCGCGCAGAGATCGCCGACCGAGCGGCGCAGTCCGGCTTGTCGCTTTCAGCCTACCTACGGGCGGCGGGCCTCAACCACCCGATCCGCTCCGTCTACGACCTCAAGGCCGTGGCCGACCTTGGCCGGGTCAATGGCGACCTTGGCCGGGTGGCCGGGCTGCTAAAGCTGTGGCTGGCCGAGAGGCGCGGGCAGGGCGCGCGACCCATCGACGTAGAAAGGACAATGGGTGATTTCCGAAAGATGCAGACCGAGCTATCTGGCATCATGCGGGCAGCGTTGAAATAGCTATTTGGGCGGACAATCCGAATCTGCTTTAACGGCAATTCGAGCGCGAGCCACGTCGCCCAGCGCCGCCGCGATCAGTGCCGGGTCACCGTCCTCCATCACGGCATCGAGATAGGCCGCAATGTCGTCCTCGGTCTTGAGATAGTCCGCCGTGTCGTAGCGGCTGAATTTCACATCCATCATGAGTCCCTTCCGGCTCGCATTGTAGACCGTAATCATTTGGATTGTGCAATCCAAGGCTGGCTAGGTGGGCGCGCAGCTCCGGCAGGATGTGACCACGAAGCAACAGGGTCTACGCAGTAGCATAGGGTGAAAGCTTGGGCTGCGCACTTTTTGGATACACAAAAGTGTATCCATGCGATAATCTGGTCGGTATGTCGAGCAAAGACGTTGGCCTTCGTATCCGTGTTGAGAAGGAACTCCGCGAGGCGTTCCAAGGGGCCTGCTTGGCTGAAAACCGGAACGCCTCGGAGGTGCTGCGCGAGTTCATGCAGGCATTCGCCGACCGCCATCAGGGCGGCTTGCAAGCCGACTTGTTCGCCTCACAGACAGCCAGGAAACCACGTAGGTCAACCAAGAGAAAAGCGATATGAGCCAGTTCAATTCTTTGGAAGTGTGCGCAGGGGCAGGGGGGCAAGCGCTTGGTCTCGAATTGGCCGGCTTCGATCATGCTGCGTTGGTCGAGCTGGAGTCGGCCGCGTGCAACACATTGCGTCTAAACCGTCCCGACTGGAATGTCATCGAGGCCGACTTACGCCGCTTCGATGGCCGTTCTTATCAAGGTATCGACCTCGTGGCCGGAGGCGTGCCGTGCCCTCCGTTCTCCAAGGCTGGAAAACAGCTAGGCGCAAATGACGAGCGCGACCTATTCCCCGAAGCTATCCGCCTCGTCGATGAATGCCGCCCTCAGGCTGTGATGTTGGAAAATGTACGGGGCCTGCTCGACGCTGTCTTCGATGACTACAGGAACAAGGTTGAAAAGCAGCTCAAGAAGCTGGGCTATACCCCTGGATGGCGGCTGCTCAACGCCTCGGACTATGGAGTGTCGCAACTTCGCCCGCGTGTAGTGTTCGTTGGAATTCGCAAAGACCTGGCTGGTGGCTTTTCCTGGCCGAAACCATTCCAAAGCGAGCCGCCGACCGTCGGTGAGCTGCTGCACGATCTCATGGCTGCAAATGGCTGGCGCGGCGCTGCCCGCTGGCGGGAACAGGCAAACACCATCGCCCCCACTCTGGTCGGCGGGTCCAAGAAGCACGGCGGCCCTGACCTTGGCCCAACCCGCGCAAAACGCGCCTGGGCCGCCTTGGGTGTCGATGGCATGGGCCTTTGGGACAATGCCCCACCTCGCGACTTCGTTGGCATGCCACGCCTAACACCGCGCATGACGGCCCGCATTCAGGGCTTCCCGGATGACTGGCAGTTCTCCGGCCGCAAGACGGCTGCGTATCGACAGATAGGCAACGCCTTCCCGCCGCCGGTGGCCGCTGCCGTCGCCCGGCAAATCTTCGCGGCCCTATCGGTTAAGCGTATCTACAAGGTCGCGTAATGTGTGAGGTTGCCTTTCTGGAAGCCCGGAAGACGTTCCATGCTTCACTCCTGAAAACTACTCTGACGACCAACGCCGCAGGCGTTGTGAGTAATGCCGATGGGGGCAATGGACCGAGCAAGGCGATAGCTAAGGGCATTGCTGACCTGCTAAAGGCGGAGACCATCGCAGAACGTATCGCTGGTCAGACTTCGGGCAACCAATTTGAAAGCATCTGTGCGGCGTTCGTATGCGAAACCTTCCTCAAACTCGGGCACCTGCGCCCCGGTTCTTGGGATGTCCATCAAGTCTCTGGCCGCAACCGCTTAGAGATTGCACGGTACGAACAATACGCGCATCTGGTCGCGCTCGATCGGGCCGCCAAGGCCGACGCCGAGTTGGCAGCAGCTCTCGGCAGCGACTACACCATCACGCCGGATATTGTGGTGGTGCGTAGCACTGAGGACGACAGTACGATCAATGCTTCAGACCTCCTAGTCGATGACAGCGTGACCACGCTCGCCAGCTTGCGAAAGAAAAATGGCGGTTTGCCGCTGCTGCACGCGAGCATTTCTTGCAAGTGGACGATTCGCAGCGACCGCGCGCAAAACGCTCGTTCTGAAGCGCTGAACTTGGTGCGAAACCGCAAGGGGCGGCTGCCTCATATTGTGGTTGTGACGGCAGAGCCAACCCCGAGCCGCCTTGCTTCCATCGCGCTCGGAACCGGTGATATTGATTGCGTGTATCACTTCGCCCTTTACGAGCTGCAAGCGACCGTGAAGGCGCTTGGCATGGAGGACGCGGCAGATTTGCTGGATGTGATGGTGAAAGGCAATCGGTTAAAGGACATTTCCGACTTGCCGCTGGATTTGGCCGTGTGAGGCTGGCATGGGGATGAACCGCGGCGAGAACATGCGGCGCATCCGCAGTAAAGACACCGGCCCGGAAATGGCTGTGCGGCGTTTGGTGCACCGCCTCGGCTACCGCTACCGGCTGCACCGCAAGGACATTCCCGGTAAACCTGACCTGGTGTTTCCCGGTCGTCGGAAAGTGATCTTCATACACGGCTGTTTCTGGCATCAGCATCCTGGATGCAGGGAGGGCCGACTGCCCAAGTCGAATCTCGCCTATTGGCTTCCCAAACTTAAACGAAACACCGAGCGAGACGAAGCCGCGCTTGCGCAACTCGCCGCTTCCGGGTGGGATGTGCTGGTGTTGTGGGAGTGCGAAACCAAAAGTCTTGAGGCTACAAGGAAAGTTCTACTGGACTTTCTGGGGCCACCTGGGGTGCTGCGCTAGCTCGGTCATATAACCGATCGCGCCCCACAGCTAGAATCTGAGGGTTGGCGTCTGGCACGCGCTGGTATCTAGGAGCCGAATGGGGGGGATATGACATTTTTCGCCATCAGGGGAAGCCGCGAACTAACGTCAGAAGAGTTTTTGGCGCATCTGGCGCTTGCGATCCGGCTAGAAAATGTCGGTGTCCTCCTCGGTGCTGGAGCTTCCAAGGGCGTCGGCGGCATGGTGATGGCCGATGTCTGGACACTCTTACAGAACGAATATGCCACCCAAGTCCAGTTCCTTCGGGACAACAACTTTCTTGCGGTTGCTGAGGCGGGCAACGTCGAATTGTTGCTTGACCGGCTTGAGATCGCCTGCTTGGACGGCGAACGGGTTGGCGCTGACCTTGCCCAGCTAAAAGCCGCGCGTCATGCTTTGCGCAAAGCCGTCTTGCGGGCAGCCATCCTCGATGAAAAATTGTGGGCGGAGCCTGATCAGGCGATCCTGAATCCCAAATTATCTAACCACATAAGGCTGGTGTCGCGCCTTGCCGGAAACCGGCAGCCGGGTCAGGCGGCGCCTTGGGCCTTTACGACCAATTACGACCTTGCGCTGGAGTGGTCGGCTGAAGCCCTTGGCCTTCACTGCGTGAACGGCTTTTCGGGAACGCATGACCGCGCCTTTCGTCCAAGTAGTTTCGACCTTGGCCTTCGCAACGTGCAAGCACGCGGTGAAGCGCGTTTTGGCACTTACAACCTCTATCTTGGCAAGCTGCATGGCTCGATCTCGTGGACGGTGAGTAGGGCGGGCGGCGTGTGCGAATTGCCGAGCGCCACCGTGAAGCCATTGGTGGATAAATTTATCGCGTCGGATCAGCCCGACGACTGGCCGGGTTTCATGATTTTTCCCGGCGCGTCGAAATTCGTTCAGACCACCGCGTTCGTGTATGGCGAAGTTATCCGTCGCTTCACCGAATTTCTCTCTCGCCCGAACGCCTGCCTCATCGTCAACGGCTACGGCTTCACAGACGATCATATCAACAGGCTGATTGTTTCAGCGCTACAAAATCCGACCCTGCAACTAATCATCTATCTCCCCGAGATTGACCGTTTAGGTATCTATGACACGCTTGCTGTGACAGGCGATGCGATCAAGCCCAACGAACAGCTTAAGCGCTTACTTTTAGCTCAACTTCCTCAGGTTACGGTGCGCGGTTTTGGGCCGGGTGGCTTTTTCGACGCATTGGCGAACGATTTGCCCGAACCGGCCATGTTGGACGAGGTATCGGAGCGCGCCCGCCAGCTCGAAATGCTGCTGAAACAAGCCACCAACATTCAAGTGTCAAAAAAGCCAGCGGGGACGATGGCGGAAGATGCCGCCACAGAAGCTCAAAAGGCTGCGCCCGCACCGGACGATTTAGAGGAACTGTTTAAATGAGCTCCCGTCGCCCCATCGGCTATGTGGTCGAAATCGACGGTCCTCAGCTTCTGGTCAATTTGCTGGAAGATTCCCGAGGGCACGTCGCTGGACACCGGGACGGCTTATCGACTGTAGAGCAACCGGGGGATTTGGTTGGGATCGACGCTGGCGCGGAAACCATCATCCTTCGCATTATGACCGTTGCCTTCGCCGAGCCGCGTGAAGTTCATGCAGGGCGTGGACGATCCGCGAATGCTCCGCAGGAGCCGCTGCGCCAGCTTCGCGGTCGTGTGGTCGGTTTTCTGGCCAAGCGGGAAGGCAAGTTGACTTTTTCGCCACAGGAATGGCGGCTGCCTGTTCTTGGAGCGAGCGTCTATCCGCTTTCCGACATCGAAACGGTGGCGACAATCGGTGCGAATGGCGTCGCGGCCGAGCAGATAAGGCTAGGCGCGGACTCGCGCAACCGGGCCGTCGAGGTTTGTGCGAACATCGACCAGGTGCTTGGCCGGCACATGGCGATCTTGGGGTCGACAGGTCAGGGCAAGACCCACTTCGTCGCGGCGGTTCTGCAACAGCTTGTGCGATTGCCTAAGTCGCGGATCATCGTGTTCGACGTGAACGGAGAATATGCCTCGGCGTTCAATTATCTCTGCCAGCGCGTGAAGGTTACCCAGCTAGGCGGCCCCAATGGCCGCCTCCGGATTCCCTATTACGCTCTTGGACGGCACGGATTGTCGCGGTTGCTTATACCGAGCGAGAAAGCGCAAATGCCGACTTTGCGCTTCGCGATTGAGCATCTTCGTTTCGTGGAGGCGGACGCCCATGGAGCGAAGCTAGTCGGGGGACAGGTCAATGTCCTTTTCGATGACTGCCACACAGGAAGCCCCGCCCACGCCAATCAGGCGATTTCCGCGATAAGAGCGGGAACAGCCCCTGCCGCAACCGTATGGCCACACATGAGGGCGCTGTCCTGCCTAGCGACCGAATGGTATGTGCTTTCGCCAGGGCGGAACGGCGGCGTAGAGCGTAACGCCTTTCAATATGGTCATATCCAGTCCATGATCAACCGCATACGTGGCTTAATCGAAGACCCTCAATTCACATCCATTGTCGAAGTTGCGGGTGGCCCAGGATTGGTGCGCCCGCTAAGTATGGACGCTGAATGTGCCGCACTCGTTCGGGATGTTTTTGGGCCGCCGACCTTCAGTCAGAATGACTGGTCAGTGCATATTGTTGATCTTAGCCGTTTGACCCAAGACCTTATGCCGTTTGTCTTGGGATCGCTTTTGGAGATGTTCGCCGCCGAGATTTTTAAGCGTGGTCCCGGCAATACGCACCCGACCATGCTGGCCTTGGAAGAAGCGCACCATTACCTGCGGCAACTGCCCGGCGAATCTGATGGCGGACAGCAGGCGCTTGCCTACGAGCGGCTGGCGAAAGAGGGGCGCAAGTTTGGGCTGTCCCTGCTTATAAGCACTCAGCGTCCGTCCGAGGTTTCGCCGACCGTGTTATCGCAATGCGGAACATGGGCTGTTTTTCGCCTCAACAATGAAGCTGATCAGCGGGCGGTCGCTTCGGCGGCGGAAACGGCCGGGGTCAACGTATCGCGGCAGCTTGCCGGACTTGGACGTGGGGAGGCCATCATATTTGGCGCAGCGCTGCCGGTACCTACGCGCCTTTCTGTCAGCAGACCAAATCCTGAACCGGATTCCAAAGACCCACCATTCCTTCGGGATTGGTCGTAGTTCCTAGGCGGGCTGGGCTATGCCATTTCAACAGGAGTTCGTAGAATGAGCATGGCATTTTTCATGGCATAGGCTCACTTCATATTTATAATGCACTGAAATTTAAGGGAATTTGTATATCATTAACAATCGAGTGGGAATGATACGGGGCCCTTCGGACGCCACCCACAATGCACCACCTTGCCGGGTTGGACACAGGAAAGGCTTGCTGACAAGGCTCATGTATCTCTGATCGCGCTTAGGGGCCTTGAATCCGAAAAGCGGCCTTAAACTGTACGAAGGCTATCAGAGCTCTGCCTTCTGCCGGAGGCCCTCAAGCCACTCGCGTGACACTGTCGCCACCATGTCGCGCAAGCTCGTCACTGCTG
>Ga0182748_1002813_pt1 | contig 15284 bp, 13 predicted proteins | sample eDN3rd37CKraftOP_FD_128877 | JGI IMG/M metagenome (GOLD analysis project Ga0182748, IMG submission 128877) | Enriched Organic Plus compost microbial communities from Emeryville, California, USA - eDNA 3rd pass 37_C Kraft OP (version 2) (version 2) ...
CGAACAGCACCGCCGGCGCGCCATGCAGTGGAATCACTTCGAACCTGACCAGGGAGAACAGCGCCACGGCGCTGACGACCGCGCTGGTGAAGGCCTTGTTGGTGATGCGGTCCCAGTAGAAGCTCATGATGACCGGGAAGACGATGGCGCCCCACAGTGCGCCCACAAAGACGAGCATCACCAGGATATCCATGCGCAGGCTGGCGAAAATCACGCCCACCATGGTCGCGATCACCATGGTCATGCGGCCCCAGAACAGCATGCGGGCGGGATCGGGCCTGCCCTTGGCCAGGTTCTTGCCATAGATGTCGGTCATCACGATCGCCGACAGGGCCGAGAGGTCCGAGTCCGCCGTCGACGACAGCGAGCCCACGACAAGAATGAAGAACAGGCCGATGGCGAAGGGCGGCAGGTAGGCCGATGCCATCTGGGGAATGATGTTGTTGAGATTGCCGTTGGCCGGCTCGAGCCCGATGAACAGGGCGAGCAGCCCCAGCATGCCCAGGCCGATGACGATGGCGCCGTAGCCTATCGTGGCCGAGATGAAGGTGGGCTTGATCAGGTCTTCGCGCACCGCGAACAACCGCTGCGCGATGGTCTGGTTGCCTATGGCATAGGCCAGCACGGCTACGAGATAGGGAGCGCCCTGGTTCAGGAAGGCTTCGGAGGAAAAGAAGTCGGCCTGCTGCTCGGTCAGCACCGACATATTGGCCGCCAGCATCTCGGTTCCTCCGACGTTGAAGAAGATGATGGGGATGATCACCACGGCCGACACGATCATGGCCGCGAGCTGGGCGAAATCGGTCATGACCGAAGCGCGGAAGCCCGACCATATGGTGTAGGAAAGCACGCCTGCCGCGGCGATCAGCACACCCTGCACGAAGCTCAGGGGACTCAGTATCGACACCAGCGCTCCGGCGGCGGTGAAATTGACCATGAGGCTGATGCAGCTTCCCACCAGGTTCGACACCGCCATGATCAACTGGCTGGACTTGCCGTGCCGCGCATGCATGACTTCGGCCAGAGTGTGCGCCTTGGGCGCGAGCTGGCGGAAGCGGCGACCGAAGGGATAGATGAACAGAATCATCAGCGCGCCCCACAGCCCGTAGTGGATGGGGCCCGAAACGCCGTAGCGGTAGCCGGCGCTTGCACTGGCGTAGAAGGAAGCCGCCCATATCCAGGTGGCGATCATGCTCGCCGCGGACAGGCCGAAGCCGATGGCATTGTTGGAAACCATGTATCCGTCGACATTCTCGTTTTTCTGCCTGATCGTCAGCGACATCAGAAAGGTAATCGCGTAAAAGCCGACCAATAGCAATACAGCGGTCAGCCCGGATAATTGAAACAACTCTGCGTCCTGCATGAAACAAGATCCTTATGATTGATTTTCTATGGACGACACAACGCAAAGGGCCGGCATGCCGGCGCCGCAGCATTCGAAAGGCTCGTTGTAGGCGGCCATAACCAAGGGCGCGCGACGCGGAGTCAACCGCGATGGCAGCGCAAACCCTGCGATATTGGGTACTTGTGGCGTACCTCGACCGTACGTGGACTCGTACGTTTATGCGGTTCGGAGAACCGTTGAATCGGCCGGCGGCCGAGCCACCGCATGGTGGCGGCTGGAGAGCCCCAAGGCGAAAATCGCGAAAATAGGGCAAAAATAAATGTAGTTGAGCGACAAAGCCGCAAAACGACCAAGCCGAAAGTATAGACCAGCGTCGGGCCTTATGTCTACTTAATAAGCGTGCACGCTTCGTTTATATCAAGTGTGTACGCGCGAATCGCGCGGGCGGCCCAAGCTAAACTATACTAGGACGCCAGCCACTCTTCGCCTCTGCATGAGACGATCTCCCATTCTCCTCTTTCGTTCCCCATCGCCTTCCACGGCCCCTGGCGCACCGCCCGGCGACTTGCCGCAGGCCAGCGCGCGCCCTTCTTTCAAAACCGACTCGGACCCTCATGGACCTGTTATTTGATCCCAACGTCTGGATTGGGTTGCTGACCCTCGTCGTGCTGGAGATCGTCCTCGGCATCGACAACCTGATCTTCATCGCCATCCTGGCTGAAAAGCTGCCGCCGAACCAACGCGACAAGGCGCGCATCATAGGCTTGTCCCTGGCCTTGATCATGCGCCTGGGACTGCTGTCCATCGTGTCCTGGCTGGTCACTTTGACGGCGCCCCTCTTTTCCGTTGCGGGCCTCTCCTTCTCGGGCCGCGACCTGATACTGCTGCTGGGCGGCCTCTTCCTGCTGTTCAAGGCCACGTCGGAACTGCATGAACGTCTCGAGGGCAAAGCTCACGTTCACAGCCAATCCAAGGCCTATGCGGGCTTTGGCGTGGTCGTCGCGCAGATCGTGGTACTGGACGCCGTATTCTCGCTGGACGCCGTCATCACCGCCGTGGGCATGGTGGACGAGCTGCCCGTCATGATGGCCGCCGTCGTCATCTCCATCGGCATCATGCTGTGGGCCTCCAAGCCCCTGACCCGCTTCGTGGGCGCCCATCCCACCGTGGTGGTGCTGTGCCTGAGCTTTCTGCTGATGATCGGCCTGAGCCTCACGGCGGAAGGCCTGGGATTCCACATTCCCAAGGGCTATCTCTACGCGGCCATCGGCTTTTCCATACTGATCGAGTTCTTCAACCAGGTCGCCCGCCGCAGCGTCCTGCGCAACGAAGCCCGGCTTCCCCTGCGCGACCGCACGGCCGAGGCCGTGCTGCGCATACTGGGCGCAGGCCGGCAGGCTGCCGAGGCCGCCGGCGATGCGGCGCCCGCCGACGAGGCCGAAGAGCAGCCCGCATTCGGCGCCGAAGAACGCAATATGGTCAGCGGCGTGCTGACTTTGGGAGAACGCACCGTGCGGACCATCATGACGCCCCGCTCGGACATCTCCTGGGTGGACGTGGACGGCGATCCCGACAAGACCATCAAGATGCTGCGCGACACGCCCCACAGCTTCTTTCCGGTCGGCAAGGGCGACCTGGATACGCTGCTGGGCGTGGTGCGCGCCAAGGACCTCCTGGCCGAGCTTCTGGACACGGGGCGGCTGGACGTCAAGCCCTCGCTGCGCCAGCCCATCGTGGTCAACGAGCTGACCGGCGTGATCAAGGCCATGGAGACGCTGCGCGGCTCGCATGGGCAATTGGCCCTGGTGGCGGACGAATACGGCACCATACAAGGCCTGATCACGCCGATCGACATTCTGGAAGCCATTGCGGGCGAGTTTCCCGACGAGGACGAGCAGCCGCCGATACTGGCTCTGGACGACGGCCATTGGCGCATATCGGGCTCGACCGACCTGCATCACCTGGAACAGGAGCTGGGCACCGGCTCCCTGCTCGACGAGGACCTCGACGTCTCTTCGATAGCGGGCCTGGTCCTCGCCCGCCTGGACAGCCTGCCCGAACCCGGCTCGAAAGTAGAGATCGATGGGTTCGAGTTCGAAGTGACCGAGCTGCAGGGACGGCGCATCACTCAGCTCGACGTGCGGCGCGCGCCGAAACCCGAGGAAGCGGCCTAGGGCCTGTTGAAGTAATTCGGCAAACCCAGGGATATCACTGATGCGCGCATGTCTATACATGTGCCATCCTCTGGTAGCACTGGTGAAACATGCATGTGCAAAGATGATGGCTCCCGCAACGCTAAGGCCTTTTAGCAATAAAAGGGCTTAGGTGGTCTAACAGGAAACTCAATGTCTGCTACACAGAAGACTCTTGCCCCGTATCGCACCTGGAAAGTCAAGCCGTATTCCCTCCCCCTCGAAACACGCCTCGCCCAAGAGCGCGCCCAGCAGGCCCAGCCGCCCATGATCTCGCTGCACACCAGCAAGTTAAGCAAGAAAGAAGACACGGCAGCAACTTGACCGCTCCGCTACGCGCGAACAATCCATAAGGCTGTTCCGCCGCGGCCTCCATCCCAAGCACCCCCGCGCGACCCGGGGCTCGACCGCCCCCGCAAAAAGCGCTGCAACGCCTTATAGCGCGCCGGCCAGCTGATAGCGGCTGCCGGGGTACCACATGGTGGCCACCGACGCCACCTGGTCCAGCGACAAGGTCTTGCGCTTGAGCACCAGACAAGGCTCGCCCTCGGGAATATGCAGCATGCCCGCGATATCCGGCGGGGCGCTCATGGCCTCGACGCTGTAGCGCACGCCCTGCAGCGGCGCCGCCGCCATCAGATACTCGTTGGGCGTGGTCACCGCAAAATCCTGCTCAAGATAGTCTGGCGCCAGCGCCGAGTTCACCCATCTGTCCTCGGTCTGAATCGGCACGCCGTTGTCGAAATGAACGATGACCGAGTGAAACAGCACGTGTCCGGCCGGGACGCCGAATTGATGCGTCAGCGGCTCCTGCGCTTTGCCGCGCTCGAGCAAATGGACTTCGCTGCTGTGCGTATGGCCGCGGTCGCGCACCTCGTCGGCAATGCTCTTGATGGCGATGAGCGTGGCCTGATACTTCTGCTGGGCCACATAAGTGCCCGAGCCCTGTATGCGTGACACCCCCCACTCGAACGTGCGTACGTGCCTGATGGAAGAACTGGCTATGCTGGAAATGGACGCGGCCGATACCAGCCCTTGGCCGGTTTATGCTGCCTGAGGCAGGCTTCGAGCCGCATCGGCACGGCATGCACGAGGCGACGTCAACCGTGAGGAACGTATGGTATGCGGGCAGTTGTAATACTTTTATAATACATACACTACTAATCTCAGCGAGTACTTCGAGGAGATCCTCATGCCCACCACCATTCGACTACCCGAGGCGCTGAAGACGCGCATAGCTGCCGTCGCCGAGCGTGCGGGCCAAAGCGCTCATGCTTATATGCTCGACGCAATCGCCAGCAAGACCGAACAAGATGAGCGACGGGCCGACTTCGAATCCATCGCCGGCGATAGATACGAGGATATTACAAGTAGCGGTAAAACCATCGGCTGGAACGAAATGCGACAGTACATGCTCAAACGCGCCCAAGGCGTCTCGGAGCCGCCGCCGAAAGCGCGCAAAGTGGTTCGTTAATGGCCACACGCATCGAATTCTCGCCTGAAGTGCCGAGCGATTTTGAGCGTATCCTGGAACACCTGCGCAAGCACCATGTAGAAGACACCGAGCAGCGCATCCATTTCATTATCGAAGCAATCGATGTGCTCATTCATAATCCGCTGATCGGCCGTCCTATCACAAACGAAATGCGCGAATTGGTCATTGGCCGTCGCTCGCGGGGCTATGTAGCCTTGTATCGTTATGTAGAGGAGATAGACACGGTGTTCGTGCTGGCCATTCGGAGCCAGCGGGAAGCGGGGTACGCAGCCGATACCGGGGACTGGTAGCTACATAGAACAAACAGACAAAGCCGAACCCAAGCGGTTCAGCTGTCAGGCGGCATCGCGGCAAAACTCAATGCATAATAGGTGAACATCGTCTTTGAGCCGGAGGGGTGAAAGCCCACCCCGGGGTCAATGTGATCACACCAGCTGCGACATCGCTGAGCGGCCAGCTCGGGCAGCTAGCCGATGCGTCGCCCTTGCGCGACGCCATCACTGCCACATACAGCATTCCGGAGGCTGCCGCCGTTGAACGTCTGCTGGCTCAGGCCAAGAGCCTGCGCCAGCAGACCGGCTTCGCGCGCGAGCTGGCCTGCCGTCTTGCCGACGCCTTGCGCAATCGCAAGACCGCCCTCAAGACAGACCTGGCGCAAGGCCTGCTGCAGGAATTCTCGCTGTCTGAAAAAGAAGGCATTGCGCTGATGTGCCTGGCGGAAGCGCTGCTGCGTATTCCGGACAAGCAGACCCGCGACGCGCTGATTCGCGACAAGGTAGCCTCCGGCGATTGGCAGCGCCACCTGGGCGGGTCGTCATCGACATTCGTCAATGCGGCCGCCTGGGGCCTGCTCATCACCGGCCGCCTGGTGGCTCCCGGCCACGAAAGCGGCCTGGCCGGCACGCTGACGCGCCTGGTCGCCCAGGGCGGCGAGCCGCTGATCCGCAAGGGCGTCGACATCGCCATACGCAGGATAGGCGAGCAATTCGTTACCGGCGAGACCATCGAACAAGCCTTGTCCAACGCTCGACGGCAAGAACGGGAAGGGTTTCGCTATTCCTACGACATGCTGGGCGAGGCCGCGCTGACAAGCGCGGATGCCCGGCGCTACATGGACGCGTACGAACAAGCGGTGCATGCGATCGGCCATGACGCGCAATACCGCGGCCTCTACGATGCGCCCGGCATCTCCATCAAACTGTCGGCGCTTCATCCTCGCTACAGCCGTGCCAAGCTCGACCGCGTCATGGCCGAACTCTATCCCCGCCTGCAACATCTGGCCATCTTGGCAAGACATTACGACATCGGCATGAACGTCGATGCCGAGGAGGCCGACCGCCTGGACCTCTCGCTGCGCCTGGTCGAAAGGCTTTGCGCCGACCCCATGCTGGCCGGCTGGAACGGGATAGGGCTGGCGGTCCAGGCCTACCAGAAGCGTTGTCCGCAAGTCATCGATTTCCTGCTGGACCTGGCGCGGCGCAGCGGACACCGCCTCATGATCAGGCTGGTGAAAGGCGCCTATTGGGACACCGAGATCAAGCGGGCCCAGGTCGACGGCCTGGCGGATTATCCCGTCTATACCCGCAAAGCGCACACCGATCTGGCGTATTTGGTGTGCGCGCAGAAGCTGCTCTCGGCACCGGACGCATGCTATCCGCAGTTCGGCACCCATAACGCCCATACCGTGGCGGCCGTGTATCAGTTGGCCGGTCGCGATTACACCCCCGGTCAATACGAATTCCAATGCCTGCACGGGATGGGCGAACCCCTGTACCGGCAGGTTGTCGCCCCCATTTCCGAAGGCGGGCTCGGCCGCCCGTGCCGTATTTACGCTCCGGTGGGCACTCATGACCGCTTGCTGGCTTATCTGGCCCGGCGCCTGCTCGAAAACGGCGCGAATACCTCGTTCGTCAACCAGATCGCCGATGAGTCCCGGCCGATCGACACGCTCATCGAAGACCCGATCGACCTTATCGAAAGAGCGGGCCGGGCCGAGGGACAGGCCGGGCTTCCCCATCCACGGATAGCGCTGCCCGCATCGCTCTTTGGCGCAAGCCGCAGCAACTCGCGAGGCATCAACCTGAGCGACGAGCATGCTCTCGCCGGGTTGACCCGGTACCTGCTGAGCCACGAAAACCGCCCTTGGCATGCCGCTCCGATCATCGACGGGCGGGAGGTTTCGGGAATGGGGCGCGCGGTGCGCAATCCGGCCCGGCAATCCGACATCGTCGGGTATGTGACCGAGGCCGCTGCCGAGCATGCCGCACTGGCCGTCTCCGCGGCGTCCCAAGGATGGGCCCAATGGTCGCGCACTTCGCCCGGACACCGGGCCGCGGCGCTGGAAGCGGCGGCGGACGCACTGGAAGGCAAGACCCTTCTGTTTACGGGAATACTGATACGCGAGGCGGGAAAGACCTACGCCAATGCGATCGCCGAAGTACGCGAGGCAGTGGACTTCCTTCGCTTTTATGCGCTTCAGGCCAAGCACAGCTTCAGTAACGATACCCACACGCCCCTGGGCCCGGTGGCCTGCATCAGTCCGTGGAATTTCCCGCTTTCCATCTTTACCGGCCAGATCGCCGCCGCCCTGGCCGCGGGCAATACGGTGCTGGCCAAGCCCGCCGAGCAGACGCCGCTCGTCGCCCATGAAATGGTCCGCCTGCTTCTGAGCGCGGGCATTCCGGAATCGGCCCTGCAATTCGTGCCGGGCCGGGGCGAAACAGCCGGCGCCGCCCTGATTGCAGACGAGCGCGTCAAAGGGGTCGTATTCACCGGCTCCATAGAGGTTGCCAAAACCCTTGCCCGGCAGATCGCGGGCCGCGTGGACGAACTCGGACATTTCATACCGCTTATCGCGGAAACCGGCGGCCAGAACGCCATGCTGGTGGACTCGTCGGCCCTGCCCGAACAGGTGGTAGGCGATGTGATGGCCTCCGCGTTCGACAGCGCCGGCCAGCGATGCTCGGCCCTGCGCATACTTTGCGTGCAGGAAGACATTGCGGAACAAGTGATCCGGATGCTCAAGGGCGCGATGGCCGAGCAGGCCTTGGGCGACCCCCTGCTTCTTTCGACTGACATCGGGCCTATGATCGACGACGAGGCAAAAACCCGCGTCACCAAGCATATCGATCGCCTGCGGGCGCAAGGCTGCCCGGTTTACCAAGCGCACGATCAAAGCGAACTGGATCAGCTCGAAGGGGCTTTCCTGGCGCCCACCCTCATCGAGATTCCTTCCGTCTCGCTGCTCGAGCATGAGGTGTTCGGCCCGGTGCTGCATGTCGTGCGCTATCGGCGCCAGGACTTCCAGCAGCTCATCGAACACATCAATGCACTCGGCTTCGGACTGACATTCGGCCTGCATAGCCGGATCGATGAAACCATCGCAACGGCTACGGAATCGGCCAAGGCCGGCAATATCTACGTCAATCGCAACATGGTCGGCGCGGTGGTGGGGGTTCAGCCTTTCGGCGGCGAGGGGCTGTCCGGCACGGGACCCAAAGCCGGCGGTCCGCTGTACGCCTTGCGGCTGTTGTCCCGGCGGCCCGCCTCGGCCCTGGCAGACGCCCTGGATCCGCCTGGTATGGCGGTATCCATCGATACTCGCGGCCGCGAAGCCTTGACGCATGAATTGATCGAACTGCAGGCGTGGGCCGGCCGGAACGGCCGCCATGCCTTGGCGAAAGCCTGCGCAAGTTTCGCGCACGCCACGCCTGCAGGCGCCAGGTGCACGCTTCCCGGCCCGACGGGCGAACTCAATACATACAGCTTAGTCCCCAGAGAGCAGGTGCTCTGCCTGGCCGACAACGGCGAGGATTTGCTTGTGCAGCTCGCTGCAATCGTTGCGGTGGGCGGCCGCGCCCTGGTGCCGTCCAAGCATGCCGCGCCGCCCGCCGGCCTGCCCCGTTTCGTGCTCGACCGCGTCCGAGTCGTCGAAGACTGGCCGGGCCAGCAGTTCAATGCCGTGCTCTTTCACGGCCCGCGGCCGGCTGCCACGGAACTGGCCCATGCCCTGGCTGAACAAGAAGGGCCGATCATCGCCTTGATCGCCCTGGATACGGGTTGCACCGACGTGCCACTTGAACGGCTTGTCACCGAGCGGGCGGTCAGCATCAATACCGCGGCGGCGGGGGGAAATACCGCCTTGATGACGATAGGCTAGGATCAGTCCATGCCACAGTACGCTCGGAGATGGACAGTCGCGCAAACTTCTTGGAATGGTGGTTCAGTATTACACCGGCGATGACAAATAGGGCCCGACGCGGCGCGGCCACCACCTGAAAAGCAGTTTTTGGTAACCATGACCCTTGAAAATCAACTTTCGAATTTCAAGGGCGCCCTGCTTTCAACAGCCTTCCATCCAGCCTCAAAGTTTCCACTTCCACCTTCGCCGAGCTCGCTTCAGCATGCATGGGGTTGAACAGATAATTCTGTGTATGAGGCATGATTGCGCTGGGCACTTGCAATAGCAAAGTTTGGTTCTTGGCCAGCCACCCGTCGCCCAGTGCCCTAGTGTGCGCCGGGTTGTCTTCCCATTGTTCGGGCAGATGATCGGCGAGATTGTGCATTGATGCGCTGTCGGGTATTTCGATGCGAAGCAGTTTCAGATTATCCGGGACGTCTTCAGCGTCGATTTCAAGGTGCACCAGTACTTCCAGCATGGCCGAAGCGGGGGAGTCGGCCAGATAAACGACAGGCCTTCCGGTACGGTGCCAGCGCCCGCTGGCCAGCATGCCGCCTCGCCCGGTCAGATCGGGGAAGGCGCTGATTCTCCAAAAAATCAAAACGCGTAGCCTTCGGCAATTTGCAGCAGCATTTCTTCGACTTGGCGCGTACCCTGAAGCGTTGTAAGAAGCGCCATAGGGTTCTGGCCATTGAATCGTGTTTTGGGTTTGGATAGCCACCGCCTAGCCTTGGCCTGATCTCCAAAGATTGTTTGCGCCATGGCGGTGATGTGCGCTGCGCGAAAAAGCCGGTCGCTTTCGTCTACCGTTAAAGGCTGCTCTTTGGAAAGGCGCGTTTTTAGTGTGCGCAAGGGAATTATTTGATCGCGCTCAAGCGGCGTAACCTCGCCTTTTTCACATAACTCGACGAGCCGTGTTGCAGGAAACCCATGCACAATACTGTCGTGAATCTGCGTCTCGGTTGCGTTCTCGGGAATACCCAACAAAGCGTTCAAGCGCGAGCGATAGGCAGCGTAGCCAGCATCTCGCATTATTTCGGCAAACATGGTGTCCTCCTGGAATCTCCAGATTCGGCATATACCGTATTATAGGCGGTATTCGCCGAAATACTTGACTCGCACCGTGTTCGATCATGCCGGGCGCCACGCGTAACCGAGTGTGATGAATACGCTGAACAAAAACAAAGCCCTTGAAATCCATGCGTTGGATATCAAGGGCTTTTATTTTAAGAACTTGGTCGGGGTGAGAGGATTCGAACCTCCGGCTCCTGCGTCCCGAACGCAGTACTCTACCAGGCTGAGCTACACCCCGAGTGGTGATGCGGTAACGATAAAAATGGCCGGTACCCTTGCAAGCCATGGGCCGGCCCTTCTTTTCAGCGGTCTCGTTCCACCGCGAAAGAACAGAATTTTAGCAAAGAATCGCGATGTGCGGAAATGGGGAAGGCCTCCAGCGCCTGGCGCGCCACTTCGGCTTCGTCGGCGGCGATGCGGCGGGTATGGTCGAGCGCGTCGGTGTCGTGGATGGCCCGGGCCACCGCCTCGAAGTCGCCGTCGCCGGCTTCGATGGCGCCGGCAATGAGCTGGCGTTGCGCATCGGTGCCGACTTCCATGGCGCGGATGAGCGGCATGGTGGGCTTGCCTTCGCGCAGGTCGTCGCCCACGTTCTTGCCCAGGGAGCCGGCGTCGCCGCTGTAGTCCAGCACATCGTCGACGAGCTGGAAGGCCGTGCCGATATGCCGGCCGTAAGCTGCCGCCGCCTCTTCCTGGCGGGCGTCGGCCCCGGCGACGATGGCGCCGACCTGGGCGGCGGCTTCGAACAGCTTGGCGGTCTTGTAGCGCACGACCTGCATGTAGCGCTCGATTGAGACCGCGGGGTCGTGCACGTTGAGCAGCTGCAGCACCTCGCCTTCGGCGATGATGGTGGTGGCCTGGGACAGCACCTGCATGATGCGCATGGAGTCGGCCTCGACCATCATCTCGAACGAGCGCGAATACAGATAGTCGCCCACCAGCACGCTGGCCGCGTTGCCGAACACGGCGTTGGCGGTGCTGCGCCCGCGCCGCAGGTCGGATTCGTCGACGACGTCGTCGTGCAGCAGGGTCGAGGTATGGATGAATTCGACCACGGCGGCCAACAGGTGATGCTGCGACCCTTTGTAGCCCAATGCATTCGCGATCATCAGCAGCAACGCCGGCCGCATCCGCTTGCCGCCGGCGCCGATGATGTAGTCGCCCACGGTGCGGATAAGGACGACGTCGGAGTTCAGGCGCGCCCGGATGACCTCATCGACGGCTTTCATGTCGTCTGAAACGGGCGCAAGCAAATCGGCTAGGTTCAAAGGGGAATCCGCAACAAAGAAGCCCAGGGGCACACTCGAGACCGCTGACGGATGCCGGAACAACCGCGCGGGCCAGGCTAGATTATACGTGCTTGCACAAAGCCCTTCGGCCCGAAATTGGCGATAATACCGGTTTGCCCGGAATCGTCTGGAGAAATTCTTGAGTGCCCTAGACCTCACCACGCTCGTGGAACGCGCGGAGCGCGTTCTGGCGCAACTTGAAGCCTGGTTGCCGCCGGCCCCGCCCGAAACCGACTGGAACGCCCATGCTTTTCGCTGGCGCAAGCGCGGCGCGCGCGGCTGGCTCGACGCCGTGCGCCAGGTATCGCACATCGAGGCCGCCGACCTGCAGCACATCGAGCGCCAGAAAGGCATCATCGACCGCAACACCCGCCAGTTCATCGAAGGCAAGCCGGCCAACAACGTACTGATGACGGGCGCCCGGGGCACCGGCAAGAGCTCCCTCGTCAAGGCCATGCTGGCGGCCTACGCCGATCGCGGCCTGCGCCTGATCGAGGTGGACAAGGCCGATCTGGCCGACCTGGACGACATCGTGCACCTGCTCGGCACCCGGCCCGAACGCTTCATCATTTTCTGCGACGACCTCTCCTTCGAGGAAGGCGAACCGGGCTACAAGGCGCTGAAATCCGTGCTGGACGGCTCCATCAGCGCCTCGGGCGACAACGTGCTGATCTACGCCACCTCCAATCGCCGCCATCTGATGCCGGAGTACCTCAGCGAGAACCTCAGCGCGCAGCACCAGCCGGACGGCGAAATCCATCCCGGCGAAACCGTCGAGGAAAAAATCTCGTTGTCCGAGCGCTTCGGCCTGTGGCTGTCCTTCTATCCCTTCAAGCAGGACGACTACCTGGACATCGTCAACTATTGGCTGGATGTCCACGGCTGTTCTCCCGAAAGCATTGCGGAATCCCGCATCGAGGCGCTGCAATGGGCGCTGGAGCGCGGCTCGCGCTCGGGGCGCGTGGCGCGCCAGTTCGCGCGCGACTGGGCCGCCCGCCATGTCTAAGCCCTTCGTCGACGTGGCGGCGGGCCTCGTCCTTCGCCCCGACGGCGAGCTGCTGCTGGCCGAGCGTCCGGGCGACAAGCCCTGGTCGGGCTGGTGGGAGCTGCCCGGCGGCAAGATCGAGCCCGGCGAGACCGTACTGCAGGCCCTGGCGCGCGAACTGAAGGAAGAGCTCGACATCGACGTGACCGAGTCCTCGCGCTGGGTCACCCATGTGCACGAATACCCCAAGACCATCGTGCGCCTTTCTTTCTGCAAAGTGACCGGATGGCAAGGTACGCCCACCGGCATCGAAGGCCAGTCGCTGGCGTGGGTCAGGACCGACCGTCCTCTGGATATCGGCCCCCTGCTGCCGGCCACCGAGCCGCCGCTGCGCTGGCTGCAATTGCCCGAGCGCTATCTGTTGACGTCGATAGGCAGCGCGGAGGGTCTGGCGGGCTTCCTGCCCAGGCTCGAAACCGCACTGGCGGACGGCAAGATGCTGGTGCAGTTCCGCGAACCGCAATGGGCCGCCCAAGCCGACGCAGCCGAAGTGCGCGCGGGCCTGGAAGCCGTCCTGCAAGTGTGCCGCCAAGCCGGCGCGCCCTGCCTGGTCAACAGCATTCATCCGGAAGACTGGTGGACGCTGGCCGACGGCGTGCACCTGCGCGCCCGGGACGCGGCCGCCCTGGCGAACGGCGACCGCACCGCCCCCGCCGGCGCCCTGCATACCGCTCCCAATGGCCAAGCGCAGGCCGACGGCCTCGATCCGAACAGCCGCGAGTACGCCTTGACGCGGCGGGACGCCCACCTGAAGCCGCGCCGCCTGGTAGGCGTCTCGGCCCACAATGCCGACGACCTGAAAACCGCGCGCGCCCTGCAGGCCGATCTCGCCGTGCTGGGCCACGTGCTGGAAACCCCCTCCCATCCGGACCAGCCGCCACTAGGCTGGGAAAACTTCGCCAGCTTGGCCTTCGAGGCGGGCCTGCCCGTATACGCCATAGGTGGCCAGTCCGCCGACACCCTGCCTATGGCGAAGCGGCACGGCGCCCACGGCATTGCGGGTATTCGGCATCTACTTGCATAAGCTGAGGCTCAGGTGCTTGGGCGTGCTCCTCAGTTCAAGATGAAAGTATTAAGAACCCCCCACAGCCGTGGCAAGCCACAAATGCAAGCCGTCGTGGGCGAAGCCGTTTAGGGCGGGCGTTGGAGGGCGCTGCCTCGGACTGTCGTGGTCTAATTTTGGTGGACACTGAGATAGGTGGATCACTAGGAGATCATCATGTCCCAAGACAGAAGGCGGGTATTTACGACGGACTTCAAGCTCGAAGCGGTACGGATGGTCAGAGACCGAGGCTTTAGCGTGTCTGAGGTCTGTGAATCGGTGGGGGTGGGCGAGACGGCGCTGCGGCGCTGGCTGATCCAGTACGATGCCGAACAACTGGGCCAGCGCGGGCCTGGCCGCCCGATCAGCCCGGAGCAGCAGCGCATCCGCCAGTTGGAGGCGGAGCTGCACCAAGTCAGGCTCGATAACGAGCTATTAAAAAAAGCCTCGGCCTTCTTTGCCCGCGAGCTCAAGTGAGCTTTGCCTTGGTGGCGCATCTGCAACAGAAGGCCTACGCTGTGAGCCACATTTGCCGCGTGCTGGGCGTGAGTCGCTCGGGCTATTACGCTCAGCGCACGCGCCGGGTCTCGCCCAAAGCATTACGCGAGCAGATCCATGCTGCGGCCGCTTTTAGGGCCAGTGGCTCGACGTACGGCAGCCGGCGGTTGTGCCGTGCCCTGCGGGATCAGGGCCTGGTGATTGGGCGCCACCGCACGCGCACCTTGATGCGCCAAGCCCATTTACGCCCAGTCTGGAAGCGCCGATTCGTCCTGACCACCGTCCCGGATCGCGGCAAGCCGGTGTTCCAGAACGTGCTGAACCGGCAATTTGACGTGGCTCAGCCCAACTGTGTCTGGGCCACGGATATCACCTATGTGCGAACCGACCAAGGTGGGCTGTATCTGGCCGCCGTCTTAGACCTGTGTTCGCGCCGGGTGGTGGGCTGGGCCACCGCCCCCACGACGCATACCTGGCTGGTACGCCAGGCCTTGGAGAGGGCCCTGAGCCAGCGTCGTCCGGGCCCCGGTTTGTTGCTGCATTCGGATCGAGGGTTTCAGTATGTCAGTGCCGAATATCAAGCGCTTTTGACTCGTCATGGCATCCAGTGCAGCATGAGCCGTAAGGGTGATTGCTGGGATAACGCTGTCATGGAGCGCTTCTTTCTGAGCCTGAAGGTCGAGCGACTGAACCGGCACCGTTATGCCACCCAGGCTCAGGCCCAGCGCGATATCCAAGACTATATCGAGAACTTCTACAACACCCAGCGCTTGCACTCAGCGCTGGGCTATCTGACTCCCGCCCACTACGAGGCTGGATTGAAGGCCAATACACCTAAAACAGTGTCCACGAAAACTTGACCACGACAGACCGCCCGACCGCCCGCCCTAAACGGCTTCGCCCACGACGGCGCTTAAGGACCCAAACCCAACGCCCTCAAGAAACGGACGCTGCAGAACTGCCGCTATTCCGCGCTATCGCCCGCCCGCTCCAGCTCCGACACCTCCCACCCCCCGCCCAGCGCCGTCCTCAGCTGCCCCGCGGCACTCAGCCAGCTCCGCCGACGCCACAAGGCAGCGCGCACGGCGCCTAAACCCAACACCCCCCCCTGCCCGAGCCCGCGC
>Ga0182748_1002818_pt1 | contig 15271 bp, 13 predicted proteins | sample eDN3rd37CKraftOP_FD_128877 | JGI IMG/M metagenome (GOLD analysis project Ga0182748, IMG submission 128877) | Enriched Organic Plus compost microbial communities from Emeryville, California, USA - eDNA 3rd pass 37_C Kraft OP (version 2) (version 2) ...
AGTAGACCGCATCGTCGGCGTACAGGCCGACCCAATCGTCGAAGCGCTGGCGATCCAGCAACAGCGCTTCGCGGTACAGGAACTCGGCCGCCGCGGCCGGTGTCAGGGCGGTGCTCATCGTACGGTCTCCATGGTGCCGGCCGGCGCGGACGCGGTGTTGTTCGTCCCGGCCCGGGCTGCGGCCCGTTCGGCGTTCAGCCCCTTGAGCAGCAGCCGGCGCCAGGTCCGGTAATACGTGTGGAAAATGGTTTCGTCGCCGAGTTCCACGCCTCCTATGGCCGACGAGAGCGCCTTGACCCCGAGCTTGTCGATGAACGGATCGCCGTCCCCGCTGGCCAGCGTCATGCCGCGCGCATAGCCCTGCAGCCATGGAGCGAGGGGATTCATGTGTCCGTCCTGGCAGTCCTCGTAGTTGATCGTGTCGTCGGGCGTGGCCAGTCCACTGGGATTGAAGAAGTCCTCGTACTGGCGTATGCGCTGCGCACGCGCCGAGGGGCTCTCGCCCACCGGGGCAATGCAATAGGTCAACATTTCGGTCTTGTTGGGCGCGATCGGCCGGATGACGCGCAACTGGCTCGAAGCGTTCTCGGCGATCTGCACGTTCGGAAACAGGGTCAGGTTGCGCGTGTTGAACATCCAGTCGCGCCGAGCTTCGCCGAAGCGCTCCTTGAGCTCCTCAGCCCGTTCGTAAAGCGGATGGCTGTCATTGACGGTGCGCCGGTTCCAGTTCAGTACGTGGCCATGCTCGAACGAAGTCGAGCCGCCGGCGATATGCTCCAGGCCGTCCGCGGGGAACTGCTGTGCCTTGCGGCCGCCCCGGCCGCGCACGTTGGCGCGTACGGTCCCTTCCCAGCCCCGCTCGGCGCGGCGGTCCAGCACCCTCAGGTACGACGGATGGGTGGAGGTGAAGTGGTACTGGTCCGAGCAATTCTCCAACTGAAGCTTCCAGTTTCCCTGGTAGGTAAAACCCACCACGCCGGGCACCAGTTCCAGGCCTTGCGGGCTGGTGTCGACCGCAATGTCTATGAAGGTCTTGGCTTCGCCCAGGTATTCGCCCAGCGGCAGCACATCGTCCGACATCGATCCGAACATGAAGCCCCGATAGACTTCGAAGCGGGGAAGTTTCGGCAGATCGTGGCTGTCGTCGTCGAAGGCGGGGCTGTAATGGCCGTCTTCCTTGAACTTCAAGCCGCGGATCCTGCCGGCGCTATCGAACGACCAGCTGTGATACTGGCAGACATGGATCTTGCGATTGCCCTGCGCCAGGTGGCAGAGCTTCGCGCCCTTGTGCGGACAGCTGTTGATGAAGGCATTCAGGTTGCCTTCCCCGTCCCGCATCACGACCACGGGCTGGCGGCCGACGGTGGTCGTCAGGTAGTCGTGGGGATGCGGCACTTGCGAGGTCAGCCCCAGGAATACCCAGTTCGCCTCGAAGATGTACTTCATCTCCAGCTCGAAGATTCTCGGGTCGCTGAACACGCCTCGGTGGACGCGGAATACGCCGTCCCCGGGGCGGTCGTCCAGCAAAGAAGCCACGTCTATCGGATCCATCCCTGTCTCCCACGGGTTGAAACTTATGGTATTACCAATTCATTTGTATAATGGTATAGTCGACGAACACGGTTGGCAATAGAAAAAAGCAGTCCGCGCGGCGCGACCATGCCGCCCCACCAGGAACGAAGAGGAGCGCTTCCATGTCTTACAACGTCGTCGTCTCGGCCCGCCTGGGGCCCTACGAAAGCCTGGCAGGACTGCTGGCCTCCGCAGGCTGCGCCGTGCGCCGGCTGCCGGTCGAGGCGCATCAATGGACGCCGGATCTCATCGCGCGGTTCTGTCCCGACGCCGACGCCTATGTCGGCATGTTCAACGGCATCCGCATCCCTGCCGAGGTCCTCGAAGCCTCTCCCCGTCTCAAGGTGGTCACGTCGCCCATCATCGGCACCGAGCACATAGACGTGGCCAAGGCGACCGAACTCGGCGTCGTCGTTGCCCATGGAGCCGCGGCGGAGAATTTCATCGGCATGGCGGAGGCGGCCGTCATGCTGATTGCGGCGCTGCGCAAGCAACTCCTGCCGAAGATGCGCACGCTGGCCGAAGGCACCTGGCGCCCCACCCCGCTGGGCGGCATGGTGAGCGGTTCGACCGTCGGCCTGATCGGTTTCGGCAACATCGGCCGCACCGTCGCCAGGATGCTGGCTCCCTGGAATTGCCGCATGCTGGTCGCCGACCCCTACGTGAAAGCCGACGTCGTGCAAGGCCACGGCGCCGCTTTGGTATCCATGGACACGCTGCTGGCCGAATCGGATACGGTGGTGGTCATGGTCACGCTGAGCAAGGAGACCTACCACCTGGTGGACGCCGCGGCCATTGCAAAGATGAAGGCCGGCGCAAGCCTCATCAATATCGGCCGCGGCGGTTGCGTGGACGAGGCAGCGCTGCTGGCGGCGCTCGAGTCCGGCAGGCTTTCCGGCGCGGGGATCGACACCTGGGAAACCGAACCGCTGCCCGCCGGCGATCCGCTGCTTCGGCATCCCCGTGTCATCGGCACCGGACATGCGGTCGGGCACTCGGAAGAACTCTATGCAAAGATGCCCGGCGTCGCGCTGGAAAACACGATGCGCGCGCTGCGCGGCGAGACGCCCCTGCACGTGCGCAATCCGGAAGTGCTCGAGCGCTGGCGCACGCGCATGGCGGCGCTGGCCTGAGGAAAGACTGTGGCGTCCTTGGCGGAACGCGGCCATCCGCCTGGCCCCGGGGCCGGGCGGATGCTGACTCGGGACGGTCCCGCTACCCCGCCGGCACCGGCCTCTCGCGCAGGAACGCGCGGGCCGCGTCCTGGATCGCCGTGCCTTCGAAGTAACGCGGGTTCATGGCCAGCATCATCTCCGCGCAGTTGTCGAAGGTGAGCGCCTTGAAATCCTCTTCCGTGATCAGCTCGGCCTGGATGAGGTTGTAGGCCTCGGACAGGATGCTGCGCGCATCCATCACGTCCCAATGGCCGATGTCCGATCCGAACATGGCCTTCAAGGTGGTCCCCACCGGGTTCAGCCGGCGGTTGAAGCCGACCGCCAGCATCCGGTCGTCGGCCTCGCAGCCGAAGTAGAAATTGTCGCAGAACAGCGCGCGCAAATCGCGTACTTCGGTCATGCCCGCCGCGCCGAATTCGTCGAACACCTCGGGACGCCCCGGCCTGGCCAGGCCGTGGTGGGGATGCTGCCGGAAACGCTCGGCCGTATGGCGAGCGTCGCCGAATTTCTCGAACAGCTCCGCCATCAGCTCGATATCAAGCTTGTCCGGATCCAGGCTGTTCTGGAGGTAGCGGACATTGCGCTTCTCCCAATGCTCGACGATGTCGTTGAGCAAGGTCAGCGCCCATCCCACCCCGCATTCGAGGAAGCCGAACTTGAGCGCCGGGAAGCGCCGCGTCACGCCGCCCAGGAACAGCGAACGGCAGAAGTACTCGGCGCCGGCGGCAAAGCTGCCGAGGTGGTTGTAGACATAGTTGGTGGGGGAATTGCGCGTGCGGGCGCCATGGGCCGAGGTGTGGCACAGGGGCGCCACGCCCAGTTCCACGCAGCGCCGCCAAAGCGGGTCATAGTCGTGGGGACTGTCCATGGCGATGGACGCCACCTGCTGGGCATGCGCGGCGAGCTCGGGCGCAACCGCCGCCACGCCCGGATGCGGGCGGCGGATCTCGGTGCCGATCATCACCGCCTTGTGCCCCAGTTCGAGCACCGCATGGTCCAGCTCCCGCACGGCTTCCTCCGGCGTATAGGCGGGAATGACCGCCACCGGGCGGATGCGGTCGCCCACGTCCTTGAACATGTCGGCATACATGGTGTTGAGCGCACGGCAGCGTACCTGCCGCAGCTCGTCATCCGGTATGTACAGGCCGCCGATGCCGTTGGTGGTCAGCATGTGGGCGAAGTCCAGGCCGGCGCGATCCATCTGCGATCGGAAGTACCTGGGCAGCATGGCCATGGCGCGATCGGCTGTATTCCTGCCCGACGGCGCCCCCCACCACAGCCCCTTGGTGGCGTTGTCGGCGAAGGCCGGCCCGCGGCTGCCGCGCTGGCGCGACCGCTCCATCAGTTCGACGCCGCCGATTTCCTTGACGTAGTCGTTCAGCACGAACTCGCACTCGATGATGTGCGCGTCGCAGTCGATGACGGGATGCCCGAGCCTGGCCCGTACCTCGTCCCCCGGATAGTCCGCGAATCCTGACACGATGGTCTCCTCTCAATGATGAAGCCTGCTTCTCTTAAACACGCATATTGTTTTACAATACTACCATAAAGACATCAAAGAAAAGGTGAGACATGCAAGCTCGTATCGAGGGAAAGGACGGGGGCGGGACGCAGGCGGGGGCCTGGCACGCGGCATGCGGAGTGGATGACCTGGCGATCGGCGGCGTGCTGCACGTGGAGATAGGCGGGCTTGCGCTTGCAGTCTTCCGGCTGGCCGATGGCTACTATGCGACTTCCGACATCTGCACGCACATGCGGTCGCGGCTGTCCGACGGCTACGTCAAGGGAGACACGGTGCAATGCCCGCTGCACTTCGGCAAATTCGACATCCGCACCGGCCGCGCGCTGTCCGCCCCGTGCAAGCGTGGCGTACGCTCCTTCGCCACCCGCATAGAAGCGGGCCGGGTCATGATCGGGATGTAGCCGTGCCGGTCCAATAGGCGCCGGTCAGCGCCAGGGTTGCGTTGCGGATGTGCGCCAGGCGGGCCGCCATTTCATCGCGGGCCGCCGCCCCATTCCTGGCGCGGAAGTGCGCCAGCATTTTCTCGGCAAAGGCAATGGTGCGCTCGGCCCGGTCAAGCCGGGCATGCAAGCGGTAATTCGATTGCAGAATCTGCCTGATCGCCAGGAACTGGGCGGACAGGGCGCGATTCTTCGAGGCCTGGACCACCACCGCATGGAAATCCATCGCCAGACCGGTGAAAACCGCCGGCTCGTCCGTGGCGGCGCGCATCCGCTCGAGCAGCGCTTCGAGCTGGACGAGATCATCCGGTCCGGCATGTTCGACGGCCAGCTCGGTCGCCTGGATCTCGATGGCGGCCTGGGCATCGACCATCTCGAGCTCGGTCACGCCCAGCATCTTCAGCTGGATGGACAGCAGGTCGGCATAGTGGGAGATGTTGCCGGCGGCGATCCAGGCGCCGCCGGCCTTGCCGGTGCGCACCTCGATCAGTCCGATCGCCACCAGCGAGCGCAGCGTATCGCGAATGGCGACCCGGGACACGCCGAACTTCTCGGCCAGCGAACGTTCGCTGCCGAGATAATCGCCCGTCCTGAGCTTGCCGGACAGGAAGGAATCGCGGATCTGCTGGATGAGCTGGTTGGAAAGCGTCTCGACATGGACCGGCTCCCATGCGGGCAGGCCGGAAGAGGCGCCCGCGTCGCGTTGCTTGCTGCGCTTGGAGTCGGTCATGAGGCGAAGCATGAAAGCTGGTTGGTGCGGAATTGTACACGCGGGCTTGCGCCGCGCCCCGCCCCGGGAGGCCGCGGCGCGCCTTACCGCCTCATCCGCCCCGGGCTACCTTCACTACCTGGGCTTCCATGTAGCCTTTCAAGCCGAGTTCGGCATACTCGCGGCCCAGGCCGGACTCCTTGCAACCGCCAAATGGCACGCCGGCCTCGGTGCCCACATGCTGGTTGACCCACGCCGTGCCGGCCTCGAGCCGGGCCGCGAGCGCCTCGCCGCGGGCCAGGTCGTTGGTCCAGATCGATCCGCCCAGCCCGAAGCGGGTGTCGTTGGCGCGCCGGATGGCATCGTCGATGTCGGTATAGCGGATCACCGGCAGCACGGGCCCGAAGGGCTCCTCGTCCACCAGGCGGGTTCCCTCGGCGATGTCGGCGACGATGGTCGGCTCGATGAAATAGCCGTCTCCCGGGATAGGGTTGCCGCCGGTCAGGATGCGGGCGCCGCTGCGCCGAGTGTCCTCGAGTATGCCCAGCACACGCTCGTACTGCATCTTGTTCTGCACCGGCCCCATGGTCACGTCCGGGTCGAAGCCATCGCCCACCCGCGCCTTGCGTGCGAGCGCCACCAGTTCGTCGCACATCGCATCGTAGATGCTGTCGTGCACGTACAAGCGCTTGATCGCCATGCAGACCTGCCCGCTATTGACGAAGGCCGCCTGGAAGATGCGCGGCGCCACCTCGGCCGGCTTGACGTCGTCGAGCACGATGGCCGCGTCGTTGCCGCCCAGCTCCAGCGTCACGCGCTTGAGCGTACCCGCCGCACTCGCCAGGACCCGCTTGCCGGTGGCGACCGATCCGGTAAAGGAGATCTTGTCGATGCCAGGATGCTCGGTGATCCACTGGCCGAGGTCGTTGCCGCCCGCCACGACGTTCAGCACGCCCGGGGGCAGCACGCGCTGGGCCAGTTCGCCCAGCCGCAACGTGGTGAGGGGTGTGTACGGCGAAGGCTTGACGACGATAGTGTCCCCCACGTACAAGGCTTGCGTGATCTTGGGCACGGCCAGGACGATGGGGACGTTCCAAGGCGTGATCGCCCCCACCACGCCCAGCGGGCGGTAGCGCAGCTCGGTGCGGCTCTGTGCATCGTCGCGCAGCAGCTCCGGCTTGATCTCGATGCGCGACAGCAGGTCGAACTGCGCCACGGCGCGATTGAGCTCCTCGCGCGCGCGGGCGAGCGGCTTGCCCTGCTCCGAGGTCAGGAGCGGCGCGAGTTCCTCGATCGACTCCTTGAGCGCCTGGCCCAGCTTGAGCAGGAACTCCCGGCGCTCGGCGAACGACAGTGCGCTCCATGGCACGAACGCGCGCCGCGCGGCCGCCACGGCGCGGTCGAGCTGCTCGCGCGAAGCGTCGGGGCAACGCGCGAACGGCGTTTCCCTGGATGGGTTGATCACGTCGAAGTATGCGTCGCTGCCCTCCGACTTGCCGTCGATGGTGTGGAAGAATTCGCCGAACGAAGATGGCCGGGAGACGCCGACCGCCGCTGCCTGAGAATGACCCATGATGACAACTCCGCGTATGGTGCTGAAAGAATGCTGAGAGGGAGAAGACCGGCAGCCCTACGTACCGGTCTTCCAGGAAATGACTTGGCCCGGCGAGCCTCCCCGAAGGTGGCACTCCACCATGCCGTGCTCATCGTGGCGCTGGGGCGGCGCGGCGCTGCCGCAGATGTCCGCGGCCTCCGGACATCGGGGGTGGAAACGGCAGCCGGCCGGGGCGTTCAGCGGATCCGGGAACCCGCGGCCCAGGTGCAGTTCGGGCAGCCCGAGCCCCGGATCGGGCGTCAGGATGGATCCCATCAGCGCCTGGGTATAGGGATGTCGCGGCGCCGTCATCAATTGCGATGCCCTGCCGGTCTCGACGATGCGCCCCAGGTACATGACCGCGACGCGATCGGCGATGTACTCGACCACTCCCAGGTCGTGGCTGACGAACACGTAGGTCAGCCCCAATTCCCGGCGCAGGTCCTGCAGCAGGTTCAGGATCTGCGCCTGCACGGATACGTCCAGCGCCGAGGTCGGTTCGTCGCACACCACGACCTCGGGCTTGAGCACCAGCGCCCGGGCGATCGCCACACGCTGGCGCTGGCCGCCGGACATCTGGCTGGGATAGGCGTGCAGGAAGCGGGCCGGCAATCCAACCTTGTCCATGATGTCGCGCACCAGCCGCCCGCGCTGCGCGGCATCGCCGATGCGATGCACGACGAGCGGCGCGGCGACGATCTCCCCTATGGTCTGCCTGGGATTCAGCGACGAATACGGATCCTGGAAAATGGGCTGGATCTTGCGCGCGATCTCGAGCCGGCTGAACGAAGCGATGGGCTTGCCGTCCACCGTCATCGTTCCCGAAGTGGGCTTGAGCAAGCCCAGCATCATCCAGCTGAGCGTGGTCTTGCCGCTGCCCGACTCGCCGACGATGCCGAGCGTTTCCCCTCGTTGCACGGTCAGGCAGACGTCGTCCACGGCCCGCAGCATGCGCGGCGTCCGGAACAGTCCGCCGCCCACGGGGTAGGTCTTGCACAGGTGCTCCACGGCAAGGATGGGCGTCTTGCCTGCCTTGGCGGCGGGGCGGGCGGAATCCAGCGTCACGGTATTCATAACAGGGCCTCCTGTGCCGCGGCGTGGATATCCCGCCCGGTGGCGGGCAGCAGGCACCGGTAGCGGTGGCCCGCCCCGGCGTCGCGCAATGCGATGACCCCATGCCGGCACGCTTCGTGCGCGTGCGCGCAGCGGTTGTGGAACGCGCAGCCGGCCGTTTCGCCGACGAGCGAAGGAACCGTCCCGGGTATCGAACCCAGCCTGCAATCCGCCGCGCCGGCCGGTTCACGGCCAGGGATGCAGCCCAGCAAGCCGCGCGTGTAGGGGTGGCTCGCCTGCCCGAAGACCTGGCCCGGCGTTCCCGATTCGACGATGCGGCCGCCGTACATGACCGCGACGGCGTCGGCCATGCGCGCCACCACGCCGAGATTATGGGTGATGAGGATAATGGCCATTCCCATCTCGGCCTGCAGCTTCTTGAGCAGTTGCAGGATCTGCACCTGAACTGTCACGTCCAGCGCGGTGGTCGGCTCGTCCGCGATGACCAGGGAAGGCTCGCACATGAGGGTCATGGCGATCATGACACGCTGCCTCAATCCCCCGGACAGCTGATGCGGGTACTGGCCCAGCCGCTGCGCCGCCGACATGATGCCGACGCGTTCGAGCAGCTCCACCCCGCGGTCGCGCGCCTGCCGGCGGCTGGCGCCCCGGTGCCGCATGTAGACCTCGGCCAGCTGGTCGCCCACGGTATAGACCGGATTCAGCGCGGTCATGGGGTCCTGGAAAATCATGCCCAGGCGGTCTCCCCTCAGCTTCGCGACCTCGCGCGGGGGCAGCCGGCTCAGATCACGCCCTTCGAACAGGATCTGCCGTGCGGACAACCTGGCCTTGCGCGGCAGGAGCTGCATCAGCGCCAGCGACGTCATGGTCTTGCCGCATCCGGACTCTCCGACCAGGCAGAAGGTCTGGCCGGCCGCAACGTCGAAGCTCACGTCGCTGACGGCCCGCAAGCGGCCGGCCGGCACGTCCATTTCCACGGACAGGCCCTCGACCCGGAGCAGCGTCGATTGAGTATTCATTGATGTACCCTCCTGTCGCTGCGCGACATCCTCCCCGGGGGAGGACGCGCGCCCTTCGGGCGGCCGGGCGGGCGCGCTCACTGGACTACCCTCCTGTCGCTGCGCGACATCCTCCCCGGGGGAGGACGCGCACCCTTCGGGCGGCCGGGCGGGCGCGCTCATGCCCTTCCCTCCGGCGCCGTGATGTCGCGCAGGCCGTCTCCCGCGAGGTTGATCGCCATGACGAGCAGGAAGATGGCCAGGCCCGGCAGCATGATCAGGTAGGGTTTGAAGAACATCATGGCCCGGCCTTCCGACACCATCAATCCCCATGATGGAGTAGGCGGCTGCACGCCCAGGCCCAGGAAGGACAAGGCCGCCTCGATGAGGATGACGATGGCGATCTCCAGGCTGGCGACGACGATGATCTGGTTCAGCACGTTGGGCAGGATCTCGCGGAACAATACGCGCGTGTGCGAGGCGCCGACCGCGCGGGCGGCATGGATGAATTCGCTGCTGCGCATCTGCTGCACCACGCTGCGCGTCACCACCGTGTAGCGATCCCAGGTCAGCAATCCCAGGATGATGATCATCGCGGTGAGCGAGCCCCCCACGATGGACACCAGGGACAAGGCGATCAGCACGCTGGGCAGCGCGAGCTTGACGTTCAGTATGTACACCACGGCGGTATCGACGCGCCCGCCGAAGTACCCGCCCAGGAGTCCGAGCAGCGAGCCAATGACCCCGGCGATGGCCGCCGCGCCGAACCCGACGGTGAGCGACACCCGCGCGCCATGGATGAGGCGGCTGAGATAGTCCCTTCCCAGGGCGTCGGTTCCCAGCACGTGCTCCCAGGAGCCTGTCGTCCAGACCGGATCGATCAGCGTCTTGGAAAGATCCTGTGCGTAGGGGTCGTACGGCGCCAGCCAATGCGCGAAGATGGCGACGAACAGTGCCAGCAGCACGATGGCGGCGCCGATGATGAATCCCACGTGAGACCGGGCCCGGCGCCGCATGAGGGCACGGGGCGAGGCCGGATCGTTGCGGGAGGCGGCGGCGTCGGCGAGGTTCGCGTCCATGACGGTGCTCATAGCTTGATCCTCGGATCCAGGCGCGCGTTGATCAGGTCCGCCAGCATGGTCAGAAAGATGTAGCAGAAGGCAAGGAAGACCAGGATGGATTGCACCACCGGAAAGTCGATCTGGCTGATGGAGTGGAAGGCGAGCTGGCCGATGCCGTTGAGCCCGAACACGGATTCGACGATGACCGATCCGCCCAGCAGGAAGCCCAGCGACACGGCCGACACCGAGACGACCGGCAGGATGGCGGTGCGCAGCGCGTGCTTGAACAGGACGGACCCCGCCGACAGTCCCTTGGCGCGAGCCGTGCGGACGAAATCGGAGGACAGCGCCTCGATCATGCCGGCGCGGGTCAGCCGCATCTTGGAGGGCATCGTCGCCAGCCCCAGCGTAATGGTCGGCAGGATGAAGTGCACCCAGGTGTCCGATCCGGAGACAGGGGTCCACTGCAGCTTGACCGAGAATGCATAGATCAGGATGAGCGCGAACCAGAAGTTGGGGATGGCCTGGCCGAACACCGCCAGGGCCAGCGCCGTGCGGTCCACCCAGGAGTTCGGCCGCATGGCCGCCACCACACCCAGCGGAATGGCGACCACCAGCGACAGCAGCAGCGCCGACAGCGCCAGCGCCACCGTCACCCCAAGGTGATCCACGATCAGCTCCAGCACCGGCACGCGCGAGAACAGCGACGTGCCGAGGTCGCCATGGAGCGCGCTCCATACCCAGTCGAAGTACTGGACGTGGAGCGGACGGTCGAGCCCGTACATGTGGGCGACGCGGGCGATCTCCTCCGGCGTGGCGGTTTCGCCGGCCAAGGCCGACGCGAGGTCTCCGGACAGCCGCAGCAACGCGAATCCGATCACCGAGACGGTGACGGCCACCAGCAGCGAAACGCCCAGTCTGCGAAGAAAAAAGCGCAGCATTCCGCCCTCACTTCCAATGGACTTCGTAGAAGTCGAGGCCATAGACGCCGCCCGAGGTCTTGTCGAGCACGAGGTCGCGGTTGTGGATGAAGACGTCCGGCTTGGTCGCCAGCGGCACCACATAGACCTGCTGGTTCGCGCGGTCGTAGGCCTGCTTATAGATGGCTTCGCGGCGCTCCTCGTCCGTCGTCGACATGCCTTCGCGCATCCAGGCCTGGATCTGCTTGTCGTGCCAGTAGTCGCGCTGGCCCGGCGCGAAGAAGAACTGGATGGGCGAGGAGGCATCCGGCAGGCCGCCGGAGGTCCACAGGCTGACCAGCACCTGCTGCTTGCCCTGGCGCTGCTTCTCGCGATAGCCGGCGAATGTAATGCGGTCGACCTTGGCCCGTATTCCTACCTTGCGCAATTCCCCCGCGACCGCCTCGGCCAGCCCCGTCGATCCCGGCGTGGCGGTCAACTCGACGTCGAAGCCGTTGGGGTAGCCGGCCTCGGCCAGCAGCTTCTTGGCCGCCGCGGGGTCGTAGGCCGGCGGCTTGGTGGAGTAGGCGCAAGCGCGGTGGATGGGCAGGCACAACGCGTCGGGCGCCAGCACGGCGTCGCCGCCCGGCGTCACACTGCGCGCCACCAGGGTGCGGTTGATCGCATGCGCCATGGCCTGCCGCACCTTAAGGTTGGACAACGCGGCATTGCCCGAGCGGTTGGCCGCGTCGATGGCCATGAACTGGTAGGTCAGGCTCTCGTTGGCGCTGAGCTTCAGGTTGGGCTGCTTGGCCAGCATGTCGGCCTGGGCCTTGTCCGAGACCTTGATGAAATCGACGTTGCCCGTGGCCAGGTTGGCGATCTGCGTCTGCGCATCGGGCATGGCGACGGCTTCGACCCGGTCGATGCGGGCCGCCGGCTTGCAGGAAGTACCATGCTTGTAGTCGGGATTCCTGACCAGCACGATCTTGTCGGTGCCGAAGGTCTCGACCTTGTACGGGCCGGTTCCTATCGGCGTCTTGCGGCCGAAATCCCCCTTGTTCTGGTACTTGCCGTGCACGTCGGACGGCACGATGGGGCTGGAATAAGCCAGCCGCAGCATGGCGGTGGGCGCCGGCCCGTTGGTATGGATGCGAACCGTGTAGCGGTCCACCTTCTCGGCGCGCTTGAACGGCGCGTAGTTTTCGGCGAAACGCAACCCGTTGTTCGGATCGGTCAGCCAGTTGAAGGTATAGAGGACGTCGTCCGCGTCAAAGTCCGAGCCGTCGTGGAACTTGACGCCGGTATGCAGCTTCATCTCCAGCGTCTGGTCGTCCAGCCATTTCCACGAGCTCGCCAGATTGGGCTGGAACTTGCCCGTGCGGTTGTCGAAGCACAGCAGCGGATCGAACAGGCCGCGCGAGAACATGCCTACCTCAGGGTTCGGCCCGTCATACAGGATCATGCTGGAAATGGGTTCCACCAGGCCGATGCGCAGGGTGTTCTTCGCCTTTTGCGCGTGCACCGTGCCGGCGCCGAACGCCAGCGTACAGGATGCGAGGACGGCGGCGATTCGTATACCTTTCATGTGTCTCCTCCTTGTCGGCATGTCAGCGGCCCGCCGGGGGCGCGGCCTTCAGCATTTCGGCGGCGCCCACTTCCACCGCCACGTCGGCTGGCAGTACTACCGATGCCGAACGGACGCGGTACCAGTCGCCGTGCAACGCGGCCTGCGGCACGTCGCCCGCGGCCAGGGCCTTGGCCAGGCGCAGCATCAGCCGGCGAAAATTGACGATGCCCCGATCGGAATGGCCGAGGTTCTCGCGCGAACGGTCGACGATGGTCCCCATGCTTTCCTGCACCGCCGCGTCCTGGTTGGGAATGCCGGTGATGCCCGTGAAGTTGTCGGTGCGCTGCTTCTCGCGATCGATGCCGTAGTCGTTCTCCGCGTTGAGCAGCGGCATATAGGCCTCGTCCACCGGTCCCCAGAAACCGTCGCGGCCGCCGCGCGTCTCGCGTTCCTTGTCGGTATACGGACGGGCCGGGCTCGCGCTGAACGACCAGGTCCAGGTCGTGTGGTCGTCGATGGGCACCCAGGCATGGCCGTCGTAGGGCTCCTGGCTGGATTCCCTGAACGTGCCCACCGGCGGGATCATCGTGTAGCAGGGCAGCAGGAATTGCGTGATGCGCCAGTAGTAGTGACCGGGCTCCGCATTGCGGCGCGCGGCGATCACCAGCCCGGCATTGCTTTCGGACACCTCGAAGACGGGATGCCGGTCGCTCTGGTGATAGGGGTTGCGCGGCGCCGAGTCGGTCCCCTCCTTGCGGCTGTGCAGGAAAGAGATATGACTGGAGTCGATTCCTCCCTCCACCGCCTGCGCCCAGTTGCACCGCTGCATGCGCTTGGTGGCCGTGCGTTGCGCCGCGGGCAGCTCCGACCATTCGAACTCGGGCAGCGGCCCCTCCGTTCCCCGCGGCCCCATGTAGGTCCACACCACGCCGCCCCGCACCACGGTGGGATAGGCGGCGATGCGCACGCGTTCCTTGTAGTTGGTCTCGTGCGGTTCGGACGGCATGTCGACGCAGTTGCCGTCCACATCGAACTTCCAACCGTGGTAGACGCAGCGCAGGCCGTTCTCCTCGTTCCGGCCATAGTAGAGTCCGGCGCGCCGATGCGCGCAATACGCCTCCACCAGCCCCACCCGCCCGCTGGTGTCGCGGAAGGCCACCAGGTCCTCGCCCAGCAATCGCACCCGTACCGGCGCGCCGTCGGGCTCGGGTACTTCTTCCTCCAGCAGCGCCGGCAGCCAGAAGCGGCGAAACAGTTCGCCCATGGGGGTACCCGGCCCCACCTGCGTCAAGATGTCGTTGTCTTTCTTGGACAGCACCTGATTACTCCTTTCTTCCGCGGCCCTATTGCCAGGTCGCAAAGGCCATGGCCGTACCGGTTCCCGCGTGCGAGCGGTAGCAGGGCACGTAGGCCACCAGTTCCATATCCATGCCGGCCTCGGCGCAGGCCGCGGCCACCGGCAGCCAGTTCTTGCATTCGGAGGTGCCCGACTGCAGGAGGGCTTCATCCATGCCGCGCAGCCACGCTTCGTCGCGGCGCTGCATGGCCCCCAGCAATGCACGGTCGAAAGCCTCGTCGATCACGAAATGGCTCAGTCCACCCGAGGCGATCAACGCCACGCTCAAGTCTTCCGGCCACGCCGCCACCGCGCGCGCCAGCGCCTTGCCCAGGTCCACGCAGCGTGCCGCGCGAGGTTGGTTGGGCGGATAGAAGGTATTGAGCATGATCGGCACGTGCGGCAGCACACGCCCCTTCATCAGCCGTTGGTAGACGAAGCCGAAGGCGTGGGGCATGCCGGTGGACGGCCCCGGGCCCCGTTGCGGCATCTCGTCGGACTGGGCAAGGTCGAAGCCGGCGTCCGCCAGCGCCGCGCCCAGGTGCGCGGCCAGCTCGGGATGAGCCGGATAGCGCGACGAAACCGCGGGCTTGATGGCGGTAGCGGAGATCGCGATCGCGGGCGAGAGCTTGGCCAGCCGGTCGGGGTGCACCGGCTCGTCGGCGACCTCGGCGCCCGTGTACATCCACAGGGCCGGAGTCAGCCGCGGGCCGAAGACTTCGCGCTGGTCATTGCCGACGATAATGGCCACGTCCGGGCGCGCTGCGTCGAGCTTGCCCGCCAGTGTTTCCACCGCCTCGGCGCAGCGCTGCGCGTGGCGGGCCATGGCGGCGGGCGTCACGCGCTCGTGAAGGTTCTCCTCGCGCCGCAGGGCGGCGAGCTCCTCGAAGCCGTAGGTGGCGCCGCGATAAGGATGGGCCGGTTCGGCCCTGTCGGCATCGACCCGCAGGTGCCATTTGTCTGACGGCGTGGAAAGCTGCGGCCCATGCGATGTCCCCATGCCCAGGACTATGCGCGCCATGCCGCCCCCCCTGCGCGACAGGCCGCGCCGCAGCGATCAGCGCGCGAGAGCCGGCGGGCCGGGCGCCCGCCTCGTCGATGTGTCTCCATGTTCCCAGCTTCGGCAGATTATTCTAATACTCATACTGTATGAGTGATAAATTGGACTGTCAAGCCGAAGCCCGGGCCCGAGCATCGCGCGGGACCCTCCCGCGCCCGCGGCTCAAGCCTTGGTACGCGGCGCTTTTCCACCTGCGTGTGATGTGCTTTAGTGTTTATACTGAGCCGGGCCGCCGGTCGGTAATGCGGGGCCGACGCAGAG
>Ga0182748_1002820_pt1 | contig 15265 bp, 12 predicted proteins | sample eDN3rd37CKraftOP_FD_128877 | JGI IMG/M metagenome (GOLD analysis project Ga0182748, IMG submission 128877) | Enriched Organic Plus compost microbial communities from Emeryville, California, USA - eDNA 3rd pass 37_C Kraft OP (version 2) (version 2) ...
GCCGCGTAGCGGTCGGCCTCGAATTCGTCGCGCCGCGAATACCAGCTCGCCAGCGGCGTGACGGGGAAGGTGAACACCGGCACCGCCAGGAAGAAGAGCAGCAGCGCCATGGCGTCGTTGCGCCCGCCCAGCTGCGGCAGCACGCCCAGGCCGGTGTAGAACCAGGGCTGCTGCGCCAGCCAGCCCAGCAGGGCGAAGAAGGCCAGCGCCGCGGCGAAGCCCAGCGCCAGCCGGCGCACGATGTGGTGGCGCTTGAAGTGGCCCAGCTCGTGGGCCAGCACGGCCTCGATCTCGTCGGCGTTCAGGCGCGCCAGCAGGGTGTCGAAGAAGACGATGCGGCGCGAGCGGCCGAAGCCGGTGAAGTAGGCGTTGCCGTGGGCCGAGCGCTTGGAGCCGTCCATCACGAAGAGGCCGTTCAGCGCGAAGCCGCATCGCTCGGCCAGCGCATCGATGCGCGAGGCGAGCTCCGGATTCTGCAGCGGGGTGAACTTGTTGAACAGCGGCGCGATCACCGTCGGGAAGATCAGCATCACCAGCACGTTGAAGACCGCCCAGACGCCCCAGGCCCACAGCCACCAATAGGCGCCGGCCTCGGCCATGATCCACAGCACCGCCGCGGCCAGCGGCAGGCCCAGCGCCAGCGACACCAGCAAGCCCTTGGCCGCGTCGGCGGCGAACAGGCGCGGCGTCATGCGGTTGAAGCCGAAGCGCGCTTCCAGGCGGAACTGCCGCCACAGGGTGAAGGGCAGGCCCAGCAGGGCGAGCAGCCCGGCCACCGAGGCCAGCAGCAGCAGCTGGCGCAGCATGTCGCCGCGCACGAGCTCGGCCAGGAAGGTGTCGATCGCCTGCAGCCCGCCCAGCAGGGTCAGCCCGACCAGCACGGCCGCGTCGAACACGCGCTCGACCATGCCCAGGCGCACCCGGGCGATCGTGTAGTCGGCCGCGCGCTGGTGGCTGGCCAGGCCGATGCGGGCGGAGAATTCGGGCGGCACGGCGCCGCGGTGGGTGCCGACGTGGCGGATCTGGCGGCCCGCCAGCCACAGGCGCAGGACGACGTCGGCAAGCAGGAAGAGGGCGAACAGCGCGGTGAACATGGAGGGAGGCGGGTGCGGCGTGCTGGCGTGTGAGAAAATCCGGCCTAGTCGAAATCCGGCGTCTTTAAGGCAAATTATATGGCTGTGAACGAGAACCGCCTGGTCTGGCTGGACATGGAAATGACCGGCCTGGACCCGGAAAAGGAACGCATCATCGAAGTCGCCGTGGTGGTGACCGAGCCCGACCTGGCCGTGGTGGCCGAAGGCCCGGTGCTGGTGGTCCACCAGCCCGACAGCCTGCTCGACGCCATGGACAACTGGAACCAGGCCACCCACGGCCGCAGCGGCCTGACCGCCAAGGTGCGCGCCTCGACGCTGGACGAGGCGCAGGCCGAGGACCTGCTGCTGGACTTCCTGGCCCGGCACGTGCCGGCGGGCAAGTCGCCGCTGTGCGGCAACACCATCGGCCAGGACCGCCGCTTCATGGTGCGCTACATGCCGCGCCTGGAGCGCTTCTTCCACTACCGCAACCTGGACGTCAGCACGCTCAAGGAGCTGGCGCGGCGCTGGCGGCCCGAGGTCTACAAGGGCTTCGACAAGAAGAGCCGGCACGAGGCCCTGGCCGACATCTACGAGTCGATCGAAGAGCTCAAGTACTACCGCGAGCACTTCCTGCGGGTCTAGGCGGGCGTAGTCCGGGCGGCAGGGGCTGCGCCGGGCGCGGCCCGGCGGCAGGCCGAGGCTGGGCCGGCCGTCAGCGCGGCGCGGCCGCGCGGCCGGCCACCCTGCCGTACCACAGGTAGAGCATCGCCGCCGACAGCGCCAGGCCCACCGCCGCGGCCGCCCACATGGCCGCCGCGCCTGCGGGCGCCCCGGGCGGCAGCGCCGCCACCAGGCCAGGCAGGCCGCCGGCGCCCGGCCCGAAGGCGAACCACCAGCCGCCGCCCAGCCCCACCAGCAGCAGCGACACCGTCTGCAGCAGCATGGGCACCAGCGCCACCTTGTAGGCGCGCAGCAGGTAGGACGAGGCGCACTGCACCGCGTCGCACAGGTGGAAGAGCGGCAGGATGGGCAGCAGCGCCAGCGCCACCGCGGCGACCTGCGCGTCGCCGGTGTAGGCGGCGACGATCCCGCCGCGCGCGCCGTACAGCACGCAGGCCGTCAGCGCCGCGCCCGCCAGGGCCAGCGCCAGCGTGGCGCGCCCGGTGCGCGCGGCCAGTCCCGCCTGGCCGGCGCCGATGGCCTGCGCGGTCAGCGCCCCGCCGGCCACGCCCAGCGCCATCGGCATCATGTAGGACAGCGCCGCCAGGTTGGCCAGGATCTGGTGGCCGCCGCTGACGTAGGTGCCTTCGCGCGCCACCAGCAGGGCCATGAAGGTGAAGGCGCAGACTTCCACCAGGTAGGACCCGCCCATGGGCAGGCCCAGCCGCAGCAGTTCCTTCTGCGCCGCCCAGCGCGGCCGGCCCAGGCAAGGCCGGAATCGGGCGAAGGCGGCGTCGTGCCGCAGCACCCATACGCCGGCGGCCAGGCTGATCCAGAAGACGATGGCCGTGGCCAGGCCCGCGCCGACCGCGCCCAGCGCCGGCAGGCCGAACTTGCCGTAGATCAGCAGCCAGTTGCACAGCGCCTTGAGCAGCACGCCCGCCAGGTTGATGGCCATGACCACCTTGGGCCGCGAGACGGCGTTGCCCAGGGCGTACACGGTGCGGAACATCAGCGCCGCGGGCAGGGCCAGCACCAGCGCCGCCAGGTAGCCGCCGACCCGCTCGCGCACCTGCGGCGCGACCTCGCCGGACAGCGACAGCCAGGCGTCGGGAAAGAGCAGCAGGGCGCCGCCGCCCACCGACAGCCCCAGCGCCAGCCAGATGCCCTGGCCCCACATGGCGCCCACCTCGCCGTGCCGGCCGGCGCCATAGTGCTGGGCCAGGATGGGAATCAGCGCGTGCACCACGCCCATCAGGCTGACGAACACCGTGATGTAGATGGAGGCGGCCAGCGACATGGCGGCCAGGTCGGCGGCGCTGGAATGGCCCGTCATGGCCGTGTCGAGCACGCCGAAGGCGATGCCGGCCCACTGGCCCACCAGCACCGGCCAGGCCTGGCGCACGATGCGGGCCAGCAGCCCGCGCCGGCCGGCCGGGGGCGGATCGGCGTCCCGGGCTTGCGCGGCGGCGGTCATTGCCGGGGCGCGATGCGCAGCAGCCGGAAGACTTCGTGGCGGTCGGCGCGCCGGCCGCCTTCCCACAGCACGGTGCCGCCGTCGCTGTAGGCGGCGGTGCCGTCGCGCAGGGACTCGCGGCTGGTCTGCTGCAGCACCAGCGTGCAGCGCGAGTCGTAGGTGAAGTCGATGTCCTGGAACACCAGGAAGGACGCGCGCTGGCCGCTGCCCACGCTGAGCGCGCGCAGGCATTCGCCCGGCTGCCGCTCGCGCGCCAGCACGCCGGCCAGCTCGGCCGAGACGGTGCGGTAGCTGCGCGCGTAGTCGACCGCCGGCATCCACAGCAGCACCAGCAGCAGCCAGGTGGTGGCCAGCCCGCAGGCCGACAGCACCGTGCCGCGCCACAGCGCGGCCGGCCGGGTGCTGACCCGCCAGCGCACCAGCGCCACCCAGGTCAGCGTGACCACCAGCCCCAGGACGAAGGCCGGTATGGAAATGCGCGGCTCGAAGCCGGTGGTCTGGCGGGCGATGTTGCCGGCGATCTTGGACGGCCAGCCGAAGTGCAGGGCGACCCAGCCCAGCCAGACGGTGGCCGCGGTCAGCGAAAAGCACATGACCGCGAACCAGTCCAGCGTGTTGACGATGCCGCGGCGCAGCGTGGGCAGGGAAAACGCCGCCAGCACGGCGCAGGGCACCACCAGCAGCATGAATTCCGGTTCGGAGGGCTGCACCATGACCGGCAGCAGCAGCAGCGAGCCCAGCGCCAGGGACAGCGGCACCCAGATGTGCGGCGAGACCAGCCAGTCGCGCCAGCGCCAGATCGCCAGCAGCGCCAGCGGCCAGGTCGGCCACAGGAACCAGGGCATGTCGCGCAGGGTGCGCAGGGCATCGCCCAGCGCCGGCACGCCGAACACCGACTCGTTCCACAGGTACCAGTTGCGCATCCAGTATTCGCTGGCGCGCCCGGCCGGTATCCACCAGGCCAGCACCAGCACGGCGGCCAGCGCCAGCCCGCCCAGCAGCCAGCGGCGCGCCGGCCACAGCGGGCTGCGCGGCTGCGCGAGCAGCGCCACGGCCAGCACCAGTGGCAGGGCGCCCGGCCAGGAGCGCGTCAGGAAGGCGCCGGCCAGCGACAGCCCCAGCACCAGCGCGCCCACCGCCGGCTTGTCCAGCATGCGCGCCACGGCGTAGAAGGCCATGGCCTGGAAGGCCATGATGGCCGGGACTTCGGAGGTCTCATGGGTGCGCAGCAGGATGCCGGCGGTGGCGATCAGCAGCAGCAGGGCGGCGTCGGCCAGCATGCGGCCGTAGTCGCGCACCGTCGGCTCGCCGCCGAAGGGCAGGGCGAGCGGCTGGGCCTCGGGCCGGCGGCCCAGCAGGTAGGTGCCGTACCACAGCGCCCAGGTGGTCATGCCGAACCACAGCAGGTTGGGCAGGCGCGAGGCGTTGATCTCGCCGATCAGCGGGCCGGCCAGCCAGATCGACAGCGCGCCCATCCAGGTGACCAGGGGGCCGTCCTGGGCGTGGGCGAGCTGGCCGACCTGCGGCAGCAGCCAGGCGTCCAGGCCTTCGCGCAGCGCGGTGAGCATGGTCGCCACGCCGACCACGTCGTCGGTCTTCCAGGGGTCGCGCGAGAACAGGCCCGCCACGATGTAGACGAAGGTCAGCCCCAGCAGCGCCAGCCGGGGCAGTTTCGTGGTGGCCGGGGCGGTCAGCCGGGCCGGAGTGGATCGCGCTATCGAAGACACGGGCGTACTGTAACCGGAGGTCGTGCGGCCGGCCATGCGGCCAGGTGGAAATTGCCCCCCGATGCAATAAAAAGGCAGCCTTGCGGCTGCCTGGGGTGCTGCTGCCGCGCTGCGGCGCGGCAAGGCGGGCGTCAGGAGGCCTTCTTGGTGCCGGCCGTGCGGGCGAAGCGGGCGCGGAACTTCTCGACGCGGCCGGCCTCGACGATGCGGGTCTGGGCGCCGGTGTAGAAGGGGTGCGACTTGGAGGTGACGTCGCACTTGTAGACCGGGTAGGTCTTGCCGTCGAGCTCGACGGTCTCGCGGGTGGCGATGGTGGAGCGGGTCAGGAATTTGTCGCCCGTCTGCACGTCCATGAAGACCACTTCGCGGTATTCGGGGTGGATGCCTTCTTTCATGATCGGTCCTTGTGAATATGGGTCGCCGGCGGGGCGGGAAGGGCGCCGGCTGGCGCCAGCGTATCCGGGTTGCCCCGCTACGTATCCGGAAGATAACCATGAATTCTACCATGGTGGGCCTGTTTTGTGCTTGCCGCGGCCTGGCTGGCTCGTGTCCGCCCGGCGTGCCGGGGACCACGGCACGCCGGCGCGAGCCGGCAGGGGCGAGTTCCCGGGGCATTCCTTGACGTATTTTTAATTGCCGCTGCGCCGGGGGCCTCCTAGAATGCGCCGGCCCATGGCCGTCAGGCGGCCGGGCTGGCGCGCCGGGCCACGGCCGCGCGGCATGGGCCGCGCGGCAGGCCGACGGCGCTTTTCCTGGATGGGAAGGCAGAGGGAGGGAACAATCATGCAAAGGCGTCTGTTCGCGGAATTCTTCGGGACATTCTGGCTGGTGTTCGGCGGCTGCGGCAGCGCGGTGCTGGCGGCGGCCTTCCCGGAACTGGGCATAGGCTTCGCCGGGGTGGCGCTGGCCTTCGGGCTGACCGTGGTGACCATGGCCTATGCGGTGGGCCATATTTCGGGCGGGCATTTCAACCCGGCCGTGACGGTGGGCCTGCTGGCCGGCGGCCGCTTCGCGGCCCGGGACGTGGTGCCTTACGTCGTGGCCCAGGTGATCGGCGCCGTGGCGGCCGGGGCCGTGCTCTACCTGATCGCCAGCGGCAAGGCGGGCTTCGACGCCTCGGCGGGCTTCGCCTCCAACGGCTACGGCGAGCATTCGCCGGACGGCTATGCGCTGACGGCGGCCATCGCGGCCGAGTTCGTGCTGACGGCCTTCTTCCTGATCGTCATCCTGGGCGCGACCGACAAGCGCGCGCCGGCCGGCTTCGCGCCGCTGGCCATCGGCCTGGCGCTGACGCTCATCCACCTGATCAGCATCCCGGTGACCAATACCTCGGTCAACCCGGCGCGCAGCACCGGCGTGGCGCTGTTCCAGGGCTCGTGGGCGATCGGCCAGCTGTGGCTGTTCTGGGTCGTGCCGCTGCTGGGCGGCGCCGTGGGCGGGCTGGTCTACCGCACGCTGCTGGCGGGCGACGAGCGCTGAGCGACCAGGGCTCGGCGACGGGATTGGATCAACCCGCGGGCGGGGCGGCTGCCGTCCCCCGCCGCGTGCCCATGGCCGCACCGGCCGGTCCGCCGGCCGCCCGGCCTAGATCTGGCCGAGCTCCGCCAGCGACACCACCTGCGTTCCGGCCACGATCAGGTGGTCGATCAGGCGCACGTCCACCAGCGCCAGCGCCTGCTTGAGATGGCGGGTGAGCATCTGGTCGGCCAGGCTGGCCTGGCCCGCGCCCGAGGGGTGGTTGTGCGCCAGGATGAGCGCGGCGGCGTGGTGCTCCAGCGCCGAGCGCACGACTTCCCGGGGGTAGACCGAGGCCTGGGTCAGGGTGCCGCGGGCGACGTCCTCGCAGGCGATGAGCCGCAGCTGGTTGTCCAGGTAGAGCGCCAGGCAGTGCTCCACGGTGCGGTGCCCCAGCGCCGCCGTGCAGTATTGCTTGACCAGCGCCGGCTGGTTCAAGGCGCTGCCGCGCGACAGGTCCTCGGCCATGGCGCGGCGCGCCAGCTCCAGCACCGCCAGCAGCTGGCAGATCTTGGCGCTGCCCAGCCCCGGGATGGCCAGCAGGTCGTCGTGCGAGGCCGACAGCAGCAGGCGCAGGCCGCCGAAGCGCGACAGCAGCGCGCGGCCCAGCCCGACGGCGTCGCAGCCGGCCGTGCCGGTGCGCAGCATGAGGGCGAGCAGTTCGGCGTCGGTCAGCACGGCGGCGCCGCGGCGCAACAGGCGCTCGCGCGGGCGTTCGTCCAGGGGCGGGGGCGGGCAGTTCATGGCAGGCTCTAAAATCGGGGTTTGCGTGGCAGCCGATACGGTGACAGATCTTGAGCGCCCCCAACCAGCAAGTGAACGTTTTGGTCCATCCGGACTCCTACCTGACCCTGCACTACCGCGTCGTCCTGGCCTCCGGGCCGGCCGCGGGCTCGGTCTTCACCGATACCTACGACGGCCGCCCGGCCACGCTGCAGATGGGCGCGGGCCAGTGGGCGCCGGGCATGGAGGCCGCCCTGCTGGGCCGCGCCGAAGGCGAGGCCTTCAGCGTCGAGCTGGCGCCGGGCGAGGCCTACGGCGAGCGCAACCCCGAGCTCCTGCAGCGGGTCGGCCGCGCCATGCTGGCCGAGCACGCCGGCCCCGACGCGGCCTTCGAGCCGGGCGACCTGGTCGAGTTCCAGGCGCCCAACGGCGGGCGCTATTCCGGCGTCTTCAAGGAATGGGGCGAGGGCTGGGCGCTGTTCGATTTCAACCATCCGCTGGCCGGCACGGCCCTGCGGCTGGACGCGACCATATTGGGAATCCTGTGATGAGCAAGGCCTCCGAGGCGCCCGCCGCCGGCGCCGAAGTCACCCTGGCGCAGCCGCGCGGCTTCTGCGCCGGCGTGGACCGCGCCATCGAGATCGTCGAGCGCGCCCTGGCGCTGCACGGCGCGCCCATCTACGTGCGCCACGAGATCGTGCACAACCGCTACGTCGTGGCCGACCTGCGCGCCAAGGGCGCGGTCTTCATCGACGAGCTGGACGACGCCCCGCCCGGGGCCATCGTGGTGTTCTCCGCCCACGGCGTGTCCAAGGCCGTGCGCCGCGAGGCCGAGTCGCGCGGCCTGCAGGTCTTCGACGCCACCTGCCCGCTGGTGACCAAGGTGCACGTCGAAGTCGCGCGCATGCGCGCGGCCGGGCGCGAGATCATCATGATCGGCCACAAGGGCCACCCGGAAGTCGAAGGCACGCTGGGCCAGGCCGAGGGCGGCATGTACCTGGTCGAGACCGCCGAGGACGTGGCGGCCCTGCAGGTCCGCGACCCGGCCAACCTCGCCTTCGTCACCCAGACCACGCTGTCGGTGGACGACGCCTCGGCCGTGGCCGGCGCGCTGCGCGCGCGCTTTCCCGACATCGCCGAGCCCCGCAAGAGCGACATCTGCTACGCCACGCAGAACCGCCAGGACGCCGTCAAGGTGCTGGCGCCGGCCTGTGACCTGGTGCTGGTGGTGGGCAGCGTCAACAGTTCCAACTCCAACCGGCTGCGCGAAGTGGCCGAGCGCAAGGGCACGCCCGCCTACCTGATAGACGGCGCCGACGCCATCGACCCGGCCTGGCTGGAAGGCCGCCCGCGCATCGGCATCACCGCCGGGGCGTCGGCCCCGGAAGTGCTGGTGCGGCAGGTGATCGACCGCCTGAAGGAGCTGGGCGCGGTGTCGGTGCGCACCATGCCGGGGCTGGAGGAAAGCATCGCCTTCCCGCTGCCCAAGGGGCTGTCGCGCAAGGCGACTCCCGCGGCCCCGGCTGCGTAGGCCCCGGAAATGGCAAAGGGCGGCGCCGATGGCGCCGCCCTTTCGTACTGGTGCCGGAGATAGGAGTCGAACCTACGACCTTCGCATTACGAATGCGCTGCTCTACCAACTGAGCTACACCGGCGAAGCTCAAAATAATAGCATGACTTTGCGACGGCTCGCGACGCCGCCCAGGGGCAGGGCGCCTTGCCGCGCTGGCCTTCGCGGTTGTGCTATGTCCCCGAAAAGCGCCATAATTTTCCGGACCGGAGCGCTTCCATCAGGAGCGCTTTCATTGACCGCCCGGCATATCCGAAGAAACGGGTGGAAATGGTCCGGGGCAGCGATCGGCAAAAAGACTTATCAACCCCCCCTAGCCGGGCCATATCGACGCCGGCGCTGGAACCGAGGAGACAGCTTTGAAGATACCCACCCTGATCCCGGCAGCCGCATTGGCCGCCGCGTCGCTCGCCCTGGCCGGCCCCGCGCAGGCGCAGGGCTTCCCGCCCTCCAAGCCCGTGACGCTGGTGGTCGGCTTCGCGCCCGGCGGCGCCGCCGATTCGGCCGCGCGCCTCATCGCCCGCAAGCTGGGCGACAACATCGGCCAATCCGTCGTGGTGGAGAACAAGCCCGGCGCGGGCGGCAACATCGCCCATCAACTGGTCGCCAACAGCCCGGCGGACGGCTCGGTGCTGCTGCTCGGCTCGGTCGGGCCGCTGACCATCGCGCCGCACATGATGAAGCTGCCCTACGACCCGTTCAAGGACCTCGCCCCCGTGTCGGGCGGCGTGTACTTCCCCAACGTGCTCGTGGTGCACAAGGGCGTGGGCGTGAAGACGCTGGCCGAATTCGTGCAGCTGTCCAAGGACAAGCCCGACAGCGTGGAATACGCCTCGACCGGCGCGGGCTCGGCCTCGCACCTGGCGGGCGAACTGTTCAACCAGCGTGCAGGCATAAACATGGTGCACGTTCCCTACAAGGGCGGCGCTCCGGCCCTGCAGGACCTGCTCGGCGAGCGCATCGCCAGCTACTTCGCCGCACCGCCCACGGCCATGCCGCACGTGGAGACCGGCAGGCTGATCCCGCTGGCCACCACCGGCCTGACCCGCCCGGCCTACCTGCCCGACATCCCCACGGTCGCCGAATCGGGCTATCCGGGCTTCGAGGCGCTCAACTGGTACGCCTTCGTCGCCCCGGCCAAGACGCCCGAGCCGCTGCTCGATCGCTGGAACCAGGAAATCGTCAAGGCGCTGAACGACCCGGAGGTGAAGGAAGCGCTCGACAAGCACGGCCTGTCTCCCCATCCCACCTCGCGAGCCGAGTTCGCGCAGTTCATGAAGAAGGAATACGACCAGTGGGGCGAGATCGTGCGCGAACGCAAGATCTCGCTGCCGTGATGCCGGGACACGGTTTGCAAGCCGCGAAGCAGGCATGCTATAGTCTCGCTTCTTCAGTTCCCCGATAGCTCAGTCGGTAGAGCGACGGACTGTTAATCCGCAGGTCGCTGGTTCGAGCCCAGCTCGGGGAGCCAACAAGAACAAGTCATTGGGCCGATCCCGCAGGGGTTCGGCCTTTTTCTTTCCGGGGCGGGCGGCGGCGCGGGCCGTCGATGGTGGCAGCGGCCCGCGGCCCATCCGTGGCGGCGGCGCCCAAGCCGCGAAATCTCTCACATCTTCACGTTCCGGTCATGCTGCGCCGCTAGGCACCGGCGCAAAGCCCGCCGCGCGTGCGGCTTTCTTTGGCAAGCCAGCCCCCCCGCGTTACATTCACGCCTGACATGAAACTGCCTCGGGGAGACCACGCATGCGCGCCGGTAGACAGCCGCCGCTCCATCCGGTTCCGGACGAGGCGCAGCGCTTGCAGGCGCTGGCCTCATATCATGTGCTCGATACGCCTGCCGAGGAGGACTACGACAGGCTGGTGCGGCTGGCGGCGCGGATCTTCGACGTCCCCATTGCGCTGATGTTCCTGCTCGGGCAGGGCCGGCTCTTCTTCAAGGCGCGGGTCGGCACGGCCATGGTCGAGCCGGCCTGCGACGCGGCGTTCTGCCGCGGCGTCGCCGCCGGCGGCGACGTGCGGGTGGTGACCGACGTCCTGGCCGACGCCGCGCCCGACGCCAGCGCGCTCGCGGTGGTCGAGCCGGCCATGCGCTTCTATGCCGGCGCGCCGCTGATCGACGGCGACGGCCACGTGCTGGGCGCGCTGTGCATCATCGACCGGCGGCCGCACGCCTGCTTTTCGGAAGCCGACCGGCAGACGCTGCGGGACCTGGCCGCGCTGGCCATGGAAAGGCTGGAGCTGCGCCGGCTGGAGGTCGCCCGGCAGAGCGGGGCGGAGCGCTTTCGCAAGATCGCCGAGACCTCGCCCGACGCCATCGTCTGCATGGACGCGCTCGGGCGCATCACCTTCTGGAACGAGGCGGCCGAGGACATCTTCGGCTACGGCGCCGGCCGGGCGCTGGGCGAGGACTTCGGTTTCCTGCTGCCGCCGTCCATGCGCCGGCGCTGCCGCGCGGGGCTGGCGCGCATCGCCGCGCGCGCGCCGCGTGCGCCGCGCGGCCACGTGCTGCCGGCGCACCGTACCGACCTGCAGGGCCGGCGCGCGGGCGGCGAGCTGTTCCCGCTGGAGATATCGCTGTCGGTCTGGCACGAGGACGGCGCGCCGGCCTTCGGCGTGATCGCGCGCGACGCGGGCAAGCGCCGGCGCAGCGAGCAGCGCCTGTTCAGGCTCGCCCACCTGGATTCCCTGACCGAGCTGCCCAACCGCGAGACCTTCCGCGCCGACCTGGACCGCATGGTGGCCGCAGGCCGCCCGCTGTCGCTGCTGCTGTTCGACCTGGACGGCCTGCGCGAGCTGCGCGGCCGCTACGGGCACGCCGCCGGCGGCGCGGTGCTGCGCGAGGTCGCCCGCCGGCTGAGCGCCGCCTTCGAGCAGGCCACGGTGGCGCGGCTGGGCGGCGACGAGTTCGTGGTGCTGCTGCCCGACGTGGTCGATGCCAACGCCATCACGGCGCTGGGCCGCGCGGCCATGGACGACATCGGCCGGCCCATCGCCATAGACGGCGGGCGCATGGCCGCGGTGGCCGCGCGGCTGGGCGTGGCACTGTATCCCATGCATGGCGAGACCGCGGCCGAGGTGCTGGGCAGCGCCGACCTGGCGCTCTACGAGGCCAAGCGCAGCGGCCGCAACGTGCACCGCTTCTTCGTGCCCGACCTGCGCAACGCCGTGCTGGAGCGCAAGAAGCTCGAGGCCGAGCTGCGCGTGGCCTGCCGCGAGGGCCAGCTGGAGCTCTTCTACCAGCCCCAGGTCGAGCTGCCGGGCCGGCGGGTGGTCGGCGCCGAGGCGCTGCTGCGCTGGCACCACCCGGTGCGCGGGCTGCTAGGCGCCAAGGACTTCATCAAGGTCCTGGAAGCCAGCGAGACCGCCGCCGAGGTGGGCCGCTGGATCCTGGAGTCGGCTTGCCGCCAGGCGGTGCGCTGGCGCCAGGCCGGCGTGCCGCAGTTCCGCGTGGCGGTCAACCTGTTCGGCGCGCATCTGCTGAGCCCGGCGCTGGTGGACATGGTGGAGTCGGCGCTGCGCGACAGCGGCCTGTCCTACGACGGCCTGGAGCTGGAAATCACCGAGAACACGCTGCTGCACGAGGACGAACGGCTGGTGGCTTCGCTGCGCCGGCTGCGCGACCTGGGCGTGGGCCTGGCCTTCGACGACTACGGCACGGGCTATGCCTCGCTGAGCCTGCTCAAGCGCCTGCCCATCACGCGGTTGAAGATAGACCGCAGCTTCATTTCCAACGTGGCCTCCGACCCGGAGGACGCGGCGGTGGTGCGCGCCATCCTGTACCTGGGGCGCAGTTTCCACCTGGCGGTGCTGGCCGAGGGCGTGGAAACGCCGGCGCAGGAGGCCTTCCTGTGCGCGCACGGCTGCGCCGGCGCCCAGGGCTATCTGTACGGCCGTGCCGTGCCCGCCGCGGAATTCCCGCTGGGCAGCCGGCAGCCGCCCGGCGCGGCATAGCCGCGGCCGCGGCTGCCGGCGCTGCGTTCCGCCCCCGGGCGGCGCGGCGCCGGGCCGGCCCGCGCGCAACATGGTATATACAGGAGTGCAAGGCGGGCTTCCTCCTTTTCCGCCGGACCGCAAGACCATGGCCAGCACTTTCGTCCCTTCCTCTTTTCCCGCCACGCCCGCGCGGGCGTGCAGCGCGAGGGCAGTTCCATGAGCGCGCCAGGCTCCGAACCCGACAAGCGCATCGGCGTGGTCGTCGTCACCGGCTTCCTGGGCAGCGGCAAGACCACGCTGATCAACCGCGTGCTGCAGGACGAGCGCATGCACGACACGCTGGTCATCGTCAACGAGATCGGCGAAATCGGCGTCGACCACCAGCTGGTGCGCCAGGTCGACGACAGCCTGGTCCTGCTGGAGGCGGGCTGCGCCTGCTGCAGCATGCGCAGCGGCCTGACCGACACCCTGCGCGACGTCTTCCTGCTCGCCCTGCAGAAGCGCATCCGGCCCTATGCGCGGGTGCTGGTCGAGGCCAGCGGCCTGGCCAACCCGGGTCCCATCCTGTTCACCCTGCAGCACGATCCCTTCCTGGCCGAGCGCTACGTCTACGAAGGGGCGGTCGCCGTGGCCGATGCGCGCCGCGTGGCGGACGAACTGCAGCAGCATCCCGAGGCGGCCCAGCAGATCGCGCTGGCCGATGCGCTGGTGCTGACCCGCGCCGACGCCATGGACGCCGCGCAGCGCGAGGAAGCCCTGGCCGCGCTGCAGGGCGTGCAGCCCGGCCTGGCCGTGCACGAGTCCACGCCCGCGCTGGATGCCGCCGGCCTGTTCCTGTCGCTGGGGCCCTACCGCGCCGGCCGCCCGCCGCGCCGGCTGGGCGGCTGGCTGCTGGGCGCGCAGCAGCCGGCCGGCCGCCATGCCGGGCACGGCAGCGTGACGGCGTTTTCCCTGCAGTTTCCCAAGCCGCTGATGCGCTCGCGCTTCTTCGCCGGCATGGCGCAGTTGCAGGAGCGCTACGGCACCGCGCTGCTGCGCGTGAAGGGCCTGGTGGATTTCGAGGGCGAGCCGCTGCCCTGCGTGGTGCACGGCGTGCACAGCCAGCTCTACCCGCTGGCCACGCTGCCGGCCTGGCCGGAGGGCGAGCGCTACACGCGGCTGGTCTTCATCGCCCAGGGCCAGGCCAGCGCGGCGCTGGAGGCCGACGCCCGCGAGCGGCTGCGCCAGGCGGTGTCGAACCGGCCCGGCTAAGGGGGGCTTCGTTCCATTGCGCCGCTGGGGCCGACGGCGCCGCCCTGGCTGATCTTGCGGCCGACCGTGCCCGTCCTGCGCCGGCCTTTCCCACGATAGGGTGGGTTGCGGTTATAATCGGCCTGTTCAGAAAAAGCTCGCCGGCCTTGCCAAGGCAGACCGGCAGGCTGGGCGGTAACCAGGGCGGCTTGCAGGGCGGGCCGATCCGTATCTGCCGGCCGCGCGGGGGCAAGACCACCCGGCAGGCTGGGCCGGCAGCGGCAAGCCAGCGCACGACCCAGGCTGCGCCGGGATCGCAAACCGCGGCGCGACGTCGGCAACCAAGAACGAACGGCGTCGCCCACCCAAGCAATCCGGACGGCCCCTGGAAGGGGCCGGGCGCTTGATCCGGGCGCTTATTTCTTTGGCACTTCTTGTCGTAACGGGCAGCGCAAGCGGGCTCCCATCGCCGCGCCGGCGCGCGCGCACGGGGTCCGCCGCATCCTGCGGGCGCGCCGTCGGGCCGCTTGCGGCCCGGCCGCCCGGTCCGGCCTTGCAGCCGCATCCCGGGGCCCGGCCCCGCGCGGCCGCCGCCGGCCTGTTCCGGCTTATTCGATTCGTGACGTTTTCGTATGTGGTGTTTGCGCAGTGCCCGATGCTGTATTGCCGGTTCGCCCATCCGGGGCAGAGCCTGTGGCGCGCATGCCGCAGGCGCGCGCCGGGGCGGGGCTGCCGGCGCGGCGTTCGGCCGTGCCCGTGCCCGTGCCTGCCGCGCCGGCCGCAATCCCATTGGCGAAACCCGCATCGGGCAAAACCGCGTTGCCCCGGACGGCATTGCCCGGAACTGCGCCGGCCAAAGCAAAAGGCCCGACATGGAGCCGGGCCTTTCGGTAGCACTTGCAGTGCTGCAAAACTGGTTGCGGGGGCAGGATTTGAACCTACGACCTTCGGGTTATGAGCCCGACGAGCTGCCAGACTGCTCCACCCCGCGTCTGAAGAATTGAATGATACCCCAGTTTCACTTGCCGTGCAAACGGCGGCACCAGAGAGGTAGCAAGAATCCATGACCGACAGCGAGGCGACCATCGTGTTGGAAACCGCACTGCTGTGCGCTTCCGAGCCCATGCCGCTTGCCGAGATGCGCAAGCTGTTTGCCGAGACGGAGTTCGATGCCCAGCGGGTGCCCGAGCTGCTGGAGTCGCTGCAGCAGGCCTGGGAAGGCCGGGGCATGGCGCTCGTGCCGCTGGCCGGCGGCTGGCGCTTCCAGAGCCGGCCCGCCATGCAGCGCCACCTGGAAAGGCTGAACCCGGAAAAGCCGCCGCGCTATTCGCGCGCGGTGATGGAAACCCTGGCC
>Ga0182748_1002822_pt1 | contig 15260 bp, 16 predicted proteins | sample eDN3rd37CKraftOP_FD_128877 | JGI IMG/M metagenome (GOLD analysis project Ga0182748, IMG submission 128877) | Enriched Organic Plus compost microbial communities from Emeryville, California, USA - eDNA 3rd pass 37_C Kraft OP (version 2) (version 2) ...
CTGGTCAGCCTGCAGCGCCTGGATCCGGTTCGGGTGGCCATGCCGGAAGTCGCACGCCTGGCGACCGTCGTCGGCCACACTCTGGCGATCGCCGTGCTCGGCTCGCACGGGCCGACCATGATCCACATCACGGAAGCCAGCTATCCGGTGCATGTGAACATGCGCAAGGGCACGGTCATGTCCATGCTTCATACCGCGACGGGACAGGTGTTCGCGGCCTGGCTGCCGCCCAAGGTCGCGGAGCACTACATCGCCCGCGAGGCCGGCGACGCCGCCGTGGTGTCCAGCCTGAAGCCGCGCCAGCCGCCGCGCGCGGCGATCGAGGCCTTGCTGACCGACGTGCGCCAGCACGGCATGGCGCGGGCGCAGGGCAATCCTCTGCCGGGCATCGACGCGCTTTCCGTGCCGGTGTTCGACCATACCGGCAACATCGTGCTGGCGCTCACCAGCCTGGGGCCGGCCGGCCTGTTCGATTCGTCCTGGGACGGCGCGATCGCCCGCCCCCTGCTCGCCTGCGCGCAGGACATCTCCCGCAAGCTCGGGCACCGCGGCTGAGCGGCGGCCCCGCGCGGCAGGCTTCGGCCGGCATGGCGGCCCAGGGCCAGGGCGACCGCAAGGCCGCGGATTCATGACTGGAACTAAACGGGATCAGTCCGCCAGCAGCGCGCCCGCGAACTCGTCGGCCACGAAGGGCTGCAAGTCTTCCAGGCCTTCGCCCACGCCGATCCAATAGACCGGCACCGGGCGCACCCCCTGGCTGCCGGCGGCCACCGCCGCCAGCGTGCCGCCCTTGGCAGTGCCGTCCAGCTTGGTGACCACCAGGCCCGTCAGATCCAGGGCCGCATCGAAGGCCTTGATCTGCGCCAGCGCGTTCTGCCCGGTGTTGCCGTCCACCACCAGCAGGATCTCGTGCGGCGCTTGCGGATCGGCCTTGCCGATCACGCGCCGGATCTTCTTGAGTTCTTCCATGAGATGCAGCTGGGTGGGCAGGCGGCCGGCCGTGTCGACCATGACCACGCCGGCGCCCCGCGCGCGGCCCGCGTTGACGGCATCGAAAGCCACGGCCGCCGGGTCGCCGCCTTCCTGCGCGATGACGCTCACGTTATTGCGCGCGCCCCATTCGATCAGCTGTTCGCGGGCCGCGGCGCGGAACGTATCGCCCGCCGCCAGCAGCACGGACGCCCCCTGCCGCTGGAAGGCGTGGGCGAGCTTGCCTATGGACGTGGTCTTGCCGGCGCCGTTGACGCCGGCGATCATGACGACCAGCGGCCGCGCGCGGTCCAGGTCGAAGCGGCGCTCCAGCGGCCGCAGATGGTCGGCCAGCAGTTTGCGCAGCGCCGCCTTGACTGCGGCGGCGTCTTCCAGCCGCTCCTGCCTGACCCGCTGGCGCAAGGCCCCGATGAGTTTGGCGGAGGCCTCGACGCCCGCATCGGCCATAATGAGCGCGGTTTCCAGTTCCTCGAACAGGGACTCGTCGACCTTGACGCCGACGAACAGGCCGCCGATGCTGCTGCCGGTACGCGCCAGGCCGCGCTTCAGGCGCGACAGCCAGGAGGCCTTTTCCGGCGGGGCCGCGGGCGGCTTTTCGGCCGCCGCCGGCGGCGTTGCGGCTGCCGGGGGCGCGGCCGCGGGAGCCGCGGACATCGGCCCGGATACGCCGGCCGACGTCGGACCGCTCCCGGCGATGGCTTCGTCCGCGGCGGCGCCGCGAGCCGCGTCCGGGGATTCCGGCGCTTGCGCAGCGGGCGCGGCATCTGGTCTGGCGGCGGGGGTTTCCTCGTCGGGACCGGAGGTTCCGGGCGCAGGCGAAGGCGCCGGCGCATCGGGCGCCGGGGGCTTTTTCTTGAAGAAATTGAACATGGTCAACAAGTATATTCGCATCGTAGGCGGCCAATACCGGCGCACGCCGATCGCCGTGGTCGATGCGCCGGGATTGCGCCCCACGCCCGATCGCGTGCGCGAAACCCTGTTCAACTGGCTGACCCATTTCTGGGACGGACGCTTCGACGACAAGCGCGTGCTGGACCTGTTCGCGGGCAGCGGCGCGCTCGGGTTCGAGGCGGCGTCGCGCGGCGCCGCCCAGGTGCAGATGGTCGAGCGCGACCGCGCCGCGGTGGCGGCGCTGCGGGCCCTGCGCGACAAGCTCAAGGCCGATGCCGTGCGCATCCATGCCGGCGATGCCCTGGGTGCGCTCGAGCGCATGGCGGCCGAACGCTACGACCTGGCGCTGCTCGATCCGCCTTTCGGGCAGAACTGGCTGGAGCGCCTGTGGCAACCGCTGCAAGGCGTGCTCGCCCCCGGCGCGCTGGTCTATGCCGAGTCCGAGTCCCCCCTGCAGCCCCCCGCCCCGTTCGAGGTCTTGCGGCAGGACCGGGCCGGCGCGGTGTACTACCATCTGCTGTCCCATTCGGGCGGGTCGGCGTGATCCGCTCCCCAAGCGGGTGGGCGGACAGGATTTGCTGCATTGCGGAAATCGGTCAATAATTGGCGGTTTGAGTGTTGGGTGGACTTTTCTCGGCACGGAGCCTTCATGATCATTGCCGTTTATCCTGGAACGTTCGATCCGCTGACCCGCGGGCACGAAGACCTGGTTCGCCGGGCCGCCAGCCTGTTCGACAAGGTCGTGGTGGGCGTGGCCCACAGCCGGGCCAAGCAGCCCTTCTTCAGCGTGACCGAGCGCGTGGAAATCGCCCGCGAAGTGCTGGGCCACTACCCCAACGTAACGGTCGAAAGCTTCGCCGGGCTACTCAAGGATTTCGTGCGTGAGCAGAACGGCCGCGTCATCGTGCGGGGCCTGCGCGCGGTCTCGGATTTCGAATACGAATTCCAGATGGCCGGCATGAATCGCCATCTCCTGCCGGAAGTCGAAACCCTGTTCATGACCCCCTCGGACCAGTACCAGTTCATTTCCGGCACCATCGTGCGCGAGATCGCAGTCCTGGGCGGCGACGTCAGCAAATTCGTCTTTCCGTCGGTCGAGCGCTGGCTGCAGGCCAAGTCCAAGGAACGGCGCGAACAGAGCTGGCCGTAAGCCGGCCCGCCGCGCGACGGCTACAATGACCTTCCGGGCCGGCCCTACTGCCGGCCCCGCGCGCCATGGCCCTGAAGATCACCGAAGAATGCATCAACTGCGACGTTTGCGAGCCGCAGTGCCCCAACCAGGCCATCTACATGGGCGCCGAGATCTACGAGATCGACCCCGACCGCTGCACGGAGTGCGTGGGGCACCACGACGAGCCGCAATGCAAGGTGGTCTGCCCGGTGGAATGCATAGAAATCCACCCTTCCTGGCGGGAAGGCCAGGACGCCCTCATGGCCAAGTACCGCCGCCTGACGGGCCAGGCCTGAGCGGGCCCGTGGCCCGGCGTCAGTCCGGCCAGGCCACAGGCGGAGCTTCGGGGTGGACCTTGGCCAGGCGGCAGGGCCGCTCCAGAAAACCGGTCAGCCAGGCCGCCGCCAGATCGCCTTCGTCCACGGCATCCACAGCCTGGGCGCCCACGGTAACGGTGCGGCGCACGCTGTCGTCGTCTTCGATGACGTCCAGCGGAATGTCCAGCCGCAGCATGCCCGGCGCCCGCAGGACCAGGTAGCCCAGCCGCAGCTCGACTTCGATTTCCTGCAAGCGGGGACAATCGGCGCGCGACAGCCAGCGCCCGTCGCCGTCCACCACCAGCCAGCGCCGGTCGTAGTCCGCGCCACGCTCGCGCGCCACGCCGCCGGCAGCTGCCAGCGGGAAACACCATTCTGCGCCTTCATGCGGCGCCTGCGACGTATAAACAGTCATTTGCCCAGCAGTCCTTTGAGCGCCTTGCCGATTTCCCTGGCCGCTTCGTCAGCGGAAGGCCGCGCATCGTCGCCGGACGATTTGCCATGGCCGCCGCCGGAAATGGCGTCGAGCAGGCGGTTCTGCAAGGTCTGGCGCAGGGCCTTGCTGCCGATGCCGCTCCATTCGATACTGTAGACAGGCTTTTCGAAGGGCCCGACCACGTGCACGGGAATCGTGATGTCCTTGAGTTCGGCCAGGTCCTTGCCGTCCTGCCCGGTGGAAGTGTTGACCACCCGCACGTTGGCGACCAGGTCCAGCGTGCCGGCGGCCAGGTCGATGGTGGCCGGCTCGCCCTGGGACACGCGCAGGACGGGCGCGGCGAGGTTCAGCCGCCGCACGGTGCCCACCCCCTTGGCGAAGGCGATGTCCGCCTCGAGTTCGGAGAAGTCCGTCTGGCGCGGGCCGCCGGCGTCCTCGGCGCGCTCGCCCCGGATGGTGGCCTTGAGTTCGCGCAAGGTCTGCGCAATGTTGATGCCCTTGATCGCGCCGTCGCGCAGCCGCAGCTGCATGGTGCCGTCCAGGCCATGCTTCCAGGACCGGGTGGTGCCCCCCGCGGTGCGCAGGTCCAGCGCCACGCTGCCCCGCCCCGTGAGATCGCTCTTGCCTGAAACGTCCGTGAGCAGGGGTTCGATGGCGATGCCGGCCAGCGACAGCTTGGCGCCCGCCTGATTGCCGTTGGCATCGGCGTACATCACGCCCGCCAGCTTGCCTTCGTACAGCGACGCCGCCAGCGTGCTGACGTCCAGGCGCCCCTTGTCGGCCTTGAGGGTGGCGGCCACGTCGCTGGCGTTCAGCCCGCGGAACACGAGCTTGCCGACCTTGACGGTGCCGTTGGCCACGATGCCTTGCAGGAAGGAGAAATCCAGCGGCGTATCGGCCGGCGCGGCGGCCGCCGCCTCGGCCGGAGGGGTCTCGGCTTTTTTCTGCTCGCCGGAGCCGGGGCTGCCGCCCTTGGGCGGCGCGGGCGCCGCCGCGGGAACGGGCGGAGCCAGCTTGTCCAGGTCCAGCGTGTCTACGGCCAGCGCGAACGCCACGCGCGGCGCGGCCAGCTTGGTCACGTCGGTCGTCAGGTCGAACTTGCCGCCTTCGAGCACGGCATTGATCTTGGCCGAGGCCTGGTCCCGAAACAGATCGGCTGACAGGCTGCCGATGACGGGAATCTGCAGGCTGCCCTTGGGCAGTCCGGGATCGGTGATCACCACGTCGCCCTTCATGGCGGACATGGCCGCCGTGCGCCGGATCATGCTGACCGTCAGCGGCGAGGTGGTCGCGAGCTTGATCAGGCGCGGGCCTTGCTTGATGCCGGCATCGACCTTGAATTCCTTGATGTCCAGGGCGTCGGCATTGCCGCTCAGGCCTGTCATGGCAAAGGAGGCGTCCACGGCATCCTCGCCGTCGAGCCGGATGCGGCCGGTAAGCGCCTCGCCGCCGGCCTTGGTCGGGGAAACGTCGAGCGCGGGCGCGTCCAGCGCCAGCTCGAAGGGGCTTTTGTCCAGCCGGCCCTTGGCACGCACGGCCAGCTTCTCGATCTGCAGGCGGGCGCGCCCGGGGTGCGCGGCCAGCTTGGGCACGGTAATGCTGGCCTCGACGCCCGTCATGGGCGTGTCGGACTGGACATCGCCCTGGAACAGCAGTTCGAGCGCGGAGACGTCCAGCGAGCTGGAGCGCGCGTCGAAGGCCACGTTGCCGCGGGCCGTCAGGCTTTTGGCGTTGACGCCCGGCATCTGCCCTTCCACGCGCAGGTCGAGCTTCTGGGCGGCATAACGCATGGCGATGGGATCGAGCTTGACCACGCCCTGGCCCGTCACGCCGGCGTTCACCTGCGGCGCGCTACCTTCCACGCGCGCATTGACGGTCACGTCGAAGGCCTGGTCGAACGTCACCCGGCCCGTCGCGGCGTTGAGCTTGGACACGCGCATGGCCATGCCGGTGATCTCGTCGCGCAGGTCGATCGCGCCGTCCTTGAGGTCCAGGCCGGCGATATCGATCTGCATGTCGGTGCGCCGCGCCACCGAGCCGACGCCGGTCAGTGCGTCCACGCCCGCCTGCACGCCGGCCAGGGTGGCGCCGGCGGCGGCTTCGCCGGCCGAGCGCGCTTGCGGCATGGGCGCCATGCCGCCGTCGAGCAAGTTCTCGAAGTTGAAATTACCCTGCTGGTCGCGCAGCAGGCGGGCCTTGAAGCCGTTGATGGCCACGTAGTCGACCACCAGGCGGTTGAACAGCAGCGGCCAGACAGCCACCGACACGCGGGCGCTGTCGATCGAAGCGAAAGTTTCGGTGCTGCCGGGCTCGGACAGCGACACGCCGGTCACGGCCAGCCCGATGCGCGGGAACAGCGAAAGCTCGATGTCGCCCTCGATGACCAGGTCGCGGTGGTAGCGTTCCTGGACGATTTCCTCGAGCTTGTATTTGTAGGCGTTGGGATCAAACGTCAACAGAAAGATCGCCAGCCCCACGACCGCCACCACGGCCAGGAACGCCAGACTGATCAGTATGCGTTTGATCCATTGCTTCATTGCGGCCTCTCGGACCTCCGTAAGACATGGCGCGGATCGAGGAGGCCGCGCGCGAAACTCCCAATGCTACCCCAAGACACGAGCGGCCCGGACTCGCGATGCGACCCCCGGACCACGGCCTTGTCACGCGGCAGGCCCGCGAATGCCGGCCATTTTAGTGCCCTGCCGGCTATTTGCGCGCCAGCTGCCCCGCGCCCTCAGGCCGACTCCCGGCGGATCAGCGTACGCTCGATCCAGACCGCCCGGTCAGGTCCGCCACCGCGGCCGTCCAGGAGCAGCTGGCGCAAATGCGCGGCGGCGACCTCGGGATGCGAGCTGAGGGTGGTCAGCGCCGGCCGCGCATAGGCGGCGACGTCGATATTGCCGAACCCCGCCACCGCGACATCGTCCGGAACCCTGCGGCCCCGCTCCCGCAGCGCGGCCAGCGCGCCGATGGCCAGCTCGTCGCTGCCAGCCTGCAAGCCGTCGAACGGAATGCGCCGGTCCAGCGCCTGGAGCACCGCCTTGTGTCCCGCTGCGCAGCGGTAGGCCACATCCCACACCAGCTCCCGCGCCACCGGCAGGCCGGCCTGCTCCAGGGCCCGGCGATAGCCGCGGTAGCGCTCGCTGCCCACGGTCGAACCCTTGATGTGGCCGACATAGGCGATGCGCCGGCGCCCCTGCCCGATCAGATAGCTCACCGAGCGCGCCGCCGCGGCGCGCTCGTCGTGGACGATGGAAGCGATGCCGAGGCGGGTCAGGTTCTGGCCGATGCACACGCGCGCCACTCCATGCTGATCCAGTCGCCCAAGCAAAGGTTCGACCGAGCGGGACAACGTATCGGACTGCGCCAGCACCACGCCACGCAGCCGCATGGCGACGGCCCGCTCCAGGAAGGCTTCGAGGCGGCTGTGGCTATGGCCCAGGTCGTACAGCAGCAGGTCCAGGCCGATACCTTCGAGCGCCCCGTGCACGTGCTTGGTCAGGGCCGAAAAATGAGGGAGCGCGATGTCCCCCACCAAGAGCGCCACGATATTGGTCTGTCCCTTGCGCAGCCCCTGGGCCATGGGGTTGAGCCGGAAGCCCAGTTCTTCGACGGCCGCCAGGACGCGCTCGCGCATCTCGCGGGAGACAGTCAACCGCCCGTTGAGCACACGGGACACCGTGGCGGACGATACGCCCGCCTTGCGTGCGACACTGATCACCGTAGCCATTCTTGTTCTCCTGGCGCACCAGTCAGGCCGTCGCGAGCGTGGGCCTGCGCGCATACGGGATATGCCGCCGGCAATCTTACCGGGTTTCGGGCAAACCCGGCCGGTCATCGCATTCAGGAAAATGCCGAGTCCAGCCGATAGAATCGACGCATGAGGCCCGCGCCGGGCCGCGTCACAGGAGTCACGCCATGCGTTACAAGAAGTTCGGCCAGACCGGCCTGTTCGTTTCCGAACTGTGCCTGGGCACCATGACCTTCGGCGGCAAGGACGGGATGTGGGGGCACATCGGCACCCTGCAGCAGGACGACGCCGACCGCCTGGTCGCCGGCGCCCTGCACGCCGGCATCAATTTCATCGACACCGCCGACATCTATTCCGACGGCCGCTCGGAAATCATGACCGGCCAGGCGCTCAGGAACCTGAAGGTCCCGCGCGAAGACGTCGTCATCGCCACCAAAGTCATGGGCGAGACCGGCACCAAGGGCCCGAATTCGCGCGGCCTGTCGCGCTACCACATCATGGACGGCGTCAAGGCCAGCCTGGCGCGCCTGCAGCTCGACCATATCGACCTGTACCAGGTGCACGGCTTCGATCCCGCCACGCCCATCGAGGAAACCCTGCGCGCGCTCGACGACCTGGTGCGGCAGGGCCATGTGCGCTATGTAGGCGTGTCGAACTGGGCCGCGTGGCAGATCATGAAGGCGCTGGGCATTTCCGAGCGGCTGGGGCTGGCCCGCTTCGAATCGCTGCAGGCCTACTACACCATCGCCGGCCGCGACCTGGAGCGCGAACTGGTGCCGCTGCTGCAAAGCGAAGCCCTGGGGCTGATGGTGTGGAGCCCGCTGGCCGGCGGCCTGCTCAGCGGCAAATACGGGCGCGATACGCAAGGCGAGCAAGGCAGCCGCCGCACCACCTTCGATTTCCCGCCCGTGAACCTGGAACGCGCCTACGACGCCATCGATGTCATGCGCGGCATTGCCGACGGCAAGGGCGTGTCGGTGGCGCAGATCGCCCTGGCCTGGCTGCTGCACCAGAAAGCCGTGACCACCGTCATCATCGGCGCCAAGCGCATGGAGCAACTGGAAGACAACGTCGCCGCCACTCAGGTTGTGCTGTCGCAGGACGAACTCGCGGCGCTGGACAAGGTCAGCGCCCTGCCCCCGGAGTATCCGGGGTGGATGCTGGAACGGCAGGGCGACCCGCGGCGGGCGCAGATGGCGGACATGCGCGCCGCGTAAGTGGGCGCGCATGCCCCGCGGGCGGCCCGGATGGCCGACGTCGGCCGCACAGGCCTGCGCAGAGGGCGACATGAGCCGCACAGTCCGGGCGGCGCGCTCGAAGACCGCGGGCGGGTGCCGGCCCACGGCGCGACGCCGCCGGCACTGCCTGCGGCGGCCCAGCGGATCAAAGCATCATGCCGCCGGACGCCTCGATGCGCTGGGCGTTGATCCAGCCGGTGCCCGGCGCCAGCAATGCAGCCACGACCGCGCCGATGTCATCCGGCCGGCCGGCGCGCCCCAGCGCCGTCTGCGAAGCAACGAACGCATTGGCGCCGGCATCGTCGCGCACCCGGCCGCCCCCGAAATCGGTTTCGATCGCGCCCGGGGCGATCGTATTGACGCTGATGCGCCGCGCGCCCAGCTCCTTGGCCAGATAGTGGGTCAGCACCTCCACGCCGCCTTTCATCGTGGCGTAGGCGGCAAAGCCCGGTAACGCGAAGCGCGTCAGCCCGCTGGAAACATTCAATATGCGCCCGCCGTCGGCGATCAGCGGCAGCAAGGCCTGGGTCAGGAAGAACGGCGCCTTCAGATGGATCCTGACCAGTTCGTCGAATTGCGCCTCGGCCGTCTCCGCAAACCCCGCGTGTATGCCGATACCCGCGTTGTTGACCAGATAGTCGAACCGCTCCCGCCCCCAGCCGGCCAGCACGGTCCGGACCTGGTCGGCAAACGGCGCGAATGCGCTGCTGTCGGCGACATCCAGCGGCAGCGCGGCGGCGCGGCGGCCCAGCGCCTGGATCTCCGCCACGGCGGCCTCGCCTTCGGCGCGATTGCTGCGGTAGGTCAGGATCACGTCGACGCCCTGCCGGGCGACATGCAGCGCCGCATTGCGGCCCAGGCCGCGGCTGCCGCCGGTAATGAGAAGGATGGGAGAAGGATTCATGGCTGTGGCTCCTTGAATATCGGGTGAAACGAAACGAAGCCCCCAATTTATTGTTTTTGGATTCACAGATAAATATCCGATTTATGATTAAAGTGTTTATAGAATCTAAATAATTGGCTCGCATGGACACACTGGACAGCCTGCGCATCTTCCTGCGAGTGGCGGAACAAGGAAGCTTCGCCCGCGCGGCCGACAGCCTCGGGCTATCGAAGGCGGCGGCGTCGATCGCCATCCAGCGGCTGGAAACCTCGCTCGGCACCCAGCTGCTGCACCGGACCACACGCAAGGTCCAGCTCAGCCACGACGGGCGCGCCCTCTACGAGCGCGCCCGCGACCTGGTCGACGACATGGACGAGCTGCGCGGCATGTTCCGGCGCGATGCCCGCGACCTGCGCGGCCGCCTGCGCGTCGACATGTCGAGCGGCGTGGCCCGGGGCCTGGTCATCCCCCGGCTGCCGGAATTCCTGGCCCGCCACCCCGGACTATCGGTGGAGATCAGCGGCACCGACCGCCGCGTGGACGTCGTGCGGGAAGGCTTCGATTGCGTGCTGCGTGTGGGCGCGCTGGGCGACAGCAGCCTGGTCGCGCGGCCGCTGGGCCGGATGCGGCTGGTCAATTGCGCAAGTCCCGGCTACCTGGAGCGGCATGGCGTGCCGCGCACGCTGGAGGACCTGATGGCCGGACACCGGCTAATCCATTACGTCACGACCTTCGGCCAGCGTCCGCAGGGCTTCGAGTATCCCGTCGCCGGCGGCCACGCGGAGCTTCCCATGGAAGGCGCCGTCACGGTCAACAGCGGCCAGGCATACGAAGCCGCCGCGCTCGCCGGCCTGGGCATCATCCAGGTTCCGGCCCTGGCCGTGCGCGAATACCTGGATGCGGGGCAACTGGTGGAAGTGCTGCCCGACATGCCGCCCGCGCCCATGCCGGTGACGCTGCTCTATGCCCAGCGCCGGAATCTGCCGCTGCGGGTGCGGGCGTTCATGGATTGGATGGCTGGGGTGGTGACGCCGTGCCTGGAAGTCTCTCCGTAGCGTCAAGGGGCGATACCACTGCCCACCGCGCGGGCACATCTTCCACACCCGTCAGCGGAACCAGCATGGGCGAAGCCCGCAACGCGCGCGGGAACAAATACTCCCCCGCCAATAACGGCAGCCGAAGCGGCGTGAACCGCACATTCAGGTCCACCCCCGCCTGTCTCCAGGCGTCCCAGACGAGACGGGTGCAGTAGGTGCCGCCGACATCGGCCACGCGAAACGGCAGGCCGACCTTATCCTGCGCGGCCCGTACCGCGGCGCGTCTTTGATCGCCATCGGCCTTGACCTGGTAGACGGCGTACTGCCGGGCTCTGCTGCGATCGAGGAAAAAAGCCAATGCATCCACGACGACGCCGTCCGTCCGGCCCGGCAGCTCGGCGGGGGTGGCATGGATGACCCGCCAGTTTCCGGGCCCGCCAATCAGCATCCCGACGTGGCTGAACGGCCCGCCGTCCAAGGCCAGCACGGCATCACTGACGGCCTCGGTGCCTTCCCTGAAAACCAGGTCACCGGCCTGCGCCGAGGCCGGGATGACCGGCCCGGCACCGGTGGCCGCCGCGCCGCCTGCGGCCACCCACAGCAACACGGCGAAGGCCCGGCATAGGCCGGTCCCGCTCATCTGAGCTGGATCTTCCAGTCGCCGTCTTCCTTGACCAGGCGGTGATTCTCGACCTGTTCCTTGCCGTTCTTGAACTTGACTTTGGAGCGCACGGCGGCAGTCTTGCCCGCCTCATCGACTTTGACATCGACCATTTCGATCGTGTCCAGGCCGTCATTGGCCTGGATCCGGCGCTGCATCTCTCCGACGATCATCTGGACCTTTCCCTTAGCCTGCACCATTTGGCCGGCCGGGACATTACCGAACGAAATCAGCTCCGTGGCCTTTTCCACATCGCCTTTGGCGGCTGCTCGGTAAAAAGCCTCTATGGTGGATTCGGGCTTGCCTGCCGAGCATGCGACCAGCAGCACGGACAAGGCGGCCATCCAGAAGATCGACACTAGGCGGGCAGCAGTCATGGAGTTTCCTTGGATGTCAGGGAAGCGGCGTCAGGCTGGAGGCTGCGCCGCATGACCGCCTGTTCCCGCTGGTACTCGATCATGCGCCGGTTGACGTCTTCCACGAACCGGCGCCCGTTGGCCACCGAGTTGAGGACGATTTCGCTGCTTTTGGTGAATCGATGTCCGACCCGGATCCGGTAGGAATTGAATGCCCAGGCAAGGAAACCCGTGAAGTAGACGGCATCTTCGACGTCACGCCACTGGACGCCACTTACCCCCCTGGTCCAGGGCAGAAACCCGCTTCTGACCCAGATGCCATGGTCATTGGCGTAGAGTCTGACCACACGCCTCGACAGGAAAGCGACAACCAGCAGAAGCAGAAAGAAAACGAAGATTCCGATGCCTACCCATGGCTGAACATGGTAGAGCGCAATACTGATCGACCAGAAAACCAAAGTTATTACCACGGGCAGGACATACGACGTCCATGACAACCGATACCCATGCTCAATGCCTTCGTCGAAGTACTGGCGGTGCTCTGTTCCTTCGTCCATACCCGTGCGGTGGGCGGCCGGGCGGCGTCTCCGCCGCCGGCCTTCTCAATCTTGTTGTTACCGCGCGGATGATAGCGAAAGTTCGTGTTGCATTAGTGGAGGAACTTTACGTTTTCTGTTCGCTTGTATCGATGCATTTCTCACTCCCATCGCCCGAGCGAATGGGAAGGGACTGGCGCACCAGTCTTTGCCGGACTAAGCGGCACGCCCGCTGCCGGCAGGCTTATAAAAGCACTTACAAGTCCATCGCACTCGGGGCTATGCCCCCGCTTCGGGAAAGCACTGTCAGACGTTGATCACACGTTTAAACGTTGATCGGTTGGCAAAGTGCCGTGAATGCTAGGTTTCGCGGGGAAATCGCGCCACGGCCTTTGCGGGAATCCGTTGGCCTCTTCACTGCTCACTACCTCGCCGTTCTTGATCTTCTGCAGCACCGGGTTGTGCGCGGTGAGTTCGGCGATCAGGTTTTCCACCATTTCGCGGTAGCGGGTGATACTGACCGCCTCGTGCTGTGGGCCGAACTCCACCCATCCCTTCTTGTGCAGCTCATCGGCCAGATCGAGGTGGGTTTGCTCCTGGCCGCTGGATTGCTCGCGGAATTTCATGAGCGGGCCGAGCTTGGCGACCAGTTCGTCGGAGGCGTCTTCATCCGCCTTAGCCCAGTAGTGGCTGGTTTGCGCGGCGCGGATCAGGGCCTCTTCCTGCTTGACGAAGCCGACCGAGAGTGGCAATTCGCCGATCTGCTCGACGATGCCTTCCTTGAGGGTGTCGGCTTGTTCCTTCTCCTCGCTCAAAACGGCCAGTGAATATTCCAGCAGATCGCGCTCGAAGCGCATGGCCTTGAAATCGGCCTCGGACACGGTGCGGAACAGCGGCTTGATTTCTGCGCGCAGGAACGCAAGGCGCTCGTGGCTGAGGCTGATCCAGAAGTTGTCATCGTCCAGCCGCGCCAGCGCGGCGGCGGCTTCCTTGATCACCACCGACTCTTTGAGCAACGCGGCAATCTGCAGGCGGAGCTTGGCGACTTCACGCGTGGCGATGTCGGCATGGCCGCTGTCATTGGCCTTTTCGATCTTGTCGAGACGCAGGCCCACCAACCGCACCGGGAGCGGCAACTGCGGTTTCAGTTCCTTGCCCTTGGCGTTGAGCTTGAAGTATTCGAAGTTGTCCCAGCAGTCGAGGATCAGGAACACATCCTTCTCAAGACACCAGGGCTTGGGCTTGCTGGTTTCCAGCAGACGTGTGCCGCGCCCGACCATCTGCCAGAACCTGGTGTAGGAGTAGACCGGCTTGGCGAACACGAGGTTGACGATTTCACGAACGTCGATGCCGGCATCAAGCATGTCCACGCTGATGGCAATGCGAGGCATGTCGTTGTTGGTGAACTGATCAAGCAGGCCACCTTTGCCGTAGACGCGTGGGTCGTCTGACACCAGCACCTTGGCCAGCTCACCGTGGTGTTGCGGGTAGAGCTTGTCGAAGATTTCTTCCATGCGCCGGGCGTGGGCCTTGGTGGCGCAAAAGAAGATGGTCTTGCCAGGCAGCACACCGTTGGCGTCCTTGATGGCTTCTTCCATGAACTCGCGGACGATCAGGGTGTTGGTGCCCTTGTTGATCACCTGCTTTTCAAGCTGAGTGCCTTCGAAGTTGATGTCTTCAACTTCCTTGCCCTGGAAGATCAGCTTCTTCTGGTCTTCCAGCGAAATGGTGCGCTTGCTGATGCCCTCCATCTGGAACTTGGTCTGAATCTTCATGACCTGGAAGTTGCAGAGGTAGGGCGGCACGTTGTTCACGGCTTCTTCATAGGTGTAGGCAAACGTGGGAATGCCATCTTCGCAATGAAAAAGCTGGAAGGTGTTGTGGTCAATGATGTCGGTCGGCGTGGCCGTCAGGCCCAGCGTGATGGCTTTGAAGTAGTCCAGCACTTCGCCAAAGGTGTTGTAGATGGAGCGATGGCTTTCATCGACGACGATGAAATCGAAGAAATTCGGCGACAGGTGCTGTGCCTCGTCCCGGATGATGTTGAGCATTGTCGGGTAGGTGGCGACATACACACGGCGATCCGTCGCGATCAGCTTTTCACCCACATTGGGCCAGCGCGGCTCGTTGGGCATGTGCTCCTTGAAGGCGGCCAGAGCCTGTTCACGCAACGCTATACGGTCCACGAGGAACAGCACTTTTTCTGCATGGCCAGCCCGCATCAAGGCATCGACCATGGCGATGCAGGTGCGGGTCTTGCCGGTACCGGTGGCCATCACCAGCAGGAAATCGCGCTTCTTCTGTTCGATGCCTTCGAGCACCGAGCGTATCGCGCGAATCTGGTAATCACGTCCGGCAATCGACGTGTTGATGAATTCCTGCGTCAGCGGCTTGCGATTGCGACGGATGTAGGCGAAGCGTTCGAGATCGTCGCGGGTGGGAAAGCCAACCACCTTGCGCGGGGCGGCGCGTTCTCCAGATCCCAGAAATAGAGCTCGCGGCCGTTGGTGTAGAAGCAGAATGGCAGCTCACCACCCAGCTGGTTTTGGATGTTGTAGCAGTATTGCTTGGCCTGCTCGCGGCCAATGGCGGCATCGCGGCTGGTCTTCTTGGCCTCGATCACTGCCAGGGGTTTGCGGTCCTTGCCGAGCAGGACGTAGTCGCTGAACTGGTGACCCTCGTAGGGTGTGCGCGGCTCGGCCACGCCCACTGGCAAGGCGGTGAGGATGTCGAATTCCTCGACAACCTGGGTGGGGTCCTTGACGTTCCAGCCTGATAACGCGAGTTGCTGGTCGATTAAGTCGGCTCGTGTCTGTGCCTCGGATTTAGACATGCCTAGCCTCCCTTGCTATGCGGAAGCGTTGGCTACCTGCGGCCATTTCCTCGGTCTGGAACGCGGGCACGTTGCCGCAGGTGTGATCGTCGCGGATGTCAAGGCTGAAAATACTTTTTCTAGTCTTCATTTCTCACCGCCTTGATTGATGCGAAGCCAC
>Ga0182748_1002825_pt1 | contig 15252 bp, 21 predicted proteins | sample eDN3rd37CKraftOP_FD_128877 | JGI IMG/M metagenome (GOLD analysis project Ga0182748, IMG submission 128877) | Enriched Organic Plus compost microbial communities from Emeryville, California, USA - eDNA 3rd pass 37_C Kraft OP (version 2) (version 2) ...
CATAGTTACGCCACACATTTACTGGAATACGGCACGGACATGTCATTCATACAGCAGCTACTTGGTCACAATGACATTAAGACCACGATGCTTTATGCAAAAGTTGGCAATGCGCAACTGAATGCAATCAAAAGTCCGTTGGATAGGATGTTGTGACTACAAATTTAAGAATTATCACAATGGGATTAAATTACTTCAAAAGCAGAAAGCGCCTCGATTTTTCCCCACATCTGTTTGATGTTCGCAACATACTTGGTTTGAAGAGGGGTTATAGCAACAATCATTTTCTACTCAAAATCTACGGATTGGACAAAACCAAATTTGAGTGCTATTACACCTACTGTTTAACGGCTTTGTGAAGTTGCCGACTTTTAGCACGAACTTTCAATCGAAGCACCGACCTCAAATTTAGCACAAAAGTTTCAATCGAAGACGTTACCCGGCAATTTCACAAAACCGCTGTTATCGGCTGCCCTTATTTCGTTCATCCTTTGTTTTTCTGTTGTGTCGGGTGTTGTCGGTGCGTTGGCTGGGTAGCTCTTTTTCATTTTTACTCACGAACACCGCTAAATACTAATACAAACAGCGTGAGTAAATATGCTACCCAATAGCGTGGGCTTTGGTTGTCTTTATCCGTTTGTGTAACTGATAAGTCAAGTTCAGAAAGATGTTGTTTTCGTGTAGTTTGGTTGTGCTTGTCATAGGCAGTCGGGCAATGTGGATATAACCGATGTCAAATTTCAGGCTGGGTAAAACTTTGTATTCAAGGTTAAGCCCAATTCTGTCGTGGTCAAAAACGTGTTCAATGGGTGTTCCTGCTACGTTGAAAAAAAGTTCGTCAAACACCGTCAGTTTGATATGTTCCGTGAACTCATACCGCACACCAAAACGTGCCCTTAACCGTGTAATATCGGATTGCGAATTGCTGAAAATGCGATACTCCAACGCATTTCGGTCTATAACGTATAATTTTTTGAAAATTTCGTGCTGTAATTCTACTGCTGCCGAAAAACGGATTTCGTTGTTTGGCGTTACCGTTTCGTCTGTTTTGTTTTGAATAATCCTGTAATGGGAAAAATAAGCGAATGGCGAAAAGGAAAATTTTATATCTTCCTTATGCTGATAATGTATCCAACTTCTAAGCGTGAACATCAGGTTTTTATCAAACATATTCTTATTCTCAAAACCGTTTTGCCGTCTGTGCTGAAATTCCGTATCAATCTTAAATTTCTTGCCGACAGGAACGCTCAAAGTGCCACGAAACCAAGCATTGTAATGTTGTTGTGCCTGTAAAGTTTGGGCAATAGAAATCCATATTGCTGTTATCAGCAATTTTTTAAACCAATTCATAACCGATATTTAGTGCGGAAGTTTTTCCCTTAAATATCCATAAACCCAAGTCCCTGCAATGGCACTCAAAAGCGTAACGGCAATAACGGTTGCACCTGTTCCGATTTGTGCAAACAACGGACCGGGGCAAGCTCCCGTAATTGCCCAACCGAAGCCGAATATCAAACCTCCAATGATCTGACCTTTGTTGAAAGTTTTGGGTGCAATTTTAATCGGTTCGCCATAAATGGTTTTGATGTTGAATTTCTTAATCAGCCAAACGGAAATTATTCCTACCACTACGGCACTTCCGATAATACCATACATATGAAACGACTGCAATCGGAACATTTCCTGTATGCGAAACCAACTAATTACTTCGGCTTTTACGAACACGATGCCGAATAAAATTCCTACGATTAAGTATTTCAAATTGTGATACCACTTGTGTTCCAAACGACTTTCATTTACGCACATGGCGTCTAATTCACGAAGCTGTAAATCTTTTTCTAAGTCCGTATTCTGTTGCATTTCTTTTTAATTTAAAGTGAAAGAATAAAGGGTAAAACGAGATTAGCCATAAGAAATCCGCCAATCATAAAACTAATAGTTGCAATCAATGACGGAAGTTGTAAGTTGGACAATCCCATAATGGCGTGTCCGCTTGTGCAACCACCTGCGTAGCGTGTGCCGAAACCCACTAGAAATCCACCAACAACCATCAGTAAAAATCCTTTCAGCGTAAACAGCGATTGCCAATTTATGATGTCTTCGGGAACAAGGTTGTTGAAATTTGTAATGCCGTAACCTGCTAACTCTTGTGCTAATTTTGGATTGACTTCAACAGGATTGGGATTTGACAACAGGTTAATAGCTATTGCTCCACCTAAAAAAATGCCGAACACAAAAAACAAATTCCACACTTCTTTTTTCCAATTGTATTTGAAGAACGGAATGTTGGCAGGCATACACGAAGCACAAATGTGGCGTAGCGATGAACTGATGCCAAATGATTTGTTACCAATAATTAAAAGTGCTGGAACAGTTAAACCAATTAAAGGTCCCGCTATATACCAAGGCCAAGGTTGTTTTATAAATTCTATCATTTTTTCTTTTTACTTGTTTTCGTTAATCAATTTTTCTAACTCGTTTGCAGGAACCACTCCCGATTGTCGCCAAAGCGCTTTACCGTTTTTGAACAAAATAAGTGTTGGCACACCACGTACCTGATAAGTTGCAGCCGCTTGCGGATTTTTGTCCACATCAATTTTAATGATGCTTGCATTTTCGCCAACACGTTTTTTTACATCGTCCAAAATGGGCGACATCATTTTACACGGACCGCACCAAGTCGCAAAAAAATCCACTAATACAGGTTTGTCCTGATTTATTATTTCCTGAAATGTCATACTGTTTTGTTTTTATTGTTCTGAAAAATTGAGAATAAAAGCCCGCCCATAATTGAGCCGTAAATAGTGCTGTTTACAGGGTTTGAAGTAATGGCACAACTCCCTGAATTGCAACCGACAAATTTCCAATAGAGAAATCCCGCCAAAGCTCCGAGCGGAACTCCGATAATCGTTAGTATGTTTTTCTTTAAAAATGCTTTCATTTTATTTAGTTGAAAATTGAAAGTGGAGAGTTGAAAGTTAAGGGAAATTCACTTTCAATTTTCAATTCTCCATTGTCAATTTAATTTTCCACATTCCCCTTAAATCTCCCATTTGGTAGCCGACAGCTTTGTCGTTTGGATATTTTTGGTTAATGATTTTTTGTGTGCTTTCGGATATGTCGTTTTTACCTCCATGGCATTTTATGCAAGTGGGCATTGCTATTAAAATCGGTTTGTAATAATACACTTCCCCGTTTTTGTCCTGCTTCGTAAAATCTGTTTTTTCAGATTTCATTTTCTCCCAAGCTATACTGTCCATTTGCGTTTGAATGGCATTATCGGGATTTCGGTTTTTATCGCTTAACCGTTGAATATAAACTTTAAGATGGTCAGCGATACTATCCGTGAGTGGTATTGCCTGAATGTTGCAAAATTCAACGGCATAGTCTGTTCCGCCTTTTTGTATGGCTTCGCTTACATTTTGCAGCAACACATTTTGTATCTCTATAGAAATGCTGTCGCCCAAAAGCATCAATGCCGCTTTTTCTTCTTCGGATATAGTTTGCTGCTTAGGGTTAGTGCAAGCCGAAAGTGCTGTTATTATCAATAAAAAAGCGATACTTCTCCACATAAATTCTTTATTTTATCTCCTCATAGGTTATATCTTCCGCTTTCTTACTGCTTTTTGATACAGGCGTATTGCAACCCGAAGCACCACAACAACCGATATTCAGCAATGGCATTAAAGAAAATAATCCACCTAATGCAACAAACAACCATTCTTTTGCTGAAATGCCTTGAACAATAATGAATATGCCCAATGCCAATCGCAACACACGCATATAATCCCAAGTTTTTAAATACTCTTTCATTGTTCTTATTTTTTAATCAGGTTAATAAATACTTCCGATTTTGCTCTTGGCGGAATACTGTTGTAACATTCGTCCATTGTTTTAATGACAAAATGCGGTTCAAAAATGGGCTTGTATTCGCAAGGGCAACCGCCAAATGGTGGAAATGGTTGGTCAAATTGTTTGTCAAACAACACACCGATTATTTTACCGTTTTCGTTGAGCAACGAAGCCGTTTTTTCTGCGTATTCTTTTCTGCGAAAAGGCGGAATAGCACAAAAGAATGTTTGCTCAATAATCAAATCATAATTGCCTTTGTGTTGAAAAAAATCTTCGCACAAAACCTTTACTTGCGGTTTATCGGCAAACTTTTCTTTCAATGTTTCAACGGCTTTCGGTGCAATGTCAATCAGTGTGATGTTTGTAAAACCGTTTGCAACCAAGTATTCTGCTTCGTAAGCATTGCCACAACCCGGAATGAGAACAGCCGCATTTTTGTTTGGGTATTGTTTTATATACTCCGTAATGGCAGGCGAAGCCTGTCCCATATCCCACCCTGTTTCATTCTTCTGCCAACGCTCGTTCCAATAGTTTTGGTCAAGTGGTTTTTCGCATTGCGTAACACAACATTGTATATCTTTCTTCATAATAGTTGAAAGTTGATAATTGAGAGTTGAAAGTTATTTTTAGTTTAAAGTTATGGAAATTCACTTTCCATTTTCAATTCTCCACTTTCAACTGTTTTACGTTTTTCCACGTTCCGCCATTGATTACATTCTGAAAACCGTTTTGTTCCAAAATGCTTTTTGCCTGTCCGCTACGGCTTCCACTTCTGCAAAAAACAACGATGCTTTTCTTGTTTTTGAATTTGGATAATTGGCTTGGCACTTTGTCCAACGGAATGTTTACCGCACCTTTTACGCTACCTGCCGAAAACTCGGCAGGTGTGCGAACATCCACTAAAAACGCTCCGTTTTTTATAGCTTCTCTCAATTCGCTGTTGTCTGTTGGTGCAAACAGATTTTTGAAAATTCCAAACATATTTATTTAGTTGAAAGTTGAAAGTTGAAAGTTGAAAATTGAGCATTGAAATTGTAATCACTTTTAATTCTCTACTTTCAATTTTCCACTATTAGGACATACGAAGTTGGTTTTAGGAACATTGGTTTTTGCAATGGCATTGAAACCGCCTTCTACTTCGGTAAAGTTTCTGTAACCTCTTGCCTGTAAAATGCTCGCTGCAATCATACTGCGGTAGCCTCCGGCACAATGCAGATAGAAATGTTCCTTCGGATCGATGTCTCTCATCCAATCGTTGATATAGGCCAATGGCCTGCTAAAGGCTTCTTCGATGTGTTCAGCTTCATATTCGCTTTCTTTACGAACATCTATTATTTTGCTTTCACCTATTTTTACTTCCGATGCAAATTGTTCCGGTGTAATGCGGTTTACGGTGTCGGTTTCTTTTCCTGCGTTTTTCCAAGTCGTAAAACCTCCTTTTAAGTATCCTAACACATGATCAAAGCCTACTCGACTCAAACGTGTTACCGCTTCTTCCTCCGTTCCGGGTTCTGAAACCAGCAGTATTGGTTGTGCTACATTTACAATCATAGCACCCACCCAAGGAGCAAAGTCACCATTCAATCCGATATTGATAGCTTGTGGAATAAATCCCTTTGCAAATTCCTTGTCACTTCGGGTGTCTAGAATCAATGCACCTGCACTTTCGGCTGCGGATTCAAATTCTTCCACTGATAGTGCCTTCAAGCCCTGTTTCAAAACTTCATCAAAACTGTCGTAACCTTTTTTGTTCATTGCTACGTTCATACCGAAGTAGGCAGGTGGCGGAAGTAAACCGTCTGTTACTGCTTTGATAAATGCCTCTTTGCTCGGCTGATTTAAAGCATAGTTCATTTTCTTTTGATTGCCCAATGTATCAACTGTTTCTTTCATCATATTTTTTCCGCAAGCCGAACCCGCACCGTGTGCAGGATAAACAATAACATCATCCGGCAACGGAAGTATTTTGTTATACAGACTTTCATAAAGTAAGCCTGCTAATTCTTCTTGTGTCATATTGGCTGCCTTTTGTGCTAAATCGGGTCTGCCAACATCACCCAAAAACAAGGTATCCCCGCTGAACAATGCTGTTTCTTTACCGTTTTCATCAATCAACAAATAGCAAGTACTTTCTAAGGTGTGACCAGGTGTATGAATCACTTTAATTTTTACCTTGCCCAATTCAAAGATTTGATTATCCGCTGCAACTATGGCCTCAAATTCAGGCTGAGCGGTAGGACCATACACAATGGGTGCATTTGTTTTCTTACTCAAATCAATATGTCCCGAAACAAAATCTGCATGAAAATGTGTTTCAAATATATATTTGAGTCGTACGCCATCTTTTTCCAACCTTTCCATGTAAGGCTGCGTTTCACGTAATGGGTCAATAATTGCGGCTTCACCATTAGAAGTAATGTAATAAGCACCTTGTGCCAAACACCCTGTATAAATTTGTTCTACTTTCATTGTTTTATATTTTTATTGTTATGAAATATTGTTGTTTTGTTCATTACGTTTATAATGCAATTACCCGATTGATTTTTTAGCCAGATACCAATCTATCTGCTCTAACTCCGTATCTGCTTTTCTTGCTGCTAATCCCTCTAAAGTTTTTGGAGCACCTACAATTACTTTATCCCCGGGTTGCCAATTAAGCGGTATTGCAACTTTGTGTTCATCTGAAGTCTGCAAAGCAATCAAGGCACGTTTTATTTCGTCCATATTTCTGCCCACGTTAAGCGGATAGTACATTATCAATCTTATTTTTCCTGTGGGGTCTATGATAAAAACTGCACGGACGGCTGCGGTTTCACTTTCCCCGGGTTGTATCATTCCGTAGAGCTTTGCCACTTTCATATCCAAATCGGCAATGATGGGAAATTCAAATAATACACCTGTTTTTTCATCTACTGCATTTACCCAGGCAATGTGCGAGTGAATGCTATCAATGCTCAATCCTATCAGTTTGGTATTGTGTTTTTCAAAGAAATTGCTTTCGTTGGCAAAGCCAGTCATTTCTGTTGTACATACAGGGGTAAAATCGGCAGGGTGCGAAAAGAGTATTACCCAACTCCCTTTGTTGTATTCGGAAAATTTTAAATTTCCTGTGGTAGTTATAGCTTCAAAGTCAGGAGCTATATCGCCTATTCTTGGCATCGTGTTTTTAATTTCTTGTGTGTCCATTTTTCTAATTCTTAATTGATTTCTGTTTTACTTTTTTGATACTGCAAATTTCTGATGTTTGTTTTTCCTGTACAGCTACTTTTGTTACAATGCAGTTCAACTACATTTTTCCTTTCATCATTTTGTTCCAATACAGGTAAGGAAGTATGTGTTTTTTGAGTAGCCACAATCGCCAATGTTCCTTATCACTATTGTTTATAAGCATATATTTCAGCATCGGGTCGGGTGTAAATTCATTTTTGTAATTAAATTCAGCCAATACCATTTTTCCGTAACCTGTTACCAATGGGCAGGAAGAATATCCCTGATAGTCCTTATTGTTTGCAGGCTTGTTACTTAACAGTTTCAGAATATTATCCACTACTACGGGAGCTTGTTTTCTTACTGCTGCACCTGTTTTTGCAGTGGGCAAAGCCGCTACATCGCCTAAGCCAAAAACATTGCTGTACTTTTTATGCTGCAAGCTGTTAATGTCCACATCTAACCAACCCGCATCATTGCACAAGTCGGATTTTCGGATAAAACCGGGTGCGGTTTGTGGCGGTGCAAGGTGCAGAAAATCAAAAGGAACTGCCAACAAATTGTCTTCGGTTACAGTCGCTCCGTGTATCGTTTTTGAACCTTCTTTTTTTTCATTGGGAGTAGCATCTTTGAAATAAACCAATCTTTTATCCGCATCTATTTTTACAGGCGTATGGAATAATTTAAGATTGACATTGTAACGGTTAATGACACTCATCAACGTATCGGCAATGGATTTTACCCCGAAAATGACTGTGCCGGGTGTAGCAAAAACCACATTGGTTTTATCGGATATTCCTTTTTTGCGAAAGTAATCGGCAGCGAGATACATTGCTTTCTGCGGAGCACCACCGCATTTTATAGGTGTGGCAGGTTGTGTGAAAATAGCATTACCACCTTTGAAATTTTTCAGGCACTCCCAAGTATGTTCAGGGTTGATATAATTGCTGCAAACTACACCTTTATGAAGTGCATCTTCCAAACCCTCTATCAATGACAGGTCATTGACAAGTCCGGGAGCTACTACCAAATAATCATAACCAATATTTCCGTTTTTTTCGGTTGTAACTTTGTTTTCATCGGGATAGATAGCCATTGCCTTATCTCTAATCCAATCTACACCCGAAGGGATAAGCGATGCTTCGCTTCTTTTGGTTTTGTGCATTGCATAAGTTCCCGCCCCCACCAATGTAAAAGCTGCCTGATAATAATGCGTGTCGGACGGTTCTATAATTGCCATTGATAAGCCTGATTGCCTTTTCTGTAATTGAGTGGCAACCATAATACCTGCCGTACCGCCACCGATAATCAGAATTTGATAATGATGTTTCATTTCCATTACTTATTTTAGTTCAATAATGTTTCTTTGATGATGATATAAATGCCCATTACCAACACAAACCATCCGAAAGCGGGTTTGAGTTTTGCTCCGTTAATTCTTTTGGAAAGTGCCATACCTATAAAAATTCCGACAATGGCAAAGGCGATTACTTTTGAAAGAAAAATCCAATCAATAATTGTATCACCACTTTCGCCAAAAAATCCAATCAATGATTTTGCTGCGATGATTACTAAGGATGTTCCTACGGCTTCTTTCATCGGTAATTTGCTCAACACAACCAATGCAGGAATAATTAAAAAGCCTCCGCCTGCACCTACAAGTCCTGTCAAAATTCCTACAACTGTTCCCTCAACAAGAATTAAGGGATAATTAAATTTCTGCTTTTGTGGTGTTTCTTCGGTTACCGGTTTGTCCTTTTTTATCATACTGTATGAGGCGAAAATCATCAGCACGGCAAAAAGCAACATCAGTAAAATGCTTTTGGTAACGGTAAAATTTCCGATGCTAAAAATTTCTTGCGGAATGGCAGGAACGATAAATGCCCTTGTAAGGAAAACGGCTGCAATGGACGGAATACCGAACACAACAGCCGTTTTGATATTAACCAAACCTTTTTTGAAGTATGAAAATGAACCTACAACGCTTGTCGTTCCGACAATAAAAAGAGAATAGGCGGTTGCTAAAACTGCGTCCACACTAAACAGATAAACCAAAACAGGAACGGTAAGAATACTGCCACCGCCACCGATTAGTCCTAATGCAACACCTATAAAAATTGATGCTAAATAACCCGCTATTTCCATAGATTTTTGAAATTGATGCCGCAAAATTGCACCAACTCAAAAACCTATACAGCCACTTTTGTTACATAATAATGGAAAGTGGAAAGTGGAAAGTTGAAAATCGAGAATCGAAAAATTTTATCTCTTTCAGTTTCTCAAATCTTATTCAGTTTTTGTTTCGTAGTTTTTACTATCGATGCTAACATTTTTACAAGTTCTTCTGCGTCATTATGTATAGATTGAAATTCTTGTTGCGAAAGATAGTCAGTTTCTTTCATTAAAATAATCCAGTATAGCGTTTCGTTAGCTTCCTTTAGCGATATGTTCATTTTATTAAGAAAATCGGATTTAGACTGTGCGTGTTCAGCTTCTCTGACTAAAGCCCCGATTGCTGTTCCACTTCTCAAAAATTGCTTATACAATACAAACTCTCTTTTTTGTTCCGATAGGTATTGATACAATTTTACTACCCTGATGGCAAACTTCAAACTCTTTTCAGCTATTCCATTTTCCATAAAAATTAATTTTTAACTTATCACTTTCAATTTTCAACTAAAACAATTTTGTTTCTGCCCAACTTCACTTTTCCGATTTCTTCTAATTGTTTTAACAATCGGGAAACCACAACACGGGCAGTTCCTAACTCGTTGGCTAATTGTTCGTGGGTGATATTCAAGGTTTTGTTTCCCGTGAGTTCAACTTTTTTGTTTAGCAAATCCAACATTCTTTCATCAACTTTTTTAAAAGCAATAGCGTTTACAACTTCCAATAATTCTTCAAAACGTTTGTGATACAAACGGAAAATGTAATCTAACCATTGCGGATATTCTTTGATAAATAATGAAACCTTATCCATAGGCAGGAACAGAATTTCCGCATCTTCTTCCACTTCGGCTTTTACCTTACTTGTTTCGTTGTGCAGACCGCCCAAAAACGACATAATGCAACTTTCGCCCGTCTTGATGTAATACAACAAAATTTCTCTTCCGTCTTCTTCTGTTCGGATAACTTTCAACGTTCCTTTGGTAACAATAGGAATAGAGCGAATATGTGCATTTTCGTTTAGAATAATGTTGCCTGCTTTATAGGTTTTTTGTATGCTGTATTGTTGTAGTTTTTCTACTAATTCGGGTGATGTCTTAAACTCTGTTATCTGTTGTAATTCTTCCATTTTGCAAAGTTACAATTTTGTTTGGGTGGTGGGTGGGCTTGGTTGGAGCAAAATTAAATGTGGTGTTTTTGTGTCGGCTTGTGTGGTGGCAAACACCTCTTTTAATTTTGCGAAGCGTTGGCAATATTTCTGTTTTCTGTCCGTCCGTTGATGTCTGCACGGTGGTCTGGTAGGGTTGCCGATAACGTTTTCGGGCTTTGCGAAGGAGCGGATTAGAAAGCCTAAACTTTCAATTTAGCATAAAGGTAGCAAAACCATTTTTTCTCTTTGCTAAATTACAAAAAAGCGCAAATAAGAAATGGTTTTGCGGATTAAATGCACTAACCTTGAATTAACCACTTAACCCGCTCTTTTGCAAAACCTTTGTTAGTGGCTGTGGCTATTAGTCATTCACCGTAATTTAGTTATAAATCACAAAACATTTTATGGAGAAAACCGCTGATTAGGCAATCTTAACATAATCGAATTAAAATAACTGTATCTTTGTAGAGATGACGAAAAAGGAAAGCCATATCAAAAATTGCAGACATATTTTATTGATGTGGTTTGTTCTGTTTTCGTTAAGTCCTTGTACTGTCAAGGAGGCATTGTCTCAAGTAGTTAATACGGATTATGTCAAACCGCTCAACAAGTCAAAGACAATTGCTCCGACAACCAGCTGTTCGTATTCGCAAAATGATAACCAGCAAATTTCGATTGTAAAAAAAGCAAAAATTTATAAAGAAATTGAGCCTGTTCAGGTTGTCAATAATTCGTGTTTTGTCGTACTTTCTTCCAAAGGTTACAACGATTATTCAAAAACATCTTCGGGTAACAGTCCACCAAAATATATTTTATACAAACGGCTGAAAATTGATATAGCGTGATTTTTCTCTCGCATTATTATATCATTTTCACGTTTAATTAAAATATAAAATTCAATGAAACAATATATTGACAGTGCAGTCGGCAAGGCTGGACTTTTTACGCTATCCCTACGTTGGGTAATCGGCTGGACTTATTTTTCTGCTTTTTGGCGAAGGTTGATTTTAGACAACAAACTTATTCCCGAAGAAGCGGGCTATATAGGTGAAAAATTCAATCACTTTCTCCCCAATGCTTTGGGCATCAAACCGATTATTGAATATTTGGTTTCCAACCCCGAAGCGTTGCAAATTTCAATGGTTATTTTTACGATTGTAGAGGCCATTGTCGGCTTGTTTATTATTTTGGGTTTATTTACAAGGCTGATGAGCATAGGCGTGTTCTTTTTGGCGATGGGCATTCTTTTGGGGTCGGGTTGGATTGGAACGACTTGTTTGGACGAATGGCAAATTGGTGTGTTGGGTGTGGCAAGTGGCTTTGTCTTGTTCTTAACAGGTAGCGGAGCTTATTCGTTAGACAATTATTTATTGAATAAACCCTATCAGTTTACCAATAAAAAATGGTTTGCTTTTTTAGGCTCGGGTGAGCTTCCAATAAAAAAATTAGCTCCAAAAGTCCTGGCAATGTCGTTGTTTATATTTGGATTGACTTTGTTTACCAATCAGTATTTTCACGGAGGTGTATTTGGCACCCTTCATAACAAATCGGTCAAGCCCAAAGTTGAAATTTCAAATATTCAGCAAAACGGCTCACAACTTTCTTTTCAACTATTCAGGGTTGAGGGTGCGGATGTTTATGGTTCGTTTTTGATTGGTATACAGATTTTGGACGAGAACAATCAGGTCATCAAGTCCATTGGGCAAGAGGAACTAGCTCAATTTCCGAAAGAAAAAATAAATAATCATTATGTGGCAAAAATCAAATCGGGAAAACATAGCCTGATTTTACCGCTTGGTGCAAAAGCCGATTTGACGATTGACTTAGAAGGAATTACGCTCAAAGAAAATTACGCATTGAAACTGATTGATATCAGCGGAATAGAATGGATTACTGAAATAAAATAACAGATTTGTTAGCATAAAAAAGCTGTCATGATAATGCGACAGCTTTTTTTGTTTTTTGGAATGTCGGTAAAAACTAAATGTGCCTGTTGAATTTCAGGTTTACGGCTGTTGTTGTCGGCGGTGCCATTGCCACTAACGTTTTGGGGCTTGGCGTTCGTGCGGGTTTTCGGAGCACAAAACTGTCAATACACCACAAAAGTTGATGTGAGGTAGAATGTTCAATTAACCACGTCACCCGCCATTTAGCCAAATGCCTGTTAGCAGCTGGTATTCTTTCGCATTTCATTAAGCGCGTCCTCTGTGTTATAAATTGGTTTATATTTTAATTCGTTAATAGCCTTCGTTGTCTTGTATTGTCTGTTCATTGCTATAAAACTTAAATCAAATCTTGTCAAAGGGGGATAGCTTTTAAGTTTAAATATTTTCCAAAGTTTTTCAACTATTGATGCAGCTGGTTTTGCAATAAAAGATGGTGTGTTTTTGTTGGGAATAGAGACGTTTTCTGTTGCCATTAAGTCTGACAAAAATGCTTTTACTGTTAGTTTTGAATGGTCAGTTATGTTGTAAATTTCATTGTTCTTTCCATTACTCATTGCCATTACTATACCTTCAACGACATTTTTTACATAAACCATTTCCATCCATACATTTCCCTTGTCAATCCAAGAAAATCCACCTGATTTTATTTTTTCTTTAAGGGTTTTTATGGCATTGACTCCTTTTCCATAAATAAAAGTAGGTCGTAATATTATTTTTTGAATGTTGCCATTGAAGGCGATGATACCCTGTTCTGCTAACATTTTAGATTTTCCATAATATGAATTTGGTTCTTTGGGGTATGGATACGTTTCGTCAATATCAAACAAGTCATTCTTATCTTGCAACACTGATTCAGAGCTTATGTAGATGAATCGTTTGACTTTGTACTTCTCTGCTGATTTTAATAAGTCTAAGGTTGCAAGGGTGTTATCTTTATAGAAGTCTTGCCAAGCACCCCAAAACTCAACTCTCGCTGCACAATGTATTAAGACATCACAGTCACTAAGTTTGTCCTCCCACTTTTGAATGTCATTTAAACTTCCAACCACTTCGTGTATAGGAAGATTACGTAAAGAATTTTCAGTTCTTGTCAACGCAAAAACTTGATAATTTTCTGAAACAAGTCTTTCTATTAGGTGTCTTCCTAAAAATCCTGTTCCTCCGGTTACAAATACTTTTTTTGTCATTTTCGGTTTTTTTATACTTGCTGCTAACGGGCGGAAAATTGGTGATGGGCGGGATTTTTAGCACTGATTTTCAATCGAAGAACAGAAGTTGAATTTTGCACTTCCGTTGATACGAAGCCGTTCAGCCCGCCTATTGCCAATTTTTTTGTTAGCGGTAGTGCTTATATTTTTCTATAAATTTCTCAAACTCGTTATTCTTGTTTCTCAGGACTGCTCCGTGTCCGAAACAAATAATTTGTGGATTTAATTTCGATAGCTTAAACAAGGAATTTATGTTTTCTTGTTTGTCTGATGTAAAAATACTCGGAGGCAGATGTAATCCTTTGACAGTAGTTAATAAATCCATATTTGTAGCTACATCACCTATTATTAATACTCCGTCTTTTTCTCTGAAAAAAGAAATATGTCCCGCCGAGTGTCCCGGTGTTTCTATTATTTTAAAATTTCCAAGCGAATCGTTTTCTTTCAGCGTTTTAGATACTTTATGTCCTTGTCCTGCCCAGTATTTCTGTTGCAGTCGGGCGATAATGTTTTTGCTTGATGGATAGTCTTTTGTTACCAGTCCCGATTCTGTACGCCACACTTCTTTTTCGTGACAGTATAATGGTAAGTTGAAATGGTTACATATCTTATCGCTACAACCTTGATGATCAGCGTGAGCATGTGTTAAAGCGTGTGCATGAACAGGAATATCCTTTATGCAATTTGAAATTTTATTAAAAGAAGACTTTATTCCTGAATCTATTAAAATGCCTTCTATTATATAGCAATTGATGCTGTTCCTTGGCATGAGTGAAATGTGATAGACGTCTTTGGCAACTTGCTGCATAGCTTAATTTTTGTCAAAAATATCATTACGCTGTCTTTACAAAAAGGACATTTGTCCTAAAATTCCAAATGTGCAATCTCTCTTTTAACTCGTGTAAGAGTCCTTTGTGTGATGCCTAAATAGGAAGCGATATGATTAACGCTTGCCCTTTGTACAATTTCTGGATATTGGGTGAGAATATATTGATATTTGTCTTTTGCTGATTTGCTTTTTAAATGGATATGGTAGTTCTCTTTTTCAATAAATTCTTGTTGGGTCAGTAAATTTTGGATAGAAATCCAGGATGGAATTTTTTCTAACAAATATTGAAAATTTTTATAGCTAATTGTCAACAAATCACAATTTTCAATAGCTTGAATGCTTATCTTTGAAACTTGAGAAGATGTGAAACTATCATAAGAAGTTATAAACTGATTTTCAAACTTGAAGCAGGTTATATTTTCTTCTCCGTTTTCATCCGTTGAAAAGGCACGTACACTTCCTTGCAAAATAAAACCAATTTGAGTACAAACTTTTCTCTCTGAAATGAAAAAATCATTTTTCTTTAATGTAGCGTTTTCAAACAAGGAAACAGAATAATCAATTTCCCTTTCATTTAGTAAATCAAGTTGTGATAAATATTTTTGTAATTTTTTATTCATTTTGTGTGCGGTGTGTCAGCATTACCGCTAACGGTTCGCGGCTTGGCGAAGGTGGCGATTTTCACCACAAAACTTGCTACGAAGCCGAAAGCTCAAATTTACGAAAAACTGTCATACGAAGCACTAAACCCCCGCTTGTGCCAAACCGCTGTTATGGGCTGCCTTTCTTCTGTCGGATTAGTCCAATTCCCAATGTCAAAAGTCCAAAAGTCAGTATTGCAATACCAACATACAAAATGAAAATTAGTCCTGTCGGTTCGGTAATTTGTCTGCC
>Ga0182748_1002834_pt1 | contig 15230 bp, 13 predicted proteins | sample eDN3rd37CKraftOP_FD_128877 | JGI IMG/M metagenome (GOLD analysis project Ga0182748, IMG submission 128877) | Enriched Organic Plus compost microbial communities from Emeryville, California, USA - eDNA 3rd pass 37_C Kraft OP (version 2) (version 2) ...
CGCGCCGACGCCATCGCGCAGCTGACGGTGCGCGAGTTCGAGTACCCCCGTCCGCACGCGCCCGAGTCCCTCGTCTTCACGGGACCGGTGGCGACGTCGGATGTCTCGCGCCACGAGCTGCCGCGCTGGTGGCCGCAGCTCGAGCGCGCCCGCCGCGTCGTCCACGTGACGCAGGGGACGATCGCGAACGACGACCTCGGGGAGCTCGTCCGTCCCACCATCGACGCCTTCGCCGGATCCGACACCTTCGTCGCCGTCGCGACCGGCGGGGTCCCCGTCGCGTCGCTCGGGACGCTGCCCGCCAACGTCGGCGCCGCCGAGTTCCTGCCGTACGACCTGCTCCTTCCCCGCACGGACGTGTTCGTGACCAACGGCGGCTACGGCGGCACGCAGTTCGCGCTCCGGCACGGCGTGCCGATCGTCGTGGCACCCGGCAAGGAGGACAAGACCGAGGTGGCGGCCCGCGTGGCGTGGTCGGGCGTGGGCGTGAACCTGCGCCGCATGACGCCCCGCCCGGGCGAGATCCGCAGCGCCGTCGAGCGCGTTCTGGGCGACCCGCGCCACCGTCGGGCCGCCGGACGCATCGCCGCGGCGATGGCGCAGGCGCCGGGGACGGCGGGCGTCACGGCCGTCATCGACGTCGCCATCGCCCGTCATGCGCGGGCGGGAGCGGTGCCCGCCGCGTGAGCGTGCAGAAGGGCGGGTGGATCGCTCCACCCGCCCTTCTGTGCGAACTGCTCGCTCAGGCCTCTTCGTCGACCGTGCGCGGCTTGACGTAGGGGTCCTCGTCGCCGGCGTACGTCGCCGACGAGGCGAGGCCCGCGACCGCCTGGTCGCGCTCACGCGCCTCCCGCAGGAGCTCCTCGATGTGACCCGCGTTCTCCGGGATCGCGTCGGGGATGAACTCCAGCGTCGGGGTGAGCCGCACGCCGAGCTTGCGCCCGACCTCGGACCGCAGCATCCCGGTGGCCGCCTTGAGGGCCTCGGCGGAGGCGTTGCGCTCCTCCTCGGTCCCCAGGACGGTATAGAACACCGACGCGTGCTGCAGGTCGCCCGTCACGCGGACGTCCGTGATCGTCACGAAGCCGAGTCGCGGGTCGCGCAGACCCTTCTCGAGCCGCTCCGCGATGAGCACGCGGATGCGGTCCGCCAGTCGTGCCTGTCGTTCCGACGTCATGATGTCTCCTCCGGCGATCAGCCGCGCGGCTTCTCGACCATCTCGGTGGTCTCGATCTCGTCGCCCACCTGGATGTCGTTGTACTTGCCGAGACCGATACCGGCCTCGAAGTCCGTACGCACCTCGGTGACGTCGTCCTTGAAGCGACGCAGCGACTCGATCGTCAGGCCGTCGGCGATCACGACGCCGTCGCGGATGACCCGCGCCTTGGCGTTGCGCGTGATCGTGCCCGAGCGGACGATGACACCCGCGATGTTGCCGAACTTCGAGGAGCGGAACACCTCGCGGATCTCGGCGACACCCGACTGGACCTCTTCGTACTCCGGCTTGAGCAGGCCCTTGAGCGACTGCTCCACATCGTCGATCGCGTTGTAGATGACGGAGTAGAACCGGACGTCCACGCCCTCGCGGGCGGCGCGCTCGCGCGCCTTCGTGTCGGGGCGGACGTTGAACCCGATGACGATCGCGTTGTCGATCGTCGCGAGGTTGATGTCGGACTCGGTGATCGCGCCGACACCGCGGTGGATGATGCGCAGCTGCACGGAGTCGTCCACCTCGATCTTGAGCAGCGACTCCTCGAGGGCCTCGACGGCACCCGAGACGTCGCCCTTGATGATGAGGTTGAGCGACTCGACCTTGCCCTCTTCGAGAGCACGCGTGAAGTCCTCGAGCGAGATGCGCTTGCGGGCCTTGGCCAGCTGTGCGTTGCGCTCGGCGGCCTCTCGCTTCTCGGCGATCTGGCGGGCCGTGCGGTCCTCGTCGGTCACGATGAACGTGTCGCCGGCGCGGGGCACGGAGTTCAGACCCTGCACCTGGACGGGACGCGACGGGGCTGCGGCCTCGACCGGCTCGCCGTTCTCGTCGATCATCGCGCGGACACGGCCGTACGCGGTGCCTGCCACGATCGCGTCTCCGACGTGGAGGGTTCCGGACTGGATGAGCACCGTGGCCACCGAGCCGCGGCCCTTGTCGAGCTTGGCCTCGATCGCGACACCGCGCGCCGCCTTGTTCGGGTTGGCCGTGAGGTCCAGACCCGCGTCCGCCGTCAGCAGGACCGCGTCGAGCAGCTCCTGGATGCCGATGTTCTGGCGCGCGGAGACGTCGACGAACATGACGTCGCCGCCGTACTCCTCGGCGACCAGACCGTACTCGGTGAGCTGCTGGCGCACCTTGGCCGGGTTGGCCTCGGGCTTGTCGATCTTGTTGACCGCGACCACGATCGGCACGTTCGCCGCCTGCGCGTGGTTGAGGGCCTCCACCGTCTGGGGCATGATGCCGTCGTCGGCGGCGACCACGAGGATCGCGATGTCGGTCACCTGGGCACCGCGGGCACGCATGGCGGTGAACGCCTCGTGACCCGGGGTGTCGATGAACGTGATCGCGCGCTCGATGCCGTCGTGCTCGGTCCAGACCTGGTACGCACCGATGTGCTGCGTGATGCCGCCGGCCTCGCCCGCCACGACGTTGGTCTGGCGGATGGCGTCGAGCAGTCGCGTCTTACCGTGGTCGACGTGGCCCATGACGGTCACCACCGGCGGACGGATCTCGAGGTCCTCTTCGTTCTCGTTCTCGAGCTCAGCCTCGAGATCCAGACCGAAGCCCTCCAGGAGCTCCTTGTCCTCGTCCTCGGGCGAGACCATCTGGATCTTGTAGCCCAGCTCCTCGCCGAGGATCTCGAAGGTGGCCTCGTCGAGCGACTCGGTCGCGGTGGCCATCTCACCCAGGTTGAACAGGATGGTCACGAGCGTGCCGGGCTGGACGGTGTAGCCCTTGAGCGCCTCGAGCTTGTCGGCGAAGTCCGAGATGGACGCGCCACGGCGCAGGCGGATGATCTCGCCGTTACCCTTCTGGACGTTGACGCCGCCGACGACCGGCGCCGACCGCATCTCGAATTCCTGCCGCTTCGCGCGACGCGACTTGCGCTGCTTCGACTTGCCGCCGCCCTTGCCGAACGCGCCGGCGGTGCCGCCGCCGGGGCCACGACCACGGCCGCCGCCACCGGGACGACCGGCGAAGCCGCCGGGACCGCCGGGACGCTGGAAGCCGCCGCCACCGCCGCCGGGACGGCCGGGACCGCCCGAGCGCTGCTGGAAGGGCGCGCCGGGACGACCGCCGCCACCGGGACGACCGGCGCCGCCGGGACGCGGGGCGCCGGGACGCGGCGAGCCGGGACGCGGTGCCTGCGGACGCGGGATGTTGCCCGGGTTCGGGCGCTGGCCCATGCCCTGCGACGACGCGAAGGGGTTGTTGCCGGGACGCGGGCCGGCGGGACGCTGGCCCATGCCCTGCGACGACGAGAAGGGGTTGTTGCCCGGACGCGGGGCACCACCGGGACGCGGCGGCTGCGGGGTCGCACCGCCCGGACGCGGAGCGGGGCTCGGCGCGGGCGAGGGCGCGGCCGGCGTCGCCGGGGCGGCGGGGGCGGCCGGAGCCGGGGCGGCGGGGCCGGCGGGCGCAGCAGCCGCGGGCTTCTCCGCCGGGGCGGGCGCAGCAGGCTTGGCCGGCGCGGGCGCGCCGGGGCGCGCGGGAGCCGAGGGGCGTGCGGGGGTACGACCGCCCGGACGCGCCGCGGGGGCGGCCGTCTCGGCGGGCTTGGCCGCGCCGTCCGCCTCGAGGGCGGCGCGCAGCTTGCGCACGACGGGGGGCTCGATCGTCGAGGACGGACCCTTGACGAACTCGCCGATCTCCTTGAGCTTCGCCAGCGCGACCTTGGTGTCGACGCCGAGCTCCGAGGCGATCTCGTGCACGCGTGGTTTGGTGTTAGCCACAATTCTCCTGTCTGGGGTCCACCCAGACAGGGCAGACCGTTAGTTGCGGACGGGTCTCATTTCGAGCCGTTCACTTCGTGTCCATAGCCGTTCAGCCTTTTTCGCTGTAGGAACTGTTCGATGGTCTGCGTGTCAAGCGGGCCTGACACACGCAATGCGCGTACGAAGGCCCGGCGCCGCAGCGCGGCATCCAGACACTCGCTCGTCTCGTGCACCCACGCGCCCCTCCCGGGCATCGCTGCACGCTCATCCGGGATCAGTGTGGAGTCGACCGCCACCACTCGCAGGAGTGAGGCGCGGGGGGCACGCGTGCGGCATCCGACGCACGTCCGTACAGACTCCATGTTACACCCGGGCGACGACCGACCAGCCCGTCACGCGTCCTCGAGGATGCTGTCCGGCTGGATGTCGATCTTGGCTCCGGTGAGCTTCGCGGCCAGTCGCGCGTTCTGCCCCTCCTTGCCGATCGCGAGCGACAGCTGGTAGTCGGGGACGAGCGCGCGCACCGCCTTGCTGTTCGCATCCAGGATGAAGCTCGAGGTCACCTTGGCCGGCGACAGGGCGTTCGCGACGAACTTCGCCAGCTCCGGGTCGTAGTCGACGATGTCGATCTTCTCGCCGCCGAGCTCCTCGGTCACGGCCCGCACGCGGCGACCGAGCTCGCCGATGCACGCGCCCTTGGCGTTGATGGTCGGGTCGTTCGCCTTGACGGCGATCTTGCTGCGGTGCCCCGCCTCGCGGGCGAGGGAGACGATCTCCACCAGGCCGCCGGCGATCTCGGGCACCTCGAGGGCGAACAGCTTGCGGACCAGGCCGGGGTGGGTGCGCGACACGGTGATCTGCGGCCCCTTGGTGCCCTTCGCGACGGACGTGACGTAGACGCGCAGGCGCGAGCCGTGCGGGTACTCCTCGCCGGGGACCTGCTCCTCGGGAGGCAGGATCGCCTCGACGCTGCCGAGGTCGACGTGCACCATGCGCGGGTTCGGGCCCTGCTGCACGATGCCGGCGACGATGTCGCCCTCCTTGCCGCGGAACTCCCCCAGCACGGCGTCGTCGGCGATGTCGCGCAGACGCTGGCTGATGACCTGCTTGGCCGCGAACGCGGCGATGCGCCCGAAGTCCTCGGGGGTGCTCTCCTCCTCGCCGATGACGCCGCCCTCTTCGTCCAGCAGCGGGATGAACACCGCCACGTGACCGGTCTTGCGGTCGAGCTCCGCCCGCGCGCCGTCCGGCAGCGTCCCGGTGGGAGAGGTGTGCTTGGCGTAGGCCGTGAGAATCGCCTGCTCGATGATGCGGACGAGTTCGTCGAAGGGGATCTCCTTCTCACGCTCGACCGTGCGCAGCAGTCCCAGATCGATGTCCACCGACCAACCTCCCTTTTCAGATTTCATCCGGCGCGATCGCGCACCGGCATCTATGCAACGGTACCGGACGCCGCTGGGAACGGACGGGGAGCGACGGCACCCGGGCCCGTGCGTCTAGGTGCGCGGCCGACCTCTGTCAATCCCCTGGGCCGGTCCGCCGCGGCGCCGAAGAATCGAGGGCATGACGGAACTGACGGGAACGGAAGCGACCGAGCGCCTGAAGGAGCTCGTCGAGGACATCGACTTCGCGATGCTCACGACGCAGGACGCGCACGGCAACCTCGTGAGCCGGCCGATGAACACGCGGCAGATGGACGAGCACGGGAACCTGTGGTTCTTCACCGCCGAGGACACCAAGAGGGTGGCCGAGGCCCAGGAGGAGCATCACGTCGGCCTGTCGTATGCGGATGCCAAGGGCCAGCGCTGGGTCTCGGTGGCCGGACGCGCGAGCATCGTGCACGACGACGCGAAGATGGAGGAGCTCTACTCCCCCGCCCTGGACATCTGGTTCGCGCAGGGACTCGAGACCCCCGGGATCGCGCTGCTGAAGGTCACGCCGGTCGAGGCGGAGCTGTGGGAGCCGGCGCACGGCCGGCTCGTGCTCGCCGCGAGCATGCTCAAGGCGCTGGTCACGAAGGACACCCCCGACGAGGACACCACGAACCACGCACGCATCACGTGCCCCTGACGCCGCGCGGGCCTGGCCGCTCAGGCCTGCGCGGACCCCAGCTCGTTGAGCGCGCGGATGAGGCGGTGGAGCCTCCCGACGCGGAACTGGTTCAGGCGGAGGACCAGGCGCGGCAGACCGAGGCGGTCGTCGTCCTCCACCTCGGCGCGCAGCGGCGCCGTCTTCTCGATGCGGCCGTCGGCGAGCAGATCGCCGAACCGCTCGTTGAGCTCGTCGACCTCGGCATCCGTCGGCTCGTGCCGCAGCCGCAGGACGAGGCGCTTGCTGACCCACCGCAGGGAGTCGTAGTTGCGCCAGAAGCCGGTGATCTCGGCGACGGCGGCGTCGACCGAGTCGGTCACGAGGACGCGCTCGAAGTCGTCGGGTGAGATGACGCCCGATCCGACCAGCTGATCCTCCACGAAGCGCTCGAGCCCCTTCCAGAACGTGCCGCCGGGGGCGTCCAGCAGGACGATTGGGGTCGGTTCGGCCTTGCCGGTCTGCTGGAGGGTCAGCAGCTCGAACATCTCGTCGAGCGTGCCGAACCCGCCCGGCACGCAGACGAAGCCGCGCGACTCCTTGACAAGCATGAGCTTGCGGGTGAAGAAGTACTTCATCGCGACGTTGCGCGCGTTCGCGCCCACGATCGCGTTGGGCTTCTCCTCGAACGGGAGGCGGATCGAGACGCCCAGCGAGTTCTCCGGCCCCGCGCCCTCGGCGGCGGCCTGCATGATCCCCGGGCCGGCGCCGGTCACCACCATCCAGCCCTTCGCGGCGAGCGCCGCCGCGACCTCGGTGGTCTGGCGGTAGAGGGCGTCCTCCGCGCGCGTGCGCGCCGAGCCGAAGATCGTCACCTTGGGGAACTGCGTGTACGGCGCGAACAGCTCGAAGGCCGCCCGCATCTCGCTGAGTGCGGCGGTCGTGATCTTCAGGTCGAGCCGGTCGCTGCCGTCGAGCCCCAGGCCGATGCCGGTCGCGAGGATGCGGGCGATGAGATCGACGTTCTCGGTGATGCCCGCGGCGTCGATCGTGGCGCGGAGCGCGTCGGTGACCTCGCCGGGGATCGTGGCGGTGCTGTCGGGCATGACTCCAGACTCGCACGTCCGGGTGAACACGGGGCGGACGGGCGGTGCTCGGCCGCTAATCTGAGCCGGTGAGCACGTTCGACACGATCGTCGTCGGGGCCGGCATCGCCGGTGTCACGGCGGCCCGCCTCCTCGCCGGGGAAGGGCGACGCGTCGTCGTCCTGGAAGCGCGTGACCGCGTGGGCGGGCGGATGCACACCGACCGCGCCGCGGGCTTCTGCGTCGACCGCGGCGCCTCGTGGATCCACGGCATCGAGGGCTCCGCGGTGTGGGATCTCGCCCGGGCACTCGAGGTGCCGACGATCGAGTTCACGGTCGGCAGCTTCCAGGCCGGCGGCCGCCCCATCGCGGACCACGACGCACACGGGCGTCTGCTCGACGCGGAGGAGAGCGCCCGCTGGGTCGCGGATGTCGCCGAGGCCGACGCCGCGCTCATGCGGCTCGTCGCGGGGCTCCCCCACGGCATCAGCTACCTCGACGCGACCGAGCAGGTGCTGGCGGGCCTGGGCTGGGACGCCGAGCGCACGCAGAACGTCCGCGAGTTCTTCCGCCACCGGGTCGAGGAGCAGTGCGGAGCGTGGATCGGCGACCTTGACGCGCACGGGCTGGACGAGGACCTCATCGACGGCGACGAGGTGATCTTCCCGCGCGGCTACGACGAACTGCCCCGCGCCGTCGCGGAGGGACTCGACATCCGTCTCGAGCACGTCGTGACGGCGGTGTCGTGGGCCGAGTCGGGGGTGGTCGTGACCACCTCCGCGGGCGAGACGTTCGCGGCGGCGAGCGCTGTCGTGACGGTGCCGCTGGGAGTGCTCAAGGCCGGGACCATCGCCTTCGAGCCGCCGCTGCCGGAATCGGTCGCGGGGCCCGTCGAGCGCCTGGGGATGGGCGTGTTCAACAAGATCTTCCTGCAGTTCCCGGAGCGCTTCTGGGAGGACGGCGTCTACGCGATCCGCCAGCTCGGCGCGGCCGGCGAGCGCTGGCACTCGTGGTACGACGTGTCGGCGGTCAGCGGCACTCCGATGCTCCTCACCTTCGCCGCCGGTCCGCTCGGTCGCGAGGTGCAGGAGTGGAGCGACGACGAGATCGTCGCGGACGTGCTCGCGGCCCTGCGCGGCATGTATCCCGCCGTGCCCGCGCCGACGGCGCGCTGGATCACCCGGTGGGGGCACGAGCCGTTCACCGAGGGCTCGTACTCCTACATCGCGACCGGCGCGTCGCACGCCGATCACGACGACGCGGCGGGCCCCGTCGGCGGCGTGCTCCACTTCGCCGGCGAGGCGACGTGGGGCGAGGAGCCGGCGACGGTCGAGGGCGCGCTGCGCTCCGGGCACCGCGCCGCCGAGCGCATCACGGGCCGGCAGATCGACCTCGGCGCGTTCTTCCGCATGCTGCGCTGAGCGCCGCGGGCGGGTCCTCCGCTAGGCGCCCAGCCGCGCGACGGCCTCGGCGACCGGCAGCACCTCGCGGTCGCCCGTCCGACGGTCCCACAGCTCGACCTGGCCGTCGGCGGCACCGCGGCCCGCGATGACGATCCGCGGGACGCCGATCAGCTCGGCATCCGCGAACTTGACGCCCGGCGAGACCTTGGGACGGTCGTCGTAGAGCACGTCGAACCCGGCGGCCTCGAGGTCGGCGGACAGCGACGTGGCCAGGTCGAACGCGGCGGCGTCCTTCCCGGTCGCGATCACGTGCACGTCGAACGGCGCGACGGACTCGGGCCAGATGAGTCCCTTGTCGTCGTTGTTGAGCTCGGCGATGATCGCGAGGATGCGGGTCACGCCGATGCCGTAGGAGCCCATCGTGACGGTGACCTGCTTGCCGTTCTCGTCCAGGACCTTCAGGCCCAGCGCCTCGGCGTACTTGCGGCCGAGCTGGAAGACGTGGCCGATCTCCATGCCGCGCGCGAGCGTGACGGGGCCTGAGCCGTCCGGGGCCGGGTCGCCCTCGCGCACCGACGCGACCTCGACGAACCCGTCGGCCGCGAAGTCGCGCCCCGCGACCAGCGAGTGCACGTGCTTCTCGTCGATGTTGGCGCCGGTGATCCAGCTGGTGCCGTCCACGACGCGGGGATCGAGGAAGTAGCGGATGCCGGTGGCCGAGTCCTCGCCCAGGATCGGGCCGGTCGGCGACCACGGGCCGATGTAGCCCTTGACCAGCAGCGGGTGCTTCTCGAAGTCCTCGGGGGTCGCCGGCTCCACCTCGGCGGGCGCGAAGGCGACCTCGACGCGCTTGTCATCGACCTCGCGGTCGCCGGGGACGCCCACGACGACGAGCTCGCGCGTGCCGTCCAGGTGCGTGAGGGCGAGCACGACGTTCTTGAGCGTGTCGGCGGCCGTGTACTGCCCGTCCAGGTGCGCGTTGGCGTGCGCGACGAGGGTCTCGATGGTCGGCGTGTCCGGAGAGTCGAAGATGACCGGCTCCGGCAGTCCGTCGAACGGGATGGGCTCGGGCACGACGGTCGTGAACGCCTCGACGTTGGCGGCGTAGCCGCCGTCGGAGCGGACGAAGGTGTCCTCGCCGATCGGGGTCGGGTGCAGGAACTCCTCGCTGCGCGAGCCGCCCATCGCCCCGGCATCCGCCTGGACGATGACGTACTCGAGGCCGAGCCGCTGGAAGATGCGCTCGTAGGCGTCCCGCTGCGCGGTGTAGGACGCGTCGAGGCCCTCGTCGGTGTAGTCGAACGAGTAGGCGTCCTTCATCGTGAACTCGCGGCCGCGCAGCAGGCCCGCGCGCGGACGCGCCTCGTCGCGGTACTTGTCCTGGATCTGGTAGATCGTCAGCGGCAGGTCCTTGTACGACGAGTAGAGGTCCTTGACCAGGAGGGTGAAGACCTCTTCGTGCGTCGGAGCGAGGAGGTAGTCGGCGCCCTTGCGGTCCTTCAGGCGGAAGATGCCGTCGCCGTACTCCTCCCAGCGGCCGGTGAGCTCGTACGGCTCGCGCGGCAGGAGGGCGGGGAAGTGCACCTCGAAGGCGCCGGCGTTGCCCATCTCCTCGCGGATGATGCTCTCGATCTTCGCCTTCACCCGCAGGCCCAGCGGCAGCCACGAGAAGATGCCCGGCGCCTGGCGGCGGATGTAGCCGGCGCGCACCAGCAGCCGGTGCGATGCGACCTCGGCGTCGGCCGGGTCCTCGCGGAGCGTGCGGAGGAAGAAGTTCGAGAGACGTGTGACCACGAGCATCAAGTCTAGAGAACGGCGGGCGCACCGCCCGCCGGGCGTCTCGTGGGGCGGGGTCCGGGTCGATATCGTGGGGCGATGAGCACCGTCGACCCCCGAATCGCACGGGCACAGCGCGCACAGCGCCTCCGCGGGCCGCGCGGCCTCCTGCTCGCCGCCGGAATCGCGCTCGCCCACTTCGCCCTGTGGGCTCTCGCCGGCTTCGGCGCCGGCCAGCTGCTGGACATCTTCCGCCTGATGGCGATCAATCAGGCCGGCGAGGGCTGGGACAGCCCCTACGACGGCGGCCCGCTGCTGTTCGTCATCGGCGTGCTGGGCGGCTCGCTGCTGGGCTTCGTGCTCACCACGACCCTCACCCGGATGACGTCGCTGGCCGCCGCGATGATCGCGCCGTTCCTCACGGCGGCAGCGGGTCTCGCCGTCGGACTCGCGATCTTCTCGTCGATGTGGACACCGCCCGAGATGATCGGCTATCGGCGCGGAGTGGCGGGGGCCGAGCACGAGCCGTGGGATGCGGGCGCGTGGATCCACTACACGGCGCCCATCTGGCTGCCGATGCTGTTCGCGGTCAGCGCCTTCGCGCTGGCCATCTGGTTCGCGCTGGCACTGGCCCGCAGCCACCGCAAGGCCAGGATCGCCGCCGAGCTCCTCGAGAGCGGCCGCAAGGTCCGCGGCAGCGTCACGGAGGTCCTCAGCACGGGGATGGAGGTCAACGGCCTGCCGTTCGTGCACTTCACGGTGAGCTTCCCGGACGCATCGGGCACGACCCGCTGGGTGACGAAGAAGGGATCGTTCCCGCACGCCGATGTCCCGCGGGCCGGCGACGTGGCCGCGGTGTGGTTCGACCCGCTGCGCCCCGACGACGAGCAGCGCATCATGGTGGGCCTCGGGCCGGACGCGGCATCCGTGGCGACGGCGCCGTGACACCGGGCCGCACCGTCCTGCTCACCGGCTTCGCGCCGTTCGGCGGGGACGCGCAGAACCCCTCCGGCGACGCGGTGCGGCGCGTCGCGGAGACCTGGACGGGGCCCGAGCGCCTGGTGACCGCCATCCTGCCCGTGACGTTCGCGGGCGCGGTGGCGGAGCTCGCGCGGCTGTGCGCCGCGCACGAGCCGGACCTCGTCCTCGCCACCGGCCTCGCGGGCGGGCGGCGCGCGATCGGCGTCGAGCGCATCGCCGTGAACCTCGTGGACGCCCGGATCCCCGACAACGACGGCATGCAGCCGATCGACCGGCCGTCCCGGGAGGGAGCGGAGGCCGCGGTGTTCGCGTCCGTGCCGGTGAAGGCCATCGCGCGATCCGTCGCCGACGCGGGCATCCCCTGCGAGGTCTCGCTGTCGGCGGGCACGTTCGTGTGCAACCACGTGTTCTTCCACGCGGCGATGTGGGCACGGGCCCACGGACGCCGTGCCGGCTTCGTGCACGTCCCGTGGGCCACGGGCCAGGCCCCCGGCGAGGAGTTCACCCTGCCGCCCGCCGACATCGCCCGCGCGATCGGCATCGCTGTCCGCACGGCGCTGGACGTCGCGGAGGACCCGGCCGTCGTGGGCGGCGCCCTCCACTGAGCGGTCCGCCCCGGACGACGCGATCGGGTCACGGCCGAGGGGCCGCGGTCTCGTGCGCCCGATTACCACTGAGCGGGACTCACCTTTGCGGCGTGCGCAACGATTCTTAGCCTCACTTGCGTGGAAAGCAAGAAGGCCCCCCGTGTCGAGTCGGCGCATCGCGCGCTCGTCCTCGTCAAGCTCATCAACGAGAACGGGTCGATCAGCGTCACCGAGGCGGCCGCGGCGCTCGGCGTCAACGCCTCCACCGCCCACCGCCTGCTCATGACGCTCGCGTACGACGGCTTCTCCACCCAGCGCTCCGACCGTCGCTACGGCATCGGCCCGGCCCTCGGCCAGGCCGGCACCGGCGTGACGACCGTGAGCGCGCGCCTGCGTCCCGCCCTCGAGCGCCTCTTCGAGCGCACCGGCGAGACGGTGCACTGCTCGATCCTGGTGGGGACCCGCGTCCAGCTCATCGACGGGATCGAGGCCTCCGCCCACGCCCTGCGCTTCAGCCTGCGCGTGGGCGTCTGGATCCCGGCGCACCTCGCCTCCGGCGGCAAGGCCCTGCTCGCCGACCTCGCCGACGACGAGGTCGACGCGCGCTACGGCATGGCGCTCGCGGGACCGCCCAGCCACCGCCCGGACGTCGACCTCGAGTCGCTGCACGAGCAGCTGGACGACATCAGGGAGAGCCGCATCGCGTGGAACTTCGGGGAGAGCGAGCCGGGCCTGGCGGCGATGTCGATCTCCGTCGCGCTTCCGGGCGGACCGCGCGCGGCGCTCACCGTCGCGCTGCCGATCTCGCGCTACACGAAGGAGAGCGGCGAGCGGTGGGCGGCCGACCTCATCGAGATCGCCGACGAGGTCGAGAGCGGCGGCCTGCGCACGGACGCGCTCGCCTGACTCAGCGTGCGACGGCCCCCGCGAGCGCGAGCTCGATCCACTCCCCCGACCCCGTGACGGACACGCCGGTGAGGTCCGCGACGACGTGGTCCGGGCGATGCGCGCGCGCCGCCGCGCCGACGCCGATCACACGCATCCCCGCGGCGCGGGCGGCGTCGATCCCCGCACCGGAGTCCTCGAACACGACGCAGTCCGCGGGCTCCACGCCGAGCTCCGACGCAGCCAGCAGGAAGCCCTCCGGATCGGGCTTGCTCGCCCGCACCCGCTCGGCGGTCACCGTGCGTGCCGGCACTGTGAGCCCCGCCGCCCCCATGCGCGCCCGCATGAGCGCGACATCCGCCGACGTCACGATGGCGTGCGGTGCGTCGCCGAGCGCCCCGAGCAGCCGCCCGGCGCCAGGAATCTCGACGACCCCGTCGAGGTCCGCGGTCTCGGCGGCCAGGTGCCGGGCGTTGTCGGCGAGGTTCTCCTCCCTCGAGCGATGCGGGAGCAGGATGGCCATGCTCTCCTGGCCCTGGCGCCCGTGCACCACCTCCAGGACGGTGTCGCGGTCGAGTCCGTGCTCGGCGGCCCACCGCAGCCAGATGCGCTCGACGGCAGCGGTCGAGTCGACGAGCGTGCCGTCCATGTCGAGCAGGACGGCGCGGGCGGTGAGGACGATCGGGTCGCCGGAGCTCATCAGGCCGTGACGACCTGCGCGGTGCCGGTCCTCGCGTCGGGGCCCATCTCCTCGGCGATGCGGTTCGCCTCTTCGATGAGCGTCTGGACGATCTCCGCCTCGGGCACGGTCTTGATGACCTGGCCCTTCACGAAGATCTGGCCCTTGCCGTTGCCCGACGCGACACCCAGGTCGGCCTCGCGCGCCTCGCCGGGCCCGTTCACGACGCAGCCCATGACGGCGACCCGCAGCGGCACGGTCATGTCCTTGAGGCCCTCGGTCACGGCGTCCGCGAGGGAGTAGACATCCACCTGCGCGCGCCCGCACGACGGGCAGGACACGATCTCCAGCTTGCGCTCGCGCAGATTGAGCGACTGCAGGATCTGGTGTCCCACCTTGACCTCCTCGGCGGGCGGCGCCGACAGGGACACGCGGATGGTGTCGCCGATCCCTTCGGCGAGGAGGATGCCGAAGGCGGTCGCCGACTTGATCGTGCCCTGGAACGCGGGGCCGGCCTCGGTGACGCCGAGGTGCAGGGGCCAGTCTCCCATCTCGGCGAGAAGCCGGTAGGCGCGCACCATGACGATCGGGTCATTGTGCTTGACCGAGATCTTGAAGTCGTGGAAGTCGTGCTCCTCGAACAGCGACGCCTCCCAGCGCGCACTCTCCGCGAGCGCCTCGGGGGTCGCCTTGCCGTACTTCTCCAGGAGCCGCTTGTCCAGCGAGCCGGCGTTGACGCCGATCCGGAGCGAGACGCCGGCCGCCTTGGCCGCCGCGGCGATCTCGCCCACCTTGTCGTCGAACTGACGGATGTTGCCCGGGTTGACCCGGACGGCGGCGCACCCGGCGTCGATCGCCTGGAACACGTACTTCGGCTGGAAGTGGATGTCCGCGATGACGGGGATCTGGCTCTTCGCCGCGATGATGGGCAGCGCGTCGGCGTCGTCCTGCGACGGCACCGCGACGCGCACGATCTCGCAGCCGGATGCCGTCAGCTCGGCGATCTGCTGGAGCGTCGCGTTGATGTTGGTCGTCGGCGTCGTCGTCATCGACTGGACGCTGATGGGCGCGTTCCCGCCGACGAGCACCTTGCCGACCTTGATCTGGCGGCTCTTGCGTCGCGGGGCGAGGACGTCCGGCACGCGAGGCATCCCGAGATTCACTGCTGGCACGGCTCCAGCCTACGCCGCGCGGGCGGGCCGAGGCTGGCCGTCGACTGGACGCGGCGGTGTCGCGCCCGCTCGTCTGCTATCGTGACCGCATGCTCGCGAACCGCTCCTGGTGGCTCACCCGCTGACAGCGGTGTGTGTTCGCGTTCCCCGAAAACAGACCGCCCGTGAGGCGGTCTTTCTGTTGAGAGCGACCGCCCGACAGATGAAAGGCCGGCGATGACACCGGACCCCGCTTCCCGCTCCGCGCACCTGCCCACCGCGGGCGCCGACGAGCCCTTCGCCCTCCTGTCGCGCGACGGCGCCACCGTCGAGGTGCTCCGCGGCGAGGTCGTCGACGTCGCACTGCTCGGCGACATCCCGCTCGTGGACGCCGCCGGGACGCCGCGCGAGGTCCTCGCGCTCGTGCCGTTCCGCCAGGTGGTCGAGCGCGGCTTCGAGTGCCACGACGACGGCGCGCCGCTGCGCTGCCTCGTGGTGACCTCGCACGAGTCGCTGCCGCTCGAGGAGGCGCTCGCCGCGCTGCCGACCGCCGCCGTCCCCCTCCGGGACGCCGGCTTCGACATCGCCGACGAGGAGTACGCGACGATCGTGCGCCGCGTCATCGCCGACGAGATCGGCCGCGGCGAGGGCGCGAACTTCGTCATCCGCCGCGACTTCACGGCGCAGGTCGACGCCGACGCCGTGACGGCGGGTCTCACGTGGTTCCG
>Ga0182748_1002840_pt1 | contig 15201 bp, 13 predicted proteins | sample eDN3rd37CKraftOP_FD_128877 | JGI IMG/M metagenome (GOLD analysis project Ga0182748, IMG submission 128877) | Enriched Organic Plus compost microbial communities from Emeryville, California, USA - eDNA 3rd pass 37_C Kraft OP (version 2) (version 2) ...
AGGGGCGCGGTGCGGCGGCGGGATCGAGGGGTGGAGGGAAGCGACGGACGCACTTCGCCCGTCGGCCCTGCCGGCCTACCGGAACGTTCCGCAGGAGTCAAGGAAAAATATCCTAGTGTCGTACGGACGTGGGACCCCCTGTCGCGGTCTGCAGATGACAGCCGGTGTGAATGGCGCCCGCACGCCCTCCCGGCGTGAATCGCGCGACCGGACCAGGTCGGCATGCTATCAGGGCCGTGCTTCGCGCCTTCCAGGATCGCCCATGAATCGCCGCAGCCTGCTTGCCGCCCCGGCCCTCGCGCCGCTGCTGTCGCCCGGCCCGGCGCGGGCGCAGCCAGTGCTGAACGTGTACAACTGGACGGACTACATAGCTCCCGAAGTGCTGCAGCGCTTCCGGCAGGAGACGGGTATCCGCATCCGCTACGACGTCTTTGACAGCCTGGAGACGCTGGAGGGCAAGCTCTCCGCGGGGCGGTCGGGATACGACGTCATCGTGCCGACGGCCGAGCCGACCTTCGCGCGGCTTCTCAGGGCCGGCGCGCTGCGGCCCCTGGACCGGGACCGTATTCCTAACTGGCGGAACCTGGATCCTGTGCTGATGGAGCGCGCCGCGGCGGTGGATCCGGGCAATCGTCACGGCGTGATCTATCTCTGGGGCACCATCGGTCTCGGCATCCGTCCGGACCGGGTACGAGCCCTCCTGCCCGATGCGCCGGAGGGCAACCTCGACCTGCTGCTGAAGCCGGAGAATGCCCGGCGGCTCGCCGGGTGCGGCCTGGCGGTGATGGACAGCGTGACGGATGTGCTGCCTTCCGTCCTGCGCTGGCTGGGGCGCGATCCGAACAGCACCGAGAGCGCGGACCTGCGCGCCGCGGAGGAGGCGCTGCTCGCCATCCGCCCGTATCTCCGTGCCATCCCGGGCAGCGGCGCACTGGTGGACATGCTGGCGACCGGCGAGATCTGCGTGGCGCTGACCTATTCGGGCGACGTGATCCAGGCCGCGGTGCGGGCGGATGAAGCGGGACGCGGCGTGGAGGTGGTCTATGAAGCGCCGAAGGCGGGGGCGCATCTCTGGTTCGACATGCTGGCGATACCGGCCGATGCGCCGAACCCGGACGCGGCGCATGCCTTCGTCAACTTCCTGCTGCAGCCGGAGGTGATGGCGGCGATCACCAGCAAGGTCCGCTACCCCAACGCCGTGCCGGCTTCCCGCCCCCTGGTGGCGGATGCGGTGCGCCAGGATCCGAACGTCTATCCCCCGGCCGAGGCGCTCTCCGGCGCCTTCATGGCCGGCACCCTGCCGCCCGTGGCCGAGCGCGCACGGGCGCGGCTGTGGAACCGCTTCAAGGCGGGCCGCTGAGAGCGTGACGTCGCTGTTGCAGGTGCAGGAGGTCAGCAAGCGCTTCGGCGCGACCGTCGCGCTGGACCGGCTGAGCCTGGAGGTGGCGCGCGGCGAGTTCGTCGCGCTGCTCGGCGGCTCGGGCTCCGGCAAGTCCACCCTGCTGCGGCTGGTGGCGGGCTTCGAGGTGCCGGATGCGGGACGCATCCTGCTGGACGGCGCGGATCTTGTCCCGCTGCCGCCGCATGCGCGGCCGGTCAGCATGATGTTCCAGTCCTACGCGCTGTTCCCGCATCTCTCGGTCTTCGACAACGTCGCCTACGGCCTGAGGCGCGAGGGCGTGGCGGCGCCGGAGATCGCGCGGCGCGTGGCGGAGGCGCTGGAGATGGTGGGCCTCGCCGGGCTGGAGAGCCGCCGGCCGCACCAGCTCTCCGGCGGCCAGCGGCAGCGCGTGGCGCTGGTGCGCTCGCTGGTGAAACGTCCGCCGCTGCTGCTGCTGGACGAGCCGCTGGGCGCGCTGGATGCGTCCTTGCGCGAACGCACGGGCTTCGAGCTGCGCGCCCTCCAGCGCGCCACCGGTGCCGGCTTCGTCATGGTCACGCACGACCAGGCGGAGGCGCTGGCGCTCGCCGACCGCGTGGCGGTGCTGGAGGCGGGACGGCTGGCGCAGCTGGGGCCGCCGGTGGCGCTCTACGAGCGGCCGGCAACGCGCTTCGTCGCTACCTTCCTGGGCGCGGCCAATGTGCTGGAAGGGCGCGTGACGGCGGACGGGCGTCTCGACTGCGATGCGGCGGGCTGCACGCTGCGCCTGGCCGAACCGCCCGGCCGCCCGGCCGGCGCCGCCATGGCGGTGGCGCTGCGGCCGGAGCGGATCCGCCTGCTGCCTGGCGGAACGATGCCGGCAGAGAACGCCGTCGCCGGCACCCTGCGTGACCTGGCCTATCGTGGCGAGGCCTGGATCGCCGTGGTAGCGGCGGATGCCGGACAGGCGCTGCGCGTCAGCCTGCCGGGCGACTCCGCGCCACCGGCATCGGGGATGCGTGTCCTCCTCGGCTGGGCGGCCGAGAGCGTGGTGCCGTTGCAGGACTGATGCGGCGCTTCCTGCTCCTCGCGCCTGCCTGGCTATGGCTGCTGGCCTTCGTCGCGGCACCGGTCGGCATCCTGATGGCCATCGCCCTGGCCGAGCCCGGGATGGGTGTGCCGCCCTTCGTGCCACCCCTGGCCTGGGATGCCGAAGGGCCGCGCTGGCAGGGCACATTGCTGAGCTTCCGCATCCTGGCGGAGGATCGTTACTACCTTGAGGCCTTCCTGCGATCGCTGAAGGTCGCCTTCCTCTCCGCCGGCATCTGCCTGGTGCTCGCCTATCCCATGGCGCTTGGCATCCAGCGTGCGCGGCCGGCCTGGCGCACCCCGCTGCTGCTGCTGGTGCTGCTGCCCTTCTGGGCCGGCTTCCTGCTGCGCATGGGCGCATGGATCGGCCTGCTGCGGGACGAGGGCTGGATCAATGGCGTCCTCCATGCCCTCGGCCTGGTCGAGGCGCCGCTGCCGATGCTCTACAGCGACCTCGCGCTCTATCTCGGCATGGCGCATTCCTACCTGCCCTTCGCCGTGCTGCCGCTCTACGCCGCATTGTCGCGGCTCGATCCGGTGCTCGAGGCCGCGGCGGCGGATCTCGGCGCCCGCCCCTTCACCGTGTTCCGCACCGTCACCTTGCCGCTGTCCCTGCCGGGCGCCGCGGCGGGCTTCCTGCTGGTCTTCATTCCGGCAGCGGGGGAATTCGTGATCCCGGAACTGCTCGGCCCGCCGGAGGCGCAACTGATCGGCCGGGTGCTCTGGGGCGAGTTCTTCCAGAACCGCGACTGGCCCCTGGCCTCCGCGCTGGCCGTGGCACTGCTGGCGGCGCTGATCCTGCCCATCCGCCTGTTCCAGCGGCTGGAGGCGAGGCGATGATCCGGCGGGTCGGGCTGGCGCTGGGGCTTTTCTTCCTCTGGGCGCCGATCCTGCTGCTGGTGGCCTATGCCTTCAGCGCCGACCGCATTCCCTTCCAGTGGGGCGGATTCTCCTTGCGCTGGTTCGCCGCGCTGGCCGCGAACCAGCGGCTGGTGGAGGCCGCCTTCCTGTCCCTGCGCGTCGCTGCGGGCGCCGCCACCCTGGCGGTGGTGCTGGGCGGCACCGTGGGTTGGGCGCTGGCCCGCTTCGGCCCCTTTCGCGGCCGCGCGCTGTTCGGCGCGCTGGCCGGCGCGCCGCTGGTGCTGCCGGAGGTGGTGACGGGCCTTTCCCTGCTGCTGCTGTTCGTGGCGCTGCAGGCGGGGCTCGGCTGGCCGGGGGAGCGCGGCGCGCTGACCGTGTGGCTTGCCCATGCGACGCTGGGCATGGCCTATGTCGCGGTGGTTGTGCAGGCACGCTTGGCCGAGCAGGGCCGGACGCTGGAGGAGGCGGCGGCGGATCTCGGCGCCCGGCCCTTCACCGTGTTCCGCACCGTCATCCTGCCGCTGATCGCCCCGGCCCTGCTGGCGGGCTGGCTTCTGGCCTTCACCCTCTCGCTGGACGATGTGGTGATCGCCAGCTTCGTCTCCGGCCCGGCGGGCACCACCCTGCCCATGTACCTGTTCAGCCAGATCCGGATGGGCTTGACGCCGGAGGTGAATGCGCTGGGAGCGGTGATCCTGGTGGTGGCAGGGACGAGCCTGGCCCTGATTGGCTGGATCTTGGCCCGAACGGCGCGCCGCATGGGTTGAAGCGGCGGAAGGCGGGGGCTAGGTTCGCTGCCTTTCCGCCAGACGCAGGCCGACAATGAAGCTGACCGCCGATCGCCTTGACCGCATCTCCCCCTCGCTGACCATGGCCATGACGGCCAAGGCGCGGGCGTTGAAAGCGGCAGGCAAGGACGTTATCGGCCTGTCGTCGGGCGAGCCGGATTTCGACACGCCCCGCAACGTGAAGGATGCGGCGATCGCCGCGATCGAGCGTGGCGAGACCAAGTACACCGACGTCGCCGGCACCCCGGAGCTGCGCAAGGCGGTGGCGGCGAAGTTCAAGCGCGACCACGGCATCGACTACAAGCCGGAAGAGATCCTGATCGCCACCGGCGGCAAGCAGGTGATCTTCGACGCGCTGCTGGCCACCATCAATCCGGGCGACGAAGCCGTCATCCCCGCCCCCTGCTGGGTGAGCTACCCCGAGATCGTCGAGCTGGCCGAAGGCAAGCCGGTGATTGTGCCCTGCGACCAGAATTACGGCTTCAAGCTGCGGCCCGAGCAGCTGGAGGCAGCGATCACGCCGCGCACGAAGTGGTTCATCCTGAACAACCCGTGCAACCCGACGGGCGCCGCCTACAATGCCGAGGAACTGAAGGCGCTGACGGATGTGCTGATGAAGCACCCTGATGTCTGGATCTTCACCGACGATATCTACGAGAAGCTGGCCTATGATGGCTTCAGGCCGGCGACGATCCTGGAGGTGGAGCCGCGGCTGCGCGACCGCACCGTGACCATGAACGGCTGCTCCAAGGCCTATGCCATGACCGGCTGGCGCATTGGCTTCGCCGGCGCGCCGGTGCATCTGATCAAGCAGATGGACAAGCTGCAGAGCCAGAGCACCTCCAGCACCAGCAGCATCAGCCAGGCTGCGGCGGTGGAAGCGCTGAACGGTCCGCAGGACTTCATTGGGACGATGCGTGAGGCTTACAGGCGCCGCCGTGACATGGTGGTGGAGATGCTGAACGCCGCGCCGGGCCTCCGCTGCCACAAGCCGGAGGGCGCCTTCTATGTCTTCCCCTCCATGCAGGGCTGCATCGGCAAGACGACGGCGGGCGGCAGGAAGATCGAGACCGACGAGGATTTCTGCACCGCGCTCCTGGAGGAGCAGGGCGTGGCCTGCGTGCACGGCGCTGCCTTCATGTATCCCGGCTACATCCGCATCAGCTACGCCACGAGCGACGAGGCGCTGAAGGAAGCCTGCACGCGCATCCAGCGCTTCTGCCAGGGGATGCACTGAGGTCCATGCCCGAACTTGCGGGGCGCCTGGCCAATGTGAAGGTCTCCGCCTCTGCCGCCATGGCGGCACGGGCGCGAGAGATGCGTGCGCAGGGTATTCCGGTGATCAGCCTCGCGAATGGCGAGCCGGATTTCCCGACGCCGCGCCATGCCATCGAGGCCGCCTACAAGGCGGCCCTCATGGGCGACACCAAGTACCCGCCGCAGGGCGGAACCCTCGCGCTCAAGGCTGCCATCCAGCGCAAGTTCAAGCGCGACAACGCGCTGGACTACAGCCTGGACGAGATCATCGTCGGCAATGGCGGCAAGCAGGTGATCTTCAACGCCTTCATGGCGACCATCGATCCGGGCGACGAGGTGGTGATTCCCTCGCCTTTCTGGATCTCCTATGCCGACATGGCGAAGGTCCCGGGCGGCGTTCCCGTGACCGTGCCCTGCCCGCAGAACAATGGCTTCAAGCCGCGGCCCGAGGACCTGGACGCCGCCATCACCCGGCGCACCAAGTGGGTGCTGCTGAACTTTCCCAGCAATCCTACGGGCGCCGTGCCGTCGCGCGCCGAGATCGCCGCGCTTGCGCAGGTGCTGCTGCGCCACCCGCATGTCTGGGTGATGACCGACGACATGTACGAGCACCTGCTCTATGACGGCCTGGAATACGCCACCATCGCCGCGGTGGAGCCGGTGCTGAAGGACCGTACCCTCACGGTCAGTGGTGTCTCCAAGACCTATGCCATGACCGGCTGGCGCATCGGCTTCGGCGGTGGGCCCGCGTCGCTGATCAAGGGCATGTTCAACATGCAGGGCCAGGCGACGGCGGGTGTTTCCACCATCGGCCAGGCAGCGGCGGCGGCGGCGCTGGATGGGCCGCAGGATCTGGTGCGGGAGCGCGCGGCCATCTACCAGCAGCGGCGTGACCTGGTGGTGGAGATGCTGAACGCCGCACCGGGGATCGCCTGCCACAAGCCGGAAGGCGCTTTCTACGTCTTCCCCAGCCTGGCTGGCTGCCTCGGCCGCACGACAAGAGGCGGACGGCGGATAGAGACCGACACCGACTTCGTGACGGCGCTGCTCGAGGAGAAGCATGTGGCGGCGGTGCAGGGCGCGGCCTACGGCATGAGCCCCTATATGCGCATCTCCTACGCCACCGACACGGAAAGCCTGACGGAAGCCTGCGGCCGCATCCAGGAGTTCTGCCGGGAGCTCGCATGAGCCGGCCCGGGTACGACGAGGATGTCTGCGCGCTGATCGAAGCCTGCCGGGACGCGTATCCCGGCTGCATGCGGGTCATGGAGGGCGGGACGTCGGAGCCGCAGGCGTTCGCCGCCTGATCGCGGAGGCGGAGGATGTGCTCCGAGCCGACATCTGCGGCCGTCAGTGCGCCGTGCCCTGCATGACTTGACTCACCGCCTGCTCAATGTGGCCAGGAGCCATGCGGCTCCGGCGGCCGGGGTGGAAAGCGCGGTTTCGCCGTGCTCGGACATGACGCGCGGTCGGAATTCACCCGCCGCGTCGGCCGAGCACCGGGTTCCAGCGCTTTCCTGTGCATTAGGTGTTGCCTGCACGGTCCCGTAAACGATTATCACCGCCACGGCCATGTGATGCACCGCATCGCTCTGGCCTGCGGAATGCCGGCTCGGTCGGCAGGTTTGGAGGGAACGACGCCATGCGGATGCAGAACAAGATCGGCCTGGTGACTGCCGCGGCCTCTGGAATGGGGCGTGCGGGGGCGCTCCGCTTCGCACGTGAGGGCGCTGCGGTGGGTGTGGTGGACCGCGATGCCGCGGGCGTGGCGCAGGTGGTGGAAGAGATCAAGGCGGCTGGCGGCCGTGCCGTCGGCATCGTCGGCGACCTGCGGGAAGATGACTTCGCGCGCCACATCGTGCTGCAGACTGCCTCGGCCTTCGGCGGCGTGGACTTCGTGTGGAACCATGTCGGCCACCCCGGCCCCGCTGCGGTGGAGGGCATCGACATGGCTGCTTTCGAGCTGGCGGTGGATCTCAACCTGCGCACCGTGCTGGTGACCACGGAGGCGGCGATTCCGCAGATGCGCGCCCGTGGTGGCGGCAGCCTGCTGTTCACCGCCTCCACTTCCGGCTTGCAAGGCTCGGTGTTCAGTCCGGTCTATTCGGCGATGAAGTTCGGCGTGGTGGGCTTCGTGCGCGCCCTGGCGAAACGGCTGGCGCCGGACGGCATCCGGGTGAATGCCGTGTGCCCGGGCAGCGTGGACACGCCGATGCTGCGGGTCTTCGTCGCCCGGCCCGACCAAGCATCGACCCGGGGCAATGACGTGGAGGAGCTGGTGAAGAAACGCGCCGGCGCCAACCCGATGAACCGCTCCGCGCGGCCGGAGGAGATTGCCAACGCCGCGCTGTTCCTGCTTTCGGACGAGGCCTCCTTCGTCACCGGCGCGGCGCTGCCGGTGGATGGCGGCACGACGGCCTGATACTGCTGGCGGTTGCCGGGCTGCCGGCAACCGCCACGCGACGATCTCTCCTCAGGCAGCACATCCCGGGGCTTGGTGTCGGCCTCTGACCCGAGGCCGGGGATTGTCGATCTGCGGAGGCGGGTGTTCCCTACCGGCGCGCTGCTGGCGGAGGCGCCGAAGCGCGGCGACCTCCGGGTCGGTTGCGCCGCAGTGCAGACGCTGGTCCACCGCGAACTGGCTATCGCCGATCATTCGCGGCAGGCCTGATTGACGTAGCATCTGGCGTCGATCTCGACGCTGTCCTTACGCCGCTTTCTGCACATTCCAGAAGATCGGGAAGCCCGGTAGCAGGCCCGTCACGCTCGCCTGGGTCGCTGTGGAGTAGAATACCTGTCCCAGCGGAATGTAGGGGACATCGACGAAGACCTGTCGCTGGATACGCTCGCAGATCGCCCTCTGGCTGGCCAGATCGGGCGCTTCGAACCAGGCGTTTCGAAGCTCCTCCAGCACAGGGCTGGTCGGCCAACCGAACCAAGCACGGTCGCCGGTCCCTCGGATCGAGAGATGGCCGGCCGGATCGAACATGTCATTGCCCGCCCAGGTCGTGAAGAAGACGCTCCAGCCACCCTGGTCCAGCGGCTCCTTCTTGGCCCGCCGCTGAGTCAGCGTGCCCCAATCCATGGCCTGGTAATCGATGTTCAGACCGATCCGCCGCATCAGGTCCACGGCCACTTCCCCGATGGCGTGGAGCTTCGGCGAATCGGTCGGGATCATTGCCACGACCGGTTCACCTTTGTAGCCTGCCGCCTCGATCTCACGCTTGGCGCGATCAAGGTCGTGGCTCCCATTCACAACCTCCATGCCCGCATCGGTCGCCATCGGCGACGCCGGCGCGAAGACACCGATGCCGGTGCGCCAGAGCGCGCGGTCCTCGCCCATCATGGCGAGCATGAAGTCCTCCTGGTTCACAGCAGCCAGCAGCGCCCGCCGGATCGCAGGGTTGTTGAAGGGCGGGTGCAGGTGATTCATCCGGATGATGGCAATATTGCCGAGCGGATCGAGCTGCTGAACCTTGATGTGACGGCTGCGCTTCAGCAGCGGCATCAGATCGGTTGAGGGATTGTTGACCCAGTCCACCTCTCCGGTGAGCAGAGCGTTGACCGCCGTGGCACTGTCAGGCTGGACATGCCACTCAACCCGGTCGAGGTGAACGATCTTCGGCCCTGCAGTCCCGCCTGGGACACCATCCTCGCGCGGACGGTAATCCGTGAAACGCTCGTAGACCGCGAGTGCGCCCGAGATGCGTTCGTCGGCCTTGAAGCGGAAGGGACCGCTGCCGACCATTTCCGTCACCTGCGTGTAGGGGTCCGTTTTCGCCAGGCGCTCCGGCATGATGGCCGGATAAGGCGCCCCATATCGCCCGAGGCACCGCGGCAGCATCGGGAATGGCCGTTTGAGGCGGAAAACGATCGTCCGGTCGTCCGTCGCGGACAGCTCGTCGGTGACGGCAAGGAGCGCCTGACCGAAGGCGTCACGCTTTCCCCAGCGGCTCACACTGGCGACACAGTCCCGTGCCAGAACCGGCTCTCCGTCGTGAAATCTGAGCCCCGGTCGCAACGTCAAGGTCCAGCGCTTTCCATCATCCTCAACCACATGGCCGGCGACCATTTGTGGTACCGGCTCGTAGTCGGCGCCGATACCGTAGAGCGTGTCGAACACCATCGCTGCGTGGTCCCGCGTGATATACGCGGTAGTCCAAACCGGATCGAGAACGGTGACGTCAGTCAGGGGGACGTATTTCAGGGTACGGCGATCTTGCGCGACCGAGATGCGCGGCAAGGCCAGCATCGCGCCACCAAAGGAAAGCGTCTTGAAAAGTTGGCGTCTTTGCATGCCAAGGCATCTCCGCATCTGAGGAATGCGTGCGCTTGGCGTCCCTGCCCCGTCGCGACTTTCCTGGGGTCAAATCCTGTACGCGACGCCGCGAGGTAATTCATCCGTGCAGCCGCGTCAACGTCGTGTCGACATCTGGTGCCCGCCGCGCACCGCCTTCGTGCTGTCTTCGCAGGATGATCTGCCGCCGCCTGACCGAAAGGCACCATCCTGGCGGGAATTTTGCTCTTCCGTGAGGCTGTGCATCCAGGGGCGTGCATTCGCTGTTCGAGCGTGACGGGGCGCCGCGTCGAAAGGATCGGTCCATCAGAGACGGCGCCGCGCCGTCTTGTGCGAAGCCTCGCATCGCGCCATGCCGATGCCGCCTCCGGAGATGGGCGGAGAGCCTTTGATCTCCACCCATCGGACGAAGTACTATCGCCGCTCGATATTCCAGAAGACGGGGAAGGCGAAAGGCACGACGCCCTGCAGGTTCGACCGGTAGGCGGCAGGTGCGGAGAACTGGCCGCCGATCACGTAGTTGACGTTCTCATGGAACGCAGCCTGGACCTCACCCGCGAGTTCCTTGCGCTGCTCTGGCGTTTCCGCCTCCGAGAAGCGACGAAGAAGCTCGGTCAGCTTCGGATCGCAGTGCCAACCTGGATTATGCTCCGAGCAATTGTAGGAGACTCCCCGGTTGGCCAGCGGGTTCACCAGATCTATGCCATTCCAGACGATCGGCGCGACGCTCCAGCCGCCCTGCTCCACCGGCGCGCGGCTGAGGCGACGCTGCGCCACCGTGGCATAGTCGGAAGTGAGGACCTGCACATTGAAGCCGGCACGGCGCATCTGGTCGGCCATCACCAGGCCGGTCGGGTTCAGCAGCGCCGAGGTTTCGGCGTGCAGTAAGACCACTGGTTCGTTCTTGTATCCCGCCTCGCGCAGCAATGCGCGTGCGCGCTCGATGCCGGTCGAGCGGTAGACCTCCGTCCCCGCATCGGTCGTACCCGGCGCACCGCACATGTAGATGGAGTAGCATTTCTTCAGGTACATATCCTCCGGGAGGCCGAGTGCGGCCATCACGTCCGCCTGCTCGATGGCCGCCTGCAGCGCGCGGCGCAGGCGGATGTCGTTGAAGGGCGGCTGGGCGTGGTTGATGTTGAGGATCGACAGCATCTGTTCGATGCCGCTCTGCGAAGCGATCGTGATGTCACGGTTGCGCCGCATGCGCGCGATGAAGTCGAAGGGAATGATCTCCAGGAAGTCGATCTCCCCCGTCTCCAGCGCGGCGACTCGGGTTGCCTGGTCCGGAATGCTGACGAGATCCACGCGGTCGACCTTCACCATCTTGCCGCCGGAGAGTCCGCTCGGTGGCTCCTCGCGCGGACGGTAGCGCGGGTTGCGGTCGAAGATGGCCCGGTCGCCCGGGCGCCATTCGCTGTGGCGAAACAGGAAGGGGCCCGAACCGACGATCTCCGGCACCGCCGTGTTGGGATCGAGATTGGCGAGCCGCGCCGGCATCATGACAGGGATGGTATGGCCCGGCTTACCCAGCGCTTCGATGACGAAGGCGAAGGGGCGCGATAGCTGCAGTTCGAAGCTTCGCGCATCGAGGACCCGGATCTCCTGCGTCGCCTGCATGAGCTGCACGCCGAGCGGTTCCCGTTGTGCCCATCGGCGAATGGAGGCGACGCAATCCTCGGCTGTGACGGGCTTGCCGTCGCTCCATTCCAGCCCGTCGCGCAGACGGAAGCGATAGGTCAGGCGGTCATCGCTGACCTCCCAGCCTTCCAGCATCTGCGGGTGGTAGTTGCCTTCGCTATCAATGCCGACCAGCGTGTCGAACACCATGTAGGCAAAGACGCGCGTCGCATTGATCGTGGTGATGATCGGGTCTAGCACCTGGAGTTCCGTGTTCAGCGAAACCCGCAGCGTGCGGTCTTGCGCCTGGGCAGTGCCGAGGCTGGCGGCGAGGAAGGCCGGAGCGAGCAGTCCGGCGAGATCGCGCAATCTCATGGATGCCTTCCGTCAGCCGCGTGCTGCAACTGGGTGGGCGGATGCCAGGCGCGATGGCGCCTGTCGGAGCTCGACATGCATCAGGCAGCCCCGTTCGCCTTGCGAACATGGTCGTAATTCCGACCGCGGAACCAGGCCATGTACCCTTCGGTGGTGATCGGCTCGAAGCGTGGCGCCTCACTCTTCCTTTCGCAGCCAGGAAGGCAGTCGATCAGCGTATCCGGGTTGGGGTGGAAGAAATAGGGAATGGCGTAACGCGGCCCAGGCGAGGTGTTGAAGGCGCGATGTGGTGTCGAGAGGAAGCGGCCGTTCGTCCAGCGATGCAGGATGTCACCGGTGTTGACGACGAAGCTGTCTGGTACGACCGGGGCATCGATCCAGTCACCCTCCTGCGTGCGGATCTGCAGGCCGGGCACCTTGTTCTGTGCGAGCAGGGTGATGAAGCTTGAATCCGTGTGCGGCGCGATACCGTACTCGTCCGTGCCATACTCGGCTGGCGGGTAGTGCGTGAGACGGAGCCCGGTCAGCGGCCGGTCGCACCGCGTGGCGAAGTAGTCCTCGGGCAACCCGAGCGCACGCGCGTAAAGCGGCAGCAGGCGCTGCGCCAGATCGTCCATCGCATCATAGTAGCGCAGCGCCACTTCGCGAAAGCCCGGCAGCGCTGCCGGCCAGCGGTCCTCGGCGCCAGCGTCGTCTCCGGCGCGCTTGATGAAATAGGCCTCGTTCTCGTTCGGCTTCTTGCCCGTGCTGAGGCTGGAGGTGCGCGTGGTGCTGCCGCGAAGCGGCATGTAGCCCTGCATCGCCGCGTTCACCTGCACGGCCAGCTTCGCCTCAAGCGGCTGGGCATGAAAGCGGGCCGCCTCGGCGAAGGTCGCATCGATCAACGGCGCCGGAACGCCGTGGTTGATGATGTAGAGGAAGCCGACCGTTTCGCAGATCCGCCGAAGCTCAGCCGCCGTCGCCTCCGCTGCACCCGGCTCCCCGGCGAAATAGGGGCCGAGGTCAAGCACGGGAATGGCGAGCGTGGTGTTCCGGTCAAGAGGCATGGCGCATCTCCTACAGGCGCGGCATGGCGCCGGTGCGCTGGCTCTTCGCTCCCGGCGGGGACTATTTCGGACAGTGCAGCAGTGGTCAAGCCGGATCCGGCGGTTGCACCAGGGTCGGAGACAAGAGGCGAGGAGCAGGTTCAGGCTGTGTGGCAGGGATAAGCGACAGCGATCGAGGGAAGGGCTTCGACGATCGCAGGAGCGGAGATGAAGGCGGTCACGGCGCTCATCATGTCCCTGGCAGCGGCGAGTGGATCGATCTCATGCGGGATTCGGTCCTTGCATGTGGCCAAGAGCGGCAGCCGAAGGGGCAAGGTGGCGATGGAGGCTGCCATCAACACGGCCATGGCCGCGCCTGCTGTGCCCTCTCATTCGGTCGTATGGTGTTGCTCCTCCGTAGCAGGCGCGCAGGATCACAGATGTCGGGTCGAGACCGATGCCTGCTTGCCGGCTGAGTCGCCGGTCAGCCCGGTCACGTCCCGCCCAGCGGCATCCATCCGCCCTCGATCGCCGAGCGACTGATCTCGTCAACCGCCGGCCAGCGAATCTGCCTAAATTCTGGGCTAAATGCCCAAATATGAGCAAAATAATGATCGATAGGCCAGGATTGCACAAATAGTGCTCTAATTTCCCTTGCGGACCAGGGCTCCTCAGCTCAACTTCGCTGGGACCAAAGCCGGGGCCTCGATATGCGCCTGCGTTTCGCCCTGCTCGCGACGGCACTGCTCACTCTGCCAATCCTGGCGAGCCCGAGCCCGGCGACCGAACAGCGTCCCCTTGTCTGGGGCGAGAACCTGCCCGCCACCTTGGATCCGCACGCGATTTTCGACGTGCCAAGCCAGTTCATTCTCCTCAATGCCTATGACGGGCTTTATCGCTACCAGGGCAATCCGCCGGAGCTGGTCCCCTGGCTGGCGGAGGGCCACAGCGTTTCCGAGGATGGACTCGTCTGGGAGTTCATGCTGCGGGAAGGCGCCAAATTCCACGATGGAAGCACCATCACTGCAGAGGACGTGGTCTACAGCTTCCGCCGCCTGCTCGCCCTGAACCGCGGACCGGCGGCCGCTTTCACGCCGGTCCTGAAGCCGGAGGGCGTCACCGCGCCCGGGCCACACACGGTGCGCTTCGAGCTCTCCCGGCCCTATGCGCCCTTCCTGGCGGCGATTCCGCTGGTCGCCGTGGTGAATCCGCGCGTTATCCAGCCAAATGTCCGCAACGATGATTGGGGCGCGGAATGGTTGGCCGCCAATGATGCCGGCTCTGGCGCCTACCGCATCGATGCGTCCACTTACCGGCCGCGTACCGCGCTCGATCTCCATCGTTTTCCCGACTACTTCATGGGATGGTCAGGCAACCAGCGCCCAATCGAGATCGTGCGGAGCCGGCCGGTGATGGAGACATCCACCCGTGTGCTTGCCCTGCTGCGCGGCGAGATCGACGCCACCGATGGCTATCTGCCGGCCGACCAGGTGGAGCGGGTGGAGCGAAACCGGAGGACTCGCGTGGCGCGCGACGAGAGCATGCGCGTCTTCGTCGTGCGCATGAACAATCGCAAGCCACCCTTCGACAATCGCGACGCGCGGCTCTGCTTCGCCTATGCCTTCAACTACAAGGGCTTCAATGAAGTCATCCTGAAGGGCCTGGTGACGCGCAATGGCGGCCCAATCCCCAACAATCTCTGGGGCAACCCTCCGGACCTGCAATCCTACGTGTTCGATCTGGCGAAGGCGCGCGAACACTGCGACCGGGCCCGTGCCGCCGGCGCGCCGCTCGAGCGCGAGATCGAGCTTCATGTCCAAACCGAGAATGAGCAAAGCGTCCAGGCGGCGCAGATGTTCCAGGCCGATCTGCGTCGTGTCGGGGTCAACCTGCGTATCGTGCCGAATACCTGGGCGAACCTCACGGCCACCACGACCAGCGCGGAGACTACGCCCGACACCTGGGTGCACTGGGTAAGCACCTATTTCGTCGACCCGGAAAACTGGATCGGCCAGATGTATGACAGCCAGTTCCATGGCACCTGGAAGGCTTCCTCCTGGTACACCAACCCACGGGTCGACGATCTGCTGCGCCGCGCCCGGACCAGCCCGGATCACGCGGAACGCGAGCGCCTGTACCAGGAGGCGACCCGGCTGGTGGTGGCCGACAGCCCGGATATCTGGATCTACAACACCGTCAGCCTGCGTGGCCTGTCGCGCCGAGTGCAAGGCTACCAGTTCTCGCCTGTCGGGTCCGGCAGCGAGCTGCGCCTGATGTGGCTCGAGAACTAGAGCACGATCGTTTGAGGCTGGAACAGCCGAAAGCCGGACGCGCATCTGCGCCCGCCCTCAGGCCGCCGGCATGGCGCGTGTCGATCATGCCAGCATCTGCCTGCGATCCGGCGCCTGTGGTTGCCGAAAGGACGACCATGGCGCTCACCGTGATGACGTCCGTCCGCTGAGGTCTCTCAGGCGCGGGCGCCGACGCCGCGAAGCCGCCGGATGCCCCGATCGGCCAGCAGCGCCAGCA
>Ga0182748_1002842_pt1 | contig 15191 bp, 12 predicted proteins | sample eDN3rd37CKraftOP_FD_128877 | JGI IMG/M metagenome (GOLD analysis project Ga0182748, IMG submission 128877) | Enriched Organic Plus compost microbial communities from Emeryville, California, USA - eDNA 3rd pass 37_C Kraft OP (version 2) (version 2) ...
ACCGCGCGGTCGCGGAACGCGTCGATCGAGAGGTCGGGCAGGGTCACGAGGACCTGCGCGCCGTACCAGCCCGCGAGCAGCGCGCCGGTGAGCGCTGCCGCCTTGGCGAGCACGAACGTCCGGGCCGCGCGGATCGCGTCGAGCGACGGTCGTTTGCCCTGCTGGTAGGCGCGCACCGTCCACCCGGCCCAGAACACGCCCGCGGCGAGCGCGACGACGGTCACGTCGACGACCCACGGCACCGCGGGCAGGAGCGTGCCCCGGCTCTGGAGCAGGCGCACGACGAACCAGCCCACGACCGCCGTCGCGACGGCCACGAGCACGAGGGTGCGGACCGAGGTGCGCCGCATCAGCGCTGCGCGTCGTGCCCGCTGCCCGAGACCGGGCCGAACGGCGGCCACGGGTCGGTCGCGGGGTGCAGGGCCTCGTCCGCGAGCGGGCCGGGCGCCGACGCCTGGGTCGGTGTCGACGCCGGCCCGTGGGCCGACGCGGGCGGCGCGGTGACCGGCGCGAACGGCACCGACCGGATGATGCCGTCGTCCGCGGGCACCGGACCGGCGGGTCCCTGCGCGGGGGCGGCAGGCGGCGCCTCGACGGGGTGCACGGGCGCGAAGACCGGGAGCGCGGGCGCGCCCTGCTCGGACGACGCGGCGGCGTCACGCGGTGCGGGTTCGGGCGCGGGGTGCTCCGACGGGCGCGCGGACGGCCCGGGGAACGGCGGGACGGCGTCGTCGGGGGCGCCGGCCGGCGCCGCCGGAGGGGTCGGCTCCGCGGGCGGGGCCACACCCTCGGACACGGGCGCGAACACGGGACGCGTCGGCGGCGCGTCGGGTGCGGCCGCCGAGCGGCCCGGGCCCTGCTCGCGCGGCAGGTCCGCCTGCGGCGGGGCGACCGGGAGCGCCGCGCCGGGCTGCTGGGGCGCCGCGGGCTGCTGCGGCACCGCGGGCTGCTGCGGCGCCGGAGGCTGCTCGGGGGTGGGCGCGTGCGGGAACACCTGCTGCGGCAGGGCCTGGTGCGGCACCTGCGGCGGGACCGGCGCCTGGGAAGCCGGGGCGCCCGGGGCGGGCCCGACCGGAGCCGCCTCCGGTGCCGGACCGCCGGGCGGGGTGCCGTAGGGCTCGCCGCCGGCGGGAGCCGGTGCGGCGGGCACGGGGGCCGGCGGCGCGGCGTCGGTGCTGCCCGTCGCGACCGGCGCACCGCCCGTGGGCTCGGGGGCGGAGTCGGTCAGCCAGTCGAGCGCGAGCCACCGGATGCCGCCCCGGTCGGGCGCCGTCGCGGCGAGCGCCGCGACGGGACCGCCGCCGAGGCCCGGGAGCACGGCGTCCGGGTCGATCTGCGACCACGGCTCGAGCACGAACGCGCGCTCGTGCGCACGCGGGTGCGGCAGCTCGAGGTCGTCGGCGACGGCCGTGAGCGTGCCGTAGACGACGAGGTCGACGTCGAGCGTGCGCGGACCCCAGCGCTCGTCGCGCACCCGGCCGTGCGCCTGCTCGACCGCCTGGCACGCGTGCAGCAGGGCGCGGGCCGACAGGCGTGTGCGCGCGAGGAGCACCGTGTTGAGGAAGTCGGGCTGGTCCGGCCCGCCGACGGCGGCCGTCCGCGCGAGCGGGGACACCTCGGTGATCTCCAGGCCGGAGATCCGGTCGAGGTCCGTGATCGCGTCGCGCAGCGTCTGCTGCGCGTCGCCGAGGTTCGCGCCGAGCGCGAGCACCACGTCGACGAACCCGGCGGGCACGTCGTCCATGCGGTCGTGCTCGACGGGCGCCACGGCGACCTCGTCGGGCACGGCGTCGCGACCGGCCGGCTCCGCGGGCGTCGGCTCCGGGCCTGCGGGCGCCTCCGGCGCGGGGGCCGACGGCGGGGCCTGCTCGGAGCGGGACTCGGGCACCTGCTCCGCGGGCGCCTCGGGCGCGACGGCGCCGTGACCGGCGGGCGCGAGCGGCGGCGCGGGGACGGGCGCGGCGGGACGGCCCGGCTCGACCGGTCCACCGGTCTCCGCGACGAGCGCGTCGTACGAGGCCGCGTCCGGGGTCCCCTCGCCCGGGACAGGCGCGGCGTGGGCGGAGGCGGCGGTCTCGGGGTTGGCCTGCTCGGCGTAGGCAGGCTCGGGGTAGGCAAGCTCGGGGTAGGCAGGCTCGGGGTAGGCCGGCTCCGCCCGGCCGGCCTCCTCCGGGCGGCCGGGCTCGCCGAGACCGGGCTCGCCGTGGCCCGGCCCGGCGTCCACCGGCTCCGCGGAGGGGCCCCCACCGTGCGCGGTCGCGCCGGTCGCGCCGGTCACGGCGGGCGCCTCACGGGTCGCGTCGAGCGCGTCGTCGGGAGCGGGCTCGCCGGCGTCGGCCCAGGACGACTCGGCGTCGGCCCGGGAGGCCTCGCCCGCGGGCGCCTCGGACGCCGCCGACGCGGCCGGGGGGATGCTCGGCGGCATGACGTCGGGCGCGGGGGCCAGCTCGGCCCGATCCTCGGGGAGCGGGACGTCGCCCACCCCGTGGATGAGCGCGGGCGCGACGGAGCCCACCGGGATCGGCGCGACGGGCTGCTGCCCGTCGCGCTGCTCGCCGCGGCGGGACAGCGGGGCGACGACCGGGACGACGACGCGGTCGCGCCGGATGACGACCTCCACGTCCTCGAACGGGACGGTGATCGGCGCCTGCGGCTTGTGCACGGCGACGTCCACGGCGACGACCTCGTCGTGCGTGAGGATCGTCGCCGCGATGCGCTCGGCGACGGTCTCGACGAGGTCGGCCGGCGAGCCCGCCAGCACCGCGACGACGTCCTCCGCGACGCCGGCATAGCTCACCGTCCGGTCGAGGTCGTCCCCGCTCGCGGCGGCGCGCGTGTCCAGGTGGAGCACGACGTCCGCCCGGAAGAGCTGGCCCTCGGCCTTCTCGTGGTCGAGGACGCCGTGGTAGCCCGTGGCGCTCAGCCCCGTGAGGCGGATCCGGTCGAAGGGCCGTCCGTCCGCGTCGAGGACAGCTCCTGCGAACGCTGTGGTCACGTCGTGCTCCTGTCCGACCGGTCGGCGGTCGCCCACCGTTCGGGGGACGGACCGCGTCGCCGTGTCTCGTTGCGTGTGTCGTGCTGCGGGCCCGGCCACGACCGAGGCCCCTCGCCCATCCTGCTAGGTCGCGGGCCGCGCCGTCGAGTCGCTTCCAGCCCCCGGTCCGCCCGGGACGGCCCGCCCCGTCGCGCGCTCGTCGTGCGCACGACCCCACGCCGCCGCGACCCGCACCGCGTCCGCGGACGCGCGCACGGCGTGGACGCGCACGCACCACGCGCCGGAGGCGGCGGCGAGCGCGGTGACGGCCGCGGTCGCGTCGTCGCGCAGCAGCGGGGGCACGGGCTGCCCGTCGGAGCGCGCGAGGAGGTGCCCGAGGAACCGCTTGCGGGACGCCCCGACGAGCACGGGCAGCCCGAGCGCCTCGAGCTCGCCGAGGTGCGCGAGCAGGGGCCAGTTCGACGACCCGGACTTGGAGAACCCGAGGCCGGGGTCGAGCACGAGCTGCTCGCACCGCACCCCCGCCGCGAGCAGCGCCTCGACGCGCGCGGCGAGCTCGTCGCGCACGTCCGTCACGACGTCGTCGTAGTCCTCGAGCGTGTCCATGACGTCCGCGTGGCCCCGCCAGTGCATGCACACGTACGCGACGCCGGTGCGCGCGACGACCTCGGCCATCGCCGGGTCGGCGAGACCGCCGGAGACGTCGTTGACGATCCGGGCGCCGGCCTCGACGGCGCGCTCGGCGACGACGGCGCGCGTCGTGTCGACGCTGACGACCGCGCCCTCGGCCGCGAGCGCGGAGATCACGGGGAGCACGCGCGCGAGCTCGGCCTCGACCGGCACGCGGCCCGCACCGGGGCGCGTCGACTCGCCGCCCACGTCGAGGACGTCCGCGCCCTCGCCCAGGAGCTCGCGACCGTGCGCGACCGCGGCGTCCGGCTCGTACCACTCGCCGCCGTCCGAGAACGAGTCGGGCGTGACGTTGACGACGCCCATGACGAGCGTGCGACCCACGTCCGCGAGCTCCTCGAGCCCGGCGACCACGAAGCGGTCCACGGGACTAGCGCCCCAGGATGAGGCTCATCGCCTCGGCGCGCGTCGCGCCGTCGCGCATCTGGCCGCGCACGGCCGACGTGACGGTCCGCGAGCCCGGCTTGCGCACGCCGCGCATCGACATGCACAGGTGCTCGCACTCGACGACGACGATGGCCCCGCGCGGCTGCAGGTGCTCCACGAGCGCGTCCGCGACCTGGGACGTGAGGCGCTCCTGGACCTGCGGGCGCCGCGCGTACACCTCGACGAGGCGCGCGAGCTTGGACAGGCCCGTGATGCGCCCGTCGACGTTGGGGATGTAGCCGATGTGCGCGACGCCGTGGAACGGCACCAGGTGGTGCTCGCACGTCGAGTACACCTCGATGTCCTTGACGAGCACCATCTCCTCGTGCCCGAGGTCGAACGTCGTCGTGAGGACGTCGGACGCCTCCTGGCGCAGGCCCGCGAAGATCTCGCGGTAGGCGCGCGCCACGCGGGCCGGGGTGTCGCGCAGGCCCTCGCGGTCCGGGTCCTCGCCGACGGCGATGAGCAGCTCGCGCACGGCGGCCTCGGCGCGGTCCTGGTCGTACGGCGGGACGTCCGCGGGCGCGCGCAGGCCCTCGACCGCGCGGGCGCGCGTGATGGCGCCGGGCGCGGCCTCGGTCGGGGTGCCCGCGACGTCGCCCATCAGTCCTGCCCCGGCTCGCGGACGTCCGTGACGTCCGCCGTCGTGTCGCGGCCCAGCGCGCGGTCGAGCGGGGAGTCCGCGGGGACCTCGCCGATGCGCTCGGGCGGGAGCTCGTCGTTCGCGGCCGCCGCCTCGTCCTGCGGGATGACCGGGCTGCCGTTCTGCGCCGCCTTCTCCGCGTCGGTGAGCACCGGCCCGCGCTGCGACACCGCGCGCTGCTCGCTCGAGAGCCACACGTCGCGCGGCGCGCGCTTCTCGACGGGCGAGAACACGCGGGCGAGCTCGGCCTGGTTGAGCGTCTCCTTCTCGAGGAGCTCGAGCACGAGGGCGTCGAGGACGTCGCGGTACTGCGTGAGCACCTCCCACGCCTCGTCGTGCGCGGCCTCGACGAGCTTGCGGACCTCGTGGTCCACGGTCCCGGCGACGGACTCGGAGTAGTCACGCTGGTGACCCATGTCGCGGCCGAGGAACGGCTCGCCGGAGCCGGTCCCGAGCTTGATCGCGCCGACGCGCTCGCTCATGCCGTACTCGGTGACCATCTTGCGCGCGATCGCCGTGGCCTTCTCGATGTCGTTCGACGCGCCCGTCGTCGGGTCGTGGAACACGAGCTCCTCGGCCACGCGACCGCCCATCGCGTAGGCGAGCTGGTCGAGCAGCTCGTTGCGCGTCGTCGAGTACTTGTCCTCGGTCGGCATGACCATCGTGTACCCGAGCGCACGGCCGCGCGGCAGGATCGTCACCTTGGTGACGGGGTCCGTGTAGCGCATCGCCGCGGCGACGAGGGCGTGGCCGCCCTCGTGGTACGCGGTGATCTTCTGCTCCTTGACGTTCATGACGCGCGTGCGCTTCTGCGGCCCCGCGACGACGCGGTCGATCGCCTCGTCGAGCGCGCGGTCGTCGATGAGCTGGGCGCCGCTGCGCGCGGTGAGGAGCGCGGCCTCGTTGAGCACGTTCGCGAGGTCTGCGCCGGTGAAGCCCGGCGTGCGGCGCGCGACGGCGGCGAGGTCGATCTCGGGGACGATCGGCTTGCCCTGGGCGTGCACGCGCAGGATCGCCTCGCGGCCCTTGAGGTCGGGGGCCTCGACGGCGACCTGGCGGTCGAACCGGCCCGGGCGCAGGAGCGCCGGGTCCAGGATGTCGGGGCGGTTCGTCGCCGCGATGAGGATGACGTTCGTCTTGACGTCGAACCCGTCCATCTCGACGAGGAGCTGGTTGAGCGTCTGCTCGCGCTCGTCGTGACCGCCGCCCATGCCGGCGCCGCGGTGGCGGCCGACGGCGTCGATCTCGTCGACGAAGATGATCGCCGGCGAGTTCTCCTTGGCCTGCGTGAACAGGTCGCGGACGCGGCTCGCGCCGACGCCGACGAACATCTCGACGAAGTCGGAGCCGGAGATCGAGTAGAACGGCACGCCCGCCTCGCCCGCGACGGCGCGCGCGAGCAGCGTCTTGCCCGTCCCGGGCGGGCCGTACAGGAGCACGCCCTTGGGGATCTTCGCGCCGACGGCCTGGAACTTGTCCGGCTCCGCCAGGAACTCCTTGATCTCGTGGAGCTCCTCGACGGCCTCGTCCGCGCCCGCGACGTCCGCGAAGGTCACCTGCGGGGTGTCCTTCGAGACGAGCTTGGCGCGCGACTTGCCGAAGCCCATGACGCGCGACCCACCGCCCTGCATGCGCGAGAGCAGGAACCAGAACAGCACGCCGATGATGAGGAACGGGATGAGCAGCCCGAGCAGCGAGGACCAGAACGACGGCTGCGCGACCTCCGAGTTGTACCCGTCCTTCGGCTCCGCGGCGACGACGGCGTCGACGACCGCCTCGCCCTGCGGCTCGACGTAGTAGAACTCGACGTTCTTGCCCTTGTTCTCCTCCGAGTCCGTGCCCTCGTCCACGACGAGGTCCTCGGAGAGCGTGAGGCGCACGCGCTGGTCGCCGTCCACGATGAGGGCCTGCTCGACGGTGTCCCCCGACAGCAGCTCGAGGCCGGCGGACGTGTCGATGCGCTGGACCGTGGGGCGCGACAGGGTCGCGAACGCGATCCACAGGATCACGAGGCCCAGGACGATCCACACGATCGGCCCACTGAGAATCTTCTTGATGTTCATCGGCGACGGGGCGTGCGCCCCGGATCCCTCCGCTCGCGCAAGTGTTCGGGCTCGAAACTACACTCTGGACCTTGACGTCTGCTGGGGATCACGCCTCTGTTCGCCCAGGGCGTGGCCCGCGGCGCCGGTGCACCGGGGCCGGGCGCCGACCGTCGTCGGGGGCCCGGCCGGGCGTCCGCTCAGCTCGAGTACACGTGCGGCGCGAGCGTCCCCACGAACGGCAGGTTGCGGTACTTCTCCGCGTAGTCGAGGCCGTACCCGACGACGAACTCGTTGGGGATGTCGAACCCGACGTAGCGCACGTCGACCTCGGTCTTCGCCGCGTCGGGCTTGCGCAGCATCGCCGCGATCTCGACCGACGCCGGCCCGCGCGAGCGGAGGTTCGACAGCAGCCACGAGAGCGTGAGCCCGGAGTCGATGATGTCCTCGACGATGAGCACGTTGCGGCCCGTGAGGTCTGCGTCGAGGTCCTTGAGGATCCGCACGACGCCGGACGACTTGGTGCCCGAGCCGTACGACGACACGGCCATCCAGTCCATCTCGACGTGGCTGCGCAGGCGGCGCGCCAGGTCCGCCATGACCATGACGGCACCCTTGAGGACGCCGACGAGCAGGAGGTCCTTGCCCGCGTAGTCGCGGTCGATCTGCGCGGCGATCTCGTCGAGCCGGGCACCGAGCTGCTCCTCGGTGAGCAGGATGTTCTCGAGGTCGCCTGCGACGTCCGATGCTTCCACGGGGGTCACTCCTGAGCTGAGGGGAGGTGGGGGGCGGCTCGGGTCGCGGTGCCCGGGCCCAGGGAAAGCCTGCCATACGCGCGCGACGCCCTCCGGTCGCCCGGCAGGTGCGCGGGGCCCTGCCCGCGCCACGCGGTGACGAGCGCGTCGAGCGCGTCGACGTGCACGGCGAACAGGTCGCTCGCGGGGCAGCCCGCCCGCAGCGCCGCGGACCGCAGCGCCCGCCGGCGCAGGGCCGGGTGCGCGGCGGCGAGCGTCGCGACGTCGAGCACGACGGTCGACCCGGGGGCCGGGTCGGTGCGGGGGGCGACGAGCGCCTCGGCGAGGAGGTCCGCCGCGAGCGCGTCGAGGAGGTCGGCGTCGTCGCGCAGGAGGTCGGCGGTGCGCGCGAGCGCGGGCACCGCGCCCGGGCCGAGCACGTCGACGAGCGCGGGCACGACGCGCGCGCGGACCTGCGAGCGCCGGGGCGGGCCCGCGTTCGTCGGGTCGTCCCACCAGTCGAGGCCGAGCGCGCGGCACACCGCCTCGGTCTGGCCACGCCGGAGCCCGAGGAACGGGCGCCGGTACGCGCCGCGCCGGGCGGGCATCCCCGCGAGCGAGCGGGCACCCGCGCCGCGCGCGAGCCCGAGGAGGACGCTCTCCGCCTGGTCGTCGAGCGTGTGCCCGAGGAGGACGGCGCCCGCGCCGTGCGCGGCGGCCGCGGCGTCGAGCGCCGCGTACCGGGCGGTGCGCGCGGCGGCCTCGGGCCCGTCGCCCGTCGCCGGGACGTCCACGCGGCGCACCTCCACCGGGTCGAGGCCGAGGCCGCGGCAGCGCGCCGCGGCGGTCGCGGCGACGTCCGCGCTGCCCGGCTGCAGCCCGTGGTCCACGACGACGGCGCCCGCCCGCAGGCCCGCGCGCGGCGCCACGAACGCCGTCGCGGCCGCGAGCGCCGTCGAGTCCGCGCCGCCGGAGCACGCGACGAGCACGCGGGTCCCGGGCGCGAGGTCGGCGACCGCGGCGCGCACGGCGCGGCGCGCGGTCGCCACGACGGGGGCCGGTCCGCCCACGGCTCAGCCGTGGACGCGCCGCACCCAGGCGCGCGCGTCGGCGATCTCGCGGGCCGTCGGCAGGTTCTCGGGCGCGGCCCACACGGCGTTGAACCCGTCGCGCCCGACATCCTTCTCGACCGAGCGGACGAACGCGGCGCCGTCGCGGTACTGGGCGATCTTCGCGTCCATGCCGAGCACGCGCCGGAGCACGACGTCGAACCCCGTGCGCCCCTCGCCGTCGCGCCGGGCCTCGAACTTGCGCCGGATGCTGCGCACGGTGCGCACGGTGCGCGGCCCCACGGCGTCCATCGCGACGTCGGCGTGCCCCTCGAGGAGCGCCATGACCGCGGTGACGTCCGCGAGGCGGTCCTGCTCCTCGGGCGTGAGCAGGCCGTCGACGAACGTCGCGCCCTCGCCGCGCACCGCGCCGAGGACGGCGCGGCCCACGGTCGCGAGCTTCTCGCGCAGCCGCGCCTCGGCGAGCCGCCGCGACGACGCGGACAGCTCGGCGAGGAGCCCGTTCGCGCGCTCGCGCAGGTGGTCGGCGAGCCAGGGGGCCGCGGCGAACTGCAGCGCGTGCGTCTGCTCGTGCAGGCACACCCAGAGGCGGAAGTCCGCGGGCCGGAGGTCGAGCGCGCGCTCGACCTGCAGCACGTTGGGCGCGACGAGCACGAGGCGTCCGGGCGACGCCGCCGGGGGCGACGCCGCGCCGTCGGGCACGGCGGCCCGGGCGGCGTGCGCGCTGTACGGGTCGAACTGGCCGAGGACGCGGCTCGACAGCACGGCGAGGACCGACCCCACCTGCGCGGCGCCCACGAGCGCGGTCGCGGCGGGGACGCGCCCGCCCTCGCCCACGAGCGCGTCGGCCGCGCCCGCGGTGAGCGACGCCATGATCTCGGTGTTGGCGCGCGCCCAGCGTGCGCGGTCCACCACGTACACGCTCCCGAGCCCTGCGGCCGCGTCGCCCGCGGCCGGCGTCATGCGGGTCACGTCGAGAACGTGCGGCACGGCGGTCTCGGCCGCGTCGCGCAGTCCCTCGACGAGGTCGGCGAGCTCGTCGCGCGTCGCCTGGGGGCCGGGGCGCGCGAGCCGCCCCGCGATCTGCGCGGCGGCCGACCAGTCGACGATCGACGCGTCGCCTCGCGCCGGGTCGCTGCCCGGACGGCCGTCCTGCTCCACGAGGGTCACCCGTCCACGGTATCCCGGTCGTCGCCGGGCACGCCCCGCCGCCCCGTGGGGGCGGCGCGGGTCACGCCGCGCAGCCGCACTCCGCGAGGGACGCGACGAAGTCGTCGAAGATGAGGCGCGCGCCGTAGGTGCCGCCGTCGGGCACGGCGTCGGCCATGAGGGAGAACACGAGCAGGCGGTCGTCGGCCGTGACGACCGTGCCCGCGAGCGACGTGACGTTCGGGAGGCTCCCGGTCTTGGCGCGCACGACGCCGCGGCCCGCGTTGCCGAGGTACCGCTCGCCGAGCGTCCCGGACAGCCCCGCGACGGGCAGCCCCACCGCGCCGGGCCGCAGCCCCGGGTGCGCCGGGTCGGCGAGCAGCCCGACGACCTCGTCGAGCTGGGCGGGCGTGAGGACGGAGCCGTCGCCGAGGCCCGAGAGGTCGGCGAGCACGGCGCCCGTGAGGTCGACGCCGAGCCCCTCGACCGCGGCGCGCACCGCCTGCGTCGCGCCCGCCCCGGAGCCGGGGAGGCCCGCGTCGAGCGCGACGACGCGACCCACGACCTCGGTGATCGTGTTGTCGGAGTGCTGCAGGAGGTAGCCGACGACCTCCCCGAGCGGGGCGGACTCCACCTCGCCGACGGTGCGGCCGTCGCTCGGTGCGCGAGCGCGCACGACGCGGCCGTCGACCGTGATCCCCTCGGCCGCGAGCGCGGCCGCGAACGTCTCGGCCGCCGCCATCGCGGGGTCCTCGGCGCGCGGCGCGTACTCCGCGTCCTCGAGCCGCGCGACGTCCACCGCGAGCGCCGCGACCGGCGCGACGTACCCGTTGCGCACGCTCCGCGGGTCCACGGTGGGCGCGACGGCGGGGCCGGTGAAGAGCTCGTCGTCGAGCCGCAGCGCGATCGTCGTGCGCCCCGTGAGCCGCAGCTCGTCCGCGACCTGCGCCGCGAGGTCGCCGAGCCCCGCGCGGCCGTTGACCGCCGTCGGGTCCCCTGCGCCCGCGGCGAGCATCATGTCGCCGCCGCCCACGAGGTACACCGTCTCCAGGCCCTCGAGCACGGCGCGCGTCGGGAGGGTCGCGTGCGCGCCGGGCGACGTGAGCGCCGCCGCGGCGGTGAGCGTCTTGAGCGTGGACGCCGGGACGTGCCCGACGGTCTCGCCGCTCGCGCCGAGCACGTCGCCGGTCGCGGCGTCCGTCACGAGGACGCCCACGCGCGGACCGAGCCGGGTGTCCGCCGCGAGCGCGTCGACCAGCCCCTGCACGGTCGCGGCGTCCGGGACGGGCGCCGCGTCGTCCAGGGCCGGCATCGTCACCTCGAGCGGGGGCGCCGCGACGGCACCGGGTGCCTGCGGGAACGGGCTCGGCTCCGGGTACGGGGGCTCGGTGGTGAGCACGCCCGGCACGACGTCGTACGCGTCCGCCGCGACGTACCCGCCGGCGAGCGCGAGCACGACGCCGACCGCCACGCCCGTGCGCGTCCCCCAGCCCATGCGTCTCCCTCGGTCCGTCCGCTCGCGCGGCCCGCTCCGCGCGTCCGCCGCCCGCTCCGTCGCGGGGTCGCCGGGACCGCGGCACGTGCGCATTATCACTCACCGCACGTGCCGGACGGGCCCGTGGGAACCCTCCCGCGGGGACAGCACGTGTCACACTAGTTCCCGCACGACGGCGTGGTTCCGTCGTCCACAGACCCAGCCACCGCCCGAGCGTCGCGGTGCCGGTACGACTGGAGGAAGCAGTGGAGTTCGACGTCACGATCGAGATCCCCAAGGGGCAGCGCAACAAGTACGAGGTGGACCACGCGACGGGCCGCATCCGGCTCGACCGCATGCTCTTCACCTCGACGCGGTACCCCGACGACTACGGGTTCATCGAGGGGACGCTCGGCGAGGACGGCGACCCGCTGGACGCGCTCGTGCTGCTGGAGGAGCCCACGTTCCCCGGCTGCCTGATCCGCTGCCGCGCGCTCGGCATGTTCCGCATGCGCGACGAGGCCGGCGGCGACGACAAGGTGCTGTGCGTCCCCACGGGCGACCAGCGCGCCGCGTGGCGCCAGGACATCGACGACGTGTCCGACTTCCACCGCCTGGAGATCCAGCACTTCTTCGAGGTCTACAAGGACCTCGAGCCGGGCAAGTCGGTCGAGGGCGCCCACTGGGTCGGCCGCGCCGAGGCCGAGGCCGAGATCGAGCGCTCCCTCCAGCGCGCCATCGACACCGGGTACCACACGCCGGGCCACTGACCCTCGTCCGACGGCGCCCCTCACCCGCGTGGTGAGGGGCGCCGTCGCGCGTCACGGGCGGGCCAGCCCGGTCCGGTAGGCCCAGACGACGACCTGCACCCGGTCCCGGAGCCCGAGCTTGGTGAGGACCCGGCCGACGTGGGTCTTGACGGTCGCCTCGGCGAGGAACAGCCGCGCGCCGATCTCGGCGTTCGACAGGCCGTCCGCGAGCAGCGCGACGACATCGCGCTCACGCTCGGTGAGTCCTGCGAGCGCTCGGTCGCGCGCCGCGACGTCGGGGAGCGCGGGCACGACCTCGGCGAGGAGCCGCCGCGTCGCGGACGGCGCGATGACGGCGTCGCCCCGGTGGACGGTCCGGACCGCGGCGAGCAGGTCGTCCGTCGGCGCGTCCTTGAGCAGGAACCCGGAGGCGCCCGCGCGCAGCGCGGCGTACACGTACTCGTCGACGTCGAAGGTCGTCAGGACGAGCACGCGGCACGGGGGCATCGCCGGGTCCAGGAGCCGCGCCGTCGTCTCGATCCCGTCCATGACCGGCATGCGCACGTCCAGGACGACGACGTCGGCCCGCCGCTCGCGCTGCACGGTCAGGGCCTGCGCGCCGTCGGCGGCCTCCCCGACCACGGTCAGGTCCGCCGCGGCGTCGACCACCGCGACCGCCCCGGCGCGGACGAGCGCCTGGTCGTCGACGACCAGGACGCGGATCACGGAGGGCCGCCGGCGCCGCGCCGGGCGACGGGCACCGAGGCCGTGACCGTCCACGTGTCGCCCCGGCGGACGTGAAGCGTCCCGCCCGCGGCCTCGAGGCGCTCGCGCATCCCCACCAGGCCCACCCCTGCGCCGGGCGACGGGCCGGGAGCGGGCCCGGTCCCGACCGGGGACCGCACGTCGGCGACCTCCACGACCAGGCGGTCGTCGTGCCACGTCAGCGTGACCTCCGACGACGACCCCGGCGCCGCGTGGCGGGCCCCGTTCGTCAGGGCCTCCTGCACGGTGCGGTACACGGCGAGTCCGGCGGTCGAGGCGAGCGGTGCGGGTCGCCCGGTCTCGACGACCCGTACCGGGCGGCCCCCGGCGCGGACGCGGTCCGCAAGGGCGGGAAGGTCCTGGAGCGTCGGCGACGGGCCGGTGAGCGCGCCGTCGCGGGCGTCCGCGGGCGCGGACCGCAGCACGTGCACGAGGCCGCGCATCTCGCGCATCGCCTCACGCCCCGTCTCCTCGACGACCGCCAGCGCCTGCGCGGCACGCGCCGGATCGACGCGCCCTACCCGTGCCTGGGCGACGACGACCGAGAGGGAGTGCGCGACGACGTCGTGCATCTCGCGCGCGACCCTCGTCCGCTCGGCGAGCACCGCCCGCTCGGCCCGCTCCTCGCGCTCCGCCTCGGCCCGGGCGCGCGCTGCGAGCGCCTCGGTCCGCACCTGCTCCTGCGACCGCCGGAGCAGGCCCGCCGTCCAGGCGACGACGACCAGCGCGACGAGGAGGAGGGCGAGCAGCCACGGGCTCGGCCCGACGGGCGACGCCGTCACGCTGGGGTCCGCGCGGTAGCGGAGCGCGGTCGCCGCGGCGCCGACGACGCCGGTCGCGAGCCCGAGCGAGCGCACGGGACCCCACGCCGTGCACGCGTGGACGGAGAGCAGGAACACGAGCGACGACGGCAGGAGGAAGTACAGGCCGGACACGACCAGCTGACCCGCGAGGGCGACGACCACGACCCCGTGCGAGAGCACCGGGGCCGACCGGCGCCAGACGGACGCGACGTGGGCGAGCGCGGCGAGCCCGACGAGTCGCCAGGCCTCGACCGCCGGGAGCGAGGCCAGCGCGACGACGCACGTGGCCGGCAGCAGGACGAGCGCCGCGGCCGCCGCGAGGACCACGTCACCGCGCGAGGGCCGGGCGATCACCGGGCCACGACCGTCCCGCCGCGGTCCTCGGGCGCCGACACCGGGCGGCGCCTCACGTCCGGGGCCGCGTCTCGTGCGTCCAGGGTCGCGACGAGCAGCGCCACGCCGATCACGAGCCACGTGGCGTAGGTCAGGGCGACGATGACGGTGATCGGCCCCGCCCCCAGGTCGACGGGACCGTCGTCGAGGCCGAGGAGCTGTGCGGCGGTGCCGAAGAGCATGAGCGCCCCCATCGTGATCCCCGCGGACGCCGCGACCCACCCGGCGGCGCGCAGCCCACCCCGCACGACCCTGCCCGGGACCGGGCGGCGCGTCAGCGCGAGCACGAGGACCGCCGCGGTCGCGAACAGCGCGATCTCCATCACCGGCGCTCCCCCCGTGTGCGGCTCGGGCCGTCCGAGCGTACCGCCCAGCCACCAGTAGACCTTGAGCGCGGGGTACGGGACGCACATCGCCAGGGCGAGGGTGCGCGGCCAGCGGCGGCTCCGGTCCGTTCCCCCCGCGCCCGACGCCCACGTGTGCAGCACCATGACGACCGCCGTGACCGCGCCGAGCGACCGGACCACCGCGCCCGGGACGTCGACGACGGAGAAGTCGCCCGCCGGGATGCCCGTCACGGCGAAGAACGTGCGGAACGCGTCGAGCGCGACACCGCCTCCGGCCCAGAAGAGCAGCACGACTGCGGTCCAGCCGAGCCCGACCGCGAGCGGACGGGAGGCGCGGGTACGGGCCGCCACGCACGCGAGCAGTGCGACGGCCGCGGCGACCGGTGCCACCCAGAGCGGCGCGAAGATCGCCGAGTACCCGGCGGGCGGTGGGCCGGTCCACCGCAGGAGCCCGACGAGCAAGGTCGTCGCGGCCGAGCCGGCGGCCGCCGCGGCGAGAACGGCGGAGGGTGCGGGAGAGGGCGAGGTTCCGGTCGTGTCGGTCATGGTGACCAGGCTCGTCACCGGTGCCGGGCGCGCGCGTCGCCCGCAGGTCTCGACGTCGCGCGACCCAGGTCGCGCGTCGCGGTGCTCCCGGACCGCCCGGCCGACGGCGGACGGCCCCGCGAGCCCGGCCCGTCACCGGGGCGAGACGTCGCGGGTCAGGGGCGGCCGGCGTACGGCATCGCGTCGGTCCAGCGCATCGCGACCTCGTGGACGGGGCTCCCGGGCTGACGCGCCTCGATCATCATGCCGCCGCCCGTGTACATGGCGACGTGGCGGATCGTCGAGGGGTTCGAGGTGTCGTTCGCGTAGAAGATGAGGTCGCCCGGCCGGAGCCGGTCGTAGGAGATCTTCTGCACGCGCTGGTA